>Ga0207655_1000374_pt1 | contig 62914 bp, 65 predicted proteins | sample KBSM44metaG_FD_184398 | JGI IMG/M metagenome (GOLD analysis project Ga0207655, IMG submission 184398) | Miscanthus rhizosphere microbial communities from Kellogg Biological Station, Michigan, USA - KBS M4-4 metaG (SPAdes) (version 2) | ecosystem: Host-associated > Plants > Roots > Rhizosphere >...
GCAGGTGTAATTCTGGAAGTTGCTTTTACTGACGACTTTGTCCGTACACTGTTCATACGTGCCGTTGACGACCGTGCCGGCAGTGCTCTCAGCATCCTTGCCGTTGGTAATGAACGGTGCCTTGGGGTCAATAGTCACCGCCGGATTGGTCGTGCCGGCGCTGATAACCGCCTGCCCGGCGTTGTTCTGACCGAGTTCAGTCTGTCCTTTGTCACTGATACCACCGTCCCCACCCTGCACGCCCCCGTAATACCCGCTCTGTGACGGACTGGCGGTGTACCCTGGAATGACGGTCGAGGGTGAGGTGTTTTTCATCCCCGAGGTGCCCTGACTGCTGTTAGATTTTCCGTAGCTGGAACCGGCATTAAAAGCATCGCTGACGGCATCGGCCTGTGCCCCCTGGGCACACAACAGCAACAGTGACAAAAGCAATCGCTTCATTATTTTCCCTCCGCCGTTTTCAGCAGCTGTGTCGCCGTCGCCGCACAATCTCCCCGGCGCACGACTTCTTCGAGTGCCTGCTTAACCGGCAGGCTGCCGTAAAGCACGTCATAGTTGCCCTGACAGGTGACCACCAGGGCGGGCACAGCCTTGATGCCGTATTGCTGATACAGCGTCGGGTCAATCTGCACCCCCGCCTCCTTGTCTTTCTTGGACAGATCAAACATCACCGAGGCCGTTTTGCGAAAATCGTTATCCAGCAGGCCACGCAGCGTCGCCGGTATCCCAAAGCGGCGGGCATCGGCGAGCATGGGCAGTAACCCTTCTTCCGGAATGCCCAGACTCACAAAATAGAGCGCCTGCGGCGTGGGCCGGTCGGCGCTGTTCTGGTCAGCCTGGGACGCGGCGATTTCGTTTTGCAGCTGAGACACCTTATTTTGCTGTGCCGGTGGCAGGGTAATGTTCATGCCCTTCAGCTGTGCCTGGAACTGCTCAAGCTCGGTTTGCTTTTGTTTCATGTACGCCATATCACCGGCGGACACGGTGGGCTGCTCGGCTGCCTGCACGGATTGCGCGCAGAACAGCGCGGCGCTGAGCGTCAGCGCCGTCATCAGGGGTCTGTTCATGGAAGGTCCTTACAGATAAGCGCAGTTACGCTTTCGCCACAGGAGGTAGCCGAAGTTCTTTTTGGATGTCGGGGCGTTATGTACCGAGCCCCACAGCTGCGTGGTCGTGCCAAAGGGGTGGCAGTCGCTGGCTTCGGGATACATGTTGACCATCTGATATCGCCAGCGGGATTTCGGGATAATCGGGGACGGATACTCGTAGCACACCGCCACGTCCGCCCCGACCGTCTCCATCACGAGTCCCTCCCGGTGCAGTTTGAACGCCATCCGTTCGCTGACCAGAATTGACGCCTCGAGCGGCGAAAACTCGTTACTGGTGTAGCCCGTGAAGGGGTACATCGACCCCTGCGCACCGGCACACCAGAACAGCGGATCCAGTGGGACACCGGCCGTGGAGGCAATGGAGTCAGCGGCGCAGGCCCCCTGTGCCAGCAGGTTAGAGAACAGGCTCACTTCCGGGTTGATGATCATCGACAGCGTGCTGTCATTCCACAGCGGGTCAACCTCGGAAAGGTAAGCAATATCCATGTCGCCGGTCTGCATGCAGCCGGTGCTGGTGATGATATTGAGCCAGTAAATCAGCGGATATTTATACCAGTGCACATGGTAGAACGCGCCGGGTGAAGGCTTGTCGCTCTGCCCCCCAGTGCCGGTGCCGGTTCGCCCGAGGTCAATTTTGAACCCGCCCATATTGACCATCACGCCCGGTTCGCGCGTCACGTCCGTGAGGGCAACGGGTTCCCAGAAGCCGATGGCCAGTCCCAGGCGGTAAAAAATGCCGTAAGGGCACAGCTGGATAGGCGATGCCGGATTGGGGGTGTCCGGGTGTGAACCGGAAGCCAGCTGAATGCTGCCGAGCGTCATGGGAAACAGGCATTTCCAGCAGACATCACTGATAGGGTTCACCCAGCGGCCGTCTCCGGCGTTCGTACTGGCGGCCTGTGCCGGTGTGTACAGGAAGCCCGTCCAGATTAAGGTAAGGCAGAGAATGAGCTTGCGCATTCGTCCTCCGGTTCCCTGACCACCGGCATAACCTTCCAGCCCAGCCGTTCACAGCTGTCGATAAGCTGGATAAGAAACTTCGGTGCCCGCCCGGACTGCATCTGAAAACAGATATCGTCTTCAATGTTCGAACCCAGCACGGTCAGAAATTCCTGACGGGCTCTTTCGACTTCACGGGCCATGGCATCAATGGTACTGCCAGATAACAGCGGCGCTATGCCGGTTTCCCGGTCTGACAACGTGTAGCCCGCCCGCTGCAGACTGCGCAGAAAGGCAGAGAAAATGGCGTCAAAATAGGCTTCGTTCATCTGCGCATGTAAGGCTTTACCCGTAATGGCGACCGGATACCTGAACAGCTTCGATGTATTGCCTTCGGCACGGGGAGCATCGTCCTGACGGGGAATGGGTTTTCCAACAAAATCATTCTTCCCGACAGCTTTGTACCAAAAAAACAAGTAAAGGCAGAGGAGTAATAACAGCAGCCACAATATTTCGCCGCGTGTGAGTGATTCAGTAAATGCAAATAATCTCATCGTTATTCAACCTTCTGAAAAGGTGCGAAAGAGGCCACGTATAATCCGCGCTGACGCAATCGCCTGAGCATCCGGTGCACCTTCTGTGCACTTTCACCGGCAGCGATCTCCATCCGGATTCGGGCAATTTTCTCTTCGGGTTTGATGTGGGCGGGCAGTGTGCCGATCCAGGTGTCAAGCAGCAGGTTAGCCAGCTGTGTGAGCACGATTTCAGGCACAGGGATTTCCAGCAGGGGGTTGGTACTCAGAAAAAGCCCGTGGTCTTTAAGCAGGTGTTCCAAATCGAGGGCCGCCGCCAGGTAAAGCGCCTCTCCCTGCCCGCCGATATCCGCCCCGCCTTCATGCCGACCGATAACGCACGTCAGCAACGGCTTTAGCCATGATTTAATCGGGTTCACAGTGTTGGACTTTCCATTCACACACTCCTTTCTTTAGACAGCGGCCCGTGACGCTGGAGTACCGTGCGAATATCGTGCTCATTCAGTGACGCCAGGATAAGCGAGGTGCGAAGCTCGGCGCTCAGGGCCAGCAGCGTCTGCAGGGCCGCGCGGATAACCACCGATTCGGTGTAAAGCGGGTGCTCTTCGGTCATGGCCCGCAGGCCGTTTTTATCGGTATCGCCCAGCCGCACGGTGGTGGCAAAGCGTTTGATGTTATCCGCGTCGTGATTGTCTTTAACGCAGTGATTCATTTCAGTGCCACCTCCTCGACCTTGAGCGTCCTGTCGTCGCGGCTGATACGTACCGGCGTATGCTCGAAGCCAAATTTTGTTGTCAGGGTGCCGTACTGGTCGAAGTACACCGGTTCATCCAGCGCATTACTGCTGTCCCGGATATTACCGTTCACCAGAATGACTTTGAAATTAACCTGCCCGGCCAGCTGCTGTTTCACCCACTTCATCTGCGCGGGGTTGTCGCCGTCAATGAAGTACAGTGTTTCGCTAAACGGCACTTTATCCAGCGGATTGACCTGGTCACCGGCGCGGGCGATCACGTTACCGCGCATATCCCGGATGGTTTCACGCACGGTAAACGTCGGGTCATAGTGCAGCGTACGGTCGGTTTTCGCCGGGGTCAGGCCCGCCACCGGATCGGGGCGAACGGCGTGGGCTTTCACTCTGGCTTCGGCTTCACGCTGGATCCTGTCCATCTCTCCGCTGTCTTTCATGCCCTGCAGGCGCTGACCGATAAAATCCAGCAAGTCAGGCTCGGCTATCGGAAACAAATGACCCATAGTGCCGAGATCCTTTGCCCCTGCTGACAGGCTGAGTAAGCCTGCCAACAGGCAGATAACCCACCGTGATGTCATGGTGCCTCCTGCATGCGGTGGGCAATGTCCGCCTGGATCTGAGGCGTGATGTCCAGTACGGGCATCACCACCGCCGGGGGCACCAGGATCAGGTCACCGTGCGCCTGCTGCCAGTCATTCAGGCTGGCTTTCAGCGCCTGATCAAACCGGGTGGTCAATACCCGTGCGCTGTTCTCATCCAGCTGCTTTTTAGCCGACTGCTGCATAAACAGATCGATGGTGCCCTTCATGTCAAAGACCACCGTCCGGCGCTGAAATTGTTGAGCGACCAGTGCACTGATACCGGCACACACCGTGACCAGCAGCAGTGTCAGCAACAGTGCCACCGCCCCAGCCCGCACGAATTTCTTGTTGAAAAAACCGGCCTTACTGGCCGGTGTAATGCTGATGCCCTGCCTGACGTTTTGCGCATCGATATCGGTTTCATTCACGGTTGCTTTCCTCGGTTTCTTTCACACTCAACCCTGCCCAAATTTCCAGCTCGCGCATCTCGTCCTGATACATGTCGGGTTCACAGGCCAGCAGGTAGGCCGCCTCTTCACTGGTGGCCCCCGCATCCTGCGCCTCGCTCATGTACTGGAAATCCTGCCCGCGCGTGCTGAACATCGCCCGCGTGACCGGATCGACGAAAACGCGATGGAAGGAACTGTTTTCCCCGGTCGAAATCATTACCGAACTGAAGCCCGTTTCTTTCGCCGGCTGGAAACCGCGAATGACCTGCGTTTCCAGCTCGGTAAACTGGTCAGGGTTGGCATTGAGGTAGGTTTTAAAGGCTTTGGCATCCTGCAGCAGCGTCACCTTCGTCCCGCTACAATCCCAGGCGGCGGCCGCCGCCGGCGGTGCGGCCTGGTCTTTGGTCCCGGTGAAGTCCTTAATCCCCTGCGTGATGGTGATGAAGGCCCCACGGTGACGACGCACCGTCCGGTAGCCGGTTTCGATAAAGCGTGCGGCATGCGGGTTAGAGCCGCTGAACAGACGCCAGGCTTCGTCGATAATGGCCACTTTTTTCAGGTCACGCGGCGAGTGGTACATTTTTTCCTGTATGGCCAGAATGAGCGAATACAGGATGGCAGACAGCAGGTGCGGCTGGTTTTCCAGGCTCAGCAGCTCCAGCACGGCAAAGCGTGTTTCGCCATCGAGCGTCGGATTGTCGGAGTTGAAGTATTCTCCGTTCGCCCCCCAGGTACACCAGCGGTCGAGCAGCAGAACCAGCTCGTTAATACGGTCACGGATGGTCGGCTGGGAGTCGTAAGTGGTCGTGACTTCTTGCGAAATCATGTACGCCACCACGTCATCAATACGGGCTTTGTTGGCTTTCGCTTCCCAGGCGGCGACCACGCCTTTGAGCAGAATGGTTTCGCTGACCTTATCGAGCGGCTCGTTAGGGCTGGCCAGTACGGTGAGCAGGCCGGTGATGCCTTCTGCCGACTCTTTAATGTCCACCACGTTCGCAAAGGGATTAAAGCGCAGGGTGGCACCGTCGAGGTATTTCCCGCCGGCTTGTTTACAGAAGTTTTTGTAGCTCGCCCCCATGTCGATCACCCAGGCGAAGCCGTGGGAGTTCAGCACCTGTCGCAGGATTTCCTGAATAAAGAAGCTTTTGCCCGCGCCGGTGGTCCCCGTCACCGCAATGTTGTAGTTGGTGCTGCCACTGGTTTCGCTGAACATATCGAAAAATGCCAGCTGGTTACGGTAGGTCGGCAACGGACTGCCTATCGGTGACATTTGTCGCTCGGCCACCACCGGCATCAGGTTAACGGCGTTAAAGCTTTTGCAACGCAGCGTCGAACCCATCACCACCATGTCTTCCCACAGCCCTTCCTGCATCATGAAGGGGAAGGAGCTGATCCAGTTTCGCAACTGCTGAAAGCGCGGGGCGGAGATTTCCAGGTCATTCTTACGAAAGACGTTGATGGCCGCCAGTTCACACGCCTGTTGTTCGCTGGCGTCATCCGGCGTGAACAGGGTCAGGTTCAGCGAGAAATTGCACATGGCAATTTCGTTACTGGCCAGCCCCTGTCGCAGGTCACGCCATTCCTCATACGCCCGCTGGGTGCCGGGGAACAGCTTGGCGTAGGACGTACCGGCTTTCTTACCCAAATCCTGCTCTTTACGAAACGCGTCGTTCTGGCTTTTTACCTGATCTTCCACGGAGACCGTCCAGCTGAGGATGAACGGACAGGGAATACCCAGATCGGGAAAACGCATGTTCTGCAGATTGTCTGACGCCTGCCAGAGCGCAAACCTCGCCGGGGCTTTAGTCAGTTGCATATTCACAATACGGGTGCTGGCGACGGCGGTATCGCGGCTGTCTCCGAGGATTCGGTCCTCCGGCTGACGCGCGGTGGTCAACCGCAGATAGCCCGGACGCACTTCCATTTCGGTACTGTGATCGACGCACTGGCGGTGCAGTTCCTGGTCGGTGTTCCAGTGATCGGGACTGCGGGTCACCTGTCCCGGCCGGTAGTTAAGCTGTTCCCGCATGATCGACAGAAATTCCGGGGCACCAACGCGGCGGGTTTCCATATGGGCCGCCATCAGTGAGACGCGCAGCGTCTCCCGCAGTTGCACAACGGCGTCCATCGCCCGGATACCGCCTCGCCCTGAGCGGGCATACACCAGAAACACGCGGTAGTTACGCAGATAAAGCGGGTATTCGCGGTCATTACTGAGTCCCTTCAGGGCCGCCCGCTCCCAGTAGGCTTTGGTGATGGCGTTAAGCGGTCTCGCCATGCTGCCTTTCCACATGTCCTTGCTGAGACCATTGTCGAGCATCTCACCCACGCACTTACTGGCCACCATCAGCACGGTCACCGGCGTTTTGCGGGGCATTTTTTTGCGCAACAGGTCATCGAGTGCCTGCACAACCTGCTGATTGGCCCCGGCCAGCGGGGCCACTTCCATGATGAAGCCGATGGAGCGACTGTTGATAAACAGTTCGGTTTTTTCATCATACATACGGTAGGGCAACAGGCTGGTGATGGACGGATAGCTCAGGCTTTGCTGCAACATGTCGGCCGCCGTCTTTGCCCCGCCTTCATCTTTACTGCCGGCAAAAATGTTAGCCAGCTGGTCTAACCAGGAATCGCTCATGACGCCCCCATTTTTTCAATGCGTTGTGAATAACAAAGAGGATGCGGGGATGACGCAGGCACAGGCTGCGCGTCAATAAATTCGGGCATTAAGGTCCGCTTCATTGGCCTCATTCCCCTTCGCTGATCACGCGAAAATCGGCATCCCAGCGGGATTTGTTCTTCACGAACTCGACCACGGCGGGCTGATGGAAGCTGTCTTGCTCATCCACCCAGGGGGCGATCCACAGGCGCTGCGTGGCATCGGGAATACGACGGGCGTCCACCTGTCCCGGACCGGCATAGTCAGCCGGCGTGATGGGGCGGATTGCCGAGAGAGATCGGGTGTTACTGCCTGCGACCGGAATGGTTGATGCCCGCAGCATGGCGTCGTTATTGGATACTGGCGTGCCGGCTATCGGCCGGGGGGCCAGACCGGCGACGCTGATGGGACGGTCAGGCGACACGTTGGGTTTGATGTTTGTTGTGGAAGCCAGTGACTCAGCGGCAGGCTTTGGGGCGGTTTGCGCCTCCGCCGTCAGGTCGTCCAGGCTTTTGCCTTTGGCGGCCAGGTGACTGGCGTCTGACATGGACAGGCATTGATCAGTGGCCGTCTTGTTACAGTCGAAATCGGAATTCATACCGGCGCAGCCGGTCAGCATGCCGCACAGCAGTACGGCAGGAAGAAATTTAAGCATGGTGTTTACTCCGGATGCGGCGATGCCGCCTTTTGTGAAAGAAAAAATGAGTGAATGGTAGGCAGTGCAGTGGAGGACTTTCTGTGTTCTGAATTACGGGTGCGCGATTCTTAGGTTAACGGGATAGTACATATGCGGGATTTGCGGGCAGAGGGCCGAACATTTCTCCATATCGTTGCACCAGGCGGCGGAGCGTATATGCTTCTGTTTCCGTTTTCTTCAGGTTTTGACGCAAATGGTCACCGGTTGTGCTTACTCAGCATCATCATAGTCTTCCCTATTCGTTGTGCTAATACTGCACGAATTGAAACATTCGGCCCCACACGGCACTCACGAGTGAAATAATGAAATGCGTCATTAAAATATCGTTAATAAGGGATGGGCCGAGGTCAGGTAATTTCCAGGTGATAAAGGCATACAGCGCAAACAAGACAGTCATCACGCCCCAGAGAACCGCCATTATGCAGAGCGTATTGATGACCGAAAAATCAATCGCGCTGGCATAAATCAGAAACAGATAAATTGCGCCGACAACGAGGGCAAAGCGCCAATCACGCCATTCGGCCGTTGTTGTATGGTGTAACTCGTATGCCCAGACGCCATAAAATCCGAGGGTTATCAGAAAAAGGATGACATAGGGAATACGGTTGTTTTTGCAATCACTGAGAAACATCATGTTCTCCTCAATATTCCGAAGTTGAGGTCATTCAGATTAGCCGGGTAGTAAGCAGAGTAGATGTGGGGAACTACCAGATAAAACGTCTTGTGACGTGCTGATTTTCCTAACGTATGAAGGATGAAATTGACTAAAGGCTTTCTACAATTCCTCCACAAATGACGGCATAACCTTCAATCAGGAACAGAGCCGTGACATCATCCGGTCTTAACTCGGGAAGCCGCCAGTAAATGACGACGACACCCAACAGCCATATCAGCCCTAAGAGCAGCGGAATAATGGATGCAACCAAGACGGTAAAAACGTCGAAATACTTATCCCTTGCGACGAAGTAAACCCAGAATAAAAAAAGGCTTCCTACAAGAAGATAACCCCGCCACCTCGGCCAGTTAACCTGCATCTGCGCATGCTGATTGATATACGCCCAGAGGCTAAAATAGGCGATAAACGCCAGGGCAAGAATGGCAAAGGGCCACCGGTTGTGCTTACTCAGCAGCATCATGTTCTCCTCAATAATCCGGATTGAGATTTCCCAACCCATTGGCTGGCTGCGTCGCGTTCCCGGCGTCAGCATCAGACTGGCCGTGCTCAAGCTTTTCAATGTCACTGAGCAGGGCCGACAACTCACAGGATGACGCTTTGCGCTTCCAGGCCTGGCGGTAACGCACTTTTAATGCGCCGAGCCGGATACGTTGTTCCCGATTTATCACCACGTTCCCCCCTTTTTATGCTGCGGCTCCCCGCCCCAACACCCGGACACGCAGCATTTCCGGCGCCCGGCGCCCGCTGACCGGCACCCGTACAACCTGATTCATCAGCGTCAGCATCAGCATGGCTCGCCTGGCTCCGTTGGGTTCGTCCCAAACGGCTTCCAGCCCTTCAAACACCCCGCTGAGCACCTCCACCCGGTCACCGTGCACCGGCATCGTCGGCGCAGGTGACAGGCAGTCATGGGTTTTCAGCCGCTCCACCACCTCATCGGGCACCACTGACGGCATGCCGCCAAAACTGATTAAGGACGACACCCCTCTTGTGCTTTTGATGGTGGTGGTGTGAATCACCTCCGGATCAAAACGCACGAAGATGTAACCGGGGAAAAGTGCCTGAGGTGACACCGTTTTAATCAGCGGGCTGCCGAGCAACATGGGGGTGATGACTTGTGCCGTATAAAGCGGCAGGAAACAGGTCACCCCCTGATTGTCCAGATGCTGTTGTGCGCGTTTTTCCTGTGCATACTGCGTCTGTGCCACGTACCAGTGTTCCATATCCCTTCCCCCTGTCAGTTAATGGTATCGCCCAGCTTCAGCTGGCTCGCCTGACGCAACACTTCGTCAGGATTGAGGACGGCGGCGCGGGTGACGTTATTCACCTGCGTGGAGGCATTACCGGCCACCTGCTGCACGTTATTCTGCGCGTCCCCTTTTTTGTCTTTATCCGCTTCAATGTCTTCAATGGTTTCCAGCCGGAAGCCCTGCTGGAAGACCACGGTCACGCTGTTGCCCGCGCCGATGTCAATCACCGGGTGATACTGCTCAGCCCGTTTTATCCAGTACTGGCTAAGCGTGTCAGCCGCCTTGCTGGCACCGCCACCAATCCCCTGCTTAAACACATCGCCGGCCCCCACGGATGCCGTGGCACCCAGTCCGACTGACGGCGTGGCGGCTGACTTGATGCCTTCCCCGAAGCCGGAGAGCAGCCCTGCCATCCCGGCGTAGCCGATGATCTGACCGTTACGCATCACCGGCTTGCCGCGAATACCCTGCTTGCCCTGATAGGCCACGTGTCCGTCAAACGGCATGTCGATATGCTTGCCGTTTTTCAGGATGCAGCTGATGTTTTTGGTTCTGACCTCACCGCGTTCGCTGGAGATGTCCCCCCAGATTTCGCCGGTGACGCGGCACTGGTCCATGTTGTAGGTTTTGCCGTTGGGCATGGAGACATCCCCTATCAGGGTGATGACCACGGGAGAGGTGTTTTGCTGACCGGTCACGCTGGCATTGGCATCGGCACCTTCAATCATGACCGCCTCAGAGAAGGAGCCAGACGGTATCCACGGCAGTTTGGTTTTTTTGGCCTGCAGGGAGGTGTAGCTGAAGGTTTTACTGGTCATGCCCCCCAGATGGCCCGAACCGGTGCCGGGGTAAAAACCCGCGCCCTGTCCCTGACCTTGCCCCGGATAAAACTGACTGCCCTGCCCGCCTCCCGGCCCCCGGCTGGGGTCGGTGACGTTCCACTGCGCGGGGCCGGCCGGGCCGGTGGCGACCGGGCCTGTTGTGCCTGCACCGGGGCCGCTGGCTGTCCCGGCTGACGGTGCGCTGGTCACAGGCGCAGAAGGCGGCTGACTTTGCAGCTTGCTCATGGCGTCCATGATTTTAGAAAGCTGTTGCTTGAGGGCTTCAGTTTGCTGCTGCTGGTCGGCTTTGAGCTGGTTCACGCTGCTTTCCAGCGCCGATGTTTTGTTTTGCTGCTGGGCCAGCGCCGCCGTGGCCAGGTTGTCGGTAAAGGAGCTGGTAACCACGCCGCCGGTCATATCGACAGCTTTCGGTTTGGCCGGGTTTTTCAGCGCTGTCTGATGGTGGGCATACGCCCATATCCCGCCCCCGACGCCGAGGGCCACCGCGACACATACGCCGGTCATGACCCACTGCTTGCGGCGGGTCGTGGTGTTGATGTTGCTCATACCCCGCCCTCCGTCGCCGTGGAGAAGATAACCCACGCATACCCTTCGCCGTTGGCGTAAAGGTTATGAGTGGACAACATCACGGCACGCACACCCTTCTGCCAGAACTGCTTTTCTGACAGCGAACGCGTGATGTAGCCGGTGTTTTTCATGCGATAGCGCATGACCAGCAGGTGCGAGCCGACCAGCTGGCGTTCAGGTGTCAGCAGGACGCCCGGCATCGGGTTGTAGGCAGGTCCGCGCGCCGCTTTGGCTTCGATATAGCTGTCAGGTACGCCGCCGTTCACCACCGTGCGGGCCACGCTGACCAGCGTTTTCTCCCACGGCTGGCTTTCCTCCCAGGCTTTTGCATCCGGGTTGGCCTTCAGCGGTACTGAGGCGGGGATAAGGTGCAGCGTATGTCCGCTGCCCGGCTTTGGCGTCACGTCCAGAGAGGCGCCGATGCCGCTTGCCGTTTCCAGAAAGAGCGTGAAGTTCTGACCGGTCAGCGGGGTGATAAGCAGCGCCCCGTCTTCGGTGTTTTCCTGGGTAAAGGCCCCGTCGGGGCCGGTGACGCGGGTGATAAGCTCACCCTCAATGACAATTTTGTTCGGGCTGGTATTGCTCAGCTGCGCTTTCAGGTGCGCATCGTTTTCAAATACGGTGCCCGCCGGGCCGCTGACGTCGGCCATCGCCGCCGGTGTGAGGCAGAGGCCGGCGACGAACGCGGCAAGAAGTCGTGCTTTCATGCGGTTATCCCTGATGCTGTTTTGACACGGGTTGAGGGGGCTGCACTTCGGGGAAGGCGGTCAGACGGATGATGCCGTCCACATATTTCACGTTGAGCCGGTAGGCTTTATGCACATCGGGGATGTCTAACTTCAGGCTGCCGTTAGAGGTGCTGGCAGAGAGCGTGCCGCTGACGATGACGTCACCGGTCGCGGGGTCGAACGCCTCATCCTCGATGCGAAACACCGTGGAAATGCCGTTCTTCTTGATGTAATCCGCCTCGACGGCCAGCGCTTTTTTCAGCTCAGAGCGGGCCTCGGGTGGCACCCAGCGCAACAGGGCGGCGTGCTGACTGTCAACGGTGTCAGGCGTCACACTCAGGCGTAAGTTAACAAACGAGCGCACCAGCATGTTGTTGAGGTTGGCATCCCCCTGCGACGCGTCGGAGGTGAATGACCGGTCAAATAACATCGGGGTGGTAATGGTTTTTTGCGTGGTCGCAAAATGCCAGGCCATTGCGCCGGTAATGCAGGTGCCCACCAGGCTCAGAGCAAGGAGCGAACCGAGTGACGCCAGAGCCAGCATCGTCACCCGGTTTCGCGTTTCTTTCACTTGATACTTCATCGTTTCTTCCTTCGGGCAGGGAAAAGGCGCCACCCGAAAGTGGCGCACACGTTACTGCATCCAGTGACGGTTGCCTGAATCAGGCACCCGCCTGAACTGCACCCGGAAAAGCACCGTTGGCAGATACCAGTAAAGAAGGTTTAAGAGCCACCATGAGCCCTGGCCTTTTTTAAGGTGTCGGATAAGCAGCCAAAGGACGGCACCCACGCACAGCATCACGATAAAAATGTCGCAGAAGAACCCCGTCACCCCACAGGCTAAAAGCACAAAGGCTTCTTCGGGTGGCAGTCCGGCAACGCGTTTTTGCTGATTGAGAGTTTCCGGGAATCGATATTTCAACGAGTCCTGGTCCATAGGAGGAATTAATTGATGAGGGCGAAGAAAGCGCGGGTGATAAGGATGAGCATAATAAGGCCGGCGAATACCATCGGGTTACGGGTTTTAATAAAACCGGTCACCGAGACAATAATTTCCGCCACGTATAACACCCACTCCACCGTCGAGCCGTGACCAAAAGTATCATTGGCATCCGCTTTTTGCGTGGCCATTAAATCTGTTGCGTGAACCAGGTGAGGGGAAATAACGACCGCAAGGGCCAGCGCAAAGAAAATAAGATTTCGCCGGGCGGCGGGAGACTGCGAAATAACGGGTTTAATACGGTGAGAATAAAAAGCACTAAAGAAAAATGGGAGGTTGCCGATAACCCCCTTCTGGAGATTATTTCCCCCTTCAGGCAAAGCTACCGCTACCCCCTCCGGCATGCCGGAATCGGTCATCACTGATTTCATTATAAAAAACCTCGATTTAAGTAATAAAAATGTCAGCGTGCGTAAACAGACGTAACGCCCGCCTATCTTACATTGAGTCAAAAAAAAAAAAACTGTGACACATATCACAGTTTTTTCAGCTTCTAAGATATTTCTTATCATTCACCGGTAGTAGGCTCACACTCTCATTTCCTGTGTTATTTCAATCAGGCACAAAAATATGAAAGTGAAAGAGAAGATATACGAACGGCGCGGCCGTCCGAGAAAATATACGATGGGCGAAGTGCGCTACCGCGTGCTCTGGGCGCCTGAAAATCTGCTGCTGGAGTTGCGCATTGCCGCCCGCGTTCGCGGGGTCAGCATGAACGATGAGGTGGTGGGCCGGCTGATTCAGTCGCTGGATTTCACCCCGAAAAAACCCATTATTAAAACGGAGGAGGGAGAGCGATTATTAGCCCTGGCCCGTTTGTTTGATGAGTTTATTCAGGCGCACCTGGATATGCTGCGGGAAAAATATGCCCAGGAAGCAACGGTGGTGGATGACAAGCGGCAATTTGTGGCCGGTAAAATGCGCCGCTTCAGCAGCAGTTTTCCGGTGAATTTAAAAAAGGACATGGAAATCAGCGCGCGCTTTAATCAGCGCAGTATGAATCAGGAAATCGTCCAGCGCCTGTTAGGGTCACTCAATTATTTCACTGAGCAGCAGTTACCCGAAAATGAGGAAATAAAACGACTGCGTGCGCTGGCGATGCTGTTCGATGAATTCATTGTGTCGAAGGTGGCGGTGGCGGAGAACCCGTTAACGAATAAGGAAAATAACGAATCGGGATCTTAGTTATCCTGACAAGATATGCCGGGCAGCCAGCCCGGCATAAACTTCATTCTTCTGCGATAAAATGTTTTGATTCTGCCCGGTCTTCGGCAGCGCTCATACCGGAGAGGTTTCTGTCGAGCAACTCCTCCAGTTTTTCATTCCCGCTCTCACCGCGAAGCTGCAAATACATTTCTGACATCATGGCCATCATAATGCTGATGCCTTCGCGGCTGCCGGAAACTTTACGCATTAAATCCCGGTTAAATCCTTCCTGGTCAAAGCTATTTCCTTCGCCCTGGTGTTTTTTCACCATCAGCCCGATGTTAACCAGTTCATTGACCACGGAGGAAAAGTTCACCTCGCCGTGCGTGGCGCCGTTTTGCAGCTCAATCTGCACCAGCTCCAGCACTTCCCTTTCGGTTTTTTCTTTGAAATAAATATTACGTCTGGCCATCTCTTTTTCCTGTGTGTCCGGCGGGGGTTTATTGCCGGTGATATTCGCGTTATTTCCCGAGGTATTAGGCAACCGCATGGGTGAGATAAAGCGAAAGGTGTTATTCTGTTGTTGGCGATTATTCTGCCGAAACTCAGTGTGTGTCAATACGGCACTGTAAATTAACATTGTCCGTTTTGGTTTGGGTGTGTTAATCCGGCACTGTGGAAGGTTTTTATGTGTGTTGATTAGGCACCCTATGCATTTTCAATGTGTGTTAATCAGGCACTAATGAGATTTTCAATGTGTGTTGATTAGGCACTAATGAGATTTTCAATGTGTGTTGATTAGGCACTACACACAATTAGATGATATTCAACCCATTGATAAACAGCCTTACACACCATCAGCACACTAGACAGTGCCGGATAGAGTGCCGGATTGACACACAATTAGGCACTTTGATAACACACCATTCAGCACTGCAAAGTGTGCTAATTAGCACACACTTTCCCCGATACATGTTAAATTACATTAAAAATCATGGTTAACACCATGAATTACAACAACAAAACCGCAAGATGAAATCTTGCGTGGGGTGTGATGTCAGTGTGTAAGAAAAAGCGGCCTGGTGAAATATCCCTATTCTGTTGATTTATTTAATTCCGTGGTGAAGTTAGAAGGCGTTCGCAGAGCGCCCTGTGCGCGTCTGTAACTAATTATCTTGCATCAGGTAAGGTGAAAGCGTATTTTCGCCAGAAATCACGCCGCGCTTATCCGGCGCATTCCTGGGGAATATAAAAAAATGAAATGGTTTGCCCTATTCACGCTGGCGGCGGTGTTTTCCGCCCAGGCCAGCCCGGAAATGTGTTTTAACAAAGCGGGACGCGATTACGGTATTGATCCCCTTTTGCTGACCGCGATTTCAATAAAAGAGTCGCGACTGAGAATGGACGCCATCAATGACCGTAACCGGAATAAAACAGAAGATGTCTGCGGCATGCAGGTTAACAGTTCACATTATGCGGCGCTGCGAAAATTTGATATTACCCGTGAACGGTTACTGAAAGAACCCTGTACCTGTATTTACACCGGTGCCTGGGTGCTCGCGCACAATTTCCGGGCTTACGGTAAAAACTGGGACAGCGTCGGTATGTATAACACCGGTCCATCACCGAAGCTCATCGTGCAGCGACGCGCCTACGCAACCGCTATTAAAAATATATATCGCATCCTGCTGGCCACACAAATGATTCAAAATAAACAAACCGCCCGGCGTGACGAAAATCCGCTTCTGGCCAGGTCAACGGCATCAGCAAATACAGACGCAAAAGCAAATAATCAATAATGGAAGTGTGAGGCGTGCGTATACGTTTTCTGATTTGAAGGCGCAGGAAGTGAAATTATTCGTGGGGAGTATCGGGTAATGATGGGAAATATCCGGCGCTTTTCGATTGCGCCGGACAGATAAACCGCTACCATTCAAAAACATCGTACCCGTCAAGAGTATCAGCGTCCGGGTCAAAACAGATCATCCCGATTTGATGTTGTTTCCGCATACACAACACCAGCTTTCTCACGGGTTTTGAAATGCCCATTTCTTTTAATTTCAATACCGGATACCGGTATTCACGCAGCATTAAAAGATAGCCATAGCCGGTGTCAAATACCCAGGGGAATTTTTCACAAACGTATTGCGATAAAATTTCCCCATCGCCCGGCGTTATATGTGCCGTGCTGCATGTCATGCCGTTAATCTTTTCCATACTGTTGACCTTATGCACAGGGAGAGCGAACACTCTCCCTAATTTAAATGCGGAATGTTACGCCTTCATTTTTTTAAACTGCTCGGCAATCATCCACAGTGCCCGGTTTAATTTTACGTCGCCGTCAATACCGTTAATCGCGCGCGTCGTGGTGCGCTTTCCTTTTTCATTGCGGCCGATTAATCCCCCCCGGATCATATTTTCCTGGACCCGCTGAAAGGTCACCCACAAATCATTCTGGCGGTCTTCATTGCGGCGTGGCATTAATACACTCGCCGGGGTAACGGGGATTTTTTTATCCTCTTCCCCGTAGCGATACATGAGCGCCGCCTGTGCAAACAGGTCTTGTTCGTCACGGTTGAGAGGGATGTCTTTCATGATATTCATGTGTTCATCGACCTTGTCAAAAATGCCGAGCACCTCATAAGCGCCCTCGATCACCTGCCCGGTTACATCGCCTTTATGCGGGACACGCACTTCGCCAAAGTCCTCACCGCACACCATGCCGTTCGCACAAACAAAACGGAACATTCCAGGCAGCATCTGGTAGCTGCTGCTGCCGTCATGCGAATTGAGCAGAATAATTTCCGGAACTTCGCTGCCGGTGATTTGGTTTTCGCGGCGCAGCCGCAGCATGTGTTTGGTGTGGCCTTTTCGGGCCTCATCACGGACGCGGGTCTGACAGGCAAAGAACGGCTGAAAGCCTTCTTTGCGCAGGCTGTCGAGCAGCTGGATGGTCGGAATATAGGTATAACGGTCACTGCGGGAGCCGTGTTTTTCTTCAGAAAACACGCTCGGAACGACGCTGGCCAGCTCGTCATTGGTCAGCGGACGGTCGCGGCGGATCTGATTTTTGGCACCAAAGCGGGACGCTAAACGCATAATTTTATCCTCGATGTTGATCATGTTGTTGGGTCAGGTGGGAGTCATGAAAAGCACGCCGGGCAGCTGACGTTCACCGCCCGGCAAAGACGCTATTCCTCTTCAAACAGTTCATTGCGCAGGTCGCAATAGGCGTTTGCGGTGCGGACAACTTCCTCGTCCGTGAGCGTCAGGCCTTTCTTTTCCGCCGCCTGCAAAAACACCGTCTGGTCTTTTTCCGGCAGGCGTTTCAGGTGCGCGACGGCGCTGGAAATCAGGGTGTACTCGTAAATTTCGGCATGCTGGCCGCAGGTGTTGCCTGCATAAATTTCCAGCCGGGAAATCACCACGTCGGCGCGGATCACATCAAACGGATGAGACGACGAAATGTCAGTAATGAAACCGTCCCTGCGCAGCGTCGTGGTTTTCGCCCCCCATCTTTCGGAAGATTCAGGAGCGGCGGTCTTGACGTTTTGTGTGTGCATTCTTCAGGTCTCCTTCGGGTTAATGGTCATCTCTCGGTGAGTTCTTTCGCGGCAAAGGGCGAAGTAGCGACGACGGACGGGGGAAGGCAAGGGCGCCGCAGGCGTGCATTTCACCCTTGCGTTAACCTGGACGGCGGTGCTACACCCAGCCCTCCGCGTAAGAGCCGGCCGTGAGATGTGAAAACCGGAACACGCAGAATGCACACACCCGACGGCGGGGAACGCGCCGGCGTCCTTAGCGGCCAGCCTGCTGGCCAGTGTCCGTGCGGCGGCGCGGCCGCCTGCGGGGGTTGACCTGGCTTTTTACCATCAGACCCTAGCCGTCAGGCCGTAACCCCACAGGGGTTACGCGGAGCTTACCGGCTGGCCGGTTAGCGTAGTCGGGCTCGACGATTGACCAGCTTGCTGGTCATGAGCCGAAGGGGGACAGGTTCCAGCCCTGGTGATTTGTTGTGAAAATCAGGAACCGGCCATCGATGACCAGGAAGCGGAAGATAAATCCAGGCCACAGCAGATTGCGGAGAAGCTACCTCACGAAAATCACGCGACAGCACAGGCCCGGTCGTCCCGGTACACCGGCTCCCGTCGTCATGTATATTGCGCATTGAGCGGGCAGCGGCGGTGGCGAAGCCACAGCAGCACCCTGTTCAATGGCCTTTGACGTTCGCCCTGGCAGACAATCAGGCTATAGCCCCGCCGCTCAAATGCGGGGCCATGCTTTCCGGGGTCAGTCTTTGAAGGCGTGGTCGAGTTCGTTCACCTGTTTATAGATTTCCAGCATCTGGCCGCTGAGCTGGTTCACCACCTGCCCGGCCAGGCGCTGGGTTAACTCGTCGCTGCCCCAGAAGTATTTTTTCTCAAACGCCCGGAACTGCTCGCGGAGTTCATAGGTCGCGTTCGCCAGCGCCGCCACGTCCACCCGCAGGGCAATATTGTCTGAATAGTTGCTCATATCAGGCTCCCGTACTGCTGAAAGGCTGCAACCGGCACCGTCGGACGCGGACGCTGAAATTCCGCCAGGCGACGCTGCCCCGCCATGTGGTACTCCTCCATTAACTCGATGCCAATCCAGCGTCGCCCGCACTGCGCCGCCGCGACGCAGGTCGAACCGCTTCCGGCAAAGGGGTCGAGAACTATCGTACCCGGCTGCGTGAAGGACTCAATCAGCGGCCGCAGGATAGAGACGGGCTTTTCCGTCGGATGGTGACGGTTGCCGGTGTACTGCCAGGGCATGACGTCCGGGAGCGGTTTTTCCGGCAACGGCGGGCGCCCTTTGGCGAGGACATAGGCGCTTTCGTGCTGATAGCCGACGAATGCGGATTTCGACGCATAGGTCTTGGTGAAAACAATGTGGCCTACCACGCGAAAGCCGGCGGCTTTCCATGCGGCCATAAACTGATCCACCCGGTTCCAGCCGTAAAAACTGACCGCCAGACTGTCGTTTTTCAGCACCCGGAACATCTCGCGGCTGGCCGGCTGTAACCAGTCCCCCTGTTTATCGTTGGCAATAGACCGCCCTGACCGGTCGGTAAAGCCGACGAGATACGGCGGGTCCGTCAGAATAAAATCCACCGCATTCGACGGAAAACCAGACATAACCTGCTCACAATCACCCTGGATAAATCGGGACATAGCGTCACTCCACATGGGAATACCGGAACCGGCCGGCGCCGTGCCCCCACGACAGACGGGCGCAAAGCGGAGCAGGCAGGTGCGTCCCCGGAAGCCGCAGCGCAAACCCGGAACGGGCTGAATGCACCGTGACGGGTGCGAACGGGTGAGGAGACGACGGAGTGAACACTTGCAGGCGCAGCGGCCCGGCTACAGTGCGGGCACGGCGTTGGCGCTAACATTCGGGGAAATAAGGGATGAGGCTGGATGTGTTGAAGCGCGTCGGCACCGCGAGGTGCCATAAATGTGGAGCAACGCGACATCCTTGGGCGAAAGGCCACCAGGTGCAGGACCGGCGCAACAAGGTTCACCGACTTATCCCCCGCGAATACCGAAGTTACTCAGTGAATCTGTGGATAACCGAAAGCGGTTTGAAATGAGACGGTAGTCTGCGACGACCGGCGCGGTATCAGGAATGAGTGGGAGCAGGACACCGGCCAGGCCGGCCCCTGAGATCAGACGATGAATGAGGATGACAATCTGTTCGTCGCGGGAAGTTCAGAGGCGGCCACGATGCTCTTCAAGCAGGTCAATCGCCTGCTGCATCACGCCGGCCGTATAGTTGTCTTCAATGATTTTCGCATAAGCCAGCCGGTCGGCCAGGCATTCCACCAGGGTATCGTGACAGATTTCGTTACCTGTCAGAAAAATGCGGGTCGCCGCGTCAGCGACGGCATCTTTGACGTCCGAGAAGAAAATCAACTCTTTGGGAAAGCGGGGATTAATGACCATGTCATGCCTCCAGCGGGGTTAAGCGCCCCCTTATCATGCGTCCGGGTTCTGAGCCGGCCAGCACGACCGGGCCGTTGTCTTGAGAATGTCGAAAAGCGGAAAAAAAGTCCACCCTGTAAAAACCCGCAACGCTCGCCGCAGACTCGGCTGAGGCGTACCGCAGCACCGCGAGGAACGAACAGCCGCGACGAGGAAGCGTCATATCGTCTGCAGCTGAGGTGAAAACCGCACACTCCCGGCCTGAGGTAGTCATAAAAAAAACCGGCACGCAGGCCGGCGGAAAACGATGATCGGTTTTACTTACGGTTTTTCTTCCAGGTTTCAGAGGCCAGAAAGGCCGCGCGTACCACCACGATCGCCCAGCACAGCTGCAGGAGTATCTTCACAGGCACACTGAATCCGTCAAATATCAGCAGCGGTACAATAAACAGGCAGCTGATGAGAAAACACCACTCCGCCGCGCTTTTGCGCGCCCTGCCCGTCAGCGTCTCCAGTCCGATGACCCCTTTGCATAACAGCATCAATGACATGGTTCTCTCCACAAATCTTCCGGTACGCCGGAGGGCTTCAGTCTTTTTTCAGCATGCGTTTGAAATTAGTCCGGGCCTGCCCTTCCCCTTCCGTACTGCCGGTGGGTTCCGGGAGCACGGAAGGAGCAGGCACCTGACCAGCGCAGGCGGCAATGACGTCCTGAATGCTGGCCGTCGTGGGCTGCCATCCCGTCGTTTGCTGAATAATACCCACCAGCTGGTCGGCGGTCAGCTGGCCATCGAACAGCATGGACAACAGATAAGGCAGACGCTTATCCAGCTGGTATAACGCGCTTCCGCCGACGATCGCCGCCCGGAAAAAATCACCACGGGTGCGCAGGGGAACTGACTCGATAATCTCCATCGCCCTGGCATCCTGACTGTCGTCTTCAGGGTGCAAATAGACAGTCAGTTTCTTACGTTTGTCGGTCACGGATAGCGCTCCTTGGAATTAAAGTAAAACAAGTTCGCGAACCAGCGCCGTCTGGGGTTCATTGACTACCACAATGCGGTCGGGGGCCAGTTTCCAGGCACGGCGCACGGCAGCCTCAATCAGCGACGCCCCGCCACCCACCAGCCAAACCCGGTTCACCTGGCGGTACGCCGACAGCTCATTGACCACCCTTTCCCCGAGTCGCTCGATGGACGAACTTATCATGTCCAGCACATAGTCCACTTTTGACTCATCGTTGACAACTGTGGCGGCAAACTCGCGGTCATGCCGTCGCTGTATCAGTTGATCAGCCACAAAGGCGCTGGTGTCGCTGTTGGCCATACGCAGTGCCGTGAGTGTGGCCTGTGTCACCATCGATACGCCGATCGTAGAATTGCCCTGAATAGCACTGACATCTTCAAACTGCCCCACCAGGACACCGGCATCGAGCGTCGTTCCCCCCAGATCAATCACCAGCGAGGTTTCCAGCGGTCCGACACCAGCACGTTCCAGCGGCGTTATCACGGCAGGCAACGATTCAGGCATGACGTCAACGTGCCCGATGGTGAAGGTTTCGCGCTTGTTCAGCCTTACCGGCCGCAGCAGGTTGTCTATTTTACGCTGTATGTTGGCCTCGTTATGCTGACAGTCGCTGGTATAGAACTCGCTGATGGGTAAGGTGACGGTCAGGCTCACCGGCTGAGGCGGCAAGCCGCAGGTGAGCAACGCATGATGTACGGCCAGTAAATTTGTGTCGCCATACTGGTATTCAATGTTGGTGGTATTGATCGCCTGATGGCTGACGCTGTCAAAGGAGTACTTCAGACCGTCAATTTCATAGTTATACGTTTCGCTGCTGCCGATCCCGGCGACCTTCCACCCCGCTTTAAACGAATTCGGCGAAACAGAGGTACAGATTTCATCACCGTCCCGCCAGGCCAGTTTTACGTTCGTCGAACCGTCATCGCAACCCATCTTTTTCATAATACACCTTTATATTTACTCAAAATGAGTAAATATAATAACCCAAAAAATGCCATTAGCAATATAAATTACTCATTATGAGTATTATAAGATCATCAAAATAGGTTTTTTTATGGCATGGGATGCATTTTGTTCAAAGAATGTTCCCACGAATTATTTCCGCCTGAGAAAACAGGGAGCTAGTGAAAAGAAGCCATGCGGCGCTTGCAAGTCTGATTTTTCACAACAATAATACTGTAATTATATACAGTATTATTAAAAGGAGTTGCCATGCTACATATCACTCCCGCCGCCGTTGATCCGGTGAAGGTTTCGTTACCCCTGTTTATTGAACGATGCCCCGCCGGTTTTCCCAGCCCTTGTGCCGACTACGCTGACGCAGAACTGGATCTGAACGATTACTGTATAAAGAAAAAATCCTCCACGTTCTTCGTCCGGGCGATTGGAAATTCGATGAATGATATCGGTTTGCACAGCGGTGACCTGATGGTCGTAGATAAAGCAGAAGAGGCACATCATGGTGACATTGTGATAGCGGAGATAGACGGTGAATTCACGGTAAAGCGACTGTTACTGACACCTCGCCCAGGGCTTCAGGCCATGAACCCTAACTTTCCGACAATCTATCCGGAGAACCTGCAGATTTTTGGAGTCGTGATGGCTTTTGTGCATAAAACCCGCGGCGGGGAATGATGTTTGCCCTGGCGGACGTAAATTCATTTTATGCAAGCTGCGAAGCGGTCCTTAATCCAAAGCTTCGCGGTAAACCGTTGATAATACTTAGCAATAATGATGGGTGCTGTGTGGCACGATCCGCAGCAGCCAAAAAATTAGGCATAAAAATGGGCATGCCGTGGTTTCAGATCCAGCAGATGTCGTTCCCCGAAAAGGTGTACGCGTTCTCCAGCAATTATTCCTTATACCACTCATTTTCCCAACGGGTGATGAGTCATTTAGAGGAACTTTCGCCACGCGTCGAGCAATACAGCGTGGATGAAATGTTTATTGATATCAGAAGCATCGATAACTGCATGGATTTTGAAACCTTTGGCCATCAGCTGCGCGCACACGTTCTGAAGGGAACTGGCCTGACAATCGGTGTAGGGATGGGACCCGGCAAAGTTTTGGCCAAAGCCGCCCAGTGGGCCTCGAAGGAATGGCCACAATTTAAGGGTGTACTGGCTCTCACGCCGGGTAATCCCCGGCGGACTGAAAAATTGTTATCGCTGATGCCCGTTCAGGAAGTCTGGGGCTGCGGAAGCCGGATTTCAAAAAAGCTGAACCTGATGGGCATTCACACTGCCCTGCAGCTTGCTCGCGCGAATCCCACTTTTATCAGGAAGAACTTTAGCGTTGTCCTGGAAAGGATATGTCGTGAACTGAACGGCGAAAGCTGTATCAGCCTGGAGGAAGCCCCGCCTGCAAAACAGCAAATTATCTGCAGCCGCTCTTTCGGCGAGAGGATCACAACCTATGAGGCGATGCGTCAGGCCGTCTGCCAGTATGCCGAACGGGCAGCGGAAAAGCTCAGAGGTGAACATCAGTACTGCAGGCATATTTCCGTTTTCGTGAAAACATCACCTTTCGCCGTCAACGAAATCTATTACAGCAACGTGGCCACTGAAAAGCTCACCACACCGACACGAGACACCCGCGATATTATAGCGGCCGCAATGAAGTCGCTCGATCGCATCTGGGACGATGGCCGCCGGTACGCAAAGGCCGGAATAATGCTCAATGATTTCACACCAAACGGTGTGTCACAGTTGGATTTGTTCGATGAAGTTCAGCCCCGCCCTGCCAGTGACGCGTTGATGCACGTTCTCGATGGCATCAATAATTCTGGCCTGGGAAAGGTATGGTTTGCGGGGCGAGGAATTGCACCCGAATGGCAGATGAAACGTGACATGCTCTCCCCCTCTTACACAACAAAATGGTCGGATTTACCGGTTGCCTCGATTCGTTGACCCTTCTCTATCTGCGTGTAAATCTTAGCAGCATTTTGCTATTAAATAAAAATCATTATCATTATAAAATGATACTATTTTAATATTCATATGATATTAAAATAACTTACATATCATTAATCCATCTCAACATTTAAATTCTGGATTGTACCTCTTATCTGCCCACCCCATTACCACAGCATGGTCTGACGGGAGTTTTACGCTTGGCCTAATTTTAAATAGTACTTCAAATACTAGGGCTATCGAAGAGCTACCTAAGTGGAGAAAAAGTGACTCTGATGCAATAGCAATTGCATCTAACCCAGTTAACCCATGCAAGAAATTTCTCCTCATCTAGCTAACAATCAGTTACACATCAAAAACAAATCATATTAATATTAAAACGATATCATTTTGTGATAATTTCCTAAGAAAATGCTGGTTTAAAAAGACATTTTACTGCTAGTATAAGAACATCATAAGCACAGCATTTTAATATTAAAATGAGGGTAAAAAATGATTCTTACAGTAGGAAATACTAAAGGTGGTGTAGGGAAAACAACACTTGCTGTGAATATTGCTGCCGCGAGAGCCATGCAAGGCCGTGATGTCCTCCTTATTGATGCTGACCGGCAGGAGACAGCACAGACGGCAATCAGTATAAGAGCACAAAACGATATCCAACCAGGTATCGCATGCTCAGCTTATGCCGATGGCCCGATTCTGCGCTCACAGCTTATGCAGCAAAAAGCAAAGTATGATGATGTGATCATTGATGCTGGCGGCAGAGACTCAACAGCATTGCGTGCAGCACTCGTTTTAACAGATGTCCTTTTAGTTCCCTACCGCCCAGGCAGTTTTGATGTATGGGCTTTGCAGGACATTTCGGACCTAATTACAGAGGCACGTAGTGTGCGGGACGGGTTGAAAGCTTACTCAATAATTAACGTTGCCGATGCAAATCGTAACTCAATAGACAATAGAGAAGCTGCAGCCATCTTTACCGATTACCCGGAGCTTGAGTTTATCCCTGATCATATTGTTGGCCGTAAAGCATTCTCTAACGCTGCAGGTTCAGGCCAATGCGTCTTTGAATATAAGCCACAAGATGCTAAAGCTAATCAGGAACTTACTACCCTCATAAACATCCTATTTAACAATTAATAAAACATCATATTAATATTAAGGTGATATGAAATGGCAATTACCAAACCTCCAAAAAAAACAAATGAAGCCAATGCTAAACTAGATGCTTTCATCGAAGGTGCTCCAGATGGCCAGTCAGCCAAAAAGAAAGGTGTCATCAAAGGAAAAAAACAACAAATCACACTGACTATTACTCCTGACATACTGAGCCAGTTAGATCAAAAAGCCGAAGATTTAGGTCTTTCTCGCGCAGCACTGATCAACATTGGAATCAGGCATGTGCTAAATGAAGGGGCAATGATAGGGGGGAAAAAGGAGTAATGGGTTAGTAATATTAAATTAATATTAATTTAATATCGATTAAGGATTAAATTGAGTGGGATATTATAAAAACAAAACCAAGCCCGATGATAGGGCCTGGTTTGCTTGCAAAAGAAATCCAGTTAAATTTCGTGTAATTCGCGTACAAGGTGAGTTTTCAACTTTCTACGAAGTAATGTGGCTGAAGAGTGTTTTTTGCCAGTTGCAAGGCTTGCTTTAAGGCCAAGCAAATCGACCTCAGCGTTGATAGAGTGATTTTTCAACTCAGCAGAAACTAACTCCTGCAACACTTTCTTCTCACTGTTGATAGGGGCAAGAAGCGCGGAGCGTTCGTGCTTTTTATAATATGACATAGCAGGCCCTCCCCTTTGTAACTGTTTTATATGCATGCAAATCTTTATGTATCATTGGTTGCGGAGTTTTCTTTTGCAATCCTGTTTTAAAATTATAGCGCGGTTCACTTTTTAACCCAAGCATATAGTCATACGTTTCTTCTAGAGAAATTCTGCGTCCGATATCAACAACCCCACCAGAAGCCGCCTGGAAAACAAAACCACCAATGTCAAATTTCTCAAAATGCGTAACTAACACTAACGCTACTTGTTGCAACACAACAGCCCCACCCAATCCCTTAAAGTTCACATGTCGGAAATCGGCCAAACCATCCATGCCATCAGTCACGTCAAAATAGACTTCAGCCATTCCGTTTGCAGGGAAAGGAAATTCAGCTGGCATTTCGTAGCCAATTTTACTAAATACCTGTTTGTTAGGTATAAATCCAAGTATGACAGCATATATTTGACCACCAGCAAAAAATAAGTAGCTGTGGTGTACACGATGATCATAGACGAACTTCTTTCGCCGCATGCCATAATCGTCAAGAACAATATCTTCTTCTATTCGCACTTATCGCTCCTTGCAAAGCGCTTGAGACTGTTAGTGACTATTGTTCTGCACTTCATAGATTTCGTCAAACCGCCTCTGGGATAAATGTTGATGTCAGTGATTAAGTGAAAGGTGAACAAAGGCGGAAACACCTACCGAAGACAAACGAAGAATGTCTTATAGTCATGTAACTCATTCAAGCTTTGGTTATCCTGATTTCACTATGTCTAATTCGTAAAATCAATAAGTTATCCACATATCCTACGCATATTACAATTCTTAAGATCATAATTAGATCATATTAAAATAAAACAGATCACCAGTCTTATATCTTATTGAAAAAACTAGTTAAATAGACACTTTGAGCGGTCACTTTCATAAACTTAGCGGTTACTTTCATAAAAATAGCGTTTACTTTCATAATAAAGGCGGTTATTTTCATAACCTTTAGGCGGTTACTTTCATAAGTAGCCCTCAAATTTCTAGCATGGTGTGGATAAATGGAAAACTCTAATGATATCAATCCACCAGAAAGTCCATTTGCAATAATCAAGAAAGATTCGGGCACAGCTTATGAACTGATTCCAAATAGTAGTAAAACCGTCCAGCCCGTAGCACTGCTCAGGTTAAGTGTGTTTACCCCTGTTTCTCCGAAGGAAAAGGGTAAGCGGGAATTCCTTATCGATGCCTCCGACGAACTTTCTAGCTTAGAAGTTGCAAGGCAGGAAGGTTACACAAATATCAAGATTCAGGGCGCAAAGCTTGGCATGTCTACAGATTTCAAAACGTGGATAGGGATCATTTCAGCCTTTTCAAAGTACGGTTATTCTAGTGAAAAAATATCATTACCGTTCTCAGAGTTTGCCCGGATGTGCGGTTTAAAACCTACTGATATCAACGGACGGGCCAGAACACGTCTCAGCGACTCTCTGTTCAATTTATCTAGTGTTACTCTGGCATTTAGAAGTAAGGATGGTAAACGCTCTCTGGTGACGCACCTGGTTCAACGTGCTGTATTAGATATGGAAGCTGACCTGGTTGAAATTGTTGGGGACCCAAGTCTATGGGAACTATACAGATATGATCACAAGGTTTTGCTTGGTCTAAAAGCCCTTTCAGAGCTATCCCGTAAAGAAGCAGCTCAGTCCCTGTATGTCTACTTTGAAAGTATGCCCCCATCTACATTGTTTGTTTCAATGAAACGCCTCCGGGAGCGTCTCGCGATGGAATCGCAAGTAAAAGACCAAAACGCGACGATCCGCAGAGCTATGACTGATTTGAAGAAAATCGGCTATATCGATTATACAGAGACGAAAAAGGGCAGGGAGATCATGTTCATAATCCATACCCGCTCACCAAAACTTGGGCTAGCATCTTCTTAAAAGCGGTCACATTCATAAATCACAGTAAGTAAAGCGGTTACTTTCATAAAAGGCATACATGAAGCGGTCACTTTCATAATTTTCATTGCAACTTTCGGTATCTGACGTTCATTATGGATGAATTATGTACTGATTGTGATGCATTCTTATGAAAGCAGCATCTCATTTTAGAGGCGTTATGAAAGTGACCGCTTTCCATTATGAAAGTAGTCACTATATGCATAAGTGATGAGAACAAAATCACATTTAAATGATATTAAATTAATACTAAAATAATACTGTATTAATCGTTTGATATTTGAACTACGCATCCGGTCAATGTCACGTGAATGATTTGAAAGTAAGGAGATTTTCTTTCAAATGTAAGCGGTCAGTGCCAAGAATAGTCGGCCTTTATGTTGTTAAAAAGAACGCATCAGTTCTGCAATCGGCTGCGGTGAGTCCTGATCCAGACCGGCGTCAACAAAAGTTTGTGCCGTCTTTAGGTAAAAATACGGCTCCACGGTTACAAGCAGACGGCTGGCGTCTGGCGTCTGGCGTCTGGCGTCTGGCGTCTGATCCAAGCTGAAGCAACTTCAGCAAGATAATGGTAAAGTGAATTTTTACAAAGCATCCCTTACTCACAGTATATAAACCATAAACTCACTATTAACGAGCCAATATGCTGAACAAAATGTTAGAAAGCATTAGCTACCTTTCAGAGAAATTTATCCGTGATAATATTCATGTAAATCATTCATACAGGGTATTAAAATGGAGTGACTTTGAAAAAATTATTGTATCAGGATCAGTGCACTATACTAAAGCGATGTTTATTCTGATATCTTTTTTTGCAGCCATTTTCATTGTGATGTCCTCCGGTGAAAGCTATATTAAGCCATTTGTTGCTCATTGGTTTCCGGAATGGAAAACCCTGCTTGATACCCAGATGAGCCTCTTGGGGGGACAGTTAACCATCATTGGTATCGTATATCCTATGGTGGTTGGTTTAGTTAGTGTTATATTTCAGAGAAAATCAGCCAGAAAAATCGTACAGGCAGCTTATCAGGCCTATTCAGGATTCATGTTTGCAGGCCTGAGCGGATTATGTCTTTCTGGTTTCATTCTTAGTGGATTAATATTTAGGACATTTGTTGGGAATTATAACTACGCTATAATTTGCGGAATAAGCATCATTTGGATGATTCTTAATATTGCACTTTCTGTATGGTTCTTTGTGCAAAGCCTCAGTGTCCTTGATGACCAAAAACGCGAAAGAATGGTATTGCGCTACCTTACAGCCGACATTTTGTCTGCGCATGTGAAAGAACAATTACATAACATCTTCTTAGCTAATCCTGTCAAACATAAAATCATTTCAAATGAAAAATATAGCAATTTAACTTTTGAAGATTATTCCTTTGATGAGGATTACTCAGTAATAAAAAGTAAATCCACAATACAGGAAGTCATTAGAGATATCTATGTACGACCATTAAAGTCCACTCTTTGGCTTATAAACTTGTTTGGATGCATTAAGAAAGAAAAAATAAAAATAGCATTGTTTTCTAAAGTGGAAAGTCGAGAAGGCCTAACATACTTACCTATTTTTAAAGTTAGAAACATAAATTCTGATCATATTCTAATAAAATTATTAGCACACTGTTTTTGTACGGGAATTCCTAAAGAACGAAAAACTCCCACCGATAAAATAATAAAGGGTCTTATGGGAGACGCCATTGATGCGTTAGCCAGCGGTGATATCAATGCTTTTGATGAAGGTATTGAAGGGTTCTGTCGAGATATTATAACTTTTACTGATGCGTTTAATTTTACGCATCTGCAACAGACAGATAATCTTTTATTATTAGCAGATAACATTTTTTGGGAACGTAGTTTTACTGATAAATTATATACAGAGATTTATCAGCTTTTCCGGCAGTCGATCATTCGTATTGATATATCTGAAATTTTCTATAGCTTATCTATGAGGGTTCCAAGAATTCTGTGTTCCCAAAGAGAAAATATTACCTTAAAAGAAATACAGCTTGCATTAAGGTATACTTTTTATTCCTGGGACATCCTCGTGCGTTGGGGCCATGCTAACGCTGGGAGGCTTGATTTAACCCAGCGTCAAAGCTATGAGTCACTTTTAAGGGAATTTGTCGAAATCTGGGAAAATTGGACTGACGATCTAAAATATATAACAAAAAAAACTGGGGGACAGGGAGTTTACCATGAGGCCCTTAAAGCCCACCTTTTCACCTTACCCGATATAGTCGTCTGCGCAGTAATTTCAGGTGAATCAAGCTCTGTTGATTGGGCTGTAGACATGATGAATCGCTGGCTTAATGAAGCACGAGGTTCTGCTGAAAGTCATTACTCAGGGCTGTATTCTTGGCAAGAATTTCTAGTTACGCAGGCAACTCTAGAAGGAAAAATTAATTTCAGTCCAGAGAGTACACCCGCAAGAAAACCAGTTGAAATCCCTCAGCTTGTAGACATATTCTACAAAAACACGTTGACAGATCTTCGTCTCTTAACTGCTGCTTTTCTCATTAGCAAACCAAATGCAATTCAAAATACAAAATGTCTGTTTGCTGTCAGCACTCTTCTTGACGGGAGTCTGGTCGAAAATACCGGCGGCCTTGAAATTTTGTCTGAAAGCATGTCTAAGAGTTCAGATATCATCGATGTTTTTATCCGCATGCTTAGTTGGGATGAAAGTAATCGTGGGCATTCAAAAGAAACCCTTGGTAATATTATAAGTAACTTATCAACTACACATGGTAAAAATTTGGTAAGTGGTCGCACATATTTGGGCGGACGTCTCTCTGGAATAGATGATTTAATTCCCCAAATAGCGGAACTGGCTGTACTACTTAGTAAACATAGAGATTTCGTCTCACCTAAAATGAAAGCAATTATTGCATCTGATTTACTGCCGTATCGAATATCGGATAAAATCGTGAGAAATCTTGAGTCATTACTTCTCGCTATTAAAACTTTGACCGGCGCAGCTTTTGTTGCTGAAGATGATTTCAACCAACAACGAATAAAAGTTTCTGACCTGATAAAAGAGTATCTTGATCTTTTCAAAAATGAAATACAGCAAAGAATAATACTGTCTCCTGTCAGCGAAACTATTTTGGAAAAAATGGGAAAGGATATTTCAGACTTATTTTTAGAAAAAATAAAGAAAACTTTCCCTTTCAATCTATTTAATAATATAACTGTAAGCTCTTCTGTTAGAAGTAATATAATAAAACCTATACTTTTCCATATGGATAAGCAGGATGTGACTGACAAATTTTCTCGAAAGATTCATGGTTTTGAAGAAGACCATGCATCCTGGTTGGTCGAGCAACATGTGTTCGACTTACAACATTTGCTGAGCCAGCAAACTGAGCAAACGTGTAATGAAGTGACGTCATTCTCCGAACTTCTGAGTATGGTTCAGGATTATGAAGGCCTGCAAGAAGATGACTATCTTATTGTTAGTGATAAAAGATTATGGAGAGAATATAGTAAATACAGATTAAAATCTTTAGATGACCTCGGGAGTCAAACAGGTGTTTTATTTTATGGTGATAACCGGGAAATAAAGATCCGCGCTAAAAATCACAGCTGTGCGCTTTATTTTATGCATAGCTTTGTTACTCTTGATACGGTGCTCGTTAATAAATCTATTTTTGATGAATTTATAATTAAAAAAGAAGATGAGAATATTTTTGTATTTAATGCTAAAGAGTTTAATGGAAATCCATTGCAAATAGCTTTGCATTCTCAGTATGAAGGGGAGGTCGTGTTTAATGGTAAGGTTAAAGCTCGCTTTATTCTTCGTAACGATCCCGTCAAGGAAGAGGCCTTACCTAGCGATGGTGCATGATGAAATGAACAGAACGCATCGGCTAGTCAGAGTGTTCATTATGAGCTAATGACGGCGCTTATACACAATCACTGACTGGCTGAACGACTTACTGGCCACAAAAAAAGGCCCGATAAGGGTGTAAGTGCACCCGTTTTAGTTGCACGCACTTTTTGAGAGTTCCGGTTTCTCAGCCATCAACCGGGTACTCTTCCGGCGTCAGGTTATTCAGCGTTTCATGAGAGCGCTCGCTGTTGTATTCCGCCATCCAGAGCATATTATTGCGATGTTCTGACACGAACGGGAGCAAGTCATTAATTCTCGTCTTTCCAGTCTGGCTTAGGGCCAGTGGGATAGGTCCACTCATATCCTGTGTTCTTTTTTAGCCTGCCAAGTATTTTGTATAGTGCTTCATATATGTGCAAATCAATGAAACTAATCAATTCTTTCCACTCGTCTCTACCGCCTATAATTACCCTAAGACTCAATGGGGTATTGACTTGAAATTTAGAATCGCTAAAGAAAATTTCTAAGCCGCTTTCTAGTGTTTCATGGCCACCATTGTGTGCATAACGCCTATGCCGAATGTCGATTATTTCATCGTGAACGCTTTTGAGATGACCAGGTATCACGTCTCTTGAAAAAACCCTCACACCGGTTGCTTTTGTAAATAAGCGTGAATAGGTAACGATAAATGCCGTTGTCAGCATTTCCTGCTCTAGGACAGCTTCCATCGTTAAATCGAACTCCGCAGTTCGCAAGCGGCTATAGATGTAGCTTAGACTCATCGACGTAGGGATAGCTTTTGAAAGGCTGATGAGATGCTTCAAGTCAGCATCAGCGATCCGCAATACATTTTTCCCAAGTTCTTTGGTTGCTTCAAACTTTTCACGAAACTCAGAGGGTAGATGTTCGAAAATCTCTTCAGGAATGTATACATACTTCTCATCCTCCCAAATTTTCGTTGCCGGAATTTTCATTTTCCTCCTCGCTCCTGTCCAACTCATAAATGAAACAGAAAATATCTTTCTGGTATAATGTATCAGTCCTCGGTGAGAAGTTGTACTTCTGGTAAACATTCCTCAACGCTAGCGTTTGGACAATAATGATAAAAAGGAGGGAGAACATGAATATTTCCCAACTAAAAGAACTTCAACAATTTTACGTTTATACGCTTGAAAAACACGCAACATTCGGCGCTCCAACCGACTTTCAGCTTAGCCTACAAGCTCTATTGTTTGCGCAGCACAAGCGTGTTACTGACTGGTTAAGTAAGTTACTTTAACCTGCATAGGTTACTTAGCTAAGGCCGCTCCTGCGGCCTTTTTTAATATTGCTTGATCACTGCAGCAACGCACGTAACCTAAAACAAAAAAATGTCAGAAAAAAAATTGACTTTTTAACATCTCCTTTTCTTTAAAATCATCTCTATGAGATTAGGGTATTCCTCTTAAATTATAACTTTTCGTTAACATAATTCTGTCCGTAAAACGGTCGTTAAACGGAATTCAATAGACTGTCCGTAAACCTGCTTGTTTTATGGGAAAACGGACTATATGATTTACGGACGAGTTAGCGGACTTTTTGAGTGAATAGTGATGGCATTGATCGGATACGCACGGGTTTCAACAGACAATCAGCATATCGATTTGCAAAATGATGCTCTGCGGTCGGCTGGTTGTGAAAGAATTTTTGATGATGTCATCAGTGGTTCGAAAAACGAACGTCCTGGACTGGATGCTGCGTTGGCCTACTTACGCGAAGGAGATATTCTCGTCGTGTGGAAACTGGACCGTTTAGGCCGTTCTATGGCACACCTGGTCAATACGGTGCAAGAGCTGTCTGGTCGCGGCGTTGGCCTAAAAGTGTTAACAGGGCAGGGGGCGGCCATCGATACCACGACAGCTCCGGGCAAGCTGGTTTTTGGGATATTTGCAGCACTGGCAGAATTCGAGCGAGACCTTATTCGTGAACGAACCAAGGCGGGGCTTTCTGCTGCAGCGGCCAGGGGACGAAAGGGCGGACGTAAACCAGTAGTCACTGATGAAGGTTTGCAGAAGGCGAAGAGTTTAATGGCTCAAGGATTGAGTGTCCGGGAGGCAGCCGGAAGACTGAAAATTAGTAAGACAGCTCTTTATGGTGCTTTGCGCGCATTCAAGAACATGGATGATGCGCATTAGTTCAGACTCGACCTGGCACAACGACGTCAGGAAGACAAAGCTAAACTGACAGGCAGCTCTGTGCCAAAAGCGGACGTTAAATAGCGGTCAGGTTCATGCTTATAGGACGAAAGCCATCAGTTTTCTGGGTAGGCTTTCTTATCAGATAATATTGACGTGTCAGGTAACCCGTTATTGAAATAGAGCTTATTGCTCCACTCTGCACCCTATAATGGCCGGCAATTATAAGGCTACCGCCAAACAGTTTCTTATGTTCCCGTCTGGGTATTCGGTAAAACGCCCATTCAGCCGAACCTACCCTTTTCAGCATTGCTGAAAAAGGTAGATACTTTCTGGTGCACTTCAGGCCGCCCGGCCCAGTAAACGTGGCGCGCCTTATCGACAATTAACAGCTGTGCCGCGGGTATTCTTGCTGCCAGTATTTCTGCATTACCTGCCGGTGTGATGCCATCTTCGTTACCGTGTATCACAAGAGTGGGAGAACAAATGGATGACGCAATCTCCCAGGAATCATGATCGGTAGAAGCACGGAGGTGACACAGAAATGCTTCCATATCATGTGGTCGCGGCTCGCCGCGCTCAGCCTGCTCAGGATTTTCGCTGCTCCACCATTCCGGATAACACATGTTCCTCAGGGCTACTGAGTCATTTTCCCGCATAGCCTTTGTGGCTTCAGGCGTGCGGGGAATGCCCCGCTTTTCGCCTACCGAAGTGGCTCCCAGAACAAGTGACTTTATGACGGCAGGTTTGTCTGACGCAAGCCACTGGGCAACACGGCCCCCCATAGAATGACCATACACGTGAGCGCGCCCGAACCCGGCTTCCAGAAGCACTTCAAGTGCGTCACGCGCGAAGTCTCGTGTTGACCAGGTGCCTGTCAGGTTATTTCCGCTCTTTCCTGTACCCCGGTGGTCATAAATAATCACGGTCCTGTCCGGTGTGAATTCAGCAATAACGGCATTCCATACTGAATGGTCGCATCCGTTGCCTGCAATCAGTAACACCGGCTCGCCGCCACCGTTCCCTCTTACGTCATACCATAAGGGTGTATCGTCAAAACTGTGTGCAAAGGGCATGTTATGTTCTCCCGTACGTGAATGAGACAGTGCTGCCGTTTGCAGCTTCTGTAATAAAATACCTGTTTTAATTCCCGCAAACACGATACAAAACAGATGATTTAATAGTAGAAAGCGGTCACGCTTAGGCGGTGCGCCCGGTGTGTGACTGATACTACCCAGCATACGGCAGGTAAAATATGCACGGTGATATTCAGGGTTCAGGCATAGATATCCTTACCTATGCGCCTGAGAGAATGACTGACGTGGATTTGGAAATATTCAGTATGTCGTCGCTCAGGGCGCGTGTTCCGTTACGCCTGTTATCCGGCAGCCGCAGGTACTCTCTTTATATGCTGCTGCTGGTGACACACGGAAAATCCCTTCAGCTGGTTGACGGTAACCCCGTCAGTTGCAGCGCCGGAACACTGATTTTGATCAGGCCCGGGCAGGTACATCATCTTGGTGGGGGCTGTGACTGGGACGGATGGATAATGTTGTTCAGGCCAGAAATATTATGGCCTCAATCGCTGATGTCACGTGATGCTCCCGGCAGCCTGCTCAATTTTCCCGGGTGCATTACCCTTTCGGGCGATGATTTACGTTCAACAGAACGTTTAATTATTCAGATGCGGGCCGATATTCAAAAAGAGCACAATCATCCCCAGCTGAATCAACTGCTCTTTCATCAGTTAACCGTCTTTGTTATGCGGCTTCAGATTTCTCACGGGCAACCTGACATTCAGCGACATGGTGAGCAGCGTGAACATCAGTTTTTTTTGCGATTCATGGATCTGGTTGAGGAAAACTTCAGTCGCTGGCATCAGGTTAACCAGTATGCCTCTGCAATGAGCTGCTCAGTAAGACGTCTGACCCGGACCTCATCCACATTTGTCGGCTGCAGTGCGAAAGCATGTATTTCTGACCGCATAAACCTAGAGGCGAAAAGACTGCTTCTCCATACTCCGGAGCCAGTGCACGTTATAAGTAATCTGCTGGGCTTTGATGAGCCGACGCACTTCATAAAATTTTTTAAAAACAGCACCGGGCTGACCCCTGAGTCTTTCCGGACATCTCAGCGACATAATTAAATTGAACATACGTCCGTCTTAAAAACAACTTTTCAGGATATCAGTCGGTACACATCCTGGTAGCATGGTACGACAGGTTATGGAAGGGCAGGCCAGCTAAAGATGCTGGCCTGTTTTATTACAGCGTCCCGACCAGGGCCGCTAGAGCAAGCAGGACGCCTGTCAGAATGTTATGAAGAAAGAGGTTGAAGCTGAGAGAGGGCTTTTGTAAATCGAGACGCAAAATCTGCCAGATCAGGTGAACAGCAATAAGAGCCATGACGAGAACGTAGGGAACTTTCATGCCCACGAGCAAGCCACCGCCTAACCATAGCAGTACTGCTGCCGCATAAAATGCACCAATGCTGGCCCGCCCATATTTCCCGAACAACAGGGCTGTTGATTTAATGCCAATTTGCACGTCATCTCTGGCGTCAACGTAAGCATATACTGTGTCATAACCTATCTGCCAGGCCACTGCGCCGAGCCAGACAAGTACAGCCCCTGCAGGAATACTGCCATTGATTTCCCCCCACGCCATCAGCATTCCCCAGTTAAACGCTGCGCCTAGTACTGCCTGAGGCCAGTACGTAAACCGCTTGCAGAACGGGTAAAGGATGACAAGCGGAACAACTGCCAGCGCCATAAGTCGGGTAAAGGGGGTGAGAAAATAAAGCAGGCCCGCTGCGCACAGCAGCTGGGCAATAAAGAAAAATACGGCCCGATGGACAGAGACCTGCCCGCTTGCCAGCGGACGAAAGCGCGTTCTTTCAACATGTGCATCGAAGTTACGATCAGCAATATCATTGATTGTTGAACCTGCGCTTCTCATCAGGAAAGCGCCCAGGCAGAAAACAATCATTTCCCTGGATCCGGGCCAGCCGTGCGAAGCCTGAAACAGGGCTGCTATGCATGGAAATAAGACGAGCCAGATGCCAACCGGACGATCAAGGCGCGCCAGCCTAAAATATGGCGTGAGCGCAGGTGAAAACCAGCGTTCAACCCAGTCGTTTTGTTTAATGTCGCTTAAATCATGAAGGCCTGAAGAAGTCATTCTGATAAATTCCTGAATATGAAAGCGGTAATTTTACAGGCAACTGTGCTCTGCTACTAACTCTGCCTTAACCCTGTCTGTCAGGGCTGTATTTACTCTTCTGGCTTTTTACATCTTTCTGAATAATGAACCCATTAAGGCCTTACTCCGGGCATTCGGCAAGACACCAATTCTACTTTATCCGCCGACTTATCCACCGTTTCTGTGAATAACACTACATATTTCGGCGGTCTGCATAATCTTCATACCAGATATAGTAGGGCGGGCGATCCGGCACCATTTGGTAAACATGATTTTGACGTCTGCTTCTCGCTCATAGCTGCCCTTGATCGTAGCTGTGGGCAGTTTTGTGCTAGGAACGGACATTTCACACCTCTGCTTATGTGGAAAAAATCGGTATGCCACTACAATCATAAGGTCGTTACATATTTATTGCGTACTGAAAGTAGAAAGTTTTTATATAATATAATAACGCAAATATATTCCCTGCAAAAACGAATAAAACCATTAAGTCAATATTTAATGTAAACCAATATTAAACATAATTCAAAAAAATTAAAGCACGTTAATCAATCGCTTTAATCTCAGGAAAATAATTCCTTACATAAATAAAAAGAAATTAATCAATTGATTGCTACATTAAAAAAGCAATGTTCTTTTGCGTTCTTTTACCATGAATAAGTAAACCCAAAAATTACCAATGAGGTTTTAATTATGAAAGTAAGTAGAATTGCAGCACTCTTATTATTAGCTTTTGCTGGGTTATCCAGAGCAGCTGAACCACTTCATCTTGATTTCCTAACAACAGCCCCTCATAACACCCACAACTCATTTTTAAAGGTTGGGGATGCTAATGGTGGTCCTGGCGGAGACGGCGGGAGCGGTGACAATTCTCCAGGCGCACGTGGGGGGGATGGCGGTAATAACAGCGGTAATGATAGTGGTAATAACAACGGCACAGGAAATGGTGACGGAAATGGTGACGGCGACGGCGACGGCGGTGGTGATGGTGGCGATGGCGGCGATGGCGGTGCTTGATATTCAAACCATGCCTGAATGAAAATATAAAGGCCTGTAAATCAGGCCTTTTAATTTGGAGGTTAAAGTGAAAATAAAAAAAACACTCAGCTTATTAGCTGGTTCAACAGTTTTTATCCTTTCCCTTCTGCCACTACGTAGTTTTTCGAGTGAATACATTCATTCTCACTATCATAAACATAATAAACACTATAACAACTCACCATCAGTGAATGGCGACGCTAATGGAGGTAAAGGTGGTGATGGCGGTAGTGGTAATAATTCTTCCGGAGGTCGAGGTGGAGACGGTGGTGTCAATGGAGGCAATGGTGGTAACGGAGAAAATGGTGGTAATAAAAATAATTCACCAGGAAGAAATGGAGTTGATGGACATAATGGCATTAATGGTCAGAACGGTTCTGATAAAACTTTTCCCATAGATTATAAACCAGACCAGAAGCCACCGAATAATTCAGGAATGATTCTTACTGCTGATGGTGGGAATGGGGGCAACGGGGGTAACAGTCCGAATGGCGGGAATGGAGGAAACGGAGGAAATGCAGGGAGCGGAGATGGCTCTAATGGAGGGAATGGGGGTAACGGTGGGCAGAATGGAGCTAATGGGGGAAATGGTGGAGACGGTGGTAGCGGCTCTAACTCATCAGGGGGAGATGGCGGGGATGGGGGGAATGGACAAAATGGCAGCGCAGATGGTGGTGACGGCGGGGATGGGGGTAGCGGAAACAATTCTTCCGGCGGGGACGGTGGAGATGGCGGCAACCAAGCTTGATAAAACAGAAATAATGTAAAAATATTGAGGATAACTTTATGAAAAATAAGACCCTTAAGGCTTTACCTTTACTTTTCGTTTCCGTGTTTATTCGCCCCGTTCTTGGTCTAATTGAATACTCACTAGGCCCATTATTATTAATATCCTCTACCCATCTTGCGTTTGCTGATGATGGGGATGGCGGAGATGGTGGCAATGGCTCTGACGGCGGCGATGGCGGCGATGGAGGTAACGCCGGGGATGGTTCTAATGGGAATGGAGGTAATGGTGGAGAGGGTTCTGACGGTGGAGGCAATGGGGGGGATGGTGGTAATGGTGATGGCTCGGGTAATGGGGGGCGTGGTGGTGATGCCGGTTGGGGAGGAGGAGATGGTGGACAAGGAGGGAAAGGCGGGGCAAATGGTGGCCACGATGGAGGCCCAGGTATGGGAACTGCTGCCTCGAGTAAATAATATAAAAAAGAATGTGTTAGCAAGCAGCCTTTTTCGTCTGCATTAGTGCATTCTGCTAATAACCTTAGTCGATGAACGACATTCGAGAAGCCGCCTACACTGGCGGCAATTTTTGTATCTACACTTTATTTCCTTATTTTACCTATGGGTTTGATTTTAAAAAAATTATGGATATGAGTGAATATTTCAAACATACACTTCCGGTTCTTAAATAACCTCAATAGATCACTATCTACAATCTCTGGCTAGGCTTTATCTTTTTATGCGCATAAGCGCATGAAGGCGACAGCAATTGTTATTTGTGACTCTAAGTTAAGGGTCGCCGGTGACGCGGCGCAGCCGCCCCGGTCTGATAGGTTCCACCGATGCCAATCCCCCGCCCTGCAAGATCATTCCCGCTTACCGCAATGAAAAGTAAAAGTACGCGGTCGGAGTGGTCCTGGCGAAGCCAGGGCGTATCTCCGCGTTAGCGCTGTAAGCGCTTACGAGCGTGTTCCCAAAAACCAAAGCAAAACCTCTCAAAGCGACACTAATCCCAGTAGTTACAACATTCACTTTTAAAGCCACTCTGTTCCCGGCCTTTGGCCGGGGGCGGGGCGGCTTTACAGGTGGGCGGAGGGGGTGCGTTTGCGCTCGGTGCTGGGGGTTGACGTGTGTGAGGCTTGGTGAATGTTGTAACTAATATCACGAGTGTTATGCCCCGGCTTGTCCGGGGAGCTACTTTTTCTTTTGCCCTAGCAAATGATGCCGTTGTTCAGGTGTGGTTGCCCTGAGCAAAGCGAAGGGAGCTACTCCAGATGCCATGCCGTAGGCTGGCTCAGGAGTACTCTTTCTTTAGAAAGCTTGTTTTGTTCAGAAGTAACGTTCGAAATTAATCACATCTGAAGAGGGGTTTTCGAAGTTAATGGGATGCCTCAACCGGGGGAATTATCTCTTCGAATTTAACCGATTATTTCTTAATCAGACGTTGGCCAGCGCCGTATCGTGAGCATGCCCCGACCGTCGCCGGTGCGCATTTTGGCGGATAACAGACGCGGGGAAGCCTGCCAGGCATCCGCGAACGGAAAAAATGCCAGCATCAGGCCCGCGAAATCGCAGGAAGGGGAAAGGTTTAGAGAGGTATGTGATTAAGACAGTGGAACGCCGGCGCGCTCCAGGAGCCGCTGATAAAACGTCTCAGCATCCGTTGCCAGCAGCGTCGGGAACTCGGCTTTGAGGGCACTTTCCAGCGACATCTGCGCAACCGTGGTGAGCAGACCACTGGCCGTAAAACGCCGCCAGGCGTTCTCATGCGTGGCCGTGCTATTTTTTGGACGCAGCTGCCGCACTTTACGCGCCTGTTCGTCAAGAACGGCGCCAATGTCCGCCTCAGTTCGCGCTTTTTCATCGCGCAGCTCCGGGCTGACAACCCAGCGTTTTATCTGTCTCAGCCGGTTTTTGAGGGAATGGTGGCGGTCGATGCTGATGCCCAGACGCGCCATTTTGAGCAGGTGACGCTGATATTTCTGCTGCATGGACTCCGCCAGTCCGCTGGCTACCGCCCACTGGCGATATTTATGCAACCACTCCCGGATGCTTTCAACGGCGATGCCGCGTGAGGTAAAGCATTTGTCGGTGAGAAAAATACGCATGGGCTTGTTCTGGCCAGAGTCGGCGTCGCGGTCGCGGTGTATCACCACGTAGTCCAGCTGTTCCATGACGCGCAGGGCATGGAGCAGAACGTCATAGGCTTTACGACCGTTCTCATAAACGTGCAGCGCATTCATGCGGCGGGCAATCTCTTCCACCGGCAGCATCATTTCGAAAAGGTAATCGCTGTCCGGGCTGTAGTCACAATTTGCGGCCAGAACCAGAGACAGAGAAGTCAGCGCCTCACGGCTCTCAGAGCGTGGGGTAATCCGCATAGGTTTAGGGGTAAAAGAGGGGTCAGACGCACGGGAGTAAGGCGTGTAACCAGTACGGCGAAGCGCGATCAGATCGGCATTTCGACGCCAGTCATGCTGACGGAAGCAGGCTACCACTTTTGCAGCCATGCCGCGCGGCGTTTTGCCCGTGTAAGCCGGTTGATTGTTGCGGTGCGTCTTCGACTGGCCTTTGCGCAGACGGTTAGCTTCACCCCGGCGCGAAGGACGATAAACACTGGCAGAAACACTGTTTGCTACCGGTGAGAACGGAAACTGTTGCTCAGACACGGCTCCCAACGCTTATGTTGCGCCGGAGGAGTTGACCTTTAAAAGGCATAAATCTATACTCCCTGCATAGAGCAACAACTCTATACAGTTTTAGTGAGCCCCGACTATCTTTCGTTCCCGCCAAGAAATGAGAAGATATTCGGGGTTTTTGCTTTTCTGGGACTGTAAAACCTTCTATACAGCACCCATTCCCTGCCACCTTGCGGCGTGGCTCACCAAAATTCTCTAACTGATCAGCAATCTAGCACTACCTGTGGTCACATGCAAGAATGTCAACCCACGCACTTACCTGGTTCGTTCAGCTTCATTCTTTATGAGTCGCTGAAGGACTTCAGCTTGCGTTGCACCTTCTTCTTTGCACATGCCCATCAACATCGACTTTATCTCAGGGTCCACAAAGACTTTAATTTCTTTTTGGCTTAACCGTTTACGAGAAATTGAAGCGAGTTGTCGTTCTGTTCCCGACAATGGCTGGCCTTTTCTGTAAGCACGTTTAGGTTTCGCTGAGGAAGGAGCTACTTTTGTGGATGGTGACATTTTGGCCTCCCCAAGGATCTGAATATATCGTTTGGGAAAGCCTACTATAGATTCATTAAATCAGCAGCATAAAAAGCATTTTCACTCCCGTTGGCGCGGGATAAGACAAAAATGCGAAAAGAGGTAACGTTCGCCATTCAGAACGCCGGAGGATCTCTGTCAGTACGATGACACCCAGTCTTTCCCTAACGCCCAGCGCGACTGCCAGTGAGTCAGGTAGGTTTGTGCCAGGTCAGGCACATCGTGCAGTACCAGAGCGTTCTCCGAATTCGACCGCGCGGCAGACTGGGTATAGTTATACGACCCGGTTTCGACCGTCTGGCCATCAACAATAATCACTTTGTCATGCATGATTTTAAACTGGCTGACGGTACGCACCGGGATCCCCGCATTCACCAGTAAATTCATCGCGGCTACACTGGCTTTCCCGCGATTGCCGCCCTCATCCAGTACCACCTGGACGTCAACGCCGCGTTTCTTTGCGGCGACCAGTGCCCCGGCAATGTCGGGCGAGGTAAACGAGTACCCCATCAGACGAACGCTTTGCCGCGCATCGTCTAAGGTCTGCAGTACCAGCTGCTGCGCGCTCCCTTCTGGTGAGAATCCCACCTGTATCGACGGGGCCGCGCTGGCGGTACAAACGCCTGTCATCAATAACGTGGCCAGTAAGGCCACCCGCAATCTGTTGTGCTTCATCTGTCTTTTTCCTCCCGATAGGGCAATGCATAAATTCCTGATGACGCACTGGCGGTCAGCAGGCAAAAGGAACCTTCCCCACAGGACGCGTCCCAGGTCAGGTTTTCCGGCACGCACTTAGTCAGACAGGTAATGGCCACCTTCAGTGCCTCGTGGTGCAATCCCGGACGGGTTCTGAAACACACCCGCTGATGCTCGATATCATCATCGCTGAACATAAAGCCATGCAGGTCAAAAAAGTGGATCGACAGTGCTTTTTCACCCTTCATCGTTTTTCTCCTGACACCGCGCAAGGCCACCGCAAACCCGGTGGCCTGCACGACCTCGCCTTATTTCATCGCATTATCGATGGCCTGCTGCATCACCTGAGCGGACACAACGCCCGGAATGACCGTCGTGTTGTCTACGGTCGCGTTCTCTGCCGGCATCACGATGATCCCCGGCGTCCCGGTTAATCCCAATAGCTCTGCCAGCGCACTGTTACCCGCGATCAGGGCATCTGCCGCTGCGCGGTTCGCGACGTCTTCTTCTCCTGCGCCCGCTGCCGTGGCCACTGTTTCAATATCGTCAGACGTCAGTTTCCCTTCGTTATGGCCGGTGCCGTAAATCCCGTTGTGGTAGGCCATATAGGCATCAGCCCCCCTCTGTTTCCAGATGGCCAGACCCCGGCGTGACGCCTGCGTAGACTCGGGGTAATGCCCGGCAAAAATCGTCCAGTCACGAAAGGCAAAGCGCACATCCGGGTTGCTGACCATGACCTGCTCCATCACCGGAGCCATCATGCTGCAGGCAATGCATTCGTAGTCAAAAAACTCCGTCACAATCACTTTCGATTTTTGCGGGCCTTTCACCGGCACGCCGTCAAGCTGCATCAGCAGCCGGTGCCCCTTCAGCACCGACTGTGCCATCAGCTGTGCCTTGATGGCTGCCTGCTGTGCCTGCAGCTTTTTGCTCACCTCGATAAGCACCTGCGGATGGGCCACCAGGTAGTCGGCGGCAATCTCGCCGATACGGGTTTGCTGCGCCGGTGTGAACTCTTCCGGCTCTGCAGCGCCGGCGTGGATTGAACCGAAAGTAAAACTCAGGGCGAGCGAAAGCGCCGCCGCGTTAAAACGGTTTGTCATGATGATGTCTCTGAAGAGGAATACCGGAGTTGCCGGTAAAGGAATAGGTGTCCGTTGACGGTATGTAAACGGTGCGGATTAACGTTCTTTCTGAATATTTCGGACGGCTTCGTGGGTAATTTCTTCCCGCTCCGGCTCCCGGCCCCGGCTTTCGGACGGCAGCGTCAGTTGCCCCTGCTTTTCCAGCTCACGCGCCGCGCTGGCCAGAGCCCGCTCCGACAGGTCATTTTGCGGATTTTTCGCCGGCGCACGGCCTCTGTCTTGCTCTTCCTGCACCTGCCGCAGGACATCGGCAGATATCAGGCCACCCTGCGCATTCTCTGACGGCAGGGCGGCGTTGGCGAACTGCCCTGTGCCCGACAGCGCGGCCAGTACGGCCTGAACGGCACCGTTGTTGCCCTGCAGGGCTTCGTTTTGGGCCAGCAGGCCGGACGCCTGACGGATAAGTGCGGCGTAGTCAGGCAGTTTCTCTCCTGGCAGTACCGGCACCTGTTGCTGCATCGACTGCACTACCTGCTCAATCAGACGAGCCGACAGCGCCGCTTTTTCCGCCCCGTCCTTCGCCCCGGCTAGTGCCGGCAGAGAAGGCAGCATCTCCTGCAGCTCCGACTGAACCAGCCTGATCAGGGTGGCATCCGGTCTGAACGTCCGGTCAGTTACCCCGCCCGCCACTTTCAGCAGCTGCGCGGACGGCATCTGCCGGCCGGTGAGCAGCAATACGCCTGCCGCCGGGTTGCCTCGCGCCGCCGCCAGTGCCTGCGTCATATCGCTGACCACAATCGTGTCACCGTTGCGGCTTTTTTGCACCACCGCCGCCTGGGCGCCCTCGGTCGTCAGCTGGCGTACCGGCCCGGTCTGTATCTGGCCGGTGTCTGACTGAAGGGGGAACATCGTCAGACCCGCCGTTTTGCCGTTGCCGTCATAAACCGGTAACGCCAGATGCGGCATCGGATATTTTCGGGTCGGCGGAATAATCCGCGCCGTCACGGGGTTATCTTTTAAGCCCTGTTCCCGCAGGTAGGTTCGCCCGATGGCCGTTTTGCCCACCGGCTGCCCCATCGCCCAGATGCTCCGGGCCTGCGCCCGCTCTGATTCCGGCTTCAGGGCATCATGCGCAGTCTGCGGGCCGTTATCTTTTTGCCGCAGCGTATCCATCCAGTCACGAAGACCATCGGTGTAAATCTGCACATGGTCGCGGGCACGGGAGGCGTTAATGTAAAAGGCCCGCATGCCGCTCATTCGCTTACGCGCCCCCTCCGTCCCCTCCAGCGCAATCACATAGTCCGTACTGGCCCCCTGTGCGCCGTAGCCGGTCACCGCCCAGGCATAATCGATGTGCTGGTCTGCCCGCGTCATGCCCGGCGTAATGACCTTTTCGCCGCCGGCGTTTTTGAGTACCACCTCGCCGTTGTCCCGCAGTGTTTCCACCCGGTACTGTTCATGGGCATCATGGCCCGCCTGCTTCTGCGTTTTGCTCATGCGCACGCTGTCGCCTTCGCGCAGCTCAATCTCACGCCGTTGAAACACCTCAATTTCGGTGGCATTTAACTCCGCCGGTGAGTAGTAGTGCATGCGACCGTTCTCGTCGCGCAAAAACACCCGATCCGTGCCGTTGTCCACACCGGTTACGTTCAGATAACGTTCATTGGCCAGAACGACCTGCCCCGCCTTCCAGTCATTAATGCGGTTAAAATCGTGGCGCCCGCCGGTGATGCGATCCAGTATCGGGACGGTAACCGCCTTCTCTCCCAGCAATTTCTCATCCACCATCGCCTGATGAATGCCGGCATTGATGGCCTGCCGGTCTGCATGTAGCTGCACCACAATCATGGTGCGTTCACGGGCATCCGGCGTCCGGCTCATGTAGTCCCGGATAATCGCATCACCCGGCGACGCCGTTTCAATGACCGAGCTGGCAGGCGCGACGATGTTATTTGAACGGGGCACCGCCTGCGGGGACACCCGCTCGATTTTCTCAAGGGCGGCACCGGCTTTGTTCTCAATAACGCTGTAAACGGCAGATTTCAGGTCATGATTACGCTGGCGAACGATTTCGTTCATCACGGCCACATCGATACTGCTGCGCTCCTGCATCAGCGTGAACGGTGCCCCGCTTTCCGGCGACTGCAGCTGGCCGGTATCGCCTACCGGCACGGCACGCCCCTCACCACGCGTTATCGCCTGATAGGCGGCAGCGGTGTCCTGATTTCCCAGCATCGAGGACTCATCAATCAGAAAAAGCGTATTGGCATAACGCACATCTTCACCCGACGCCGTGCGTTGTTGCCAGTCCACCACGAAGGATTTAATCGTCTGCGCCTCAATGCCAACGTCGCGCATTTCCTTCACCGCGCGGTGCGTCGGGGCAAGCCCAATCACGAGCGGTCGCTCCCCCTCCGGCAGGGTGTCAATCGCGGCTTTCACCGCCCGAAACTGGGTGGTTTTCCCGACGCCCGCATAGCCCTGTACGGCGGTAAAACGGTCGGGACTTTGCAGGATAAGCGTCGTGGCAGCCTTTTGCCCGGCAGTCAGACCATTGAGCAAGGCCGGGTCAATCGTGGCCATCAGCGGCGTCTGGGTATTTTTACCCGTATCAATCTCCCGGATGATGGTTTTTTCCATCTCCCAGGTAGCCCGCCCCACAAATCCCCCACCGCCGCCAACTTTTACCGGGATCAGATCACCCTCTTTAACCTGCCGGGCCACTTCGGTCTGCAACGCGCCCAGATGGTTGAAAAATGCGCCCGCCTGCTCCAGCAACGTCACCTCAGAGAAGGCGACCGCCTTCATCTGGGCAACCGCCCGCGACACGGCCTTTTGGGCATCCGTGCGTAATCCGGCATTTAAGGCGGACAGCGCCTCGTCGGTGTCCTCTTTGCCACTGATCTGGCGAACCAACGCCAGCGGGGAACGGGTGGTGCGCATCCGTCCGAGCTTCTCCTCAGCCTTGTTCTGCGCTTCCCCGGTAAAGATTTCCGCTTCATGCCCGGACTGGGCCAGGGCGTTCATGATGTTGCCGGACAGGTCTCGGGCGTTGAGGCTGGCCAGCACGATACCGTGCTCATTGTCCCTGCTCCCCGGTGCGCTGACGTAGCCGTGCGTCAGATACAGCGGCCGGTCAGTTGCCACCTGAAGCGGTTTTTGCTGTCCGTCACGCTGCACCGTTAATTTTCCCTCACTGACGGCAGTGACCGTCAGCCGATCGCGGGCTTTCAACCCATTGGCTTTGTCAGCGGCCAGGGCAAACAGCTGCTCTCCCTGAGCAACGTGCAGCTGTTCACGGGTAAACAGCCGCCAGTCACCGGTCAGGTCGCTCAGTTTTACGCGGCTCAGAACGCCGTCGCTGTCGATAAGTGACAACATGCGCGTCTCCTCATGCACCCGGTCAAGGATGTAGTGGCGGGTCTCATTTTTGTCTGACCGGTCTTCCAGCACCATCCCTGCCCGGTACGTGGCCGGGAGCAGGCGTTCTTTCACGCTGGCATAGACCGGCGTACGGGCTTCGACGGTTACGCCGTCCCGTTCAAGCTTGCCGGCGTTTTGCAGGGCGTCACGGATAATGCCGGTCAGGTGCTGCTGCTCGCGGGCGCCGGTGACCACGGCGGTGACGGGGGTGTCCGGTGAACTCAGGTCAGCATAGCGTTCAGCCAGTGCCCGGTAACGGTCACGCTTATCGCCGATACTGATCACCCGTGCTTCCAGCCCCGCCACCGGTTCGGTCAGACCGTGACGGGGCACGCCGGCGGATGACAGCACCGACAGGGCGTTGGCGTTGGACTGCCGCCCGGCGCTGTCCAGGAAAATAAGCTGGGCGTCTTTCTCCTTCGCTTCGCCGCTCAGTACCAGCATCTCCTTGAGTCCGAGGCGCTCCGCACTTTCCACGATGAGTGTGCTGTGCGCAGAGAGACTGAACCCCTTATCCAGAACGCGGCTGCGATAGAGGATGTCGTCTTTGAGCAGCGCAGATTTGCCAAAGCTCAGGCCCCGTTCGGCAGAGCTGGCCAGTATTTTCACCTCGCGGCCATGTTCACGTGACATTGTCACCAGTTCTTCCGTCACCTCGCGCAGACGGCCGATAGACGCCGGTGCGTTCAGGATGGCCACCGGCGCAAATTCCACCGCTTTGAGCCGCTCAGGCGTGTCGATGTCGGTCTGCCGGAAGCTGACCACTTTCCCTTCCTTCACGATATCGGCCGCCAGGGCCTGCACAGACAGTTCATCCAGCAGATGAATATGCGAGGTAAATACCCCTTTGTCCCCGTCCAGCGGGGCCAGCAGGTTTTCACTGATGGCCCGGTCGATCGCCTTGCGCAGATTGGGGATCGACTGTTGCCCTTCCCCCGCCTCATGCGCCGTCATCAGCAGGTCACCGTAGGTAAAGCGGGTGCGGGTGTCGCTCAGCACCGAAATCGCAGTACGCACCGCCTGCATGACGCTCGGCGGCATCGGACGTTCTTCCGCCTGTTCAGGCTCCACGGCGCGAACCTGTGCCGCGTCTATCACCTCACGGATATCAAAATTCAGGTCTGCCATCTGCTGATCCCACCGCGCCTGCAGGCGGTTGCGCCCGGCCTGCGTCTCTGGTTTGGCGATTGGCGGTTCCGCCGGAGCGTCCTTCGCCCCCGGACTTTTTTCCGGCGTTACCTGTCCGGGTTCGGTCAGACTGACCGCCTCAGCGGTCGTGCGGACAGGGGCATTCCCTGCGTCTCCCACCTCAATTGCAGGTTCTGAGGGGAGATCCACGCGTTCACGGGACAGGAATGGCTCGGTGACGGCTTCAGCCGGACTGGCCATCTCAGCAGGCGTGTGGGCAGAGGCTATACCCGGTTTACCCACTTCGGCTGCTGATTCTGACGGTAAATCCAGACGCACAGGGGGCAGTGATGGCTCGTTGCGGGCGTCAGCGGACGTCCGTGACGGGACAACCGGCGTGCGTGCGCCCTGCGCATCGACGTCATCGAGTCCGTAACGGCTGATATCGACCTTTTTCTGCCGGGTGTCTAACGCCGCGACGTCGCGGCTTTTCAGCGACGCTTCATCCCCGACCTGGGCGGCAATTTCACGGTGGCGGGATGAAAACTCCTCCAGCACCGCCTCCGGAAACCCTTTGATTTCCCACAGTTCATGCTTGCCGCCGGTGAGTTCTGTCTCATACCCCATCGCCTCGGTTCTCGCCTTCAGGCTGTTGCGGTAGATTTTGCCGAAGCTGACCTGATGGCGGTACATCGTCTCAATAAACCCGGCACCGTAAATGGCATCGGTGGCCAGCGCCTTCCACTTCCCGTCCAGCTCGGTCACGTTGGCAACCACCGCATGGGTGTGAATGGCCGGATCGAGATTGCGTGACGTATCGTGAGTAAAGAGCGCCGCCACCATCTTGCCGGTGGGGACGATCGAGGTGATGCCCTCCTTCGTGTCACGGGCGGAAATCGTCTGCTCCATGATGGCCAGCGTTTCTTTGACCGACTCAATATGGGCCTGCAACAGGCACTTATCGCCGCCGGCCAGGATAAGCATTGAGACACTTTTCGGTGCAGAAAAGGTGAAGTCGTGTCCGGGCCGGTGCACATGATTACCTGACACCTCCTTCCCCAGCTCCACGCCATTCGGCAAACGCCCGTGCAGGACATTGGTGAACGCCTCAAGATCAACGTTCCCCTCCAGACCCAGCTCACGGGCGCCTTCCCCCAGCCACTGGCTTTGCAGGTCATCGAGAAAATAGTAGTTATCTTTGCTGCTGTAATAGCCCGCCGCGTCTGCAGCAGACGCAACGGAGGCAACGGTCATCATCGTTCAAAACCTCCGGGTTCGTGGTGTTCATCCATATGCTGGTACGCTTCATAATCATCGTGGTGTCGCAGAATGTTCTGTTCCTCCTCGGCCATCGCGCGGTTTGCCGCGCCGTACTCCGCCGCCTGGGCCTCATCCAGGCTTTCCGGTGACGCCTTCCGCGCACCCAACGTGCGCAGAACAAGATCACCCTTTTCATCCATTTCCACGTCCATCTGCAGATCTGGTGCTTCCCCCTGTGCGTCGGCGGCGCCATCGCTTTGTGCCCCGTCGGCCTGTGAAGCAGGTTTACGGCGTTTAAGCGCGAGCAACTCAAGCGCGCTGAGGCCGGCCAACGGTTTCATGTTGTTGGCAGCAACAGACAACACGGGTGGGTTTTTCAGCGCGGCAGAATTGTGTGGTTGAGGGGGTAGGGTGTGAGTCGTTATGGCGGGTTGCGGTACTACAGGCACAGGGTCAGGTTTAGTCTGTGTGTTGGCCTCTATCTCGGGAGCCACGCCCTTTTTCACCGTTTCCGCCGGCGGAGGATCCTGTCGCATACGCGGGGTGAAAGGGCGAACATTCGCTGGCAGTATCGGCGCATCAGAGGGTTCGGATGCTTCTGAACCCACGCCGTCAGGGGCAGTTTCGGGCTTTTCAGAGTCGTGTTGTTTTGATTTTTCCACGCCCCTGGCAACCGGGGGCGTGCTCTGACTGACGGCGGACGCGAGCGGGATATCGGCCTGCTTTCCGGTCTGGACAGTTTTCTGCCGGTCGGCTTGCGGTGTCACCGCCGGGCTGGACGACTGACCGGCATTTTTCGGTTCCGCTGCGGCTTTCTGCCCTTCCAGAATTTCGTCGCCGGTCGGGAAGACAATACCCGCCATGCGCGTCGCCTGTTCGTTCTGGCTAATGACCTGTTCCAGCTGGGGACTGAGCACATCCTTGAAATCGCGCGCTATCAGCGCCTTGTGATATTTCTTTTGTGCCCGGTATTTCAGATCCAGTTTCACCACCGGGTATTCGCCCGGCAGGCGGGCATAGAAACGCAGGTTCGGCATCGACATGATGTTGTCATAATCGACAACCGGCTCATTGACCTTGTCGCGGCTGATGGAGATACCGTCACGGATTTGGTCAAGACCGTAGCTGTTTTGCTCCCGCGCCTCACGGCGGCGCTGATGCCCCAGCTCTTCCTCAACGATTTTCGCCACCTCGGCGCTCGGCGAACGGCCATAGAAACGGGTGTTGAGCAGGTCGAAAATAGACTTGGCCACCTCACGGCCGTACACGTTGATAAGCTGCGGCATGTTTTGGATGCCGATAACAAAACAGCCGCCATACTTACGGGCCTCAGCCAATGTCTCGGCAAACTCGGGGATTTTTTGCAGGCTGGTCTTTTCATCGATGATGAACCACACCCTTCGGTCGGGATCTTCTCCCATGCTTTGCAGATAAATTGTCGCCATCGACAACCACATGGATATCAGCGGGCGCACCGATTTACGATGACGGGCCGTTGTTGAAATAAACAGCCAGCTTTTGTCGTATTGCGCGTCGGTCATCCACTCCCGGATGCTGAATTCGGGTTTCCCCTCTTGGTCAAGCCCCTGCAGGTATCGCAGCGCTTTGGCGTAGTTGGTGACCACCGAACGGATAGAGATGGCCGTTTTCTCAATTTTTTCCTCTACCAGGTTGGCGGAGGGGGTGTTTTTGAGAAATTCGCGCAGACTTTTCAGATCGATAGACAACAGGGCGGTCAGGAATTTCTCAATACTGCGGTCGCTATGTGAGGCAAACTGCATTGCCGTATCGCTGAAAATGGTACGCGAAGAGGACACCCAGAACGGGTCAGACTCCCCCTCCACCGGAATAAGCGAGGCCGTCAGGTTCTCGTAGTCCACCACTTCCCGCGCTTCCCGCCACAGCACCCAGTTCTCGCAGCGCTTATCGTGCGGGTTGAGAATTTTGTCGATACGTTCGTCAAAGTGCGTTTCAATAAAAGTGCCGCCGGAGTCGTAGACAATCGCCCGATCCCCCCGTTTACGAATAAAGTCGAGCAACCAGCGGATAAGCGTGGATTTACCGACTGCAATAGTGCCGTGTATCAGGTAGTTCATGATCTCGGCGTTCTTCACCATGTGTAGGCCGCCGATCTGCAGGTCTGATTTCTGACCGGCCTTTTTCAACTGACGGTTTACGCTGTCCACGTCATCGGTCAGCGTCATGCCGGAGAGATAGGTATCTTCACTCTCTTTTTTGCCAATGCGCCCCACGTACCAGGCAATCACGCTGAAGAGCAGCAAACACACCGTGCCGCAGCCTGCGGCACTCAGCTTTAATTTATTCACCAGCTGGCCGCCCATCGACTGCATCCAGGGGTCAGCCAGCAGCTGTCCCAGCGTCAGTTTGGTGGTGCACAACTGTACGCCGCTATTGCAGTGCCAGCTGATATCCCAGGTCGCCGGGCTTTTCGGGTTCATCAACGGCACAAAGCTGGAAAACAGCCTGCCGGTCCAGTACCAGAAGCCGTTACTCAGCACATCGGCGGAGGTGACCGCCCAAAATACGCCGCCGGTGGATATCAAAAACAACAGGAACAGCCAGTTGAATATCCACTGGTTGACCTGGGCAAACATGCGCAGGCGGTAGGCCGTCATCTGGCCCCCCTGCGTGAGGTACTTCGGTGTAAAACTCATGGTTCAGCTCCGGCGAACGCGCAGGATTAAACCGCCCTGATGGGCAGTTCGGGATGGTCAATGAAAAACGGGGATGAAAGGGACGAAAAAGCAGTAAAGAACTTAATGGAATGACGATGTATTGCGGGAAGCCGGAGTATGACTGAACTGCGCCTGGATCAGTGCACCGGCCGTTCTGAACAGGAAAGCCACCGCGTTTATCATGGCAACCGTGACAGACGACAAAAATGCACCCACCGCCAACACCAACATCATCAGCAGCACGACCGGTAACGCGTCAGGCCGTATATCGCTGCCTATCGGGCGTAAGGCCATAGAGAAAGCGTACAAGTTACTGTCATGCATGATGAGTTGCAGCAGGGCGACGCCGTGATACCAGAGAACAAACGCGCTCCAGATGAAAAACAGGGTAAACCAGGCCATCAGGCCACGGGCACTTTTGTATTGCATGGGAAATTCCTTAAGGTTGGGCGTTTAACGGCAACGCTCGCCACAGTCCGGACGCGGGGATTGGCGTCTGGACGAGGAAGCGGAATATCACAGGTGGAAAAGCAGGCACGGTCACTGGGGAGTTAACAGACAGAGCGCCGAATGATTACGTCATTGGAGTGGGCGAACATGGCACACGGACGTGTGCCATCAGGACAATAAACAACAGAGATAAAACGTTCAGATCAGTTCATGATCCCGGCGACGGATTTTGCCAGCTGGGCTTCCAGAACCGGTTTTGCCTCTTCGAACTTGAGGTTCACCTTGTTGGCGTTAGAAACCACGCGCGTCTGGTATTTCATGCGGTTGCCTTCTTCACTGCTGGTCTGCACCTTCACACCCGAGTTACCCTGGCGTAAGGCGGCGATGTTATCTGTTGTCACGGTCGCTTTGCTGCGTTCGGAGATCTGCAGATCGGTCACCATTGTGTAGTTAGTGTCTTCCACCATCGCGTCTGCCGCCATACCGGCAAGACCTGCGGCCAATCCTACCCCCAGAATTGCCCCACCGGATGTGCTGTTATATGCGGTGATCCCAGCGCCCAGTGCGGCACCTGCGGCAGCACCTTCATAGCCCGTTGAGAGCAGCCCCTGCGCCTGACGCAGGTCCATTTTCTCGGCTTTCAGGACGTTGGCCTGGATCCAGTAATAGGCAGAGTCCGGTGACGACGTGACGTTATAGCCTTTAGCACGCAAATCCTGCGCTAACAGCGTTTGCAGGTCGCTCATGTCTTTGTCAGAGGTGTTTCGGATCTGGATATAGACCGTTTTTTCACTGGATGGCTCCAGCCATACAGTCTGGCTCATCTGTGTTTTCACATCGAGGTTACGTTTTTTAATGGCGGTGCCCATCGCGCTACAGCCGGAAAGTACCAGACATGAGACGACTACAGCCGCCACAAGAGAATTGCGGTTTTTCATTTACTGTTTCCTTGTCAAAAAAAAATCGGAGCAGGCACGCCCCGAAATATTGGCTATTTGGATATAAATCTGGAGGGTGAAACCCTTCCGTTAGAATTACAGAAGGGTTATCGGCAGTAGGGGATATTGCTTAAATCTTTTTGATCAAGTTACTGATTTTTTCGAGGGCCAGACCCGCACCCAAGCGATTGATTTCAGAACCAACAACCAAACTTATGGCAAACAACAAAGCGAAAAGAAGTGCTGGGATTGCAAAAGCGAGCCAGGGAATTAGGCCAGACAGCAATGCTGAAGAAACCATCAAAATTAAAAACAATGCCACTGTTCGTTTCACTAACTTCCTAAGGTGACTGAGAATAACTGATTTGCGACGGATATCCTCGGGCACGGCCATATACATTATTAGATTGTTATAGGTCATAAAAGCGAACAACACACCAACAATTAGTGTAGGAACGAGTACAACCCAGCCCTCTGATGTTAGAAAATTGATATACCCATCGGAATAGGCATATTTATATTTTATTGAGCTAACAAAGTAGAATACCAATGTACTGACACAACTAAGAAAAAACGCTATGAGTGGTATAAAAAGACTTTTTTTAAATAAGTCTGAATTAGAGGGGATAATCCTAATTCCTGATGAAAACTTGTCCGTGAGCATAGCAATATCGGCGTCAACTTCTGCTCTTGTGAAATTACTCATATTCCCTCTCTAATTAAATGCTTATGAGGCCTTTTTCTGCTGTTCTCTAAGCTTTTGAAGCTTAGCTTTAAAGTTATCCGTTTCGGTGCCATCAACAATAGGTTTAGTCTGCCTAATGTCCTCTTCAGTGCGGCCAATCTGCTGACTTTTCACCGCACCCTGATGCTCATTTCTGAGTATATCACTGGATGCCTGAACAGGGGTTTCGTTTTGATCGATTTTCCCGCCATTTTCTCTAATGACATTAGAATTCGCAGATCTTTGTGCTGCAACCTGCCCCGCCACGTTATTAGGGATACCTGCACCCTCCGCGTGCGCCCTCACTTTCTCCGCAGCCGAGTTATAATTTTCAGTCATTGACGCTGAAGGCGGACCACCTTGTACGTTAAGATCCCTCTCCCGATTAGGCAGGTTTACATCTTCCGCCTGAACAGGTTTGGCCCCCGTAATCCGGTTGTGTTGTCCGTGGTGCATTTCATCCTGTGTTGATTGATGATTTTCGGATACCGGCGCTGACTGCTGGCCACTTTGAACGTTGCGAACACCGTTGTGCAAATTGACTTCATCAGAAGTCACAGACGCCGCTCCTGTACCCCGGCCTTGAGAAGTGCTGTGGCTATCCGGCGCACTTACAAACGGGGCAGTCCGTTGTGGGGACGTTTCAATGACGCCTGCAGATGTCGTCCCATTGACGTTTTCCGGGCTGCCTTCTGCCGCACTGGCTCCATAAGGTATCGGGATTGGATCGCCGGACGCGGTATGTTGCGCAGTGACTGCACCATATTCTAACGAGTTTGAGGGTGTTAAAGGTTGTGTGTTTGTCTGGTCCGTTCGTGCGCCGTAGTTTTGCATGATTTCCGGCTCCAGACGCTCTTTCATAAACTCCGTGGCCGCTTCACGCGCGGAATTAACGTTGGTCAGAATACCCTGGGCATTATTACCAAATTTAGCGGTCGTCCAGTCCACGAATTCCTGATTGTAGTTGGCATCCAGGCTGGCACTTTCGTTCTGAGCCAATGTGGCCATCCGGCTGAATTCCTGACTTTTGGTGCTGCTGTCGGTGTACTGATGATACTGACTTTTCGCATCGTTCAGCGTTGCGGCATACTGCTCAACCTGAGAGTTAGACTGGTTATCCGTCCGGTTGCCAGACTCACTTACGCGGGCTGACGTCACCATATCCATACCCTGGCGGAAGTCTTTGACCGTCTGGCTGTTCTCATCGTGGCGGAAATCCTTACTCTCAGCATTACTGTTCTGCGTACCGTGCGCGCTGCCAGAGGTGTGCTGCCACTCTGTATTGATATGAGCCTCACCACCCGCACTGAGTCCCGTCGCCCATTTGCCCATCTTCCCGGCGATCTGATCGCCAGTATCAAACTTCACGTTCGCTGATGCGCCGGCGCCCCCGGAGCCTCGGTTGGTGATGTCCATCAGCTGGTTATAGGCCTCCTGGGTAGAGATGTTATGCGCTTTACCATAGCTTTCGGCGGCCGACATCATCTTACTGGCCCCCACTGTCGCATTGGTCGCCTGGGTGTTTTCACTGCCCTGCGTCATCGAGGCGCTGTTACCGCTTTGGCTGGTCAGTTGGTTCAGTTGCTGGAAGCCGCTGGTCACGCTGTGGTTATACCCATCGAGCGCCGTTTGTGCCTCCTGCTGCGCCTGCCGCGACTGCTCTTGGAAACCGCTGCTCGCCAGTGAACTGAGTCGCATGTTAACGGGCAGGTTAGAGATGGCCTGAGACGTGTCATAGACGTTGTGACCGTCAGCCGTCAGGGTGCGCATCCCGCCATTTTCCATCTGGTGGCTTTGCTGACCCATACGTTGCGACAGGTTGGTGTCAAATTTGTTGGCGTTAACGTTATCCATCGACATGTTGTTAAACGACCAGTTGCCGTCAGCGGTCGTGGATGCCTGACCGCCCGCAGAAAACGCCGCTGAACTCATCACGCCGCCCACCACCTGCGACGCCACCGAAGCTGCGCCTTTCGTCAGGAAAAAGGACAGTACCGGTATCGACATACTGAGGTAGCCTGCGATATTGGCCACGTCAGAATGTTGCAGGGCAATGCGATCCTGATTCGCCAGTACCAACGCCGTTGAACCGGTTTTTGACTGGAGGTAAAAGTTGGCCAGGGAATTCAAAATCGCAAACATCACCGGCCACATCTGGAAATACAAGAACCCGCCGGCGTACAGCTTGAGGGTATTCAGCCCGAAGATGGTGTGGTTGACCAGGGCCAGCGCAATCACCAGCGGGAAAAGGCCAATCAGAATCAGCATCATCAGAGACTGGAACATCGGTAAGGTTTGTGAGGCAATTGCCCCGCCCGCCGCCCAGCTCAGACGCTGTTTGGTCAGGGTCGATTCGGTGGCCAGATTCACCAGGTTTGCCGTATCTGAGGAACGGGCGGCAAATCCTTTCCAGCCGTCGCGGATGGCAGCATTGGTCACGTTGTTACGCATAATCTGTGAGGCACTCAGTCCGCCCGCATAGAAAAATCCGTAGCTGTCGTTCATGGCATTGCTCAGCAACGCATCCGCATTCACTTTACTGCCAAACACGCGGGTCGCCATATCGTGCCAGCTGACGCCGCCCACCGAAATGTCACTCCCCATCAGCGTTCTGATGGTGCCGGCGGCCTGCTGGCAGGTCACAAACTGCCTTACCCCGCTCACCGTCTGATAAATTCCCCGTAAAGGACTCGGGTTATTGGTGATCAGCGTCAGCGGGTCGGTGCTGTTGAGCAGCTGGTTGATGGTGTATTTGTTGTTAAGCAAAATGTCACCAATCACGCAGTTTTCAACATAATCTGTCAGCATCTGTGCCAGCTGCGGGTTTTGCGTCCGAAAATCGGAGGTTTGCGCCACGATTTGAGAACCAAACAGCATGCCGCTCTTGGTATAGGTCAGCGAGTCCGGGCGCGATAAGGTGTAATCGTACAACTGCGCCACCCCAAATCCCGCACTGGTGGTCAGCCCCGCGATCATGGCCAGCCCCAGCGGCACATTGTCCACCTCGTACACGGCGGCAGGGTCGGTGATGTCGAGGATTTGCACCGACCGTTTTGGCACCAGTAACACGGACGTAATAAACATAAATACGGCCAGCCAGTGCATAAACACGCGCGGATCACGGGTTTTGATAAAGGACACCATCACCCCCAGCACGCCGAACGTGCTGACAATGCGAAGCAAGGTATCAAACGTATCGGCACCCAGAATGGTCACGACGCCGTTTAACACCTGCCGCCACATGTCCCCACCGAATATCGTATAGATTTCAGTCATTGCTGGTCCCCCAACGGTAGTTACCCTGATATGACGTTGAAATAATGGTCGAGACCTGCTGCTGGAGGTACTGCATGTTGCGGTCAATACCGTCCAGCGCGTTCTGATCGGCCGCCGACTGCAGCTTCATGTTGGCCAGCAGCTGCTGTGCCTGAGCCACGTTCTGCCGCAACTCACCCGCCGCCTGTTCCGGGAAGTTTTTCCCGGCCAGCGACTGACTGGCCTGCTTCACCAGCTCCTGCAGGTACTGGATCATTAAATCCTGCGCAATATAATCCGCCACCTGGATGAGGTAGGTCGGGCTTTGTCCCATGCTTTGCGAGTTGGTCAGGTATTTCAGGACGGGGACAGAGGTGGTGTTGAGAAACCCCTTTTCCTGGTCGGATAAGCCGGTGTCATCCGTCAGCTTCTGGTTCATGGACAGCATGATGTTTTGGACCAGCGTGACCAGCGCGTTATTGCTGCTGATGGTGACGCTGGCCACCGTCGGCCCGAGGCAAAGGTCGGGTTCATCACAGCCGTAAATCTTGGCGGTCCCGCCGCGCATCAGTACGGTGATCACATCCCGGTTATCCACCATCGGCGTCAGGATAGTCACCTGCCCGGCGCTGTTGAAAATGATGGATCCGACGATACTCATCACCAGCTCTTTCAGCTGGCGGTTCCCGTCGAAAAGATGATTGCGCCCGAGCGCATCCCAGATGAGATTTTTGTTCTTCAGCACCTGGTCTTTTTCATTGGCGTTGGCCCGACTCGTGACGCTGTCACCCTGCCCGCCTACCGTGCATCCCTGCCGGGATGAGGCCCAGTCGGAGAAAATATTGTCGTCACCGGCAATGTCCTGGCAGATTTTCTGGTTGGAAAGCTGAGACACAGGCCAGAGGCCCCCGATGATCCCCTGCGCCGCCTGGCATGAACTCATGTTGGCGGAATTCACGTCGGAGGCGATTTTTTGCAGAAAGTCTTTGGCCTGTTTCAGTTCAGGCACCATCGTCTGCAACGCCAGGTCGAACGCGTAGCCCGCCGCATTACTCATGATTTGCTTGGCAAAGCGCTGAATTTCCTCACCACTGATAAATGAGAAGGCACCCAGATAGGCATCAATGCCCCCGCAGCCGGAATTCAGGGAAGGCACCTGCATCGAGATAAGTTGTACCTGTTTTACCGGATTTCGCAGATACACCGAACCACCGGTGATGTAGCCTGCGGCCTGCCCCTGCCAGGCCTGTGCTTTGGAGACGTTGCCGTCATAGCCCAGACTGCCGAAAAAACCGTTCAGGTCGCCCTGTACATCGGCCAGCGCCGGCGCACTGAAGCACAGGGCAGCCAGCGTGCAAATTACTATTTTCCGTAGCTTCATGAGGAGAGGCTCCAGTCGGTCAACTTACTGAGTGTCATGAGGTTAACTCCGTTAAATCTTTAAAATATTTCCGACTAAAACGGTTAAACACAGAAACATCCCGCGCAGCTAACGGCGTCAGAAAAATTTACTGCGCGAAAATTGTCGGAAAGATGGGCAGTGTTTACTGTGCCGTGACGGCCTGACTGGAAGGCACCGGCCCCAGCGTATTGGAGGGCAGATTGTCGATATCCGCCTCAATCATCAGCGCGACGCGCTGGCTCAGGGTGCCCATGTCGGTATCCCCCTGATAAAGCGGAAAGGCCGCAATGGTATTGTCCGGACGCGGGGTGGCGACGTTAACCAGAAACGTGGTTGGCGTGGCGATGGGCAAGCCATTGCCAAAAAACGTCATGATTTCCCCCGCCAGCGGCTCATTGGCACCGCGTTTACGGGGAATAAGGGCCACCGGAAAGGACGTATCGCCATAGCCGTCAAGCGTATAGGGATAAACCTTGATGCCGACCTCATCTGACCACTGTTTTAACTTCGGGTCGAATTTCGCACTGTACGGACACCCCCGTTGCATAAACACCACGATGGCGTAGTTGTTCAGGTTCACCTCGCGCCCGTCGGTGAGCGTCATCATGTGCGGCGCACGGTCTGAGTGGGAGCGCGTCTGCGGTAATCCCAGGTCAGGCAGCGCCGGTGACCAGTTGGTTTGTGTCTTGGACTTTTCCAGCGCCGCTATCTGGTCGGCCACGGTTGCGTGCGCGGCCAGCGGAGCCATCAGGCAAAATAAAGGCAACAGAAGGGTGAGTTTCACGATTTTGCCTCCCGGTTCTTCCTGCGCGCCTTACGGTGTGCGAGGACTTCAGACGCGATGAGCACAACCAGCGACAGGATAAGACAGGTGAAGGTTGAAAAAACCAACACCTGTCGCGTCAGCGTCGCCGAGTAGGCCAGCAACTCACTCAGGCAGTTAGCGATGATGCCAAGCAGAAATAACACGGCCACGACGGGCAAATTATTCATGTGTTTGCTCCTGTTTCCCGCCCTGAACCGCCATGCCAAAAGCCGCCACGGACATCCGGCCTTTACGTGCCACCATCAGCCAGCGTGCGGCCAAATAGACACACGCGTAAAGCGTGGTAATAAGCCCGTAGAGCGTAAACAGGTTGTGGTTAAACCCCGTGATATAGATTTCACGACTCACCTGTTTGGGTAAGCAAAGGTGCGGTGACTGCGGTTGCACTGTCTGCGGTATCGCCCGTTCATTGATTGTCATCCCTGCCGGGAGGGAGGCACACTCCCACACGTTACCCGGCGCGGCCCCCTCCACCAGCCTTTCGGCCTGACGGATGACAAATGCCCCCGGCGAAGGCCAGGCATTAACCACTATAAGGAGAGAGAAAATAAACACCGGCCCGATGACCATGATATCGAGCACGAGCCTGACCGCTGCCCAGCCGGCTGCGGCGCCCGTTTTGAGCGCTGAAAGTTGCATGAGAAATCCTTGGTTCTGAAGAAGGGGTAAACGGGGGGGTTAGTCGGTGAGGTCTGCCGCGTAAGGCACGATACGTTCACCGACACTCAGAAAGGTGCACAGCAAGATGAAATCGCCCGTCCCCTGCTGTGGGCAATACTCAAAGTTCAGCATGTCGTCCCTGAAGTGCGCCTGTATCGCACTTTCCAGCGCATGACAGTCCAGTCCGGGGCGCGTTGAAAATGTCACAACGTCATACTCAATGCCGGTGAACGTTTCACCTTCCCTGATGCTTTCAATATTCAAAACAATGCTTTGCATAATGGCCCTCCCTTTAGAAGTTAGGTTTGAAACCCGTTGCCACGTTAAGAAAACGCCTGGCCAGGTCATCCTGTGTCATAAAGCCATAGGCCAGCGGGCGAAAGTCGCGGGAGGCCGGGTTAACCAGGAATAAGGCGGGGAAATGGCTGATGCCCATCCGGGCACTTTGCCCTTCGTCCTGGCGGCTGTCCGGCACCTGCGGGGAGATTTGGCCGTCCACGCTCACCGGAATCAACGAGATATGCCGCGTGCGGGCAAAGTCAGCCACCACCCCGGCCATCTGCGCATCAATCGGGTCACTGCCGCGATAGAAGTAAAACATCCCGTACTGGGCAGACAGTTCGCTAATGGCCTGTGCCTGTTTGGCCTGGTCGCTGGCTTGCTGCAGCGGTGCCGTACTGTTGTAGTGCGGGTGTTCGAGGTTGTAATCCAGATCGGGATGATCCAGCTGAGCCACCGCAAACGACTGGCTGAACATCGATGCCCTGTCCGTCCAGAACTTCTGCCAGCGCAGGAAGGTGGCGGTATTTTCGCTCGACGGATTAAGAATGGCCCGGTCCAGCGCCTCCTTCGTGTAACGCTTGAGCACTGCCGCCTGCTCAGACGGTGACAGCTTGCTAAAATCCGGCACTTGCGGTGACGGGGCCGGTTTGGGTGCCGGCGTGTCCGCCGGCTTCTTCGGTTCGTTGTACCAGTGCCAGCCGGTGAACGGATCCGCCGGTGTTACCACCGCATCAGCCGGTGTATCTGTACCATCCGCCCACGCCGGGAGCGCGAGACTGAGCAGGCAGGCAAACCACAGTGTTTTCATCATTTCCCTCCGCCCTGCGCGTTAACCTGCGCCGCAATCCGGTCTTTCACCTGCTGAACCATCACCGACGAGTTCGGGATTTTCTGGTTGGTCATCAGGTCGCTGTAGAAATCGGCAAAGTTAATCAGGTCAAAGTTGATGGCCTGCAGCTCAGGCACGGTGATCCCCCGGCAGTTCGGTGAATCACCGCTGCCAAAACTCACACCCAGCTGATCGCGCCGCCCCTGCTCCTGAATAATGCGGGCCAGCTTGCCCCCGAACACGCAGTACACCTGTTTTTTCTGAATACAGACGCCCAGCACGGCGCGGTTGCACGCCTCACCGACGCTGACCACCACCTTTTTCGCCTTGGCCTTGCCGATGGCCATTTCATCACTGTTGCAGTTCGCCAGCCCGGCGTTGTTCCCCCAGCCGGAATCCACACAGCAGTTGGAGAAACCGGCCATTGCCTTGCGACAGGACATCGCCTGCCCGGTAAAGGCTTTGATGTTGATCTGGTCGTTGACGACATCATCACCGGCGGATGCCAGTCCCGCGAGTTTGGCCACCGCCGTGTCAAACCCGCTGTCGCCGGCGCCGTTGGTATCGTCACAGTCCCCTGACATGCACAGATAATTGCCGCCGCAGAGTTTGCCGGTAGAGGTATAGGTTTTCTGGCACTGATACGTGACCTGTTGGTGCGAGCATTGCCCTGCCGTTTGTTCGGTACAGCGGCTTCCTACCACGGTACAGCTGGCATCAGACATTAAAGCGGCACAGTTACCGTTACTGGCCGGCGTCGTCAGATAAGTATCGGTGTACTGCCAGCAGTCGCTGTGAACGGTGTAGGTCTGTCCGTTCACCGTGGTTGTCCTGTCGCCGCCCCCCACCGTGCATTGCGTGCTGATTAACTGGCCGCCCACGCTCTGGTCATCACAGGCCTGCTGTACACTGGTCTGAGGTTGATACGTTTGTACGGTCGTGACAGCCGTCATGCTGAGCGTCAGGGACGCAGATCCGTTGCCAAAACCACTGATGATGCCGTCAAGGAAAGTCGTCTGGTGATTCACTGAACCAATCGTTAATGAAAGCGTGACCGTCTCTCCCTGATTCATGTGATAGCCCGAAACAGACAGATTCTTTTGCGTGGTTCCCGAAATCCTGTCCGGTACGACCATCGCGTCCCCTAATACGCTCCAGGTGACTGTCCGGGCCAGATACCCCGACATGTTGAAGTTCGCCAGCTGAAGGTCGCCGGTAAAGGGTGCGATAAAAGTCGCATAAACCGTCAGGTTGTTGCGGTAGTAGGTGAAGTCCCCGGTATTGATTACCGCTGTCTGATTGGTTTGCGTCGTCACATACGTCCCGCCTATCGTGACGGCCCGGTTACAGCTTTGGGTCACCGCCACGTCTTTGTCGCAGGTGTAATTCTGGAAGGTGCTTTTACTGACGACTTTGTCCGTACACTGTTCATACGTGCCGTTGACGACCGTGCCGGCAGTGCTCTCAGCATCCTTGCCGTTGGTAATGAACGGTGCCTTGGGGTCAATAGTCACCGCCGGAT
>Ga0207655_1000376_pt1 | contig 62524 bp, 48 predicted proteins | sample KBSM44metaG_FD_184398 | JGI IMG/M metagenome (GOLD analysis project Ga0207655, IMG submission 184398) | Miscanthus rhizosphere microbial communities from Kellogg Biological Station, Michigan, USA - KBS M4-4 metaG (SPAdes) (version 2) | ecosystem: Host-associated > Plants > Roots > Rhizosphere >...
TGGAAAATGCCCGGGCGCAGCTGGGCAATCTTGAAGCGCAGCTGCCGCAGTATCAGGCGCAGGAGCGGCAGGCGATGAACGGCCTGGCGATCCTGCTCGGCAAGCCGCCGGGCGCGCTGGATGCAGAATTGCAATCCGCGCAGCCGATGCCCGCGCTGCCGGATATCGTGCAAACGGGCATTCCGTCGACGCTGGCGCGCCGTCGTCCGGACGTGCGCGAAGCCGAGGCGAACCTCCACGCCGCCACCGCGCAGATCGGCGTCTCGGTGGCGCAGCTGTTCCCGAGCTTTACGCTTTCCGGGCAGTTCGGCCTGCGCAACAGCGAGTCGAACTGGCTGACCGACTGGAGCAGCCATTTCTACAGCTTCGGCCCGCAGGTCTCCATTCCCATCTTCCAGGGCGGCCGTCTGGTCTCCAGCGTCAAGGTGGCGCGCGCGCAGCAGGGGGCGGCGGTGCTGGACTATCGCCAGACCGTGCTGACGGCGCTCGGGGATGTGGAAAATGCGCTGGTGAGCTATCGCACCGACCAGCAGCGTGAAGCGGGCCTCGCGAAGACCATCGATGCGCTGCAAAACGCCTTTGACCTGGCGAGCGATAGCTACCGACAGGGGATCGCCAGCTTTATCGACGTGCTGGACGCCCAGCGTCAGCTGGCGCAGGCTCAACAGCAGCGCGCGCAGGCGCAGGTGCAAAGCGCGCTCGATCTGGTGGCGCTGTACAAGGCGCTCGGGGGCGGCTGGGAGCCGTATCAGCAGGTACAGCTGCCGGACTACAAGGTCTTTGGGGAAGCCCCGCGCGGGTAACGATTCAGAATATTCCGCTGCGGAAGATCGTGTATCGCGTAACCCGTTAGCACAACATTCACCTTCCTTTGCCCCGGCGGCCTTCGCTTACCGGGGCTACTTTCCCTCATGTGGAGTCATATTAGAGTTATGTCGCTATTCATTTTTTGACAATTAAAGTTATGTCACTAAATATATTAAATATTTGATATATATAGATGTTATATCGAAGATCTTCTTTGAGAATCCTTTTGAACACTATTTTTTAAGAGCGTAAGATCTGGTTGGCAAAAAACGATGTGGATTGTATCTTTCGAGGACTACACTGTTGACCCTTGAAAATGTATCTCTTTATTGGTAAAGGGCATGAAATGATGTTAAAAGACATAAAACGTCATAAGTCGCCAAAACTGCAGATAAAACCTGTGTAAGTATTTTGCACTTCTAAGCGAGTAAGGTTTAACAGCTTATAATCTGTTATATAAATAAACAGCTTATAGGCTGTTTATTTTTAAGCTGTATGTTTATATATATCAATACAATTGGTTATCACGAATACACAATACAACTTGAAAATTTAGAATCACTTACGCACCGATATGGTCGGTTTTTGCAAAGTCAAAGGACTTTTCAAAAGAGCGCATACAGGACGATTGGGGGTAACACAGCAAACTTGGAGACAAACCCCGAAATTGCAAGCTTTGAGTGTTTGTTTGGATTGTTTGACTTGATTATACACTTCATATTATCCCCTACCTCGGAAAGCCCAGTAGCTTTCACTTCTCACCACGAAAAACGCCCTTGAATTCATGCGCCAGTTGAAGTACAAATCCGAATTGGTGGGGACGGCTCCTGGTTGCAATTGACCCGTTTATCCCGTCAACGAAACTTTGTGGCGGTTGCGTCTATACGCTGCCGAAACTGGTGCTTAACGTTCGTTCGTGGAATTGTCAGGAATGCGCAGAAACCCATGATCGTGACGTAAATGCCGCGAAAAATAATAAAGCTGCCGAGTTGGCAGTGTTAGTCCACTGAGCGGCTGTAAGCCCTGAAGTAGCTTAGTGGGGATTAGGTTGGTTGCCTTGATATGGGGCTCCTTGCCCTGAAAGGGCTAGGAGCAGTCAAAGTACGGTCGCTCGCTTAACATAACGGGTCATGGTAAATGGATATTAGCCCTGCGGAATATTGTGAAATTATAAATTGTTTTAATCACTTGCTAAGTTATAGAAAACCAGCTGAATATCTTAGACATCAGAGTAAAGCTGTTATCAATGATGATGATATTTTCGCTGTACAGAAATTTTTACCTGCCAACTATGCAAATTGTTCATTGATGATGGGCGAAACAGTTATAATGAATAGCCTGTTTGCAACGAGCGTAAAGGGCGCGGAAAAAGTCAGAGATATTCAAATGCTCTCGGATCGGCACGGATATACTTTACCCACTACGGTAGCCAGTTTAGCCTTACGGCAGAGTAGGGCAAATCAGGAATGGTATTCACAGTCAGATCCTATCTGGGTCGCTGCACCGTATCCTGCATCAACTTTTGCGCTTTATGAAATTGAATATAAAGGTGAATACGACCGAGTTCATGACTCTGAAAGGATCCTGCTAAATGTTATTCATAGTCTAATCGTGAACAAAGACTTCATCTTTGACCGCGTGATTTTACTAACTGAACGTATCCCATGCGTCAGTTGTACAAAGGTTATTATCGATTTTCTGACCCAACATGATGTTAAGTTGATTCTGGCGTACTGTTACTCCTCGGGGCGGGCATGGTCTGGCCGCGGTTATGAGAGCTTTAGCGAGCAACTAAAAACCGCACCCGATATTTTGGGACGTCTGTCGGTAAAACATATTATCGAGCTTCGGGGCGGAGTAATTGACGTTATAGACAGGACGGTAAATTGACTGCAACTCGCGGTGAATGAATAGACCTGCGAGATCGCGGGCAACAATGCGGGATTCACCGTGGCTAGTGCCTGATGAAGCGTGCCGGGATAAAGGCAAAGGTCGGGGAGCGAAGCCCACGAGCTCGTAAAGATGGAGCCAGTATCGTGACACCAACTGGCTCCAGCGGCGGTTCAACCGGAAGTACCGGATAAATGTTGGGTAACGGACATAGCTTATATCCGAACCCACGAAGGCTAGCCGTAGTTGTTGGACTGTTTTCACGCAAGGTAATCGGCTGGTAAATGCAACCCCAGATGACAAAAGAAATTGACCTATATGCGCTTCTGATGGCCGCGTGGCGACGTAAACCCCTAAAGTACCTACGTTCATTGATGAAAAGCAGGTAACTTTGTAAAATGTTTCAAGATGCCTAAATGGCCTTCAAACCCTGTTTCCGTTGCCCTGCAAAACTTGGTTAATAAGGGTTAACAGCTTGTAGACTGTTATGTGCATTAACAGCTTATAGACTGTTAATGCATTAAGTTTTGTATTCATATTAATCAGTACGGATTGTCATCATGAGCACTCAATACTATTTGAAAACGTTGAATCAGTTACGCCCCGTTCTGGTTGGTTTCCGCAAAGCTAGGGGACTTACTCAAAAAGAGCTTTCTGGACGATTGGGTGTAACACAGCAAACTTATGCTCGTTTGGAAGCAAACCCAGCAACTGCAAGTTTTGAGCGCTTGTATAAAGTGTTTAGTCTGCTGGGGGTTGAGCTCGTACTTTCCTCAAGGGAACCATTAGCGGATTCAAAGCCTCAACTCATTTCAAAGCAGCAAGATACAGTGCTTCCTGCAAGGCGGGAGTCATGGTGACATCCTCAATTACTCCTGTAATTCCAGTGCACATTCAGCTTCTAGAGTTTCGGATTTTAATTATACCCAGACAATCCGACCATTTTTAACCCAGAAATGGGATTGACAGCCATCTTTTAACCATACCGAGGGATGTAGTGATAGTAACCGGTTACTGTTCAGATAGTAATCCCATCTGGGCCTGGCTTCATCTATAATAAGTAACTCAATGGTACGTCCACATCCACATGGACATCTCAATCCAATGGACCAATCATCATCACCATCTTTGGCAAGAATTATTGAGCGCAGAGGCATATTTTCGGGTAAGGAATCACCATTGATGATAATTAGCTTTCGTGCTGGGAGTATATATTCTAACTTTCGTATAAAATAATAAATGACTTTATTACATATAGACATTACTTATCCTCCAGTTGTGGAATGCCCAAAAGAGGCCTTTTATATCCTGTTGCTAAACGGCTATTAAATGCCCTGGTTATTGCACTTTCATCGGTATACTCCTCTTCAACACCCGCAAGGCTGAATAATATTCGCGCATATCTCTTATTAGGGTATTCACGGAATGGAAAACATCTTGCAATAAATTCCGATACACAAGTTGACGCAGCGCGCATGTTCAGTGTTATTACTGCGGGAGCCTCTTCCTGAACCCCCGTGATGTATCCCCTTTCGACCTGATCATCATACTCTTCAGCACTTAGGCCTTCTTGATAAATAAGCTCAGGCGTATAAACATGGCGATCGGCTAATGTGGAGCCACCGGGTTTAACATAGTCGATCCGTCCAACAACGTCTGTAATCTTTCGACCATCTTCAGGATCTACATGTGTTGGAATTTTTACTCCTACATCAAGCAACGGAATTAAAAAAGAAGAAGCGATACGATCTGCAATCATTCGCGCCATAAAAGTATCAACGCAACAAAAAATTACGTCCGCATTTGCGACTGCAAGAATTGCTTCCCGCGAAAAAATGGTACTTGGGATAGGATATGCAATATCTTTTCCCCAAATATTCCGGATAGAATCCGCGAACATATCAACCTTTAGGCGGGTGTTCAATGCATCCTCAAGAGTTGAATTGAGAATTCGATTCAGATTTTTCTTTTCAATGCAGTCATGATCAACTAGTAGGATTTCACCAAATCCTAGTCTGGCGACCTGTTCGGCAACTATCGAACCAGTGCCTGATACTCCAATGATTGCTGCAGTTAGTCTCTTAAAAGTGTCTGTCATACCTGAGGTAAAAGCGATGGGTTTCTGCCGTGATTCAGTAATATCATTCCACCAATAGTGAATATCATCACCCGCGATGGTTACAAGGTCGACATTCTTACAGTGCTCACCATCCTGATAGAGTCGTGCACGCATATAGCCTTCAGGAATCATGATTGCCGAACCGTGAACTGCATCAACTCCCTGAGAAAGCGACAACATCGTCTGGACATCACTTGTATCATCCATATCTGAGAACTCAAGCAGACCGCCTGGATGAGAGTGTACGAGGATGACGGACATCTGTGTTTCTTCAGCAGAATCAATGGCTTTTTCCAGATAGCTGCCTGGCCACGAAATGAAATCTCTCGTTCTGGTTTTGCACTCTTCATAAGGAACAAGGATAAGTTCCTTAGCAAGCAGCTTCAGACGAGTGCCTTCATAACGGTTACAAACCAGGATTGCAGCAGCCTCTTTTTCATCACCAGGAAACAGGTGCATCTGGAGGGTTTTATGCATTTCCTCAGTCAAAACCAGTCGACTTTCTCCGTTCATTGTCCGACCTCATTTTGTAGGCACCCATCCGCCATGGCTAACTGAGAGATTACAGAGTCAGTTTCAGGATCCCATGAGCGATGGCGGGACCATCGCTGGTAGGCGACACGATCAATTAACACTGTAGCTTCTGTTGCCGGAATACTGGCTCCATTAATCCGTGTGAGAGGAGGATAAACGTAAAACATATCCAACATATTCACGGGATAACCGGAAGTAATTAAAAGTGCCAAATTAATCTGATCGTGATTATATCCATTAGGAAGTTTATAATCGTAGAGAATAAGCCAACGGGCATTACCGTCTTGGCTGGTTTCCCATAAATACCCCATGTCATCAAGATAGCGCTCATCGGCGGGAAGAAGGCTAAAATCACGGCGAGTGACATGTGACTCTTCGCCATTGTTTACATCTTTCGGCGTGAGGCGCAGTTTCTCAATACCAACCGTACGCAAATCGATGACATCATCAATGTTTTTTTCAATCTTCTGCTGCCCTTCAACTTTAAGAAAGATATGCCACGCTTGATTGGGATTCAGGCCTGCGCGGATAACGGCATCTCGAATGAGAACTGTCGGAGTATCAAATGTAAATTCCTTGCCCTGAACATTAAGTTTCCACGTTGCCTTCCTGCTGATGAAGCGCTCAATACCCTCACTACCGAGATCGACTATCTGGTCATTCAGGATTTCAAGATCAGCTTCATCCTCTCGCTCCAGGAGCAATTTTTTATCGTCGCTAATGTCGCCAAGCTTACGGATGCTATAACCACTAATCAAACGACATGGCCACTCCAGACGTGCACCATCAATCGTAAAATAATATGTCCGGTCTGACTCAACAACAATAAACCGGTGAGTCTCAGAACCTAAATCCACAACTTCATCAGGACGGATGTCTTCCAGAGAACCATTTGGAAGCAACATCAGCACAACAGGCATTTGATCAGGCTTAAAACCAGATGCTGCTGAAATCTGTGAGCCATTGGGTGTGCTGTCATCTAAAGCTACCTGACGAAACACAAGAGTTTCGTCTGCCACCTCAATGAAAGGATGATGTGTATGATTTGATTGAATATCTTGCATATATACCTCCGGATTTTTCCACAATCGATAGTTTGTATATTCTCGTTAAATAAATCTGTTTAACCAGGTGGCGAAAAAAGTATCACTCACGAGAGTAACTATACATTGCTATATCTGATTAAATCAAGCTGTTTAATCAGATTTTTTTGGACCGGAGTAAATAAACTCAATACCACCAGTTGGTGAGGACACTTCCGACCGCATGATAACTCCTTCACTGGCAAGTTTTTTGAGCCGTGTACTCGCATTCTGAACTGATATATTTAGGGACTTAGCAACATTTGCGGTACTGGCACCATCACGACTTAACACAACATCGAGTAAAGCCCTTGTCGAGCTTTTCGCTTCTGGACCTATGACACGTACTTCGTCAGGTAACACCACAATCAAAGATTGCTGCTTTGCAATAGCAGCATAGTCCCAGTTATCGATGAGATCTGCAGAACTGACATCAGTGATAAAGAAGTACTTTTCTCCACAAAGCTGTTTTGCAAGAGCGATAACACTTTCCCTGGGAAAGGAGGAATCAGTAGCAACAATACCTTCAAGCGAAATTTCGAAGGACTTGCAGCCTGGGTTTGAGTCAACAACATTTTGAAGTCGCTTGAACACTTCCCGCCCTAACACGTTTCCGAATGGGTGGTTATTGTTATCAGTGAGTTCCAGCAGTTTGACTTTCATTGAATCCTGCTTCTTATGGTTAATTTAAGGAGATGATATTAATCATAGCCTAAGAAAAAATCAAAACAAACTTGAGTGCCCTTAATTAACGCCAGCCCTTTTTTCATAGTAATCTCGATGAGTTCGCCGTTCTCATACAGGATTTTAAGTTCAAAGTTTGGTTGTCGGACAAGAACAATTGCATCGTATTTCGCAGCCCACTCTTGTGATCTTTTCAGCCCCAGTCCGCGAGCGGCCTTATCAGGCGCGGAACCAAACTGACTCAGTCCCCCCTTTTTTAAGGCCTGAGTAACCAGAAATACATCAGTATCTTCGGTTGAAGACTTAAGCGCCTTGAATACCTCAGGGTAAAAGGTCTCAAGATTGCGTTTCAACGTGGTTGCTATCCCTAAACCGCTATCTGAGATAACGGTCTGTATATGGCGTCGCTTTCCCTTATATAACTGTAAAGCCGCAAAGCCGGGAATAGGAGTTTCGCTATGATCCCGAACATTGCCAATAAGCTCAGAGAAAATGGTAAACACAGCCATGTAATATTCCTGGCCGGCATGGAGTGCAAATTTTTTGGTCAGTTTTACCGGAATGGAATTATCAAAATCCTCAATATTAATGGAGGCTATCTCAACCAGATTATCGCTGTTTCCCCGGTAACGTGTAGCCCTTGATTCTGTTGGCCTCTCAGGCTTCACCTTAACATCAGTATGCAAATGGTCAAAAAAACCTAAGCGGTCCAGAAAGTTTTTTGTCGAAGGACATTTGCTGAAATCCAGCTCAACAGCCTTACCTGAAAAGGCCGCCTGATTTGCCAGAGCAATTACTCTCGCTCCGGCCGCCAATAAAATCTTACAGTTCTCCGGAAAGCTTATTCTGCACCTACTGGCTATCCCACTCAGCAGACATCCAGCGGAGGATAAATTAGCTTCAAAAACGTTCTCATCTATCCAGGTATCTGCATTTAGAACCAGAACGTACTCTTCTTCGACATACCATTTCCATTCAACTCGTTTGAGTCCCTGAGAATGACTATATAAAAATGAATTCAGAGCTGATTTATCAGCATATCCAAGTTTTTTAGCTATCTGCTTACCCGTTAGGCCGGGAAATTCCCGTAGTAGTTCTTTGATTTTTTCGGTATCGAACAGCATCTGACAAAATCCTTAAACAGAGGTTTGTCCTTTCCCTTACCGGCTACAACCGTAATAGTCTTTAACGGTTTGAAGGCAAGAAAAACAGTAGATGGGAACATCGATGTTACAAAACGGTGATTATAAATGCTGCTTAGGTTAAAGGTAAACAGACATTATAAATTATTTATAATATCTATAAATGCAAGAGTATTTTAAGGCCATAGATGAGGGAGTGAGCTATCATTACAAGCTCCAACTGACAGACTGTGTCTCTTCCCAGAACTGGTAGTGAGCTCTTTAGCGAGTCACCATGGACCTGAGCAGTACATAGACAAGTGTGGATAGTCGAGCTTTTTTAATTTCTGACGCATTGATTTCGAACCTTGATATGGAGATAGAAGGCTTATGTCATAAAACCTAGTTGAGAATGATTATTACTTTCGAGCTGTGCCTTTTAAAAGTAAACGCAGCGTTATATCCTTCACCTCAGCCAATTTTAGATGTCCCAGATGCTGGGTCGCCTTACTCAAGCTTTGATATTGTAAGTATCAAGCATAATCGTGCCATTCACATTTTGAGTTATTACTGAAAACACATTTTCCAACGAAGAAGAACGCAAGGCTTAAAAACCGTTTTACTGAGCATCAACTCATCAGGATAACGGCCCGGAGTTTAGTTCGCTACCTCAGGTTGAGTGGGCAACAATTCGGGCAGTGAGACTGAGATTAAACTGCCAGGGAAATCAACTGAGAATGTATTTTTGGACAGTTTAATCGTAAATGCCGCAATGAAATACTCGATCTTTTTTTGTTAAGGACGCTGAGCGAAGTACGAGAAATCGCAGGGCAGTGGTTTCAGAATATAACTGTGAACGTCCACATGGTTCACTGAATAACCTGACAATGGAGGAATGCCTACTATAATACCATCTAGCAGGTATCTCAAAAAATGCGTAGAAATAAAACAGGTCAATTTACAGCACTATCAATTCTTTTTTGGAATGACAAAAAATCATTGCCAGTATAAAGTGGTTGCACTATTGGTTATTATCCAGTAAAAGAAAAGTGTATCTGTAGCTGGCGCGTTAACGAAACTTAACAAGAACTAATATTGTTTGAATGGAACGACTTTTTCTCGCCAGTTCTTTGAGACTAAAAATACAAGACGTAATAGCAGTGAATAAACATCTCGTCTGAACAACAGATTGCCATTTTTTTTCACTGTTTTATTCAGACGTAAATTCATCTGGAGTTGAAGCGAAATTGTCTTTGGTGTCACTGACAGTTACCGGCATGGTTTCATTAAACCGGAACCCCTGTCTGGGTGCAGTGATGATAAAATTTTCCTTACTGTCAGCGACTTTCCTGAAATCTTTGCGGGCTAGGAGAATATTCTAGTAGACAGTATTGGGGAGACGTATTTATAAGACTCGCCCCAGCCCGCTTTAGATAGCTCTGCTAGGCTGACGATTCAGAATTTACGACTCGGTAATGCTGATCACACGATGCAACCGCAGAACCTCGAACGCTTAGAGGTATGTATCTTGGCATAATGCTACATCTCGTGATTATTCCTATCACAGGGAATTAAAATTTTTATGCAATGGATTGCATGAGATGGTTTTAAAAGTGACAATTACATCCGTCCGGCCTATGTACATTGGCCTTGACGCTGCCACAGGGACGCTACCCTTTGGACATGAAAAGGATAGACAGGCAACTATTCACAGTTTCTTGGTGGATTATACTAAACGAAACGTGGAGAAGTTATTTGATAAACAGGAATGATAATGATAGAGGTTTATTATGTTTTTCAATGACGAAAGTTTGTTCAGTTTCCTTTACAGGACTCAACTTGTTTATGGCTATCATAATTTCAGAAATCTAATTACTCTTGGCGGATGGGTTGCATATAAAATAATTGCCAGGAAGGAGCTCTTGCCAGTTTACCATCGATTTAATGAATTTAAGTTATTAAATGTTGTAAATTCCAGTGAGCATCCACACACCACTTTTTCTTCCCCATATTCAAATTTGAAAGAGTTTGAAGAATTTACTGAACATGGTACAGCTTATATTAATGGTCGGCCTGACAGAACAATCAGATTTTGCAATGTTTGTATTTTGGAAAGCCAAAAAAAGTATGGTGTGGGTTACCTTAAAAAAGATTGGGAGTTTTCTCGGTATTGTTTTAAACACAAACTGCCGTTGTCTGAAATCATTCCTTGTTCATATATAAAAACAGTGAAAGCTATGAGTGATATAATGCAGGGGGTTTTACCTGTAAATGATGTTCTTATTATATCTCCCCTGGAGAAAATTAAACTGAGGGAAATAAAAAAACAGAAGATAGCACCCTTATCCACTCTTTATATAAAACCGTGTGCTTCATATTTAATGAAAGAATGGATTTATGCAAACAGAATTATATTAACTGAATTGCTTCAGAAAAAGCTATATGATCTCCAAAAGGACGTGCTATTGAAACAGCTCACACTGTACCCTGATTGGTTCGTCTCAAAACTTTATCACAAAAGACACGTTGAAAGCCTTGTTATTTTTAAAGATTATGTAGCACAGAATACATGTGTAATAAAAGAAAAGTATGGGGTATTACGAAAGGATAGTTTTGTTTTTCGGTGTTTAAAGGCAAAAATGATAAATTGTAATGACTGCGCTGAAAAATTATCGCCGAGGGATTGTAAGTTGCGAAATAAATTTTAAATACTGTAAATCTTCTGTCGTTTAAATGTTAGTTTGGTTTAAGTAATCCTTATTAATTAATACTAAAATAATTTTAGGTATTTGGTCTGACCCCACAACAGTAGACAAATTATGTCCTCACGACGAGATCTGCTCGATGGCCTCCGAACTTACGCTGCCGAGATGACTGTGGCGCCTGGCCCGGTTATAGAAGATTTTAAGTTAAAAGCGAACAGCAGGGGGTGTTCCGTATGTGGGGTTATATCGCTGGTGTCATCTACCGATTTACGCACAATAAAATTGACCTGCTATTCTACAGGTCAATCCATCTTGAGGATTTTTGCTGTTTTGTCAACACAGCGTGGGTTATTGCTTTCCCTCTATTACGTTAGCAGCGTTGGATGATTTACCTGTAGTTGGACGATCCTCCGTCTGCATAACCAGACTCATGGCTGCCGGTAAAACCGTTAGCGTCACCAGAGTAGCCCCAAGAAGTCCACCGATAATCGCAAAAGCCATCGGCCCCCAGAAAATCTGTCTGGAAATAGGGATCATACCCAGAATGGCTGCACTTGCCGTGAGTAGAATAGGGCGTGCCCGTTGAATGGCGGCAGCCCCTATCGCCTCATTAAAGTGCATCCCTGACTTCCGGTTATTGTCTGCTTCAGTGATGATAATGACGGCGTTACGTATGATCATACCTGCAAGCGCAATAATGCCCAGCACAGCCACAAAGCCCAATGGGGTTCCGGTCGGCAGCATGGCAAGAACGATCCCGGGTAAACCAAAGGGTGCCATCAGCAGGGCAAGAAGCATTCGTGAAACTCGTTTTAGCTGAATCATCAGCAGCAGCATGCAGACGGTCGTTATATGAACACCTGGTATGGTGTCAGCGATGTGCAGAGCAGACATAGTCGCTTTAAGCGTTATAAAGCATCAGGCGGATTTTACGGAGTTGATACTACGGTGACGTGGAGCCATCAGTTTGATCCACACTGGGGCTCACTCGTGAGCGCAGGCTACATATGGCTTGGCGATCATGCCGCAGACAGCCCTATAGTCTCCCGGCGTAATGAAGCCACGGGAACCGTTGGTTTTACTTACTCATTCTGAGACGAGAGACAACGTTAATGCGCACTACTGGATAGCATTGCAGAAGAAAATGAGGGTTCTCTAAAAGTTGTAAAAGTTAACATTGATGAGAATCCTGAATTGGCCAGTGTTTATGGTATTCGCTCGATACCAGCTTTTAAGGTGTTTAATAAGGGCGATGTTGAATTGCAGTTTGGTGGCGCTTTACCTAAAAGTCAGTTTGAAGCCGCGCTTGCACCTTTCCTGACGAAATAATGATGATGGCCGCCTCAATGAGGCGGCCATGTTTTTACGCACTTACCGGCAATGCTTTACAGTAAATCTTAGCAGATAAAACAGTTAGAACGCGATGTAACAGCACCTAAAAAAAACACATCCATGTGCTTATGCAGGAAGCAGAATCCTTATCTGCAAGTGGCAAATTATACATGGCGAGGCGTTATTTAATTAATTTTGCGCTCATGGTAGTATAATTACCCATGTGTGCTGAGGTAATTACATAATTTGTAACTCCTTTTTCTTTTGCTTTTTCTTTAATCATATTTTCAGCTGAGTCGATTGAATAGCCATATCCGGTAACTGTCTCTGCATTAACGGAGAAAGACATAATTAGAGATGAAAGCAGTAATGTCATAAGAGCGTTTTTCATAATAAATCCTCAATAGTTGGTGTAGGAGAACTATACTCCATTAACATAACTCTATTAATCGCATTGAAGAATCATTATTGATAGCGATATGGAATTAATGTTAGGGTCAACTGGCTTGATGAAATTATTAACTCATTAAATTTAATAATAATAAATGTTGTACAGGTTGGTTTGCTCGGGTTACAGGAAACAAACTAGTGGGATGCCAGACTGATAGTTGTTAAGTAACTTTTTGAGTGGAGCGATCTTCATTTGCATCAGGATATTGGCATATTAGTCACTGGCCAACTTTTGGGCTCTTACATACAGGGTAAAAACTAGCTTATACATGCTATGACATTTTGTTTGTTTGACAAGACTATAATGTAGCGTAAATTACACTCCTGCGTTTCTGACGTCCATCATCGGGTGGTTTGTTAAAGTTTTACCTAAGTAACGTCAGAAACGCAACCAGTGATTTTGATAGGGCTGCCCTGAAATTTTATCTACTTTCTGCTGATAGTTGTGGATTGCTATCCAGAACATGCATTAATATCCAGGAAAGCAAACTATATTTGTCTTTCTTAAGGTAATAGAAAAAGGGGCAGTATAAAGCTGCCCATACACAGCCATGATTATCTACAAAAGATATCTCATACTTCTAAAGGTCATAACTAACAATTGAGGATCCGTTTGCCATATTCCTACACCATACAGCATGAAAAGTTGTTACACCGTAGCGGTTGCTCCAAGGATCTCATAGCCCGGTAATGGAAAATGATTAATAAACGTTTCCAGTACGGGTGTATCAGGAAGGGCGGTAAGTGCACCTTTTTTGGTAGTTGCGAGCGCTCCGGTGGCACTAGCCTGAGTGATTGCTAATTGAAGTTCTGAAAAATTCATTGGCAAACCTTTATGGGCGATGCTGGCAAGTAACCCAGCCATAAAAGCATCTCCAGCGCCTGTTGTGTCAATACTTTTAACATTAAATCCTCTGAAATGTATCACCATATCTTGCCATAATACCAATGAACCTCTCGCACCAAAGGTGACCACTTTTAATCTGGCAGGATGGGTTTTGAGTGCTTCTAACGCCTCTGTATAATCATGTGTACCCATTAACCAATACCACTCTTCTTCAGAGAGTTTAAGGATATCGGCTTTTTCAGCGAATTGACTCACCGTCGCAAACATTTCTTCCTTATCACGCCACATTTGGTCTCGTAAATTAACATCAAAGCTGATAAGGCCACCGTGGTCAATGACTTCCTGTACTGCTTTAGTCAAGGTAGTGCGACAGTCTGCAGCAACCAGCGCAAGTGAACAAAAATGCAGGATATCATCACTAAAAGCTGGAAGGGCATCTTGTGTTAGAAATTGGTCGGCTGAAGGGTTCGTAAGAAACGTAAAACCACGTTCACCCTGATCTTTAAGAGAAACCAGTACTGTACTTGTACGATGATGTTTATCCATTTGGATACACTGTGTAGAAACTCCTGAATCTTCAAGAGTTTTTCTCAGGAAATGGCCAAAATCGTCATCCCCTACGCGACCTATAAAGCCGGTACGACATTTCAATCGTGCAGTACCTATCGCAACATTAAATGGCGCACCTCCTGCACAAGCACGAAATTGCATATCTGTAAGAGGTAGAAGATCCACAACAGCATCGCCAAGAGTCCAGATATTCATGACATTTCCTTAATAATTAACTTGTTTTACTTAAAGTGACCTGCGAGAAGGCCACTATTTTTACTAACGATTAGGCGTGTTCAGGTGCCTTGCATTATCAAGGCGTACAGTTTAAAAGTTATAATCCAGCATCAGCTTATACTCAGTGGTAATAGCCTCACCATTAGTGACCCAGCTTCCGTTTTGTTTAATCAACGAACCAGTAACTTCTCCGGACACGGTAAAACGAGTGGTCAAAGGATAATTGGCCGATACCTTCAGGAAGCGATTGCGGGTATTCTGGAAGACTTCGCCATCCTCAGGTTGCGCATTGTATTTCTTATAATGACCGTAACCGCCGCTGAGTGTTGTGGATAACTTCCCCCAGTTTCGCCAGACGCCGACTGACGTGGTCCAGCTTTTTTCGTCGATATCGCCCCACTGCGCCCTGTCTAAAATGGCAGACGCGAACTGCTGGCGGAACCAGACACCGGTGGTGTTATTAATAATGTATTGCACGCCAGGCTCAATCTGAAATGAACGCACGTCACGGTCATTTTGCGACCCACCGCTGCGGCGGTGATCGATCTGCTGATACAGGTAGTTAAAGAATGAGAAATTATCCGTGACCCGAAGATCGGTAAAGAACTTAACGCGGCCTTGCCAGCGGTCTTCGATTGAGGCGCTTCCGCCCATCACATCCCAGCCATAGCGCAGACGCTTGTAAAAATATTCATGGCCGATGATCAACTGAGTCCACTGGTTTTGGCTGAGGTAAGACTGATCCTCCCACGTCCCGTTATAGTTAGTGGTTCTGCCCTCAGAGAAAGCCAGATACCAACCGGGTAACGCATCGTGCCGCATCACACCTTGTACAAACGTCAGCGAATCATTCCCGTTGTGGAAATGGCTGTTACGCCAGTTATTATCCTCAATGGCATATTTCATTTTCAGTTGGCCATGAACGCGGCCACCGGCAGGATTGGAGGAGCGGGCTGAGGTCCACATAACATCTTCATCAAGATATGACCACGGGTCCACGGCGACAACCTTTCCTGATGGATCCTTCATGATGCTCATGCTCGCATTCGCCAGCGCAGGAAACAGAAGAGTAAAAATAACAGACAGGGCATGATAGTTTTTCATAATAATATCCCGTTAAATCATTTCTTTTATTTTCAACGTCGCGTGAAAATGGTCGTTTTGAGGCAGGCTAATACTCCACGGCTTCTCCTGCATGGAATACATCCGGGTACTGAATGCCACTTTGTTATTTATATAAAAGACAGCAATTGAGTTTTGAATGAGAACGCGTAACTCAATTTTTTCCCCGATCGGAACGTCCACCCAGGATTCCGCGTTAGCCTGATGAATCGACGCTAGCGGCGTGTTGAAAAAATAGACTTTTCCTTTGCTCTTATTGAACACAACGTTCAGCATCGCATCACTGACTCTGTCGTCGGTCAGACCAAAGCTCATCACCATTCCGGCAGAAGGAACATCGATGGTTGCACTCAACTCACCGCGCTCAGGCAAGGCCGGGTACAGCGCCGACTGTAAGGGGCCGAACGACGTGTCCGTTTTGAGCGTCTTAGTGCTCGTCAAGGTGGTTACCGGACCAGGATTCTCACTGATGACCTTCTGAAGCTCTTGGGGGAGGATGCTGTTGAGCTGGCCCTGGGCATCTGCGGTGAGCTCATGAGCAACCAGATTCCCTGCCCAATCAATGTTGCCGCTGTCACGGTTACCGGCTTTTGTCGGGATCCAGCCGAAAACAAACAGCCGATCGTTTTTGAGAACCAGTTTACCCGCGTAAAAACCTGAGCCGTCGACCACATAATTGGCCAGTTTCCGCCACGGCCCTTCCGGATGGTCCGCAACCCGGTATTGTGTCAGGCGTAACGGCCATTGGTCGCTAAAGCTGAGATACCAGCGTCCGTTGAAGTAAACCAGTGTCGGGCATTCGAGGTTGGCATTGCTGGTGATGGTGTCGTTATCAAAAAATACGCCGCGATCTTCCCAGTGCTTTAAATCCGTTGAACTGTATCGGGCAATAACCCCACGACCGTTACTGCGCGTAGTAATTAACATCCAGTATTCTTTCTTTTCCTCAACCCAAACGACGTGAGGGTCCCGGAAATCATTACCCCGATAGTTACCGCCGGGTAACAGCGTGTCCTGCGGGTGTTTCACCCAGTGAAGGCGGTCCTTACTGGTCGCGTGCATAACAGACTCAACCGGGAACACATTTTCATTGTGTGCGGTGTACCAGGCATGCCAGGTATCGCCGACTTTAATAATCGAACCGGTTCCCAATAACAGTTCAGGATCGTCAACGTCGTTAACGTAGGGGATCACTTCCGAATGGTTCTGATAATCATACAAGTTGGAACTCGACAAGAGATGAAAAGCATGTACCCCCAGATCGCTGCCGCCTCGGACATCATTAAGATAATAAATATCAAATTTGCCATCGTTAAAAACGGGCATAGGGTCGCCCACGAATGAACCTTCAACCCTCGGAAAAAAGCTATTAATATGGGTGATGCTTCTATTCTGTAATGTCTCTTTCGAAGGCTGTGACCAGGCAGGGTTATTGCCGAGCGAAAGCGCAAGCAGAGCGAAAGATGCCGCAACTATTAATTTTTTCATGCTACACCTGAATGTCAGAAGTTATAATTCACGCCAACCACGGTAAACGGATTCCATGAGTGACCGGTTGATGTCCAAAGTCCGGTTTCTTTTGTAAATTGTGCTTTGAATTCACCGTATAATCGCACCTCACCAAATACCGGATAACTCAGCGTTCCACCGATAAACTTATAACGGCCGTCATAGAAAACTTCGCTGGCATTGCTGGCGTTATCTATTTTGTCCTGGCCAAATCCAACATACAGGGAGGTTAATAATGGATACCAGTTTCGCCAGAGCCCGGCCGTGACTTTCCATTCTTCTTCTACAATGTCGCCCCAGCTCTGACGCTCCTGGCGGTTATGGTAATAATAGGGCCGCAAATAGAGTCCGAGATCCGGATTCACGCGGTATTGAATGGCTGGCTCAATTTCGAAAATGTACTGCTCCAGATCGCCATTCCCCGGTTCGTTCCCCTGAGGCTGATACTCGCCATACGCGTATCCGGCCAGACTCCATTTGTTGGACAGTCGCAGGTCCTGCCAGACTTTGAACCGGTTTTTCCAGCGTTTAGTTGCCGTTTCGGAGCCGACCATGACTTCCGTACCGATATTACCCCGCGAGGTTTCGAAAATATGGCCCACAAAAAATTCATTGATGGTATTGGTGCCTTTATAGTCCTGATTACTGAACTGTCCTTTATAACTGTCTTCTCTGGCATTCCAGAAACCGAAATACCAGTTAGGCAATTCATCGTGCCTTAAAAAAGCCTGAATGGTGGCGAGTTTAAACTTGCCGCTGTTTTTCTTATTATTGCTCCAGCGAACATCGTCAATTTCTATCTGAGACCCAATGTTTCCATGCAGGCTACCCACTTCCATGTTACGACCGATACTGTTCCAGTGAACCGGCGGATCTTCCTGCCTTAAACGCAACATGCTGACGTCTTCGGAGTTACCCACATTATGACTCTTTTTCACTTCAGCTTTCTTATTCTCCGTTGATGCTGATAACGTCACTGGCTTTGACGAGGTCGTGAGTTCAGGTTTTTGACCTGCAGCAACCGGAGAAGATGAAGCGCTAAGGGATGATTTTTCATTGCCTTGATTGACTAATGAAACACTCGTACCGTTAGTGTCTGATTCATCCTGAAAATAGCTTTGATAGTTTCCTGTAAGGTCTTCAGCAATGGCAGGGAATGCCGCTAATGTCGCCATTAATGCCAGCGTCTTTTTCCCTGGAACAAATATGTTTTTATCTTTTGGGCTAATGCAATTTTGAGGTATTACGCTTTCATCCATTTTGCTCTCTCATTATTCCAGACAATAACATGCCAGCCAGAGACTGGCAGAAATAAAAACTCACCTTACGAGTAACAGGTCGGAACGGAGAATTATTTATCTAACGACCAGTATCCCGCATCGTATAATGTGGCCACACCCTGATTAGCAAATAATGAAATATCTCGCTCGCCCGGCTGAGGATAAATACGACAGCTTAAGCAAGCGTCACCATCGTTAACAAAAACTTCCACCGATGAGCGGTCAATAAAAATTCGCATTGACAGGACGCTGTCTGCTGGTAGTGGAATACTGCGAGTGCCTTCCAGCGAATATTCCGGATAGCGACGCTCGACCACCAGACGCCTGGCCTGATCATCGACGTAAATTCTAAGCCCGTCGCCCAACGCGATACCAAACTGTTCAGCCGTCGATGTGCTCAAATCCCATGCCATCTGTACTTCGACCGCGTCGGCATCTGCCGCGACAAGGACGTTCTGATTGTTCAGGCAGCGGACGGGCGTGGGATAATAGCTGCCACGCAGCTCGGTCACTTCGGCAGCAGGTTTCATTCTCACACGTCCATCGACAAGGCTTAATTCGCGTGGAAGCGAGAGCATTCCGGCCCAGCCATCCTGCTGTTCGGGCATCGGAGATTCCCACATATCGAGCCACCCGATGACAATGCGTCGGCCATCCGGGGTCAGGAAACTCTGCGGGGCATAAAAGTCATGCCCGTGGTCCAGCTCAGTAAATTGTCCGCTTTGGGTGAAAGGTTGACCTGGCTGCCAGTCCCCAAGCAAATAGCCACTCTGGAACAGGTTGCGATAGTGATATCCTTCCGCCGTCATCCCCTGTGGCGAGAACATCAGGACACGCTTCTCTCCCAGGGTGAAGAAATCCGGGCATTCCCACATAAAGCCCTTGCCTTCATCAGCCTCGGCGAAAATACCTTCGTCATGCCATTCGCGGAGATCGGTGGAACGGTACAGGCGCACCTGGCCGGTATTTTCCACGCGGGAGCCGACAACCATGTACCAGAACTCACCTTCGCGCCACACCTTCGGATCGCGAAAGTGATGCAGTCCGGGCGGTGTATCAATCACCCTGCCGTGCCGTTCAAAATGGATGCCGTCACGACTGGTCGCCAGACACTGAACCTGGTAGAGGTTATCGTCAGTGTCCGACGGGCCGTGAAATTTATGTCCGGTATAGATGAGCGCCAGCGTATCGCCGTCCACCACGGCGGAACCGGAGAAACAGCCGTCTTTGTCCGCCGGGCCTTCTGGCGCTAGCGCGACGGGCAAATGTTCCCAGTGCACCAGATCTTTGCTTCGGGCGTGCCCCCAGTGCATCGGACCCCATTTCGGGGAGTAGGGATGGTGCTGATAAAAGGCGTGATACCAGCCGTCAAACCATACCAGGCCATTAGGATCATTCATCCAGCCTGCGCGAGGGGCGAGGTGATAGCGCGGATACCAGCGCGGATTTATCCCGGATTGTGCTTTTTCAAGCACCTGTTCAGCCTGTTCTAATAAGGATGTCATCGTCTTTACTCTCAGTACATTACACAGCTTTTTGCTGCAGAAAAGATGGCTCAGATGAGGATTTGGTTGAGCGCAAAAGGAAAATGGAAATAAATGTGGTGCTGAATACCATGATGCCCATGATGAGATAGGATTGGGCGAAGCCAAATCTCTCATAGCTAAAGCCTGCCAGCGGGGACAATACGGTACCAATGACGGAGCTGGTGCAGGCAAATCCCACCAGATAAATGGTGGAGGAGAGACGTTTGTCAAAATTCAGACTGTTGTATTTAAATATGGCGACTAACAATATTGGCAGTTCGACCGCGTGAAGCAGTTTGGTAATGGAGATAAGCAGGGGGCCTTCCACCAGCCCGGAAGCAATCATGCGCAGCGCCATCACCATTCCTGCGAATATCAGACCATTTTTAGCACCAATGCGATTAACCAGCCACGGCGCACAAAACATACCTGCGGCCTCGAGAAAGACCTGGAAAGAGTTTAAATAGCCAAACATCTCGTTCCCTTCGCGTAATGTCGGGAACTGTGACGAGAAATAGACCGGGAATTGCTGATCGTATACGCCGTAGATGCAGGTTCCGACCACGAAGAATATCAGTGCCCAGAAGCGCGGCAGAGTAAGCAGACGCAGGGCGTCTTCCAGAGAAACTTTTTTAGCGCCAATTTCGAGTTTCTCCATGCTTGCCGGCGCGGCCACCTTTAATCGGGCCAGGAGGCAGAAGAAGATTAACCCTGAGCATGAAGCCACCAGGAAGTTAAGGTCAGGGTTGATATTAAACAGTAACCCGGCAAAAAACGTGGCAACCGCCCAGCCCAGAGACCCCCACATGCGTGCCCGCCCAAACTCAAAGGTACTCTGACGCGCGACGCGCTCGGTATAGGACTCCAGAATGCCGATACCGCCATTAAACGTCAGCCCAATAAATAAGCCCCCGAATACGCTGCCCAGCAGAATATTAACGCTCAGCAAATAACTAAAAAGCAGATAAGCCGGGCCGGAGAGGATCAACAACGCGGTGATAAACCATAACAAATGTTTGCGCAGACCGAGTCGGTCCTGGATAAAGCCATAACAGACCTGCGCAAAGAGTGCGGAGACGGATAAAACGGAAAAAATAATGCCGGTTTCCGATGCCTTTAGCCCCACTTCCTGGTGAAGCCAGATTGAGAGCAGTGAACTTGATGAGGACCAGGTCACAAAGAAAAAGAACAGCAGAGCGCTGAGCAGCATGTAGCTTCGAGTAGGCCGTTTTTTCATCTACGTAATCTCGTAAGAAGGATATGTTAATATGGTAACGTTAACATTTTAGGGGTACACTCGATTTTGATTTGTTAATCGATGTTAATCACAAAAGTTAACGTTAACATTAAAATGTTGAGATCTAGCTCAAATTTTTCAGAGTGGCCTGCATAACCCTGGGTGTCCACGCCTAGAATAGGGCATTCGCATTTACTCACAACACCTTACCGGGTGGTATGCATTCAGATAATGGAAAACTATGGCGTCTTTAAAGGATGTGGCTAAACTGGCCAATGTATCGCTCATGACGGTTTCACGGGTACTGAATGACCCAAAACGCGTAAAGCCTGAGACTATGGCTCGGGTACAAGAGGCGATACTGCAGTTAAATTATGTGCCAGACCTCTCAGCCCGGCAGATTCGCCGTGTTGGCACCCGGAACAAAACAATTGGTGTACTTGCGCTGGATACCGTCACCACTCCTTTTTCGGTAGAAATCACGCTGTCTATCGAAGAGACCGCACGGGCATATGGCTGGAACAGCTTTGTGGTGAATATGTTTACCGATGATAATCCTGACGATATTGTCGACCTGCTGCTCGCCCATCGACCCGGGGGGATCATTTTTACTACCATGGGGCTGCGTGAAGTAAGCATTCCTTCCCGGTTACTGGAGCTTCCTTGCGTCCTGGCCAACTGCGAGAACAAGGGAGAGCCGGTTGCCAGCTATATACCTGACGATGAACATGGTCAGTATACGGCCGTACAGGCACTGCTGGCAGCAGGATACAGCCGCCCTCTCTGCCTGCATTTACCTGCCAACCATCTGGCGACGCGTCGTCGTCGTCGGGGGCTTGATCGTGCCTGCCGTGAAGCCGGTATCGATCCTGATACGCTTGAGCACTGTTTTATGCATTTCGGCGATGAGCACTACCGGGATATTCCGGAGATGCTGCTGGCGCATATCGATCAGGGGAAACCGCGATTTGATTCGGTCATCTGTGGTAACGATCGTATTGCATTTATGGTGTATCAAACATTGTTAACGCAGGGTATCCGAATCCCACAGGATATTGCCGTTATTGGCTACGACAATCTTGTAGGCATTGGAAACTTATTTTTACCCCCGTTATCCACGGTCCAGCTACCGCATTATGAAATTGGGCGTTTAAGTACATTGCACATTATCAATGGCGACACCCACCGGGATAAAGTGATAGTTGAGAGTCCCTGGCTTCCCCGTGAGTCAATCTAGTTGTATTTGATTTGGCCAAATACCTTACGGATTTGTTGCCTTACCTGCGAGGATGACTTCACTAAGGTGTTTATAACGATCACTGTTGCCTTTGTGATTTGATGCATTCAGAATTCACGTATTCTGGACAGCGTGGCGCTGATTCGCGGCTATCATAAAGTAACTGTTGGTTAAGCATCTTAGTACAGAGTTAGCGTACACGCTTAAGTTGAGCAGCCCCGTTGATTAATGCGGCGCTATATTCGTAATGCATCTATCTGAGGGTGATGATGAGTGTAACGCTCAGCTCCGCGCTCAAAGCGAACCTTCAGTTCAGTTCGTTTTGACCTGCTCCCTGAGAATTCACACAGAAGGTTGTTAGCAATGTCCGTTGATCGCTCAAAGCGGCCTTATCAAATGGATTCGTGACAGGATTGGTTTGCAGCAAGAAGAAGACGTTTGGGCATCTGGTCTGCATGAACGGCTGGTCTCTGAACGGAATGTTCGCTCATAGGGCTGTCGCCTTTGAAATGCAGCGTGAACCACTCATGGCCCGCCATTTAATATCGCTGATTTGAAAGCAACTTTATCAGGTTCGATCTGGCGGAAGAAAGCGTTAGGAGACGTTATGACGATTGACTATGTACAAGCCTGGTACAGCGGCAGCCGAACAATGCTGCGAGTGTAATCGAAAAATCCCCCCTCGTTTCTTCATTACTGTGCCATCATCCACGCCTGTTGTGTGTTGGTTATCGTGCGGTTAACTTGCCAAGAAAAGCGATATGTAATTCTCGTTTCTGGTGGCATGAACCGTGTAAAAATAACTTTTGCTGAATGAGAGTTATCGCGAGTCTGCGCTGAGGTCAAAGAAGCTCTGATAAACACTCTCAGTAAGACAGTGATTATCCCTCCGATTCGTCATAAACAAGGAAAGCACCATGTTCGGATTCTTTAAAAAGAAAAAAACTGACGTTGAGCCCGGGCAAGGCCCCCGTCTTACGGCAAACCAGTTTATCGCATTGACGCTGAATGATGAAAAGCTGTCTATGCCCATGTACCTGCCGGGGATCCGCAGTGAGGCCGAATGTGACGATCTGGGGTTATGGCCACTCATCTACATCTGGAATGTGGATCGTGCCGCTTGCACCTTCAGCCTGTCTGTTAATGGTAAGGCCATTGCCCACCTCCTGGAGCCTTTCGTGCCCCGTGAAGACCCTGCGTATGTTGAAATTCGTGATGAGGCGATGAAGGTTATCTCCGAGGCTTCAACGCAGTCTGTGCTGGCGATGGTAGAAAAAACGGGTCTCATGCCCGATGTTTTGTTCGCGTATAACGCTGAGGATGCACAGCAGGAGCATGGTTGACATTCGAGGAGTGTCTGAGATTACGCCTGGGATCCTGTTAGTCACTCCTGTCATCGCAACGCTAATTTCTCGTCAAGAAATGCTTCAGGTTGCCGAAATATACATTAAGCGTTATTCATGAACATAACCAAAAGGATGGATCCGCATGAAGAAACTCCTGCTTCTTGTTCCGCTCGTATTTGCTGCTCCGGTACTGGCTTCTGAAGTGACGGTGGGGCAGGTTTGCAAGGCTGCTTCTGCGGCTATGTTCGGCCATTATCTCAAAATCATGCGGCTGGATAAAGTCGAGTCAGGTATTGCTTACGTACATTATATCCGACAGAACGATGGAACCCGCTGGGCCATCAAGTGCAAACTTATCGGCAATCAAGTGATGTGGGCATCTGACAATCCTGACAGCACCGGTCGCTGGCGGGATGATCCTGCAGACAGCACGGTTAGATATGCTGTTGAGGGTAAAAAAATCATTATTACTGAGGCCTACAGCGACGGTTCCAGCCGCTCCAATTCTTATCCGTTGAAGCAACTACAGTGACTACACACAAGCTTCTAATTATAGCCTGTGAGCGACTGGTCCCTTCAGGGCGCATTTGACTATGCGGATGAGACCTTTGACGTGTGCCAAGAGCGGACTTTACCAACGCCGCTGATGTATTAATCCATGAAGAGCAGGTCATATTTTTAATATAAATTGACTGGTGCGCTAATTATTACAGGAACATCACCGATACATATTACCGCTTCCATTGCTTTTTTAAGCGCGTGTACATTTGTACGACTGGTGGCTGTGCCGGTGACCTTTTCCGAAACTGTCGTGGATGCTGCTGGGACAAAAGGTTCTTTGAAAGGGACGTTACTCACTCCAACTTCAAAACCAACCGCCGTTGTTCTTATCGTACCAGGCTACGGGCCGACCGATAAGGATGGATAATTAAGACCTGCTGAGGATAAGAAATGCCAATGGAATCACCTGAAATTCAGCTCAAGGCTCTGAATAATGCTTTGCGTCGTTTACGTGGGGCCTGTTCCGCACTTGACGGTGAGGAGCTTGATGAAAAATTACTTGAGGTCATGCGACGACTGCTGCTTGCTGAGGTGCTCGCCGATACCTGGATCGTGGCGATAGGCGGCTCGCAAGGGGCGGGTAAAACGACGCTGATGGCGAGCCTGTATAACCTGCATCATGACAATAGCGGCTGGTTACGCAGTAATGAAGGACGCGGCGAGAAAATGCCGGTACTGATCCTCGAGAGTCGTGAGACTAAAGTAGCGCAGGGTTATGTCCGCCGCCTGGTCGAAACTGGAAATGGTTTGACGCTGGATGATATCGGCGTCGACGTCAACGAGTTTCAGCGCGCGGTCTGCGATCCTGATGCCGGGGATTTACTGCCGATACTGAAGGTACCGCAGCGTTATTTTACCCGCAATAACCAGGCTTGGTTACTGCTTCCTGGTTATGAAAAACAAGAGCGTGAAAATCGTGAGTGGCAGGAACTGATGCGTCAGGCGATGATAGCGGCAGGCGGTTGTATTATCGTGACCGATGAGACGCGACTGGCAAACCAGCAGCAGCTCGAAATCGTCAAAGATATGCTGGAAAAAGAGCTTAAGAATTGTAAACCTTATATTGTTATCTCCAAGACAGAAGCGTTTCGCCACAATCCGCAACGTCAAGCTGAATTAAGAAAAAGCGCGGCCGAAACCTTCAATGTCGCTGCCGAATATGCCGATAACAACATTATTTTAACCGGCACCGACGATCCGGAATACGTAACAGAATGGATGCCGCACCTTCGTCGGGCCATTGACGACCTTAACTTTTCCGGACAAACCAACCGTTATCTCCAGTTAACCCACCTTACTGGGATTGTTAGTAAGGATCTGCCGCGCGTCATGAATATGATCCGCACCCAGTCACGTCTGTATTACCACAGTGATAAAGGCGGCCAGGACGATGGCAGCCAGGTGCTGGCCGAAGCTCTGGAAGTGTTTGACACTGCCGTGCAGGAACTGCGGGAGGAGCATACCAAAAAGGTAAAAATGTGCATCGCTAAAACTTTTGAGGCGGCGAAGGCTAATATGGACCGTAGGCTGGTCAAGGAGCATGAGGGATTTGCCAACTGGATATCGAATGCATTTGATACCACCAGTGAGACAAAAGGCAAATTGCAGCAACTGGTTCAGCATTCATGGCAGGACGCATCAGCTGATTTCTTCGACGACTATGTGAATAGTCTGCAACAATTGACGGCGGCGAAACTCAAGCCCATTCCAAACGGCAACGATCGCCCAAACTTGCCTGCATCACCGAAGCTGGAGAAGCTGGTAGCACTTGGCTATATGAATAGCGCCGGGCAGCCCGTGCAACACGAACAGCTGGATGCGGAAAAAATAAGTAATATCAAAATGTTGCTAAATCATGGTGCCACGTCGAATGCGGAAAACATCCCAGTGGTGAATAAACAGCTGAGGAAGAGCGTGGAATTGATCCCGGTGCTCTCGCTAGAGTACACCCGCCTTGTGTACGCCATGCCTGAGATTTGCAAAGAGCTGCGGCCCTACGTCACGCTTGAGCAGGACGATGGCGAGACATCCGCGGGTAACGTCGCGGCAGAAGGGGTTCAAACTCTCAACGCAGGGGTTGATCTTGGCAAGACCGCAATAAAATCACTGGCCGCGGTGCTGGCGATTGACGTTGTCAGCGATGGCGATTCCGATATCCTCGGCGCGCTCTTTGGCCAGGATGAGCCTTCTGCTGACCCGACGGGTTCACCTCTTCCCCCCGCACCGGTGATGATGCATCCTGCTGCCGTTGCGGTAACAGCCGTTGTGGCGGCGGCCTACGTGACCGCGGCTGCAGTAACGCGAATGCGTACTTTTGAGAAAAAAGCGAGCAGCCAGGCACACGTCATGCTTGCCAGTGTTCATGACCACCATATTGAGCATTTACGCAATCAATTCGATGACACGATGAGCGCGGCGCGTAAGCGGATTAGCGAAACGTTACGTGCGCGTTATCACATGGACGAAATGCTGATGCGCAAGGATCGGCTCGCGAAAGCCATCGCCGATGTGAATGCCCTTATCGACGACTTGCGCAATGAGCTGGGTTCATCGGCTACGGGCCTGCAAGTATTAATCACCAGCCGTGGTGAGTGAGATGACGTCCGGGAAAGTTATTGATTATTGGCAGCGGTTAGAGTCACGGCAGTCGGAGTGGGCTTTTCGCGCCTACGATCGGCTGATTAAGACATTAAGTCATGACGTTCAGGAAAGGATACAACTTAAGGAAAGCGATGCCGAACCGTACGTGGTCATATTTGGTAAGACACAGGTCGGCAAAACCACCTTACTGCTCGACCTGATGGATATCGATCTGCAGCAGATGGCAACGCTATCGCACGTGCTACGCGGCGGGCGGGAAGCCGGAAAATCATCCACCGCCACCGCCATGGAATATCGTCGTTCAACGGACCAGCGCTGGGGATTGTTTGTGCAATCGAAAACGCACTGGTTTGCCTCTGACGACGATATGACAGAGACCTTAGCGCAGCTCAGAAAGCAGATGGAACGGGGTGAACTGGTTGTTGATTCTCCCTGTATTGTGCATATTCCGAGGCGTTTTTTCAGGATAAAAACTTCGGGAGCGCCCGGCGTGCGTATTCTGGATCTGCCTGGTGATAATCCCGCCAATATGGAAGAGCAAAAGCATGTAAATCACATGGCGAAGACCTATCTTCCCTTCGCTGATTTGGTCCTGCTGATTGGTCGTGGCGACGATTTGAGCTTCCTGCAGCCACAGGTTATCACCCTGCCGGGTATTGAGAACTGGCAGGCGATGCCGCATCGGTTTCGTATCGTGACGACCTATTCTTACTCAGCGCAGTCGGTGAAGACGCTGATTCGCAACGATCCGGCTATCGATATCGCGCAGTTACGTCAGCGCCTTATTGAACAGATTGAACGCTTTAGCAACCTGAGCGACACGGCGAAAGATCGGAACCTCTACTTTCCGCTCGAGTTTGGCAGCAGTTGGCTGAGTATGGCCGAAAACGATACCGCCCTTTACGCCCGGGTTGCCCCCATGGTCAGCCACTTGCGTAGCGAACTGTTGGAACAAATTGCAACATCGACAAGCCCACTCGGACGGCTGCGAAGTACCCTGGATACCCACCTCAGCGTTAAATATATCCAGGAGGAAAAAACGGCGGCAATCGAAAGAGAACTGCTGGGGCTAAAAAAACAGCAACAAGAGACAAAAGATAAACTGACGGTTTGGAAAAACGCTATTACTCAGACGCAGCAGAAATTAAAAAAAACGGAGAGGTTATTAAAAGATAACGCTTTACCTGTCAGCCGACGGCTTATCGATAAAGCTGCGGAAGAGGCCGCAAACTTTAAATTGAAGGGAAGTTACAGCAGTGAAAAATGTACCACTTTACATAGCATGATCGCCGACTATTGCTCTAAAATTAAGAATATCCAGCTGGATGTGAAAAATAAGGCGGTCTACTGGCAAAAAGTGGCCCGCAACAAAGTTGAACCTACGAGACAGGCGGTTCAGGATATTCTTGATGAAAACTTCAGTGCTATTCGCTATAGGCTCAATGACTACTGGATCGACACCTATCTTAGTTCTGCGAATTATTTATCGGATAAAAACAGTGTCATCCATGCCGCTGATAATGCCAAAGTGGAAGTCATTCGGTTGTGGACCTCACAATGGATGGCTGCCGCAGAGAACGTCCATAATCAATACAAAAGCGAACTCACCAAAGATGGGGTAATTCTCGAGGAGTTGCGGGTAGAGCAGAATAAATCCCTTCAGAAACAGATATCACTTAAGCAACAGGCCGTATCATGCGAAGACGAGTTAAAGAGAATTGCTGTTGAATCACAAGAGGATCTTGTCCGCTGCGAGCAGTTTGTTCACTTTCTTGATGAAGAGTATCTCAAAACATTAAGTACGCGTCTGGATTCAGTCTTTCAGGAACGTGATGATTGTGATGCGTTATTACAAGTTTTCTCCTGCGTTGCGTTGAAAAATCAGCGGGAAGATTTAATGAATTTAACTGAAAAGTATTCTGGATAAGGCATGAACGTGACCAGTGAAATAAAAAATAAAGAAAAATCGCTCGCCGAGTTAATGGTAAAAATACTCAAGGAGCCGCTCAATCCCCTTGAGAGTTCGTTAAAAAAACTCAACACAGAGGTTCTGGACACCAAAGATAAGGTTGAAGAAATCAATGATGCCATTAATGCGGTAGGTGCAAACACCGAAGAAATCATTAATCCACTGAAAAAATCGTTACGTGAGCTGCAAGACGACGATGTCCCTGGGGCGATAAGTAAGCTGAGAGATTTTATTTCGACGCAGGTTGAAGAAAAAAAACAGAATATTAGTGCCGCGCTTAGCCAACAATCGGCACACTATGATAGCCAGCTGAAAGCCGCGACCGGTGAGGTCTTTGAAAAACTGTCGGATGTTCTTGGCCAGCAAAATGATAGTGTCCAGGCAGCAATACAGCAGTATCAGCAAACGGGTATCGAGAGTGCTGAGGCCTTATTGCAGCAACTGCTGAATGCTAACCGCTTCCTGGAGGAAACCTGCGCTGCGAATGCCAGCGAGCAACAGTCGACGCGAGAGCGTGACCAGCGGTTGGCTGAACGGCTGGAAAGTATCATGCAGGCCCAGCAGCAAATAAAGCAGTCGATAAGCGAACTTGACCAGCAGCTCAAGGGCGTGAGCCAAGGAGTGCAAACGACGCGAACCATGCTCGCGGAACGGCAGGAAAGCGATCGGAGGCAAGTGTTAAGCAGCCTTGAAACGTTGTCTTCCGACGTCCCGGCAGCACTGGTGCAGCATTTGACCCCACTAACCCAGGCAATTGAGTCTCTGCAAACCAGCCAGCAGGCGTTGACCGAGGCAGTGAGCCAGCAAAAGAGCTATCTGGAGGCGCAAATTGCCGCAAGTCAGGGTAGATTCCGCTACGTTGTCATCATTTTTGCCCTGTTTACTACCTCAACGCTAGCTTATATCGGCTATGACATCTGGAAAAATTTAACTCCCTGACAGGGCGAAATTGCGTGGCGTCTAACGCGACAGAGCCATTATTTTTTGAGTTGTGTATAAGGTTAGACAGCCTTGTGACTTGCTCCCCGTTGAATGCTGTTAGCTATGTCCGCAGATCGCTCTGAACAGACCTTACGGTGTTTTAGGCTGTACGTTTTGTGTCTGTAGCCGACGTTGCTAGCCTCTGCCTGTATGAATAAATAGGGAACAGATCAGTTAGGCCTTGCATTACCCGGTGTGGCGGGTATTTACAACCGAAGTAAATTTATGGTGAAGAAACTGGAAGCGTTAGAGCTCTGGACGACATACCTCAATAACATCTCATGCGTTGAGTCAAAAGTGACAATCCTCAAACAAAAGGCTGGCTAATATGAAAAAATGGTAGTTGTTGATAAAAAAGGTCTTGAGAACATTTCTAACAATGACCGTATGATTCGTGAGAAAGATTGTCGGGCTGACTACTCTTGCGAGCAGCTCACGCTGTAAGCTTGAGAAGGAAGGTAAGTTCCCCAAACGTATTAAAATTGGTGCTACTGCTTATCGTCTATCTGAAGTGCAAGCTTGGATTAGAGGTGAGTGGTTAATTTTATAAGGTGTGAAATGAAAATTAATGAAATGTATGATGCTTTACGTGATGATATTGACTTGGTGAATTCATCTTTGGGTATTATAAAGAAATATAGGTTGTTTTATACTACATCTGTCGATCCCGATTATTCATACTCCAATGGTTATGATGGCTATGCAGAAAAGAACTATTACTTCAAAGGAAATTGGGGATTTGATTACGATTTCTTTAAGGTTTTTGAAGTGGAGATTGTGAACAAGATTTTTGTTTTGGATGAAATAAAACAAAAGATAAATTCTGTTTGCCCTGCAACCAAAGCGGCTTTTTCTAATGTAAACCCATTGAATTCTGATGACTTTATTAATTCATATTTCGCGAGCAACCCTCACAAAGAAAATCTATCTGAATTTGATGATTGCATATTTCACATGGATGGTAATAATCCGCCATATATATCGGCGATGGAAATTGATGCTATAGATAATAATTTAAGCAAGATTACTTATAGCGGTTCATATTACTCTACGGGTATGGATCATGGAAACTCAGATGAAGTTGTTTGCGAGTTAAATATTGTAGCGGCTAAAAACCACCAGCCTTTTTACTTTGAGCTACTCATAGAAGCATACGCATTACTCAATGAGAATAATTTCAAAATGTCCTGTTTTATGTCATATGCGGCATTAGAGAGTTATATAAATCAAAAAATATACGGTCAAGATACCGATGAGCGGTTTTCAGATAAGTTTAAAAAAGCATATGATACAGTGCCTGGATTAACAACCCATGAAACTTTCTCTAAGTTAAATTCACTGTTAAGCGATTATACACTTGTTAGAAACACCATTGCGCATGGTAGAGATGATGATGAGATAATTGATAATATAGACGTTGACTCAGCAAAAGAAATGTATATTTACGTTTCGGCTGTGATTTTAGCGATTGAAAATGGATTTCAGAAGCTAAATGATATTAAACTTCACATTAAGCCTAAAAAGAAGAGATAAGAGGTGTTTTAGAAAACACTACTTAGCTTCTTTTATTACAGGGAGAGAACATTCTTTACTTTTTACTCCCTGTCGACTCCATCTCTATTTTAGCTAGTTTTCCCAGCTAGCTTCTTTTACCCATGAGCTGAACTGCCTAGGACCAGCAGCTTTGTTAATTTCCTTAATCAATTCGTGTTCGAAACGAATGTTTTCTTAGTGCTTCCTGAACGTTCGAAAGCAGGTTTGGAACTTTTATCTTGCATTGGTGTGTACCATGTTGATTTTGTGCAACCATGAATTTAGCGGAACCCAGAACTGCGGCAATGGACTGACCCCACCCCCGGTAGACGATCCAGCCCTATAGTTTGAGCATAGGAGGAGTGTATGGGCACACCACGATTTACACCTGAATTTAAGGAAGAAGCCGTCCGTCAGATAACGGAACGCGGTTATTCCGTCGCCGAAGTATCTGAGCGTCTGGGTGTTTCTGCACACAGCCTCTACAAGTGGCTACGGGCTATCAAACCTGATAACAGCGAACAGCATGCCCGGGATTTACTGGAAGCCAAAAGCGAGATCCTGAAACTACGGGCGCAGCTAAAACGCACCGAAGAAGAACGGGATATCCTGAAAAAGGCCGCGCGGTACTTTGCAAGGGAGCCCGACTGAAGTACCGCTTTATCAATGAGCACCGCACTGTATGGGGTGTCATGACAAAGTGTCGGGTACTGAATGTTGCCCGGGCCGGGTTCTATGCGTTGCTGCACAACCCGGTCTCGGCGCGTGATAAAGATAACCAGCGTCTGCTGATGCTTATCCGCGACTCATATTCACCGAGCGGACGCGTATACGGTTACCGGCGGGTTCATGGCGATCTGAACGAAATCGGAGAAACCTGCGGTAAAAACCGGGTGGGTCGTATTATGCAACTGAATCTGATCAAAGCCGTACGAGGCTATAAAGCGCCGCATCGTATCGCTGGCCGACCTTCAGTGGTTGCCCCTAATCGCGTGCAGCGGCAGTTTACCGTTGTCCGGGCCAATCAGGTCTTGGTCACCGATATTACTTATATACGCACCAGGCAGGGCTGGTTGTATCTGGCGGTGGTTATCGATCTCTTCGCCCGTAACGTGGTCGGCTGGTCGATGAAGCCCACTCTCTCACGCGAACTGGCACTGAATGCGCTGATGATGGCGGTATGGCGACGTAAACCGGACAGCGAGGTCATCGTGCACTCAGACCAGGGCAGCCAGTACGGCAGCGACGACTGGCAACGGTTCTGTCGGGCCAATAACCTGGCACCCAGTATGAGCCGGCGTGGCAACTGCTGGGATAATGCGGTGGCCGAATCGTTCTTCAGTTCACTGAAAAAAGAACGCATCAGGAAGAGAATATACAAAACCCGGGATCTGGCCCGGGCGGATATCTTCGATTACATTGAAGTGTTCTACAACCGGGCCCGGCGCCACAGTCACCTTGGCGGCGTCAGTCCGGAGGCCTTTGAACAGGCCTCGTCGTGAGGACAGAATTTGTCTACGGTTGTGGGGTCAGTCCAGAAAGCCTGGTAAAGCATTGCAAATATCCGACGTTAGAGTTGATACCCTGATAATCGCAACTCTTTGTCAAGCCACTCGACGAACTGTTGGATCTTCCACGCGCGTTCATTCATATGCGGCATCACCAAGTGGTGCGCGTTAATGGCGATCCCCATCTCATCCGGCAGCACCTGCACCAGCGAGCCATCTTTCAGATGATCGGTCGCCATCATTTTGCTCTCCAGAATAAACCCCAGCCCCATACGTGCCGCTTCAAAGCTCATATAGGAGCGGTCAAAGCTGAGGCTGAAGTTCAGCCAGGGCCTGTCAATATTGTGCCAGGCGAACCATTTTTCCCAGTTTACCAGGGTGCTGGTTGACGAGATAAGCGACTGTTGTAGCAGATCGGCGGGGGTGGCGATGGGATGCTTTTTCGCATACTCCGGCGAGGCCAATACCACCTGCGTGTCGTTTTTAATGGTCATCACCCGATAGGCGTCCCAGTCCGGGATACCGTGGCGGATATCAATATCGATATTATCTCTGGCAAACTGCAGGTTTTCATAAGAGCATGTGAGGTTGATGATGATGTCAGGATATTCGGCTCGAAACTTACCCAGGCGGCGCAACAGCCATGACAGCCCGAAGGTGGGCGAGGAGTGCACGCGAAGCACGGCGTTATCTTTCTCTTTCACGATCTGATCGGTAGCGCGTCCAATGGCGCTCATCGCCGCCGAGACTTCCCGCAGATATTTCTCTCCCGTCGGGGTGAGCTGAACGCCTTTGCCGCTCCGGATAAACAATTTCTTACCCATCCACGACTCCAGCGAAGCGATCTGATGGCTCACTGCTGAAGGGGTGACGTTGAGCTGTTCCGCCGCCTGATGGATGCTCAGGGCGTTGGCAACGGCGATAAACGCCTGTAAATTTCTGAGCGAGGGCAGTGATAAAGTCGGGCGATCCTGCGCTGGCATGGCCTACTCCTTTCCTGTTTATTGATGAAAAACATAACATTGAGACCACGAGCTGGCAATTTTATCCTGATACTTTTTTTGAGAGCTTTATCGCGAATCAAATTTATCTCAGCAATAAATGAGTTTTATTGCATGGTGTTTCATTCCTGAGCCGATATATTGACATTGAACATATAAATAAAACGACTCACGTTGTTCGAATGATGAGGTAAAATATGTCTCGTATAGAACAAGCTGTCCCCTACATAAACACTAAAAAAACCAATTATCGTTTCGTTGTGCTGGCACTGATTTTTATTGTCTATGCCATTAACTATGCCGACAGAACAAATATTGGTGCGGTATTGCCGTTTATCATTGACGAATTTCATATCAATAATTTCGAAGCCGGCGCCATTGCCAGTATGTTCTTTTTGGGATATGCCCTTAGCCAAATTCCGGCGGGCTTTTTTATCGCCAAAAAGGGTATTCGCGGCATGGTGGCGCTGTCGATATTCGGCTTCTCCGCGTTTACCTGGCTGATGGGCACGGCGACCTCTGTTCTGGGGCTGAAGTGCATTCGTCTGGGGCTGGGTTTAACGGAGGGGCCGTGTCCCGTCGGGCTGGCCTCCACCATCAATAACTGGTTTCCGCCAAAGGAGAAGGCCACGGCCACGGGCGTCTACATAGCTGCCACCATGTTTGCGCCCATCCTCGTGCCGCCGCTGGCGGTGTGGATCGCCATGATCTGGGGCTGGCGCTGGGTCTTTTTCTCCTTCGCGATCCCCGGGCTGGTCATCGCCGTCCTGTGGTATCTGCTGGTGCGTACAAAGCCGTCCGAGAGTGCTTTCGTCTCGAAAGCGGAGCTGGAGACCATTACCGCCGGTCAGGAGACGCCGGATGCCAGACGGGAAAATATCGTTATTTCACCGGGCTTTGCGCGCCTGGACCGCCTGATCCGCGTACGGGAGTTAGCCCCGGTAAGCACGGTTAAAGGCCTGTTTACCTCAAAGAATATTCTCGGTGATTGTCTGGCCTATTTCATGATGGTCAGCGTGCTGTACGGCCTGTTGACCTGGATCCCGCTCTATCTGGTGAAAGAGAAAGGCTTTACGTTTATGAGCATGGGGCTGGTAGCCAGTATGCCGTGCATTGGCGGATTTATCGGGGCAATTTTTGGCGGTTACGTCTCCGATAAACTGCTCGGCCGTCGGCGCAAACCGACCATGATGTTTACCGCCGTCAGCACCGTCTTAATGATGGTCATTATGCTGAATATTCCGCAAAGCACCGTAGCGGTCTGCATCGGCCTCTTTTTTGTCGGTCTTTGTCTGAATATTGGCTGGCCCGCTTTTACGGCTTACGGCATGGCCGTCGCGGACAGTAAAACCTATCCGATTGCTGCGTCAATTATCAATAGCGGCGGTAATCTCGGCGGATTTGTTTCACCGATGCTTGCGGGGTATCTGCTGGATAAAACAGGCAGCTTTAATTCTGTCTTTATTTATTTCGGTATTTGCGCAGCGATTGGCTTAGTGCTGATTATGCTTCTGGAAGAACCGAAATAATAAATTAAATCCCTCTTAAAAGAATGGAGTAACGATATGCTTCTGAAAGATAAAGTCGCCGTTATTACAGGCGCGGCTTCCGTACGCGGGTTGGGTTTCGCCACGGCAAAATTATATGCCGGGCAGGGCGCGAAGGTGGTGATTATTGATTTAGATGCCGAAGCCAGCCGGGCAGCGGCAGCGAGCCTGGGGGACGAACATCTGGGCCTTGCGGCGAACGTCAGCAACGAGCTTCAGGTCAACGCCGCCATTGAACAGGTGCTGGGAAAATACGGGCGCATCGACATTCTGGTGAATAACGCGGGTATTACTCAGCCGATCAGGCTGATGGAGATTAAGCGCGAGAATTACGATGCGGTGCTGGACGTGAGCCTGCGCGGTACGCTGCTGATGTCCCAGGCGGTAATCCCGACGATGCGCGCGCAGAAGTCGGGCAGTATCGTCTGCATCTCTTCGGTGTCTGCCCAGCGCGGCGGCGGCATTTTTGGCGGACCCCACTACAGCGCGGCTAAAGCGGGGGTGCTGGGGCTGGCGAAAGCGATGGCCCGCGAGCTGGGGCCGGATAACGTGCGCGTAAATTGCATCACGCCGGGGCTTATCCAGACGGATATTACCGCAGGTAAGCTGAGCGATGAGATGAAAACCGCCATCCTGGCTGGGATCCCGCTTAATCGCCTCGGCGACGCGCAGGATATAGCCCGCGCCGCGCTGTTTCTCGGCAGCGAACTCTCGTCTTACTCCACCGGCATCACGCTCGACGTGAACGGCGGCATGCTTATCCATTAAGGAGACAAGAAGATGACGGATACGACAGTTCAACAGGTCGCTGCAGCCGCCTGGCGCATTCGCCGCTACGCGCTGCGAATGGGCGAAGTACAGGGACAAGGCTACATCGGTCAGGCGCTGGGCTATGCCGACGTGCTGGCCACCGCGTTTGCCCACGGTATGAACGTCAAACCGGGCGAGCCGGAGTGGGAAGGGCGAGACCGCTTTCTGCTCTCCCATGGCCACTACGCCATTGCCTGTTATGCCGCGCTGATCGAAGCGGGAATTATTCCGGAAGAGGAACTCGAAACCTACGGTTCGGATGACAGCCGCCTGCCGATGTCCGGTATGGCGACCTATACGCCGGGTATGGAGATATCCGGCGGTTCGCTGGGGCAGGGTTTAAGCATTGGTGTCGGCATGGCGCTGGGGCTGAAGCATAAGCAGAGCGCGGCGTGGGTCGTCAATTCTATGTCGGACGGTGAGCTTGACGAAGGGTCCACCTGGGAAGCGGCGATGTCGGCGGCGCACCATGGCCTGTCGAACCTGATCGTACTGGTGGATATCAACCGCCAGCAGGCTGACGGCAATTCTCACACAATTCTCGGCTTTGAGCCGCTGGAGGATAAATGGACCTCCTTCGGCTGGTATGTGCAGCGCGTAAACGGCAACGATGTCCCTGCGCTGGTGAAGGCGTTTGACAACGCCAAACGCTATCCAGAAAACCAGCCGCGCGTCATTTTGTGCGACACCCTGATGGGCAAAGGCGTGCCTTTCCTTGAACAGCGAGACAAAAACCATTTTATTCGCGTGGATGCTGACGAGTGGCAAAAGGCTCTCGCCGTGCTGGATGCGAACAAACCAGAAGGAGTGCAGTAATGAGCCAGACCACGGAGAAAAAACCGCGTTTAACCACGTCGGCCATGATTGCCTCTATCGCGGAAGAAGGGCAGGAGACGCGCGCCGCGCCGTTTGGCCACGCGCTGGTAAAACTTGCGGAACAGCGCCCGGAGGTGGTTGGCATGACGGCGGATCTGTCGAAATACACCGATCTGCATATCTTTGCTCAGGCTTATCCGGATCGCTTCTTCCAGATGGGCATGGCTGAGCAGCTGTTGATGGGGGCCGCGGGCGGCATGGCAAAAGAGGGCTTTATTCCTTTCGCTACCACTTATGCCGTCTTCGCCACCCGTCGCGCCTACGATTTTATCCATCAGGTGATTGCTGAAGAGCACCTCAACGTGAAAATCTGCGCAGCGCTGCCGGGGTTGACCACCGGCTACGGGCCGAGCCACCAGGCAACGGAAGATGTTGCGATTATGCGCGGTATTCCGGGAATGACGATTCTCGATCCCTGTGACGCGATAGACACCGAGCAGGCGGTACCGGCGATGGCGGCGCACGATGGCCCGGTCTATATGCGCCTGCTGCGCGGCAAGGTGCCGGTGGTGCTGGATCGGTACAACTATCAGTTCAGGATCGGCAAAGCCGTGCTGCTGGAAGAGGGGCGCGACGTGCTGATCATCGCCTCAGGATTAATGACCATGCGCGCGCTGGAGGCGGCGAAGCAGCTGCGTAAGGATAACGTCAGCGTGGCGGTGTTGCACTCGCCCACGATTAAACCCCTGGACGAAGAGACCATCCTGGCGCAGGCCGCTAAGCCGGGACGGCTGGTCATTGTGGCGGAAAACCACAGCAGCGTTGGCGGGCTGTGTGAAGCTGTCGCGTCGCTGCTAATGCGTAACCGCGTGAACGTGGATTTCGATACCGTCGCACTGCCGGACGCATTCCTTGATGCAGGTGCGCTTCCCACTCTGCATGACCGCTACGGTATTTCAACCGCCGCTATGGTGGAGAAAATCAGGCGCCGGATCTGATTCCTACGGGGCGAGGATCATTCGCTCCTTTACTAGCTACTTCTGGCAAGGAAATCTAAGTGGGACATTTAACACTAGCCATCAGATGGATGATTTCGTCAGTAACAAGGGGGGCAGATGATTGTCTTAAGGTGAGGTTTAAATACCAAGCTCTTGTTGTTATTGAGTAAATGGCTGCTGAGGTTATTAGGTTATCAGAATATAATAATCCACGAGCATTTTCAAGGCCATGGGGTCTCTCAGTATGACCTTTCGTTAAATGTATTTGACTCTAAAACGAAGCAGCTTAATCCTGCGTTTATCATGTATATGCAGATTATCATAATTCTCAGCTAGAAGCGTTGCAAGTGACGACGACACTAGCTTCATTACAACGAACAATGAGGCGAGTTGTTAAGGTTATTGGTATGTTGATTTGTGAATATATGAAAAGCATCTCTGGTTTTGATAAGTCCGATGGCCGTGCGGGTGACTCCGCCACTTTCGTGAGTCGCCCTGCTGTTACTTTTACTGACTGAGATGATATTTCCTGGTGTTTACTATCAGTCGGTAAAAAAGCATTGATGACGCGCTGGTGAAGGCTGTTAATTGTGAAATAGGTGCCGGGTTTATCAAAAGAGGCATTTTTTGGACCTGTTCCGTTAAGATCCATGCTGTTGCAGGAATGGCCGTTTTCAGTATCGATAACACGGAATTCTTTCTTCCTGACGTCGGGCTCTGATGCATGTATGTGCGTCGCTCCTGCGGGCAACGTATTCTCGATCTGTATAATTCTGTATTGTTCAGGCAGTTCCTCTGCTAACCGCTCAGCAAAAAGTGTTAATTCCTGAGTCGCTATCGTAAACAACCATGCTTCCTGATTTTTGAAACGGTTTATCCGAACAATACGCCCTAGGATCTGTCTGAAGTAGAGCTCCGTTTTCACAGTACTCAAATGATACCAGACCTGCTGGCGAGGGATATCTGTCCCCTCACTGATCATACCCACGCTAACAATCCATTCGGTGGTTCCGTTCCTGAAACGGTCTATTTTAGAAATGGCCTGTTTATCGTGGTATGTCACCACGGTTGCAGTCTTCGCAAACTCCTTTTCCAGAATGTTCAACAACTCGAAAGCATGCTCGACAGAAGACGCAACAATCAGGCCACCCGCAGCAGGGTTTTCTTTTCGTGGTTCGTCAAGCTTTTCACTTCCGGCTTTAATGACATACCTTATCGCCTCTGGATGCCAGAGGAACGAACGATATGAAACCAGGTTCTCATTCAGAAATTCGGATTTCGAGCCGAAGTGTTTATGTAAATAGACCCCTTTTAGTTCCAGGCATTTTTTGAGAACCCGGGCAAATGATTGTGTTGCCGATATTCCTCTGGCGTCATATTGTTCAGTGATTCATGAGGGCGTTCGCAGTTATATTCTGACACCCATCTTTCCGTGATTTCCCGCACTTCATTCAGCGTTCTGAACAGATAAAAATCGAGTATTTCGGTATGTTATGTTCGGTTAAAGCGCTCAATAAAAGCGTTCTGCGTCGGCTTACCCGGCTGAATAAATTCCAGTTTTACTGCGTGTTGCTCTGCACATTCAGCCAGTGCAAGTGAGATAAATTCCGGACCATTATCCATGCGTAGGATCACAGGATAGCCGCGATTTGCCGCTATCCTGTCGAGTACACGGACCACGCGCAGAGCTGGCAGATTTAGATCGATTTCAATCGACAACGCCTCACAGTTAAAGACATCGACGACATTTAACGTGGGAAAAAGACGGCCGCAGACTAGGGTATCATGCATAAATTGACAGACCAGCCCTGGTTCAGCGCATCCGGTGTGGCCAGTGGCGAGGGATTACGCGCCGGCAAGCGCTGTTTGCCCTTACGGCGAAAATTCAGTTTCAGCAGACAGTAAATACGGTGGATCCTTTTGTGATTCCACGGGTGTCCCTGCCGCCTCAGAACCTGAAAAAGTTTCGGAAAACCGTATCGTGGGTATCACTCAGCCACCGCCTGCAACGCGACAATAACTGGTTAGTCACGCGTGCTATCCGGACGGTAATGGTAAACCGTTCTGCTCAGGTTCAGACTCCGGCAGGCCTGACGGATACTGAGTCCAAATGTCGTTATCAGATGAGTGACCAGCTCACGCTTAAAGGCTGGTTTTAAAGCTTTTTTCGATAACGTCTTTCAGCGCCCGGTTCTCAAGGCTCAGGTCGGCAAACATCTGTTTTAGACGCCGCTTCTCGTCCTCAAGATCCTTGATCTTTTTAATATCAGAAGCCTCCATGCCGCCGTAACTGGACTTTCATTATAGTAGGTAGTCTGGCCTCCCGGCAGACATCTTTTACGGTTCGTCCGGCTTCAACCGACTTAATCACAGCGATGATCTGATGCTCAGTAAAACGGGATTTACGCATAGCGATCTACTTCGTTGGCAGATTGATTATGCCGGATGATCTCTAAATATGAATGGCACAATTATGCGGGATACTTACATGATCACCCCACTGCATTACCGCCTGAACAAAGACAAACTGTCCGTTCGATGGGGTAAATACCTTAGAGATGCAAATTGAGATACGTCATGCAGCGCTGTCTTGAAGCTGGGTATAAAAAACTGCCGCTGTTGATATCAGTGCTATTTCCGCCACTACTCACCCTTTCCTGGTACTCCCTGTCAGGCAATTAACGGAAACTGGTGGGGCAGGGAGGCATTTCCTTTAGGAATGGCTATCCAGCAATAGCTATTAAGCAATTCTGATTTCAGTTCCATCTATAAATAGTTTTCAATAAAATGCTAATCTTAAGGGTTTTGGTGTGTTTCTTTCTCAAATCATAAAAAATGCCAGAGAAATACATGGCGTGTTTAGTGATTATGACTTCAGATTTAAAGTGATGAAATCAAAAAATAAACTGTCTGAACTGTTGATCTTATAACTAAAGTGAAAATTGCAGAGTACGACATAACATACAGTATACCATAAGCATTTAAAACCAGGGGGGATTCTTGTTGGATATTTTATGGCATGGTCGGTGTCCGAATTTTAATATTAATCAGGCGTGCGCGGTAATGAATGATGTCTAGATTTTTTCTGCTCTTGTTTTACTCTGTCCCGAGAGTTAAATGATTTATATTTTAAGAAAGTGATGGTTTTCTTGGTTGTGGAATATATCACGTTTGGGTTCGCAAGTCGGCGATGAATTTTGTTGAAGGCCAAAGTCTAACCATCAGGTTATTTAACTCCATTACTGGCTTGTGTATTCCATTTTTTGTGTGGTCTTTATTCATTTTGTTTAGGGGAGTGTGCTCTCTACTAGCATTTTGTCTTATGCTGTGCATGCGCTGTAAATAAAATAAGAGAAGTAATTTTTGTGCTGGGAAAATATTTTCAAAATGAGAAATGATGTAATAAAGGAAGTGTGATTTGTCAGAAATAACAGGGTCAGAATTTTCCTCCCACAAATGCCTAATCAGGTCATTCAAAGACAGGAAAAGTTTTTCGTTGCCGCTGTGCTTCATGTTCTCCACATCAGTTCTGGTCGAGGTAAAACCGGATAAGTAATTATCTGATATTTCTTCACCATGCGCCAGGCGAGTCAATATTTGACTGGCAAAGACTGCAAAATCATTTTCTATGTTCTTACTGAGGATCATGGTATTGAAATTGTCGGGGTAAAATTCAACAGCAATGTGAGGACTGGGTGGAACCAGCTTGGGCATTAACCGGCAACAGTGGCGGTTACAGATGCTCACTCCCGGGATCTGATGTTCACAATGCCAGTAGGGGACACCATATTCCATTGCATCTTCCCTTGCGCATACAGGGCAAAAATGAAGTTGCATACTTTGGGATGAGTGGTTACCTGTAAGCTGATAAAACCATAGCAAACGCGCCGGAGGGCCCGTCAGTTGCCGAAGTGCTTTTGCATAACCGGGCATTGACCATACCCATAGAGGGAACAGGGTTTGTTCCGCCCAGAGAAGCTCAGCGTTTTCGTGACTAGTCTGAGCAATCTCTGTCAGATGCTGTGTCAGGAAAGGATGAAATGAGGACCGGGCTTCCAGTCCGAGGCTCCTTGAAAATTTCTGCACCGGCAGTCCACTTACTGACAAGCTTCTACAAAGCCGACTAAAGAGGATTTCTCCCGGGAATGCCCTTAACAACATATACCACCACGCCTTCCTATGTAATACATCATGTTTCTGTTGAAGGATCGTTGCAAAGCCGGTCGTAGTGTTCCAGGGCACTGTAACGACATTTGTTTTGCCAGAGTGCACGGAACAGGACAGGCTCACACCTTTTGGCCAGGATCGCCTCAGTTTGTGCAGTATAGTTATTTAACTCCTCCGCAAACTCCCCATGCTGGGGGCGGTTCAAATCGGCTGTGACTGTGAATGATTTATGCACCCGTCTGGCCGGTTTTTGCCTGATTTCACGGCTTTTGAGAAAGCTTTTGCCGTTATTCTTCTGAGGTAATACTGTCTCTTCAGATTCTGATAATTCGGGCAGTTCCACGTCATAAATGAGAGCATCTGCCTGGATAAATTCGTCTGCGCGACTGGTTAATACTGATTCGGAAAGCCCCAACAAAGCGGGTGTAATGACTTCATTACCGGTACCAATAACTTTTAATTGCGCAGTAACAAATAATCGCTGTGCTATCGCAAGATTTCCTTTCGACAGCTTATGCATTTTTATGTTGAGCTCATCATTAAGGGGAGTGTAGACATTAGTCCACTGATAGCGCCACAGATACTGAATGAAAGATTGCCAGTCTGTCGTCTGGTACGCGAGCGGATTAAGACGAATGAAACCTGCGGTTTCTGCACGTCTGGCGAAACGTAACCGTTGGCGCATTTTGTCTTCGAATTCTGGATTTCCGCAAAAGACTAGCGGGACACCTAATGTATCGACGATGTCATGAAGAAAATTGATAAGCTGTTCATCACCGTTTGTGCGGGTCAGTCTTTGCATTTCGTCAATAACCAGCACGCCAATGAAGGCCGACTTAATTTTCTGAGCGATGAGCCGGAGTAACGTACCAGTCCTTGATGGCGGGGCGGTACGCTCAAGCCCAAGTGCATCGTCGATAGCGGTAAGTAAGATTTCCGTCAGGTCACGTGCTTTCGAATTTGGAGGGCAATTTATTTTAAGCCAGACAACCTGACGAAGAGGGGTAAGATCGTGCCCCTGATAAACATTATGGTCTATGATCTGTGGAAAATGTCCCAGTACCTGCTCAAGCATGGTTGATTTACCCACACCGCTTATGCCGGTAATGGAAAAAGTCCCTGCCCGGGGTCGATGAAATCCATCGCCGAGAGCTTCACCTAAGCTTCCCTCTACGCTGTAATGAAGAAACCGAACCGTGTGAATATCAAGTGGGTTACGGGTTGTATAACCTGTTCGCAGAAGTCGTACTATTGCCTTGTAACAGTCGAAGAATGTTCCCTGAGGGCAGCGGAAGGCATCTATACGATCAACGTACTGTTCACGCACCTCAGTGCTCAGTTCACGCTCGTTTGCATTAATTTCAGGAAAGTTGCTGAGAGCCAGCATGACATCCTCCCGGGACATCAGGGGAGGGAGTGCTTCTATCAGAGGGTTACCTCTGTATTCTGGCAAATCTGCCTGGTGATATTTTGCATTCACAGCCATGGCTATTTATCCTTCTTGTAAGGATCGTTTTGTTTTGTAAGCCACACTTTCCTCGCTTCGGGACCTGGCAAAATCACAATGTTGTTTGCGGGGGGAAGTTTGTAATTCTCACTGGTCTTTCTGGAGTCTCCCTGTTGAGCATACAGCACTTCTTTTCTACGATTTTCCCTTAGGTTTTTATAGCGCCCACGACCCTTTTTCCTCAGTGCTGCCAGCAAAATCTCGCCTTCCTGTTCATTAGCTTCAATCAGCTTACGCAATGCCATCGACTCAGGTGTAATAACATTACTGCTTTTATGCATATCGACAATATCAGAAACAACTTCTGCTTCCATATGAGGAAGGCCCTGAAATATTTTTCGCCTGGACAGCAGTTCTCGTTGCGAAAAAACGGTATCTTTTCCGCTTCTTATATAAATTTTATCCATGGAGTTATCATTAATCCGAACATCAACACGTGTCTGACCGAAACTTCTGGCCCCGACCATCTCATCCTCTGAACACTCATAGAATCGATTACCATACTGAATTCCCTTGCCAGTAATACTTGCGCTATCCGGGTACAGAAGTCTTGATATAATTTCGTGCTCAGTGATCTGATAACCACCAAAACGGAAGTTATTAATACTGATATTCCAGCTATTGACGGGGGTAGCGATCAGATTATGCTCAAGAAGAAGAGGGTTAATATACAGAAGTTCTGTGTTCAGGGCATGGTTATACTCATCAACGGCACGTATCATGATTTCTGTAAACGCTTTAAGCGTATAACATGACCTTAATTGTGGCCGGGTCTCACCCCTGACAACAAATCCCCCTCTTGTCGTACCCAGAAGCTTATGGATTGCCTTTTGGTTAAGTATGCGGAACCTGCTTTCAACGACGCCTTTCAGGTCAGCCCTGTAGGAAGGAGCAAACATTAATTCCGTGAAGGGAACAACTGCAGACTGCGTTTTAAGACCCAGCATTTCTGCATTATCGCAAAGTAACTTTGTTGGTACATGTGAGCATGGCCAGCGGTCATCACTGATGTCATTGACACCAAATAACCTACAGTACTGTCCTTTCGGTGAAAAGCAGTTAGCAAGTGCCTGAGATGCTGCTCGCCAGGAAGCATAAAGATAAGACACATGCATGCCGGTTATCATCCGGGTTGCACGATCAGCAACGAGATACACTGTCGGTCGTCCAACCACATCTCCCGTTAATTCAGATACCAGATGCACATCGGCAACTGTCGCATCAATTTCGAATACTGAGCCCGGAAGTGTATCAGAGTCAGCAGAAGACCCCGCTAAAGCCCGTTTGTTGAGTAAAAAATCTCTTTCTGTTGTGCGCCGACGTGCAATCTCAGTAAGAGAGAAAAGTTTAGTGATGCAATATCTGAACTGTGCCAGAGAAGGATAGGAAATGGCGCAGTCCTGAGTTATTGAAGCCAGTTGAGGGAAGTATTCTTCAAGATAGATGCGCCAGCATTCAGCCTGGCTTTTGCCCTTCGGTTTGAGGTAGTGTCTTTTCAGGATTTTTTTTATGTTAGCTGAGTCCCGTTCTCGCATGATGTAGGTTTCTGCTCTGCCGTCAATGAGGGCGCGCCCTTTCTTTTTACGACCAACAGAAACAGACTTAACTGTTTTTTTGACCCCATTCCCTCCACTCCTGGCGTATGCTGGCGTCAGGGACTGTTTACCTCTTCCGTACTTCCAGCAGTTCGATAATAATTTTTTTATTGTGGAATAGCTGGCGTTGTTGTCCTTTGCATAATTTCTTAACAAAGGACTTCGCTCGTTCAGAGCGTACAAAAAGAGAAAATCAGGATCAGACAACAGTGGGCTAATCAGGGCGAAATTCTTATCTCTCCGGATCCTGTTTTTATCCGGAATATCATTGTCTGTGGCCATCATCCATACAGGAATAGGATAGTTGAAGTGCACAATGTTTCTTTCCTGAACTCCCAACTTAAATGGTTCAATGTAAAACAGTTTCGGACGTGTGATTTTGTTGTCGTTGAGTTCATACAAAATCATGGTTCCTGTTTCCTTGTACAGGGCAAGGACTCGGTACAGGGCATCGGGGAGCCCTTCAGTTTTTGAAACTGACCAGACGGAATTCTTAATTATTTTCATATGCTAATCCCATGTCACATGCGCTGTTTCGTAAAACGACAATACATCCATTGCTAACGATGTCCGAGATGAGATCAACTTCGATGCTTTTGGTTGCTAACATAAATTTCAGCACGATGAAGGCATCATCAGTGCTGATACTTAAAGATGAAGCTATTTTTTTTACCATATGAAGAAGAACATACTGACCGGGAGGGAACTCCCTTAATAAGGACACATCAAGATGATAATCGGGCAGTCCGTTCATCCTGAAAGGAGCAGTAAACCAGCTAATATTGCCACTTTTTATTCTGGTAACCTCTGACCCTGTATATATCTGAAAACATACATTAATGCCCTCCCAGAACACTCTCTCAATTTCTTGTTTTTCGGCATCACGTTTGGAAATGATTTCATCAGGTTTCACTGAATAAGACTTATATTTGATGGTTCCGTCCTGGTTTCTGAATGTCAGAACGAAATCTGTTGTCATGACGGCGGGCACTGCTGGCTTATCTGTGTCGCAGACTTTCCTGCGTAATGCCGGATGGGGGACATTGAGAATGTTGGCTATGTTTTGCGTTAGCGTGACGGGGAGAAGCGGAAACTGTTCGCGAATGTCAATTACTGAATCATTGAATTCTGCAAGGTAATAAAACTCGCTTTCAATCCCGGACAGCGTGTTGTGCTGTCTGAACGTTTTCAAACCGCGTATGGCTGAGCGGATACCCGTTGAGTTTGTAAAATCTTGTGGCCGTATCCAGGGCTGATAGTTTTCCCCGGTTCCAAGGCCAATCCCGTCCCTGAGTGCTTTTTCATAGCTCTCAAACGATGTAAACCGTCTTCCTCTAGTCATACCGATCTCGATAAAATCTAAGGCGAATTAGTTACGACTTTCATCTTTTTTAAGTTTAGTTGCATACGCACAGTTTACAAAGTGAACATGGCAAAGAAAGAGATGAAAAATAATTGATGAATCATACTTATAGTAAAAATAATGACATAACTTATTTATGATAAGATTGATTAGTGACATAACTTCTGCATTAGTGACATAACTTTAATATGACACGACACCTCAGCATTATTTCAATCAACCTCACAAAAAACGATCCTTCTCTTTGATCGAAATTTCATCTTCGCCTATATGACTAGTCATGAAATTTAAATGACTAGTCATATAGGGAGCGACCATGAACAAATCATTGCCAGCCAACTTTTTATGGGGCAACTCGGTGTCCAGCATGCAGACGGAAGGGGCCTGGAACGAGGGGGGGAAGGGGATGTCGGTCTATGACATTCGCGAAGCCGGGGAGAATATCTCGGACTGGAAGGTGGCAACCGACTCTTACCACCGCTACCGGGAAGATTTCGACCTGATGCAGGATCTCGGCATGAATTGCTACCGCTTCCAGATCTCCTGGAGCCGCGTCTGCCCGCAGGGCGACGGCGAGTTTAATGACGAAGGCATCGCGTTTTACGACCGCTTTATCGACGATCTCATCGCCCGCGGCATTGAGCCGATGGTCTGCCTGTACCATTTCGATATGCCGCTTGCGCTGGCGCAGGAGTACAACGGCTTCAACGACCGCCGTGTGATGGCCGCCTTTATTCGCTACGGCAAAAAGATGATCGACTGCTTTGGCGACCGCGTGAAGTACTGGCTGACCTTCAACGAGCAGAACATCTTCCATATGCCGGAAGCCTTCCGCATTTCGGGCTACATGAAAGGCGAGAAAACCCTGCGCGAACTGTACGAGCTGCAGCACCATACGATGGTGGCGCACATGGCGCTGACCGAATACCTGCACCAGACCAAACCGGGCCAGCTGATGGGCGGAATGCTGGCGCACCAGCTGATCTACCCGGCCACCTGCAAACCGCGCGATATCTTCTGCGCCCAGCAGTACGACGAATTCCTTAATCAGAACCTGCTGCGCGTCTTTGCCGGCCAGGGCTACAGCCCGGCGGTGATGGCGGTGGTCGAACAGGAAGGCTTTGACGATATCTACCGCGCCGAAGATCTTGCCCTGCTTGCGCGCACCAAAAACGATTACATGGCCTTCAGCTATTACGCCAGTAAAACGCTGGACAGCGATGCCATCCCTGAAGGCACGCCGGTGAACGATTACCTGCTGCACGGCGAGAAAAACAACCCGTACCTGAAAGCTACCGAGTGGAACTGGCAGATCGATCCGCTGGGCTTCCGCACCATCATCACCCGCTACGCCAACGACTGGCGTCTGCCGGTATTCCCGATTGAAAACGGCATCGGGGTGATTGAGTCCTGGGACGGCGTGAACCCGATAGAGGACACCTACCGCATTGACTATCATCGGGCGCACATTGATGCCATGAAGGAGGCGATGTTCGAGGACGGAGCGGAGGTGATCGGCTATCTCGGCTGGGGCTTGATCGACATTCTTAGCTCACAGGGCGACATGCGTAAGCGCTACGGCGTGGTCTATGTCAACCGTGAGAACCACGACCTGAAAGACCTGAAGCGCGTGCCGAAGAAAAGCTACGCGTGGTTAAAACAGGTTATCCATACCAACGGACGCGAGATGTAAGCCGTACGCTGCCGGGCCGTTTTTGTGACTGATTGATGGGAACTATCCGCTATGTCTGAAGCAAAAATAACACCGCACATGCAGTCCTTCGTCGATAAATTTGTTGAGTTTTCAGCGCGCCTGGCTAATCAGGTGCACCTTCGCTCCCTGCGCGACGCCTTTGCGACGGTGATGCCGATTTTCATCCTCGCCGGTCTGGCGGTGCTGGTGAACAACGTGGTGTTTCCGTGGATTTTTGAGGGCGACACGCTTGCACAGTTTAAGGTGTGGGGCGAGGCGATTATCAACGGCACGCTGAACATCGCCGCGCTCCTGCTGGCGCCGATGATTGCCTGGTCGCTGGCGCGCAACAAAGATTTCGACAATCCGGTCTCGGCAGTGGTTATCGCCGTGAGCAGTTTTATCATCATGATGCCGATCCGCCTGCAGCTCACGCCCGTCGGCGGTGAGGCTACGGTGAACGTCACGCAGGTGCTGACGTTTGCCAATATCGGCTCCACCGGCATTTTTGCCGGGGTGCTGATCGGCCTCCTTTCCACGGAACTGTTTATCGCCATTTCGCGCCTGAAGGCGCTGCACATTTCGCTTGGGGAAAACGTGCCTCCGGCGGTCAGCAAATCCTTTACCGCGCTGATCCCGACTATCCTCACGCTCTCTCTGTTTGCGGTACTGGCGGCCGTGCTGGCAAACGTGCTGCATACTGATCTGATCCATCTTATTACGACCTTTATCCAGCAGCCGCTGCGGCTGATCAACACCAGCCTGCCGGGGACGATTTTTATCTACAGCTTCGGTAACTTCCTGTTCACGCTCGGTATTCACCAGTCGGTTGTCAACAGCGTGGTGCTGGAACCGTTCCTGCTGATCAACACCAACGAGAACATGCTGGCCTTTGCCAACGGCCAGCCGATCCCGCATATCATCAACAACATCTTTGTGCCGACGTTCGGCATGGTGGGGGGCACCGGCAGCACGATCTCGTTGCTCATTGCCATCTTTATCTTCTCGCGGCAAAAATCGGCAAAACAGGTGGCGCGCCTGTCGCTGGCGCCCGGCCTGTTCAACATCAACGAGCCGGTCATTTTTGGCCTGCCGATTGTCTTTAACCTGCCGCTGATGATCCCGTTTGTGCTGCTGCCCGCCATCGGCATTTACGTCGCCTGGCTTTGCACCACGCTGGGGTTGATGTCGCGCTGCGTGGTGATGATCCCCTGGACAACGCCGCCGATCCTGAGCGCATGGCTGGCAACGGCGGGCGACTGGCGCGCGGTGGTCGTGCAGTTGGCAATCATTGTTTTTGGTGTATTCTTCTACCTGCCTTTCCTCAAGATTGCCGAGAGAGTGGCGTTGAAAAACAGCGGGATAGAAAACTAACCATAAGGGAAGGACGATGGCGGCGAAGTACATCACCATAGCGCGGGAAATTAAAAAACGCATCATCACCCAGCAGTACGCCGCCAATGAACCGCTGCCGGACCAGTTTGCGCTGGCGGCGGAGTTCAGCACCAGTCGGATGACCATTCAGCAGGCCATGCGCCAGCTGATTGTCGAAGGGCTGGTCTATACCCGTCAGGGGCAGGGCACGTTCATACGCAAAAACTTCCTGCAGCTTTCGCAGTGGGATCTCTCCGGCAGCGACTACTTTGGCGCAACTAAAACCTGGGAGCATCTTGGCAAGGTAACCAGCCAGGTAGTGCATTTTGAACTGCGCTTCCCTAACGAGAAAGAGCAGGCATCGCTGATGATCAACGCCGATGCCCCCATCTATGACTTTATTCGTTTGCGCCTGTTAAACGGTGAGCCGATGTCGCTGGATTCAACGGTCATGCCGCTGAACCTGGTGCCGGGCCTGAATAAAACGCATCTTGAAAGCTCGGTGTTCAGGTACGTGCAGGAGACGCTGGGGCTGAAAATCATGGGCTCTTATCGGGTCGTGCGAGCGCTAAAGCCAAATGCGCTGGACATGCAGCATCTGGTTTGCGAAGAAACCGATCCGGTGCTGGAGGTGGAGCAGGTAATTTATCTGGAAGATGGCACACCGCTGGAGTATGCCCACTGTCACTACCGTTACGACCACGGGGGGATTGTGATCGTCAATAACGGCTAGTCAGGCGCAGGTTTCGAAATAGCTGTCGGTGTCTTTGATATAAAGATCGTTCTGACACAGGTGCTGAATCTGCCCCGGCTTAAACGTGAAGCGAATTTTCTGTAGCAGAGAGCGCTTTATTTTGCTGGTATTAGCGCGAGATAATCCGTAGTCATGAATGATTTCATGAACATAGCGAATGCTCTGGGCCGACACATAGACAGGTGTTTTCGTTAACTGAATTAATTTGCTGATCCAAATGTCGTCCGCGCGCGGACAAACCTTCAGAAAATCCTCATTGAAGTGAAAATATTCCGGGATCATCTTTTTCTTAAGCACCACGCCGCCAAGGCCGGTGATGATGTAATCCTGTTCGACCACCTTCGGTGCGGTGATGAGCGGGAAATTGCGGTAAGTATCAAGAAGTTCTTTTTTCTTCTTTACCGTTTTACGCACGCGGGCAGCAACCACATATTCCTGATTATGGCGATAAAAATCATCCAGCAGGGTTTCCGCCCACACTTCGTTATAAATGGCATCATCGTCAGCGTAGATCAGGATATCGTCTTCTGCCGCAGCCTGCAGTGCCGGGAATAACTTGCGGTAAGGGCCGGTATTTTTGACCCATTTAAAAACCAGGTTGGTGCCGGTCAGTCGAATTTTCTCAACCCATTCCGGCTCTTCAGTGATGCCTTCATCGCTGAGGTAAGGCGTGCTGGATACCCACACAACAATTTGATCGACCTTTTTACTCTGATTCGCAAGTGACCACACTGTTTGCGAACAGAGATAAAGGCGTGATTTTGTTGTTGTTAAGTTAATGCTGATCATCGAACTATGCGGCTCCAGGAAGATTGAAAATCTCGATAAATACAGAAAAAACTGATTTTTCGAGATTGCGCATCATAACACTTAGTCAAAATGATGTAACCCCGCCCGCATAGCAGAAAATGGCTGGAGTCGGATTAATAGCAATTTATGCATTTAGGCACAGAAAGGGTGTGGCTTTAAAAAAAAAGACCCCGACAGGTCGGGGTCTCATGATTTAACGCTATTTGTGTCGCGATCAGTTCAGGCGCACCGGCATACCCGAGCGGTTCTGAACGGCCTGATCGACAACGGTGGTTTCAACGTCAGCCTGCGAAGTCACAGCCTGCACTGCGCTGGTCAGGGTGACTGGAACGATTTCATTGTTGTTGATCTGGTCTTCGCTGGTGGACAGCGGGTTGTGCACTTCGATGTAGCGGCTACCGTCTGGTTCAGAGGTCGCTTTCACCGGTTCGTTGATGAACTGGACGCGCGTACCGACCGGCACGTTATCGAACAGGAACTTGATGTCTTCGTTACGCAGACGTACGCAGCCGTGGCTTACGCGCAGGCCGATACCGAAGTTGGCGTTGGTACCGTGGATGGCGTACAGACGGCCAATGTACAGCGCGTACAGGCCCATTGGGTTGTCCGGGCCTGCTGGCACAACGGCTGGCAGCGGTTCGCCCGCCGCGATGTATTCCGCGTGCATTTTGGCGGTAGGGGTCCAGGTTGGGCCCGCTTTCTTACGCTCAACCTTGGTGGTCCAGTTCAGCGGGGTGTCTTTGCCCAGCTGGCCGATGCCGATTGGCAGCACGATCACGGTATTGGTGCCTTTCGGGTAGTAATACAGACGCATTTCGGCGCTGTTGATCACGATGCCTTCATGGACGGTGTCCGGCAGGATCAGCTGCTGTGGAATGTTGAGCACGGTACCGGCTTTTGGCAGATACGGGTCAACGCCCGGGTTGGCTTCCAGCATGTTGGACAGGCCGAGCTGATACTGCGCAGCAAAATATTCCAGCGGCTGGGAGTTGCCTTCCGGCACAATCACCACCTGGTTTTGACCCACCAGACGGCTTCCGTCTGTCGGCAGGGGATACGTCACCGCTGAAGCGGTCTTACAAAAACCTACTACGGCTAACGCTGCCGCAAAAAGCGTTGTTAATTTCATGTTCATGTTTTGCGAGGTATCTAAGCCATTCAGGCGATGAGTTGATAAGTCTGAATCTGTGATGGGAGCGCATTATATGTGCATTCCCGCTAACAGGGAATTCAGATGTGTACGAAATCACACTTTTTTCGCTTTTGTTAAATTTTAGTGCATTACTGCAACACGGGATCTCAATTCGGAATTGTGGCATAATGCCGTGTTTATCACACTTTTCGCAGGAATCTCCCCGTGTTAGTTACCAGCAACGTCACTATGCAGTTTGGCAGTAAGCCGCTGTTCGAAAATATTTCCGTCAAATTTGGCGGCGGCAACCGTTACGGCCTGATTGGTGCCAACGGTAGCGGCAAATCCACCTTTATGAAGATCCTCGGCGGCGATTTAGAGCCGACGCTTGGCAACGTGTCGCTCGATCCGAACGAGCGCATCGGTAAGCTGCGTCAGGATCAGTTCGCCTTCGAAGAGTTCACCGTGCTGGACACCGTGATCATGGGGCATGGGGAACTGTGGGAAGTGAAGCAGGAGCGCGACCGTATCTATGCGCTGGCCGAAATGAGCGAAGAAGACGGCTACAAAGTGGCCGATCTGGAGACGCAGTACGGCGAGATGGACGGTTACTCCGCCGAAGCGCGCGCGGGCGAGCTGCTGCTGGGCGTGGGCATTCCGGTTGAACAACATTACGGCCCGATGAGCGAAGTCGCGCCAGGCTGGAAGCTGCGTGTGCTGCTGGCGCAGGCGCTGTTCTCTAACCCGGACATCCTGCTGCTCGACGAACCGACGAACAACCTGGACATCGACACCATCCGCTGGCTGGAGCAGACGCTGAACGACCGCGACAGCACCATGATCATCATCTCGCACGACCGTCACTTCCTGAACATGGTCTGTACGCACATGGCGGATCTGGACTACGGCGAGCTGCGCGTTTATCCGGGCAACTACGATGAGTACATGACGGCGGCCACCCAGGCGCGTGAACGTCTGCTGGCGGATAACGCCAAGAAGAAAGCGCAGATTGCCGACCTGCAGTCCTTCGTCAGCCGCTTCAGCGCCAACGCCTCTAAGTCGCGTCAGGCGACCTCGCGTGCGCGTCAGATCGACAAGATCAAGCTGGACGAAGTCAAAGCCTCCAGCCGTCAGAACCCGTTCATCCGCTTCGAGCAGGACAAAAAGCTGTTCCGTAACGCGCTGGAAGTGGAAGCCCTGGCAAAAGGCTTTGAGAACGGCCCGCTGTTCCAGAAATTCAACCTGCTGCTGGAAGTGGGCGAGAAGATTGCCATCCTCGGTGCCAACGGCGTGGGTAAATCCACCCTGCTGAAAACCCTGGTTGGCGAGCTGCAGCCGGACAACGGCACCGTGAAGTGGTCTGAAAACGCGCAGATTGGCTATTACGCGCAGGATCATGAATACGAGTTCGAAAACGACCTCACCGTCTTCGACTGGATGAGCCAGTGGAAGCAGGACGGCGACGACGAACAGGCAGTGCGCAGCATTCTGGGCCGTCTGCTGTTCAGCCAGGACGACATCAAAAAGCCTGCCAAAGTGCTTTCCGGTGGCGAGAAGGGCCGCATGCTGTTCGGCAAGCTGATGATGGAAAAACCGAATATCCTGGTGATGGACGAACCGACCAACCACCTGGACATGGAGTCTATCGAATCCCTGAACATGGCGCTGGAGATGTATCAGGGCACCCTGATCTTCGTCTCTCACGACCGTGAGTTCGTCAGCTCGCTGGCGACCCGCGTGATCGAAATTACGCCAGAGCGCGTGGTGGACTTCACCGGTAATTACGAAGATTATCTGCGCAGTAAAGGTATCGACGGCTAAAAAAAGCCGGGTGGCGGCTTCGCCTTACCCGGCCTACGTTCTATTCCCTCTCCCCGTGGGAGAGGGTTAGGGTGAGGGCATCAGGCCGCACTACACCACCCACTCGCTCCCTTCAACCCCGTTCACCAGCAGCGTACGTTTTTCCCCTACAGGCAGCGACACCTTCAGCGCTTTCCACGCCGGACGATAATCCCCGCGCGCGTTCACCTTCAGGTTGATGGTTGCGCCGTCGCACACCATGTCCCATTCCACCCACAGCGCATTGCCGTTCTGATAGCCCCAGCTTTCGCCGTCGTCTTCAAACAGCATGCCCGAGGTTGTCCCGACGCCCTTCACCGGGAACAGCTTCAGCTCGCGGGTGTTGTCTTTTTCGGCACTCACATGCGTGATGCGCTCGCTCAGCGGCAGACCGGCACCGGCGCGCACCAGCAGCGGCAGTTTCTCCAGCGGCGCGTCGAGAACGATCGACTGGCCGCCCGCATACCACGCGTGGGTGTAAAAATCGTACCAGCCGGTGGCGTTATGCGGCAGCCAGACGCGGCGCTCGCGCTGCCCGGCTTCGACGACGCTGGCGACCAGCAGATCGCGGCCCAGCAGGAAGTCATCGCACTCTTCAAACGTCTGCACATCGTGCTCGTGGTCGAGGAAGGTCGGGCGGAGCATCGGCTCGTCGTCGGCGTGCGCCTGCCAGAGCAGGGTGTAGAGATACGGCAGCAGGCGGTAGCGCAGCTCCACCGCGCCGCGAATGGCGGGCGTGACGCCCGGGTACATCCACGGCTCGTTCACGGTGTGGTCGTCGTTCCACGAGTGAATGGTAAAGCGCGGATGCATCACGCCGTTCTGCACCCAGCGAACGAACAGCTCGGCGTCCGGTTTGTCGCCGGAGAAGCCGCCGACGTCGTGACCGACGTTGAACAGGCCGGACAGGCTCATGCCCAGCCCCATGCGGATGTTATAGCGCAGGGTGTCCCAGTTGGTGCGGTTGTCGCCGCTCCAGGTCTGGACGTAGCGCTGCATCCCGGCGCAGCCGGAGCGGGAGATCAGGTACGGGCGCTTTTCCGGCGCGAAACGCTGCTGCGCTTCCAGCGAGGCGCGCATCATCAGCAGCGGCATTACCGGGCGAATGTGCTTGATGGCGATCTCCTTGCCGAAGCCAAAGCAGCGCGCTTCCCCGTCCCACACCTCGTATTCGTTGTTATCGTTCCAGGTGGAGTCGATGCCCATCTCCAGCAGCTGCGTGGTGACGCCGTTCTGCCACCACTGCACCGTCTGCGGGTTGGTAAAGTCGAGATGCGAGCCTTCGTCATCCCAGAAGCTGGAACGTTCCGGCGCGTCGGTTTCTGAATCGCGAATGAACAGGCCGCTTTCCGCCACTTCGCTATAGCGCGGATGATCCTGCAGCAGGCACGGCTTGATGTTGGCCGCAAGCTTCAGCCCCGCGTCGTGGAACGCCTGGCTCATCACCTTCGGCTGCGGCACCTTGTCATAGTTCCAGTTGAAGACGTAGCGCTTGCCGTTGATGGAGGTATAGCCGGAGGAGAGCTGGAACGAGTCGCACGGAATGGCGTGCTCTTCGCACAGGCGGATGAAGTTCATCAGCTGGTTCTGCGCGTCCGGCGCGTCGGTGTAGTGCATGGTCGAGCCGCTGTAGCCCAGGCTCCATTTCGGCCCGAACAGCGTTTTCCCGGTCAGGCGCACGAAGGCTTTGGTGACGTCCAGCACGCGCCTGCCGGTAAACATGTAGTAATCGATATCGCCCGCTTCCGCCTGCCAGCGGCGGTAGGCGGTGTGGTAATTGTCGATTTCGTTGCCCAGATCCAGCCAGCAGCTGCTCAGGTTGTCGTAGAACAGGCCGTAGCTCACGTCGTCGCGGCGGGCGATAGTGAACGGGATGTGCTTGTAGAGCGGGTCGGTGCTGGCCGCGTTGTACCCCATTGCGTCGAGGTTGCGCATCTCATAGCGTTTACCGTTGCGCTGCAGATCGCCCGCTTTCTCGCCCAGGCCGTAGAAACGCTCGTCCTTACGACGGCTGAGATAGTGCGCCACGCCGTCGCCGTGGGCGTTCAGCAGGTAGGCGCTGGTCGGACGGTCGTTGACCAGCGGCTGCCACTCGCCCGCGTCATTGCGGTAGTGCCACTCCAGCCACAGCGGCTGGTGGACGGTCACGCGCAGGCGTTCGGTTGCCACGGTGAGCGTCTCACCCTGCTGCGTCAGGTTCCAGGCGGGGCAGGAGAAACCGCTTATGTCTTCACGACGGCGGCCTTCCCAGGGCACGTCTTTTTCCGGCGCGATGCTCCAGGTGCGGTCCAGCGCCAGCTCGCCCTTGCGCTTAATCAGCACGCGGAACAGGTTTTCTTCCAGCACGTACAGGCACAGGCGGTGCTGGCTATCGACCAGCAGTTCCAGATGGTTTGCCGACTGCGTATCTACGGTCCAGTTTTTCAGGGTTTTCATATGCAATACATCCACTATCAGGCGCGCTTGGCGCGGCGTTCAGCAATAAATGCTACCAGGAAGACAGCGCCAATCAGGTCAAAGAAGCCCATGGCAATAAAGAGCGGGTTAAAGCCGATTTTGTCGGCGGTCACGCCGATTAACAGCGAGAACAGGAAGCTGGCGATCCACGCCGCCGAGCCGCGCATGCCGTTGACGGTCGCCATCTGGCCTTTGTCGAACGACTCCACGACCAGGGCGCTCAGCATGCAGGAGATGATCTGGTGCCCGAAGCCGCCGATGGAGATCAGCACGATGGTGATATACGGGTCGCGGGTAATGGCCACGATGCCCAGCGAGATCATCAGGAACGCGCCCGTCACGGAGCTGGCAACGACCGAGTTAACGCGGGAGCAGCCGAACAGGCGGGTGTACAGACGCGTCAGGTAGCCGCTCGCCACGCTGCCGAGGTCGGCGGCGAGGAACGGCAGCCAGGCAAACATCGCAATCTGCTTCAGGTCCATGCCGTGCTCTTTGGCGAGGTACAGCGGCACCCAGAAGCTCAGCACCGCCCAGGCCGGTTCAGCCATAAAGGCCGGGATGGCGATACCGTAGAAGCGTTTGTTTTTCGAGACGGTTTTCAGCGCGGTCAGGAAGGGCAGCTTCACCGCAGGCGGTTCGTTATCCTGCTTGATAAACGCCAGCTCGTCCTTGCCCAGGTTCGGGTGCTGCTCCGGGTTGTGGTAGAACGCCCACCACAGGATCACCCACAGCAGCGCCAGCACGCCGGTGAACATAAACGCGCCCTGCCAGCCGAACGAGGCGTGAGCGAAGTAGATGATAGGCGGGGCCAGCATCGCGCCGATGGAGAAGCCCACGCCCGCCCAGCCAGCGGCAACGGGACGCTCTGATTTCGGGAACCATTCGCCGATGGTTTTGGCGTTCGCGGGGGTAGCGGCGGCTTCGGACGCGCCCATAAAGAAGCGCAGAATCGCCAGGTGCAGCCAGCTTCCGGCGCCCGCGTGGAAAATACACATCAGCGCCCAGAGCCCGGCGCAGACCATAAAGCCTATCTTCAGGCCGATAACGTCAATCAGCCAGCCGCACAGGGGCTGGAAAATGGTGTAGGCGATCTGGAACGCGCCGACGATCCAGGAGTACTGCTCGGTGGTGATCCCGAGGCTCTCTTTCAGCTCGGGGGCAAGAATACCCAGCGAATTTCGGGTGATGTAGTTAACGGTGACGCCAAGTAAGAACAGCACCAGCACGTACCAGCGCAGGTTCTTGATGACGCGACGGGTTTTGCTTGTCGCAACGGTGTTATTGATGTCCTGACTCATTTTACTCTCCACAAGACGGACGGTAGGGGACGGAGGTTCAGGTGTCTCACAGGTTTTTATGGCTTTGATTGTTATCGGTTTTAAAGCTTGAAGTTGCTATACAACTAGTATGGAAGCTGTGTGACAAGTTCACCTTAAGGGAGATTGTGGGAGGGAAATAGTCAATTTTGTGCAAACTTTCTCATAAAGAACGTCAATCCTTTGGCATGATGGCTGCAACGTTAGTTATGAACTGAAAAACAGGCTATGAAAATTTTTTCATTTCGCAAATGGAGCCAGATCACAAAATGGACAAAAGGCTAAAAATCACTGAAATTGCCGGCCGAACCCAGCTCTCTATCAGCACGGTTTCCCGCGTGCTGGCGGGGAAAGCCAACACCAGTGAAAAAGCGCGCGCAAAGGTGCTGGCCTGCGCGCGGGAGCTGGGCGTGATGGACGGCATGGCGGCAGGGCGCTTGCTGTTGAATAGCCTGGTGGTTTTTGCGCCGCAGCGCGCCTTCGACGAGCGGTCCGACATCTTTTACTACCGCGTGATACAGAGCATCAGTAAAGGTCTCGCATCGCACGAGGTTCGCCTGCGCTACTGCGCGCTGGAGGAGAACGACAGCGACGCGCAGCTGTTTCTGGCGCGCATGAACGAGCCGGATTCCCAGGCCGCCATACTTCTCGGCATTGACGATCCGCATATTCACGATCTGGCGGTGGATCTGGGTAAACCCTGCATGTTGATTAACTGCCGTGACCGACACATGCGCCTGCCTGCGGTTGCCCCCGACCATCGTGCCATTGGTGAGCGTGCGGCGGAATACCTGTTCGAGATGGGACACCGCGAGGTAATGACCGTGCTGTGCCTGCGTCGTTACACCATGGAGCTGCGCCTGTCCGGCGTCCGCGACGCGTGGCGGTCTCATAATCTGAAATTTACCGACAAACGCGATCTGCTGGTGGCGCCGAGCTTTAGCGCGCGTGAAACGGAGCGGATGGTGAACGAATGGCTTGAAAAACAGCAGGGAAAGGACCTGCCGACCGCGTTTCTCGTGGGCGGCGACTTTATGGCGGCGGGCACCATTAGCGCCTTACAAAACCACGGACTGCGCGTCCCGCAGGACGTGTCGGTGATGAGTATTGACGGCTTTAACCTGGCGGCAATCCAGGATGTGCCGTTAACGGCGGTGCACGTTCCGCGCGATGAGCTGGGCACGGAGGCGGTACATATGCTCCAGCAGCGGCTGATGCGCCCGGACGCACCGGTGGGGACGTTACTGCTTAACGGCACGCTGGCCGTACGGGAATCGGTACGGCGGATACGTCAGGGAAAACGACGCACCGCCGTCGAGCGGGAAGGGCTATACGACAGTTAAGCCATCCCCAGCGCGCGCTTGCCGTGGATGTTCAGGTCGTTCACGGTAAAGCGGTCCTGCCAGGTTTTTTCGTAGTCTTCACGCGGGAAGTCTCCCGGCGACGCGCCGGTTTCCAGCGCCTCCTTGACCTTTTTCGCGTAGGCGAGGTTTTTCTCGCACATCGGCGCGGCAGGAATGTACATCACGTTGCCCCAGCCCTGCTGATTCTCCACCGGCGCGACGGAGTGGATCACGTCGCAGTGCCACCATACGGAATCGCCCGCCTCGAGTGCCGGAATGCTGGTCAGCGCCTCGATGAGCAGCGGGTGCCACTTCTCGGAAACCGGCAGCACGCGACCCGGCGCGACGCCGCAGAGTTCGTCTTCCGGCACGTCGTCCAGCAGCGGGCGCAGCAGAATATAGGCCATCGCTTCCGGGATCGGCACCACGTGCAGCAGACCCTGACCCGGGATCATGTCCGACAGCGCGGTCCAGCCCTGGAAGGTGCGGAATACCGAGCATTTGGTGGTGTTATCGACGGTGTACTCTTCCACTTCGGTACGGTGCGCGGCGTTCCACGGATCGTATTTCTCGACGTTGCCGTCAAACACGCGGGCAAAGACCTGCTGGTAGGCCGGCAGCAGCCAGCGCTCCAGCGCGCCGGAGTCGGTATGCGCGCCCAGCCCTTTCGAGGTGGTTCCCGGCGGACGGCGGCGGATACGGTCCGGGTAAATTACGCTCACGTCCGGGTTGAACCACTGCTTGCCGTTGCTCTCGAACGTCCATAAACGGTTCAGGAACGACTGCACCTGCGCCATCTCTTCGCTCTGGCGCGCCTGCATCTGCGCCTGCGACCAGTAAATCGGGTAAATCTCCGGGCGGGAGGCCGTTAAGGTGCCGAAGAAGTTATCGCCTGGCCCTTTGTACACGTCGTCAAATTTGTTCAGATCGAGATAGTCGAGCATCGACCGATCCCACGCCAGCGCCTGCTCGCGCGGGAAATGACCTTTAATCACCGCACAGCCGCGGCGCTTGACCGCCTCGCGCTGAGCGTCGGTGATGGCGCCGTTTTTCACATCCGCAAACGGGATCTCCGGCCAGACGGATTCGCCTTTGTTCTTAAGGGCGTTGATCTCCGCCACGCGGGTGGCAATTTTATCGCTGAGCTTATTAAACACCGCCTGCACGTCGCCGATCTGCGCGCGCAGCTCGCGTTTCAACTGACGGATTGCCGCTTTGTGATCCGCTGGCAAAGTTTCACTGGTAAAGGTCATAACTGCCTCGCATCTTTCATTCGAAAGTAAAAATATCTACAAGTGATACTTTAAGTTAAAAATAAGTTAATGCAAGTTTAAAAAGTTGACGAGCAGCACAGGATGGAAAAAGAGTGAGGCTGCCGGAGCGAAGCTCCGGCGAGAAGGGGTTCAGGCGTCGAACGGGGAGTGGGCGTCGAGCACGGCCTGAATGACGTTCAGTGCGCCCTGATGGTTGTTGTCGTCGGTGCTGTAGCGACTGATGTCTTTGATGCTTTCCGCCGCGTTGCCCATCGCAAAGGAATATTTCACCAGCTTCAGCATCTCGGCATCGTTGCCGCTGTCGCCAATGGCCACGCATTCTTGCGGGGAGATTTTCCAGCGTTTCAGCAGGCGGCTAATGCCGTTGGCTTTGTGCAGGCCGGGGATAATCAGATCGACAAAGCCAAAGCCGCTGGTGACCGGCTTCATGATGCCGTCCAGGGAGACGTGAAGTTTATCCACCAGATTAGGGATATCGCTGTCCGGCAGGTTCAGGGAGAATTTAAACAGCACGTCGTCAATGTCGCGGTAATCGCTGATGCGCTTTAAGCGGTGGTAGTGCTTTGACATCAGCGCCACGAATTCTTCAGGGGCCTGGTCGCTGACGTAGGCGCTCTCCAGCCCGCAGGCCACAAAGTTTAGACCTTTGTCTTTCAGCAGTTCGCCAATCACGATCTGCGATTCATGACGCGTCAGCTCGCCGTGGAAAATCTGTTCCCCGCGATCGAACACCAGCGCGCCGTTTTCCGCCACGAAGGAGATCTGCTCTTTCAGCTCCGGAAAGAAGGAGATGAGCTGGTAATACTGGTTGCCGCTGGCGACAACAAATTCAATGTCGCGGGCTTTAAGCTGTTCAAACTGTGCCTGGAAGCGGTCACGATCGTACTGCTTGGCATCATCAAGGAAAGTTCCGTCCATATCGGTGACGATAACTTTAACGGTCATACTGTGCTCCTGGGTCACTGCGTTTTGAAACATTCTAATAACAAGGTGACGGGGAGCACAAATTTAATTTCATTCGAAAGTAAAAGCAAAACGGCAACCTGGGTTGCCGTTTTTAGTGTTTTCTCCCTCTCCCCGTGGGAGAGGGAATACGCCGTTACAGCGTATGCTCAGTACGGGCGATAATATCGTCCTGCGCATCCGGCGACAGGGCGGTGAAGAACGCCGAGTAGCCCGCGACGCGCACCACGAGATCGCGATACTGGTCAGGATGTTTCTTCGCTTCCAGCAGCGTTTCGCGCGAGACGATGTTGTACTGAATATGCCAGCCTTTATGCACCTCGAAGAAGGTACGCAGCAGCACCATCAGCTTCTGGCGATCGCTGTCGTTTTCCAGCGTTGATGGGTTCAGCTTCTGATTCAGCAGCACGCCGCCGAGAATGGCTTCGGTCGGTAGTTTGCCCACCGAGCCGATTACCGCCGTCGGGCCGAGATGATCCGTACCGGAGGCCGGGCTTGCCCCTTCCGCCAGCGGGGTGTGTGCCTTACGTCCGTCCGGGGTGGCCATTGTCGCCGCGCCAAACGGCACGTTCGCGGAAATAGAGGAGGTGCCCGCGTAGTAGTTACCGCCAATCGGGCCGCGGCCGTAGCGCGGGTTGTGGTACTGCTTCAGCTCGTCAATGTAGGTCTGATAGGCACGCGTCAGCAGCATGTCCACGCTGTCGTCGTCGTTGCCGTACTTCGGCGCGCCGTTGATCAGGCGCTGGCGCAGCTGCTCGTGGGTCAGCCCGTCGAAGTCATCCGCCAGCGCGGCCGCCAGCTGCTGCTGACCGATAGTACCCTGTTCGAACACCAGCTTCTTCACCGCCGCCAGGCTGTTGCCGAGGTTGGCGATGCCCACCTGCAGGCCGGAGACCCAGTCATACTTCGCGCCGCCCTGCTTGATGCTTTTCGCGCGCTCGATGCAGTCGTCCACCAGCGCCGAGCAGAGAATATCGTGGACGTTCTCTTCCAGCATG
>Ga0207655_1000377_pt1 | contig 62199 bp, 76 predicted proteins | sample KBSM44metaG_FD_184398 | JGI IMG/M metagenome (GOLD analysis project Ga0207655, IMG submission 184398) | Miscanthus rhizosphere microbial communities from Kellogg Biological Station, Michigan, USA - KBS M4-4 metaG (SPAdes) (version 2) | ecosystem: Host-associated > Plants > Roots > Rhizosphere >...
CGGCCTTAGGCTGTACGAGTTCAAGTCTCGTCCCGGGTACCATGGGAAAATTAGCTGAATAATCAAAAGCAATATGTAGTAATGTCGTTATAGCCACCTTCGGGTGGTTTTTTTATTTCTGCCTTTTCATAATACCCTTTCATAATATTATTGCTCCCCTACAGTCGGCACAATCGCGATTTTCCTGTCATATCTTGCGGTCTGAGATGCAGATTTATGGCCTGAAATCGCCTGTTTTTCATTCAGTGAACCTTCCAAGTCTGAAACCCCCTTTGCCTTCAAATCATGAAAGGTAAAATCGAAGTCCAGCTCGGGAAATTTCTCTATTGCCTCCTGCCTAGCTTTTGCCCACCGGCTGTTAAACCCGTCCCGCGTGTATCCAGCACCTGTCGCTTGGTGAAGAACGAATATGCTACTCATGCCAGCCTTTATCGGAAGTGTTTCAGCAAGTGCTATCGCCGCCCTTAAGCGTGGTCCCCACGCCTTTATCTGAGCAACACCCGTTTTACTTTGCTTAATCATGATCCCAGTTTCCAAGAGCTGCATTTTCTTCATACTCAGCACATCAGCCTGGCGAGCAACGCAAAGGTAAGAGAGTTCCATAGCGACCTTAACTAAGGTAGGAGCTACGCTATAGAGTGCATCATATTGCTCATCAAAAATGTAGGTTGTCCTAGCCTCTTCTTTGAACTTTTTAACCCCTTTGCATGGATTCGTTTTGACCTTGCCGCGCTCATACCCCCAACGGAAAACTCGTGACATAAACGTCTTTTCTCTGTTGGCTTGTACGCGACTCTTAACGCCTCGTTTATCCATGTATTTTCGAACGTGTTCAGGTCGGATGTTATCCGGGGGCATCTTCCCAAAAACTGCCAGAACCTTCTTCGAGTATTTCCGGTAATCCTTTTGAGTATCTTTGGCTAGTTCCATAAAGTCGCCCGAATCAAAGAATTGGGAGACTAACCTCTCGAAAATATTCTCGTCCTTCTTATCATTGATCAGCGCCTCGTATGCTGCCCAAACCTGCGCAGGGGATGAGTCAAAACCGCAAAGGCGGATGGTGCCTCCATTCTTTGGCTTAAATTCAAATGCCGAGCGGCCCCGGCAAGTCCGCGGGGGCATCCAGTTATCGGCAGGGTTTGTGCGTTTTCTTCCCATCAGTCCATAGCTCCAAAATTTGGCTCCTGCATTGAAGGAGCAGCAGGTTGTAAACGATGCCCCATTGGGTCATTGAAATGCTGCCAAGTTGTACGAGGACGGCCATCCTTTCTTACAATGAAGAAGATCCCCGCTGTGCGGAGTGCGTCGCATTGTTTTGTTGGGATTTTGTACCCAGTCAACGCTTCAATATCGGAATCAGAAATAATGCTGGTTTCAGAATGTTCAGACATAGTTCACTCCACACTGGTTAATTTCTGCTGCACACAGAGTTGCTATTGGTTATTACGGCCTCTTGCCCGGCCGTAATAGCGGCCCTCGAAGAGGTTAATCATTTTCACGCCCGTCGGCAGTCGTGCCGAAGGAGCTGGTGGAGAGAACCACCAAAACCCCGGATATGATACGAATTCCCCACGCACGCGGGGGAGGCGCTCGGCCATGTCACTCACCATCCTTAAGAAATAAAATCCAATGAGTCTTATCGGCTTTGCCAGTGCGCTGCCAGATGGTCGGCTTCTGATCGGTCAGCGCGATAACTTGGCTGATTGGGATCTGTGTTTCGTTCCATTTGAAAACCAGAGTGCCGTGTGGCCGCAGCACCCTGAAGGCCTCGCGGAACCCGGCGGCGATATCGTCGCGCCACGTTGATTTATCCAGCGCGCCGTATTTCTTACGCATCCAACCTTCCACGCCAGCGCGCTCGAGGTGCGGCGGATCGAAGACGACCTGTGCAAAGCTATTGTCAGCGAACGGCAGCGCGCGGAAGTCGGCGATCACGTCTGGATTGATTACCAGCTTGCGCCCATCGCAAAGTGTGTGGTTCTCGCGTCGCTTATCGCTGAATACGGCGCGGTCGTCTTTCTTGTCGAGCCAGAACATGCGGGAGCCGCAGCACATGTCGAGAATAGGTTTAGCGGATGTCTCATTCATACAGCCTCCTGCAACGGCATAACTTTATTGTGGGAATCATTGCCCCAGCGCTTGATCTCTTCATGAGTAAATTTTCCCGCGTCAACTGCGCTTTTCGTATACCCACTGAAACCGCTACGGTGATAGAGCTGGTGTTCTTCATTCCAAAGAACGAATAAAGGCTCCGCAGGTTTAAAAATTAAGTTTTTGATGACCTCCGCCCGCTTAAAATCCATGACCTTGATAGCATCTGAAAGCAGAGCTTCAAGGCGACGACGACGCTGGTGCGCATTGCGCTTCACCCGGATATTTTCAGGTTGAACAACATAGAGAGAGTGGCAACACTCGTTTTTAACGCCATATTTTCCTGACACAACCCACCACATATTGTTGATGTTGTAATAAGCAATGCCGGAGCAGATCCTGCCCTTATAATCGGTGAACCAGACGCGCTGCCCGTGAGTGACTTTCAGACCTTCAGCCGAGGTTGAATTGTGCTTTTGGTCGTACTCTGTCATGGCCGACGGGTCACCCTTGAAATGCGAGCTGGTTTTGTAACAACCTTCGATAAATTCCAAAGCTGTTACACCATTGATCCCGCGCTTAGTATTCCGGCCATCGCTAGACTTTGAGTTGAACGCGTAACCCTCAAATACATTGCACAGATAGTCACGGATCCGGCGGCGAGTACGTTCCATTTCTAGACGCATCACGTATGGCATGTGGTGTTCTTTATCAGATTGATATCGACCGCCATGATCAGGCCGGTCTGGAGCATTAACGCTCTGAAACATTTCCAACTGGATGGTACGGCCAGAAATATTCAGATCAGCGTGCAGGTCACCTTTATTGCAAAGTCTTTCGCGGCGTGCCGCAGCGATAGAGATTTTGTAGCCGTAATGCTCAACGTCTCTTGTATCAACTTCTGGAACTTTGCATGTCCACCCAAGGCGATTAAGCTGCTGTAAGATTCGCTTGAAAACCTGATGCTTAAATTTTGCTTCCCAAGCCTCTCTCTCAGCCCAATTCCCGGTAAGTCCTTCTTCCCAGATATTGATGCTTGCATCACCGAAGGTGACATTGCCTTCTCGCTTGATTTGGCCTGATTTTTTATTTTTTTCAGTCATGAAAATACTCCACACGTCATTTTTAGGTTGAGCGAGTCCCTTGCCAGTGACGGCAATAAATCAAATTCGATAGGTTTAAATTATCTTTTGGCTTCGCCGCCTAGCGCGGCAATCAAAGCAAAAATGAAGGTTGAGTATTCGCCGGTAACCAGCAGGAAATCGGCATCGAAGCGCTGAGCGAAATCTTCGCGGTCAATATCGTCGTTCTGGTCGATAAGCGTATCGCTCGGCTTAATTTTTTTCAGGGAAAAGGTGTCGTTGATCTGGAAGCTAATGCGCTCCTGCCAGTCAACTGAGAGCTGAGTAACGAGCTTGCCGTTCTCGATATGGCTGCCTATCTCGTCGCTGACCAGAGACTGTTTCTTACAGCGGATAGTACCGCCTTCTTCCAGAATGGCTTTCAGTTCCGCTTCATCTTGCAGCTGGAATCCTGCTGGCGTTACGCCGGAACGGACCCATTCAGTGAGCGTCAGCTCGATAGGGGATTCCATGGTCAGCGGCACCACTGGAAGTGAGCCTATGCTTTTGCGGAGCAGGCCGAGAACGTCTTCGGCCTTTTTCGCGCTGCCAGCGGCGACCATGATCAGGCCGTTGACCGCATCAATCCAGACTAAGGTTTGGCTGTAGCGGCTGAACGCGCGCGGCAGAAGGGTATGCAGCACCTCATCTTTCAACGAGTCCTTTTCTGTCTTCTTCAGCTTGCGGTGTTGCTCACTTTCCAACTGGGCTACCTTCGCCAGCAGCTCCTGCTTAATGACTGACGCCGGAAGGTTTTTCTCTTCCTTCTTGGCGCAGATTAAAATCTGCTGGCTGCCGGTTGAATGAACCAGCTGGCCGCCGCCGAATGACCCCATAGGAGACACCCAGCCAGTTTTCGCCATATCTTGGCTACCGCACGGCGAGAAGATGAAGCGCTCGAGCTGCGGCTGCATTTCTTCGGCATTCAGCTCTACTTCGCGGCTGAGGCGGTAAATCAGCAAGTTTTTAAACCAAAGTTCTTTCACGTTAACTACTCCTGTTTATGCCCCTGCACAGGGCTTAAAGAAATCTGCTCACACACATAGATAAGGGCCGCCGGAGAATGCACAGGGCGTGCTGGACGGGGCCAACGAACCCTTATCTATGTCTGCAAAAAAGGGGCGACTGACCTGATAGAACATTATCCTCACTCCCCCTGGTGTTGGTTGATTGAAGGATCAGGCCAGTCGCCAAGAACTACACACAGCAAATATCGGTTTTCCACGTCGATTAGGCGTGTGGCGGCGGTAGTCGAAACCGCAACCGGGCAGGGTAACCCGACCATCCCCTGATGCTTGCCACAACAGAGAAGATTTTGAGCGGGGCGCTCGGGTGATAAACCCATACTTCGAGCGCTCCCTACCGGTTTTGGGTGATCCTGACTTGGTTATCGTCACCGGCTATCGGATTTAGACTACGAGCGCCGCTTATCAGGCTTTGCTCTGTAACCCCTCTCAAAATCTTCTCTGTTGTGTGGTGCGATAACGGGCACCAACCGGGTTTTCATACCGTATGCGGCCTACCGCGCTCGGTTTCCTCAGCGCTGCTACTGGCATACCAGTCGGGCTATCCTGTCTTTCGCCCTGAAATGCTCACCGTACTAACTGACAGGTGCATGAGTTTTGAATTATTTGCCGGTCTTTCCCAGCGGTCAGAGCTAAGAGAGCTGATGCGGAGCCCTCGCCCATTTCACCAACCACATCTACAAGCTGGCCCGGTCTGGTGTACACATCACAACGGTAAGAGCACTGGATCAACTGTGGTAGTTGCCTGCCTGTTGGTGAGTTCCTCAACCCCCAGTGCCCTTGCCGTTGTGAGCCTGATTTCTTTTCCACGTCAGGCTGTAGTGCTATGTTTAGCTTTCTAAAATCCATAAGGAGATGAAATTGGAAAACTATGTAAAGCTTTTTGAATTAATCAAAACGCGTGTTCTTAAAAATCACTCTATTCCGTGGTTTCATGGACATGCCGAGACAACGGATGAAATTAAGGGCTTTCTTCGAACCTCGCAGATCCTAATTCTTGAAAGTGTTTTGCACGAATATCGTCGCGAAAATGCAACAATTTACGAGCCTCTAGATGGCATCAAAGCCCTGCACCATTTAGTTTTCAAGCAAACAAATTGGACTTTCGAAAACATCAGATCGACTCCCATCCCAGACCTCATTCTTTGCATTCAGAACCTCATCACGCTGGAGAAAACCCCTCAAGCAGTGCAAATGCTGGTGTCTCCTTACGTCCCGGACGAAACTTATACTTTTGAAAGCTTCGATATTAATGACTGGGACCCTAAGGAAAACTCTCGCTATTTGAACTTAGATTAAGCTACGAGTGTTCCTGTTAAGTACATTATGTATCTTGGTGGTACATTGTCAAGGCGAAAAAAAACCTGCCGGAGCAGGTTTTATATGGAAAACTGGGCTATGCCCTGTAACGCCTTGGTTTTCCTGAGAAAATAACTGTACCAATTATTGAGCAATTTCCATCAATTTTAACATATTGGTCCGGCCAACCTTTGTTCAGGGCCTTCAAATATTTGCTCCCCCCATCTTCAACAAGTCTCTTAAATGTGGTCTCGCCAGACTCTAAAAGGAGTGCAACCACATCATCGCCGTGTACAGGAGCAACTTCAGGATCAACGAAAATCATATCGCCCGGTCTGTATTCATCGATCATTGAATCACCGATGACTCGCAGGATATATGTCATCGGGCCGCATGGGACCGGACAGGGATATGTTTCGGATAAACTCAAATCAACCTCTGAAAAACCAATATCAGTCCAAGCACCAGCTTGAACCCACGAAATAACAGGCACCATCTGAATAGTTAGTTCTGTATCTGTAACATCAGGTGCAGAGGTAATATTTGTCGCTTGATGCTCTCTGTCTAGCCAACCATCCGGTAAATCAAAGCACTTTTCTATATGGCGCGCCAAATCATCCCCGATTTTTTTCGTAGGATTCTTTCCAATCACCCTGCTGACTTGGGTTGGCTCACGATCAATTAAGCCCGCAAAGGAAGAATTTCCTCCGGCACTGTCCCGAAGTTTCCTCGCGTTATCCCGTCGTATTTCGTCGTTTGTTTTCATGTCCTAATTAAACTGCCTGTACCTGAAGGGTACAAGTGTCTTGCGGGTTCATTTAAATAGTGCATAATGTATCTCGGAGGTACATATGATTAAAAACTATTGGGACGCTTTAACAAAACCAGAGCAATCCGCACTGGCTAAAAAAGTTGGCAGCAGTACCGGGTACCTAAGACTGGTTTTCAATGGCTACAAAAAAGCAGGTTTCTTGCTTGCTCAACGCCTTGAAGAAGAAACCGACGGCGCTGTTACCAAGGATCAACTCAGACCAGACATTTACGGAAATCTTAACCCAGAAGTTCTGGCCCGATAACTACCGAAGGAAAAGCGAAATGGTAGACATCAAAACAGCAGTAAAAGCGATGTGCAAAGCATCCCCCGGCGGTCGTTCTGCAATGGCTGGTGGATTGGGCATGACTGAAACGCAGTTCAACAACAACTTGTACGAGAAAAACGGCTGCCGTTTTTTTGAAGTGGCCGAGTTGGAAGCCATCGAGGATCTGAGCGGTACCAGCTTTTTGGCTGAGTATTTCGCCCAGCGCCGCGGCGGTCTATTCGTGGACATCCCGCAATTGGATGAACTGGACCAGGTTGAGTTATTCAGCCGGAGCATGCGCACAGCAGCACATCGTGGCCACGTCGACATGATTATTCAGGCATCGCTTGAAGACGGTGTGATTGATTCGGCAGAGGCCGCAGAAATCATGACTTATCACCAGCGCCATTTGGCGGCACGTGATGCAGAGGTTCGGGCGGTGATTGCGCTATTCAGCAAGAAGTCGAAGGCCGGAAAGGTTGAAGCCCCAAGTGTGCAGCTCGGGGCTTCGGGTGCATTAACTAAACAGTGTGGAGTAGATAACGCATGAACAGTTTACTCGTAAAAGCTGGGATACCGCAAATGCGCTGTGTGGCAGTGCCTAGCAGTACCTGTGGCTCTTTCTCGTATGAAGTGATGATAGGTGGCAGCTGGGTGCCGTGCAACTACCAGTTCGCCGTCCGTTGGGTAGGTTACGTGACCGCACAGCGTAAGAAGGTGGACGCATGTCAGAGGAAATCCAAAAGCTGGACAGGCGTTACAAAGATTGGCGGGGCGTTCTGGTCCACGTCGTGGGATTTGATAGACCCGGCGAACGAGTCATCTACATGCGAGAAGGGTATGAGCACGAATGCGCCTATCCGGTTGAGAGATTCCGTAAGAGGTTCACGAGGATTCTATGAGCGTTAAGTTATCCGCATACGTTTGGGATGGTTGCGCGGCTGCCGGTTTAAAAATATCGGCGGTGGCCATTATGGCGCGCCTCGCTGACTTTAGCTCTGACGAGGGCCTGTGCTGGCCGTCTATTGCGACCATTGCCCGCCAGCTGGGTGCCGGAGAAAGTACCGTGCGCACCACGCTTGGCAAACTTGAGGCCGACGGCTGGGTCAGCAGCACCCAGCGCCGCAAGGGAAACCGCAACACATCGAACATGTACCAGTTGAACATCGCCAAGCTGCGCGCTGCTGCTGAGGCGTCAGATTCTGACACGTCAAAATCTGACACATCAAATTCTGACCGTTCAAAATCTGATGCATCAAAATCCAACACGAATACCGGTTTTCACCCGCCAGAATCTGAGGGGGATCCGTTAGTAAATTCAAAACAAGATCCATCAGATATTAAAACCCTTTGTCAGCCTGCTGCGCAGACCGACGCCGAGGTTGAAATTACTGATCGGGCTAAACAGGTCTTGAACTACCTGAACCAACTCACTGGCTCACGCTATCAGGTCAGCAAATCCTCGCTGGATAACATCCGCGCCAGACTGCGCGAAGGCTTCACTGTTGAAGAGCAGCAACTGACGGTGGATTACCTGCATGCCAAGTGGGGCGGCGATCTGGAAATGGCCGAATACCTGCGACCGTCAACGCTGTTCCAGCCTTCGAAATTCCCCGGCTATCTGGAAGGTGCAAACGCTTGGAAGCGTGCTGGCCGCCCGTCTCGCAAAAATGGCGAATGGGATCGCGGTGGTAATGCGTCCGTCGACACGACAGAGCGCGACATGGCTTACCGCCGTTTCATCAGCGGCGTCGCCGGAACCAAAGCGCCAAGCGATTTGGAAAAGCAGGTTTGTGCAGAAGCCAGCAAGGCGAGTGTCCGTGGCATGCGTAGCGATTACGCGATAAGCACTTGGAACCGCATTTGGAAGGACTGCGCGCAGCGCCAGCAGCAGGGGACTATGGCATGAGCTATCAACTAAACATCGGGCGTTGTGAGGAAGTATTGCGCAGCTTGGCCGACAACAGCGTTGATTCGATAGTCACAGATCCACCTTACGGTCTGAATTTCATGGGGCATAAGTGGGATTATCAGGTGCCAACTGTTGACCAATGGGCTGAGTGCTTGAGAGTTCTGAAGCCGGGCGGGCACCTTCTTGCGTTTGGCGGCTCACGTACTTATCACCGCCTGGTCGTAAATATTGAGGATGCAGGTTTCGAAATACGCGACCAACTGATGTGGATTTACGGCACAGGGTTCCCGAAATCGAAAAACCTCAATGGCGAACATGCCGGAATGGGTACCGCTCTGAAACCGGCCCATGAGCCAATCGTGATGGCGCGAAAACCACTCGCTGGAACAGTAGAGGCGAACGTCCGTGAGTTCGGGACCGGCGCGTTGAATATCGATATTTCCCGAGTGCCGACAGGCGAAGCATTAACAGGTGGTGCTGGCGCTCTCTTGTCCCACGTTCGCGATGGGAAAGAGGCGGCTGGCGCTGACTGGCAACCTGAACAACTCGGCCGCTGGCCGGCGAATGTATTGCACGATGGGAGTGACGATGTGGTTGCAGCGTTCCCGGACGCCAAGGGTCAACAGGGGGATTTGAAAACTACGGGAAATTCCCGCCCGGCCCGTATCTGTTATGGCGATATGAACGCCCCTCGCGATCATGCCGCTCGAGTAGAGAGCAGCACATCAGCAGCGCGTTTCTTCTACTGCGCCAAAGTAACAAAAACTGAGCGCGACGAGGGGATGGACCGATTTGTGCCGGTTTCTGCTACTGAAATGACCGGCGGGCGTAGAGAGGGCAGCGCGGGCATGAATGACCCGCGCGCTGGTGCTGGGCGAACCACTGGCGCCCGCAATGCGCACCCAACCGTAAAGCCTTGTGACCTAATGCGCTATTTATGCCGTCTAGTAACTCCCGCTGGCGGGACGGTCCTTGACCCATTCATGGGGTCTGGCTCCACCGGAAAAGCAGCCATTCTGGACGGTTTCAGCTTCATTGGGATAGAACTCGATCCCGACCATCTGACCACCGCCGCCGCGCGCATAGCTCACTCAGCGAAGGTAATGGCTAATGAATGAATTCCAGAAAATCTGGCTTGCCGCCTACAACGGCTGGCTGGTTGCTGTCTCCCCTTCGGGGGAGCTGCATCCCACTGACTACACCGAAGCGCGTGAACATGCAGATGCTGTTCTGAATAGCCTGATCAAGGCGGGGGAGGTTGCATGCAGCTGATCCTCCCATTCCCGCCGAGCGTTAACGGCTACTGGCGCGCCACCAGCAAGGGCATGCTGATCAGCGCACGCGGCAGGGTTTACCGTTCAAACGCTGTCGCCGTCGTCTATGAGCAACTCAAACGCAAGCCCAAGCCACTTACCGCCGAGTTGGACGTTCACGTCGTGCTGTTTCCGCCGTCCCGCGCGCGCCGGGATCTGGATAACTTCCAGAAGGCGCTGTTTGACAGCCTGACGCATGCCGGAGTGTGGGCCGACGACAGTCAGGTGAAAAGAATGACTGTTGAGTGGGGAGAGTTAACGAAAGAGGGAAAAGCAGAAGTACGGATCATCGATTTCAAACCAGCCGGTGTGCAGCCGGTTTAACGTGTGGGGTATTTATGTCGAACAGTTTGCTGTCAGGAAAAGTGGTAACGATGTCGAGCCGAGAGATTGCCGCGCTGGTGCAGAGTAAGCACAGCGATGTGAAGCGGTCGGCTGAGCGTCTCGCAGTTGGTGGAGTTTTAAGCGCGCCGTTGGCGCACACCCCCTATTTGCATGAGCAGAACGGGCAGGAGTACCAAGAATACTGGTTCAATAAGCGTGATTCTCTGGTTCTCGTGGCGCGCCTCTCGCCGGAGTTTACCGCCGCGGTTGTGGACCGGTGGCAGGAACTGGAATCCAAAAGTCTGGTACCGCAGACACTGCCGGAGGCTTTGCGCCTCGCTGCGGATCTCGCCGATGAGAAACAGGCTTTGGAATCTCAGCTGGCGCTGGTCGCACCGAAGGCTGAATTTGTCGATCGATACGTGGCCGCTAAAGGTTCAATGGGATTTCGGTCAGTCTGCAAGCTTCTGAAGGCCAAGGAGCCGGAATTCCGCCTGTTCATGATTGATGAAAAAATCATGTACCGGCAGGACGGGCAGTACACGCCATACGGCATCCATATGGAAGCGGGACGTTTCGAAGTGAAGACCGGAACGAGCCAAGTTAGCCAGCATGCTTTCCGGCAGGCGCGGTTTACGCCAAAGGGGATTCAGTGGATTGCCGGGCTTTGGGCCGATTACCAGCGCAAGAAACAGGAGAACGCAGCGTGAGAGCATTACTAACGCCCTATGCCCAGCGCGCCGCTGGTGTAGCAATATTTACGATTGGTGAAGAGCTAATGGGGCTGTTTAGCCAAAAGCAGCTGCTCGTTTCTACGGTTCCGCCGGAGTTAGCTGATCAGCCAGACGGTAAACTACCGGATGTCATTCATTCGCTGGTGGATGATCAGCGCCTGAAAGATTTCTTCATGAATGAGCGGGTATTGAACGCTGCTGGCGGCGAGTGGGCGCTGAGAGACTGGTTAAAGCGGATCATGACCTGCCAGTGGACGCGCAGCGACGACAAGTATCACACCAAGGAAATGGACACGCTTAAATATGGTCACAGCGGCGTGCGCCTGTGCTGGCACCACGAAAACAAGTTCAGAGAGCACATTCTGGACGAGCTGGACAGGCTGGCCGACCGGAACCGCGCTGAGTTTATTATCGTAAGCGCCGTGAGAGAGCTGAAGCTGTCTGAGGGCCACCAGCTAAGTTTCTATGATTTGTGCTGGTGGGCCACGCTGCGGGGATTGGTTGACCTGATGTCCTACGATGCCGCGCGCCACGCGTTGCGCTGGCAGCCAGAAAAGCCGATTAAGTCGGTTGGCCGCGAGTCGGACATTGTGCCGGAGGCGCATCCTGTTCAGGTGCTGAAAGAGCGCGTTGAGCCGGTTAAGGCAGTTCTACACGTTGCCATTGATCCGGAGACACCGGAATCCTTCATGCTGCGACCGAAGCGCCGCCGCTGGGAAAACGCCAAGTACACGCAGTGGGTTAAGCGTCAGCCGTGCTGCGGCTGTGGGAGTCAGGCCGACGACCCGCACCACATCACCGGCAATGGCTTCGGCGGTATGGGAACAAAAGCGCATGACATGTTCGTGATACCGCTGTGCAGGCAGTGTCACGACAGGCTCCATGCGAATACGGCCGAGTGGGAAGAAGAGAATGGCAGCCAGTTACTTCTGGCTATGCGGACAATGGACAGCGCGCTGGCGATGGGTGTTATTGCTACGGGCAAAGCAAAATAAGTGTGGAGAGAATAATGCGTGATATACATGAGACTTTAGAACTTTGGGGCGCATGGGCAGCAAGCGATAATAGCGGCGTTGATTTTTCACCGATAGCTGCGGGATTTAAAGGACTGCTGCCTGATACTTCTAAAACAAGAGCCAAGTGTTGTGATGATGTTGGAATTATGATTGATGGCTGCATTTCACGTTTGAAAAAATACTGTGTTGAAGAGTACGAATTATTGATTTTGCATTATGTTTTCAACGTTTCACTTAGGACGATTGCTAAACGGCGAAAATGTTCTGATGGAACAATTAGAAAGAAAATGCAAACAGCTCAAGGATTTGTTCTTGGAGTCATGAGTATGATCAATAAATAAGTATAATAAAAAATCTGAAGGATAAGTAATATGAGAGAGGAAATTACTTATCCTTAGGATCGAAGTGAAGTACAACGGCAATATGCTTAACTTTATAAGGTAAGCCAGAGCTAACATGTTTATGCGTAGTGTAAAAACTTAGCTTTTTTCTAATCTCACATTCTTCTGAAGAAAATTCAGGTAATGATTCACCTTCTATTTTTTCTTTCCATTTATCAATAACTGATTTTGCATCTTGAGTTCTGATGTAAATTATTAGCGCTCCCTGAGAACAAGATTCTGTCCCTGAAGAGTATCTTGTGCACAACTGCTGAAAACCCTTAACTAAATAGTCATACCCTTTGTGGATTTTAGCTTCTCCTAACCATTTAAAATTATTTTTTTTCAGAACTAAATCTGTATGGCCACCTTTAATCATCTCGTCACGAGATGCTAAATATCCACGGCCTTTAAAAAATGTGATTATTTCGGTTGAAAGGCGGTCTTCGCCATCTTTGGCCCTTACTTTTGCATCTTCTTCAATAATGCTTATACAATCTTCAAGATTGTTATATACGCACCGCACGAAATCATCATAACTATTACATAAAAGGTCATCATAGAAAATTTTTGCACTAGGAGAAGAATTAGCTAAAATTTTTAAAGTTTGTAAGGAAAATTCATTTGTATCGCTCATCATTCATCTCCCAAATTATTCAGAGAGAAGTAGATATGAATATCAGAGGAGAAATTTGTAATAGGGCGACCTGAAATATATAAGACCCCAGTTTCATTTGCCTCTATGACCTCTGCGCGACTTAACTCTTCATTATAGTCACCCTTGCTGTAAATGAAGTTTATATCAAGGAGATGAGCATTTTCGCTAGTAAGATAAGTCGCGGCTCTGAAAATAACGCTTTCATTTTCGGAGGATACTTCCTGCTTTAATGTATTAAAAGTGATAAACCTTAAACTTTCCCTATCACTTTTCTCTAAGAAGTCAATAATTAAAACGCAGGCTCTCAGCGCTTGTTTATCCAAACGCAATTCGTCCCACATTCTAATTTTGACTTCTTGTATTTTCATTTAAATCACCTTAGATAACAACATGGTGAAATCACTTTTTGTGCAACACCCATCGATTATAACATGGTCTATTGAAGGATTCGAGCTTGTCGTTAGTGACGTAGTCCCAGGGATAGTAAGTATCAGATCTGTGTTAATTTGCCCTTTCCATGTTTTGGATATTGCGTAATTATTTGTAATGCCTTGTAACGCTTTCAAGCCTGCAATATGAAAACTTTCGTTTCGAAGATCGTCAGTTTTCTTTCTCATTCTCTCTGATTTATCTGAACCGGTTCCCGTTGAGTGGCCAAGGTTAATCACTTTGCCATCCGAGTCTTTATATAACGTTTTAATTTTGTTAAACAGGTTCAGGCGACGAATTGCGACTACCTCTCTATGCTTATTCATTATGCCTCTTACGATAAATGCTCTATATCGTTCTTCAGCCTTAAGCGCCTCTTCAAGAGTAATAGCAGAAGTACTATCAATCTCGAATCGTAAAGAGCCATCACTTTTATTGAAAACAATTTTATCAAAGAACTGAACATATCTGTTTTTGACACCAATCACTTCATCGAACTGATTTAAATCATTTTTTGTCGTATTGCTCAATGTTCCGAAATCAATTAAGTCTCTTTCTTTGTATACACGTGGGTAAGTAAAAACAAGAGAGACAATATCGTTGTTTACTTCAATGTCAACTGCAGAAGGTTTAAGTAGTGACATCGTATTGAGCTTATTTTCTGATAATGGAAGGGGGTACTTTTCAAGGTACTTCTTAGTCTTCGTGTCGTTTGAGTCAACAGCGGAACTCAAAAAAACAAATATCTTATCTGAGAGCTTTTTGTTCGTTACTTCACTAAGGAAAATTGTTCTTTTACCATAATTAAATTGAGAATCATAAATCTCTTTAAAGTCACTAAGAACCTGCTTATCTCTATTATTAACATAAATATCTCTTAATAAATCCCAACCTCTAGCAGAAGCCAGTTGATATTGCTTAAGCATAGCTTGTATAAGTCTAAAAGAAACATTCCTTCTCTCTAAGGCATCAATATAATCTATGATTTTCATATGGTTATGAAACCTCTAATTTTTTTAAAAAATGAAATGCACTCGTCTAGCTTTACAGATAAAGGCTAAACGTAACTGTTGGTAAATGTGTGTGAATTTTACTATACAAAATAATTAACGCGTACGCAAAAAGTCTTGTAATCTGTTAAGAGTGGTCACTTAGTCACAAAGCTTAGAAAGTGTAGAAACCTCGCTCCGGCGGGGTTTTGTTGTTTCTGGAGGGTAAGAAAATGCATTAGTAAACGGTTAGTCCGCAGGCGTCAGCCAACGCAGTAGTAATGATGCTGCCCCGAATCCCGATGAAGGGAGCCAGTCTCAGGTAAAAAGCTGAGAGCGCACTGGTGAGGGTTACTTAGGTCAAGCGCACCGGTAGAGCAGCGCGACAGCCAGACGCGCACCGAGTATTAGCGGCCATGGGGCGACAGACGGCTCAAGGGCATGAGCGCGACCACTGCGAGAGTGTGGCAGCTAGATACCAGCCGTGGGTTATACTCTCCAAAAAGGAGAGACCAATGTCATATAACCTCGCAAACTTGCCCAAGGATGAAATGGACAAGGTCAACGTTGATTTGGCCGCCGGTGGCGTTGCATTCAAAGAGCGCTATAACATGCCGATCATCGCTGAGCAAGTAGAACGTGGACAGCCGGAACATCTCAGAGAATATTTTCGAGAAAGGTTGGCATTTCATCGGTCCCATAAAGATAAATTGGGTAGGATGGAACCCGAATCACCGAAACAATAAATCTCTGGAGGTGTTATGAGCAAAACCAAAATAGTCGTACTAAGAAATAATGAAGATTTCGATACTGTTTATATTGATGAATCTGCAAATCACTTAGAGATAGAAACAAAAGGAGAAAATGGCTCAGTAGGACGCCTTTATGTTCCTATTGAAACCTTCATCGACGAAGGGAAAGAGCACCGAATTGCTCGATGGAGTGGTGATATTGATGATGATTCCATTCGTAATGCGTTAAAAAATAGCTAAAAATTTTAGCTTTTACACAGCTCGTTAATATTCTTTAGGCCACCTTCGGGTGGCTTTTTTATGCCCTCGATTCGATGGAGGACAACAACAGCGATAAGGGGTTTATCAATGTCTGAGCCTGTATCAGCAACAGCAGCTTCAGCGGCACTCGCTACGGTCGGTGTGTTTGGGTGGTTCACTGGCCTTGATTACGGCGTTGTGTTCGGTGCGTTTGCTGGGGCCGTGTTCTATGTCACATCAGCAGTAGACCTGTCAGCGTGGCGACGTATCTCATATTTCGGCGTGTCGTTCCTGTGCGGCCTGTTTGGTGCTGGTGTCGCTGGCGCAAAGTTAGCGGCTTGGCTCAACTATCCCGATAAACCATTGGATGCCTTGGGCGCGGTGATCATCTCCGCACTGGCGGTTCAGCTTTTGACGTTCGCCAGCAACCGGGCAAAGAACCCAACATCACTGATTGATCGGTGGAGGGGGCAAAGTGGTACTAAATGACCCGCTTGTTATCTCGAACGTGGTGCTGTGCAGCCTGGTTGTGATCCGGTTGTGCTTCTTTCGAAAGAATGGGGCGACGCACAGGCGCTGGGCGGCTTGGCTGGCTTACCTGCTTATCTTGGCCTACGGCAGTGTGCCGATCCGCTTCTGGTTCGATCACTACCACAACACGCACTGGGCGTCGTTCGCACTTAACGCCATCATCTGCATCGCGATATACCGCGCTGGCGGGAACGTCGCCAAACTCTTCAGTGTCCTGAGACATCCACAATGACAAAAGACCAATTTCAACGGGCGGCTTCACTCAGCGCCGAATTAGCCGCGCGCTGGTATCCGCATCTGGTATCTACGATGGCCGAATTCGACGTCACGACACCGGCGCGTCAGGCGGCATTCATTGCGCAGATCGGCACTGAGTCCGGCGGCTTCAAAACGCTGTCCGAGTCGTTCAACTATTCGATTGCTGGCCTGTCAGTGTTTGGTAACCGCCTCACCGCGTCGCAGCGCGAGCAGCTGGGCCGCCGGAATGGAGAAGGTCCATTGCCGCTCGAGCGCCAGCGCGCTATTGCCAATCTGGCCTATGCGAACCGCTTCGGTAACAAAGCAGCCGGAGACGGCTATAAATTCCGAGGCCGTGGACTGAAGCAGATCACGTTCCTCGACAACTATCTCGCCTGTGGCCGCGCGCTGGGCATCGACCTTATCAGCGACCCGGACCTGCTATTGCAGGACGAATACGCGGCGCGGTCGGCGGGCTGGTTCTGGAAAGCCAACAACTGCAATCGCTTTGCAGACTCGGGCGATTTCACCGGGCTGACGAAGTGCATTAACGGCGGCATTAACGGGCTGCCAGACCGTCAGGCCCGCTTGCTGGTGGCGCAAAAGGCGCTGGGGCTGAAATGAACGTTAAGGCGTTAGTAATAGTCGCTGCGCTGCTGGCCGCCGGTGTGACGTGGTGGATTGAGGGTATGCGCTGGGATAAAGACGTTTCCAGTCTGAAGGAGTCCCACGGCCTCGCGCTTAAGGCTATCAGCGATAAAGCCTTCGCTGATTTGGCTGCCGCCAACCAGCGCACCGCTGAAGCGCAGGCCGCTGCCGCAGTGTTAGATAAGAAGCATACCGAGGAATTAGCCAATGAACTGGCAAAAAATGAAGCCCTTCGCGCTGACGTTGCCGCTGGCACTCGCCGCGTGCGGATCGCCGAAGCCAGCCTTGCAACCAGTCAGCTCACCCGAGGCAGCAATACCGGAGCCTGCGGCGTGGGCAATGCAGCACAAGTCGAACTCTCTGACGCTGGTGGACGGGCTGTTCTCGATCTCCGAGCCAGCGCCATCAAAGATGACCAAGTGATTCAGTACCTTCAAGGCTATATCAAAAAGGTTTTACGTGAGGAGAGATAAGATTTAAGGTAAAAAATAATCATGATGAACGTATACTATATTATGCTAGTTATCAGTTGCATTTAAATATATAAATCATGGTGAGAAATTAAACATGTCTGATTATACCAATTTAATCTCAGCAGGGATCGCAGCTTTTATGGCTGGTGGTTTTACTTTGCTGGGCGCATGGATGAATAACAAAAGCAATAATTCAAGGCTTGACAGTCAGTTGCGACATGAAAATATTAAGTTGAAGTCTAATTTAATTATTTCTCGTGGGGAGGAATTGTATTTTCTTATAATTAAGTGGAAAAAGATGGTTTTACATACTGACCATCAAGAAATGCATATTGCCAGAAACTTTAAAACTAGGGAGCAAGTAGACGCTGAATCCGACAATGAAGGAAGTGTCGATTATGATAGGATGGAAACTATTATGAATATATACTTTCCAGATTTGATGGATGTTTTTAATTTGGCTCGTGGATGCAGAATGCCGGTAGTTGAAATGTCTTTGGGGCTTTATGAAAGAGAATTATCAGCAAGCGAGAAGGTTGAGTTAATCCTAAAATGCCAAAGAGAGTTTATTAATGAAATGGGGAGGCTACTGGCTAAACTCAAATCCGATATGTCAGAATCAATTAATATTTAAAATTTCCTTGATGCCCCGCATTAATTAGCAATGGGGCAACACTATCACAATTTTATTTATTTAACTCTGAATTTCAAATGGTTAGAAGTAAACGGCTCAGTGGTCAGCTGAGCCTTTGAAGTTCAGTTAGGAAATGGCGGTTATCAATTTATTATCAATAAGATTATTGAATAACCTAAGGATAATATCTTCAATTAAATTTGTTTGATCATAGAATCCGATATTAATCACGCCTTTGGGGTCAAAGCTAACATTACCTTGGGATGAAAGATAAAACTCTAATACATTGATTTTGTTTTTATCTTTCTCTATTTGATATGAAAACTTCCATAATGGCACTAAATCATGAATGACCAGTCTATCCATTGGCTCAGGAAAAACACTTAACGCCTTAGAGCTTATATGCAGTTTCTTTGATTGAATGTCATGGTTCACTTCAAAGACTGCTTTGAGCTGCGGGTGTGCGTGCGATTGAAAATAAGAGCTTAAATTTTCTTTCAGCTTGTTTGCTGAGATAAGAAGCTGTTCTTTTCGGGAGTTTATAGAACGAATGCACTCGTAGAATTCTGGTTCAGAAATCATAATATCTCCTACATCTATAGAAATAAGAAGAAACATTATGACATATTTTATCGCAGTCACTCAAAAACAAACAGCGTTTCATTAATGCCTGCACGTATCCCACGGTCATGCCGAAAGCATGGTTGCCCAAAGACGACCATCGATCGGTCAGGCTATTGCCCTGACCATATCAACACCGGATGGGAAGCCCACCAGCAAGGTAAGAGCAGGCATGAGCGAGGTTATGGTGTGCAATGGGACAAGTTGCGCCCACTAATACTGGCGCGTGACAAACACCTGTGTCAGCAGTGCAAGCGACTAGGGCGAGTTACTGCTGCACAAACTGTGGACCACATCATTGCCAAAGCAAATGGGGGTACCGATGAACAAGGCAACCTCGAGAGCCTGTGCTGGCCGCATCACCGAACGAAGACAGCAACCGAAAGGCTGAAATGATAACCATTATCAACTAGAGATGGGTTATAGTTGCATTTTGAATCATTTTAATTCAAATGATAATAATTCTCATCATGGCGGGAGGGGCGGGTAAAGAGTTCCCCCCTCTCGCCTTAAAGGACCGCCGCCTAAGTTTTTGTCGCACGCCCGCAGGTTGGAAAAGATTTTTAGGGGTACCCCAACAAACTATTAATAGGAGTTTTCGATTATGTCCGGACCACCGAAAACCCCGACGCATCTGGTTTTATTGACAGGGAACCCATCAAAACGAGCCATCAATAAAAACGAACCAAAACCCCCTTCAGGGGTACCCCCAATTCCGAAGCATTTGGACAAGATGGGGAAGTACTGGTTTAAGCGGATCGGGGATGAACTCGACGCTATTGGCGTGATGACCAAGCTCGATGGCAAGGCACTCGAACTGTTGATCGAAGCCTATACAGAATATCGCCATCACTGCGATGTTTTGGCCGAAGAGGGATACACCTACAAATCAAAATCAGCAACCGGTGACGATATGGTGAAAGCTCATCCCGCCGCCGTGATGAAATCTGATGCATGGAAACGTATCCGGGCGATGCTCGGTGAATTCGGCATGACTCCAGCAAGCCGGGCAAAGGTTGGCGGTAAAAGCCCGGCGGAAGTCGACCCCCTCGATGAATTTTTGAAAAAGCGCAAATGATGAATGGCAACCGTTTCGGAAGGTATCCAGTACGCAGAGCGCGTGCTCACCGGCGAGATTGTTGCTGGCGAACTGGTGCGGCTTTCGTGCCAACGATTCCTTAACGATTTAGAGCATGGGCCGGAACGCGGCGTCTACTTCAGCGAGGAGCGCGCCCAGCACATCCTCGATTTTTATAATTTCGTTCCTCACGTTAAAGGTGCATTAGCAGGCAAGCCAATAGATCTGATGGCTTGGGACGTTTTTATTTTGATTAACCTCTTTGGCTTCGTTATCCCCCTTATCGATGAAATGACCGGGGAACAGATGTTTGATGACGACGGCGATGCAATCATGGTTCGACGGTTCCGAACTGCCTATAACGAGGTCGCACGTAAAAACGCAAAATCCACCCTTTCTTCTGGCATTGGCCTTTACATGACCGGCGCGGACGGCGAAGGCGGGGCCGAGGTCTACTCAGCTGCTACTACGCGAGATCAGGCCCGCATCGTTTTTGATGATGCCAAGAACATGATCAAGAAGGCACCAAAGACGCTGGGCAGGCTTTTTGGTCATGTAAAACTGAATATCCACCAGGAGAGAACGGCCTCTAAGTTCGAACCACTTTCCAGCGATGCAAATAACCTCGACGGCTTGAACATTCATTGCGGGATCGTTGATGAGCTGCATGCTCACCGCACCCGTGATGTTTGGGACGTTTTAGAAACGGCGACCGGTGCGCGCCTCCAGTCACTTCTGTTTGCCATAACAACTGCGGGAACGAACAAGGAAGGGATCTGTTTTGAACAGCGTGACTATGCAATCAAGGTCTTGCGTGGCGTTGTTGAGGACGACACGTATTTTGCTGTCATTTACACGCTTGATGAAGACGACGATCCGTTTGATGAAAAGAACTGGCCGAAGGCGAATCCCGGATTAGGAATTTGTAAACGCTGGGATGATATGCGCCGACTGGCTAAAAAGGCCAAAGAGCAGATCGCCGCCCGGCCTAACTTCTTCACCAAGCACCTCAATATCTGGGTGACGGCCGAAAGCGCTTGGATGGATATGGATCGCTGGGCCAAATGTGAAGGCGTTGCGCCGGATGAACAGCTATGTGCGTGGCCGCTGTGGGTAGGTATCGACCTCTCGAATAAAATCGATATCTGCGCGGCCGCCAAAACATGGCTCGCGCCGAACGGTCATACCCACTCTAAATTCAAATTCTGGATCCCAGAGGGTCGATTAGAAACAGCCCCTAATCATATCGCCGAGCTTTATAAAAAGTGGTCTGACGGAGGTTATCTGGAACTGACGGACGGTGACGTTATCGACCACGGTTACATCAAGGCGGAAGTAGAGGCGTGGGTCAAAGGGGAAAGCCTGCGAGAAATCGCATTCGACCCATGGAGTGCCACACAGTTTAGCCTGGCGCTGGCCGAGGAGGGGCTTCCTCTCGTAGAAGTAGCTCAGACGGTTAAAAACCTCTCCGAGTCTATGAAGACGGTGCAAGCAGATATTTACGGCAACAAATTCCACCATGACGGCAATCCGGTAATGACGTGGATGATGTCCAACGTCACCGTGAAACCGGACAAAAACAACAACGTCTTCCCGAACAAATCAACGCCTGAAAACAAAATCGATGGTCCGGTAGCACTGTTTACCGCCAAAAGTCGATTAATCGTTAATGGTGGCGATGATAAGCAGGACTTAACCGACTTCTTTGAAGATCCGATAATGATAGGTGTCTGATGAAATCCACAAAACAACCGGGGCGCGTAAAAAGCGCCCTTTTAAATTGGCTCGGTGTACCTATCAGTTTGACCACCGGCACATTTTGGCAGGAGTGGATGGGTACCAGCAGCAGCGGTAAAACGGTGACTGTCGATAAGGCGATCATGCTCTCAGCTGTCTGGTCCTGTGCACGGCTGCTGAGTGAGTCAGTCTCCACGCTGCCATTGAAAGTTTATAAGCGGGAAAAAGACGGTTCTCGCGCGCTGGCGACCGACCACCCAGCCTACAAAGTACTCTGTAAACAGCCCAACGGAGAAATGACGCCGTCCAGATTCATGCTAATGCTTGTGGCCAGTATCTGCATGCGTGGTAATGCCTTCATTGAAAAGTTGATGATCGGGCAAAAGGTTGTTGCTCTCAACCCGCTTCTTCCTCAAAACATGGTCGTTGAGCGCCTAGATAATGGGCAGTTGCGGTACACCTACACCGATAAAAATGGCAAACGCGATATCCCCGTGAAAAACATGATGCATATTCGTGGGTTTGGACTGGACGGTGTCTGCGGCATGATGCCGATGATGGCCGGGCGTGATGTCATTGGCTCTGCAATGGCGGTTGAAGAATCTGCCGCGAAAATCTTTGAGAACGGAATACAGAACTCAGGGTTCATTAGTGCTAAGGCCGATATCAACCCGGAACAAAGAGCGCGTTTAAAGCAAAACCTGAGCACGTTTGTCGGTTCAAAGAATGCCGGTAAGGTCATGGTACTGGAAGGCGATATGACTTATCAGGGGGTAACGATGAACCCTGAGGCTGCGCAGATGCTGGAGAGTCGCTCCTTCAGCATTGAAGAAATCTGCCGTTGGTTCCGGATCCCGCCATTTATGGTTGGCCACATGACGAAACAAAGCAGCTGGGCGTCAAGCGTAGAAGGCATGAACCTTTTATTCCTCACAAACACGCTGCGTCCGCTGCTGGTCAATATCGAGCAGGAGATAGCACGCTGCCTGCTGGGGAACGATGAAGATTATTTTGCTGAGTTCTCGGTAGAGGGTTTGCTCCGTGCCGACAGCGCCGGGCGCGCTGCGTATTACACCACAGCCTTGCAGAATGGTTGGATGAGTCGCAACGACGTCCGCCGTCTGGAAAACCTGCCTCCGATACCGGGCGGGGACATTTATACCGTGCAGCTGAACCTCACTGCACTTGAGGATTTACGACAAAATAACCAGGCTGCCAGAGCTAATGCACTGCTCGAACTTCATAACCAACTATTCCCCGATATTTCTTTCGAACATTCCCCGCTGAAAAAGGCGGCTTAGGAGTAAACCCATGTCATTAAAACATCTTCCGGCAGCGCCGGAGGGGCGCCCGTGCGCGAAAGTTACCAGTGAGCTATCACCGGCCGCGTTAGACCGCTGGGACGGTGGCGTTAAGGCTGCCAACAGCAATGACAACACGATCTCTATTTTCGATGTCATTGGTTCTGATTATTGGGGAGATGGAGTGACAGCCAATCGTATCGCTGGCGCTCTTCGTTCAATGAACGGCGAAGACGTCACTGTGAGCATTAACTCGCCGGGCGGGGACATGTTTGAAGGGCTGGCGATCTATAACCAGCTGCGAGAATACAGCGGCAAAGTAACTGTGAAAGTGCTGGGGATTGCTGCTTCTGCTGCGTCGATTATCGCCATGGCAGGTGATGAAGTTCAGATTGGGCGCGGAGCTTTCCTGATGATCCACAACTGTTGGGTTGTAGCGGTCGGAAACCGGCATGACCTCGCACGGGCCGCTCAGGACATGGAGCCCTTTGACCGTGCAATGCAGGATATCTACTCCGCGCGCAGCGGACTTGATGCCGTAACCGTATCGGAAATGATGGACAGCGAAACTTATATTGGCGGCAACGAGGCGGTCGATAAAGGCTTTGCAGACCGGCTTCTGTCGGCGGATGAAATTTCCGATGGGGACGAAAGCCCTGCAGCCGCGCTGCGAAAACTCGACGCGCTGCTGGCAAAAGCTAATACCCCGCGCTCTGAGCGCAGAAAACTTCTCAAATCTTTATCTGCCAGTATGCCGGGCGCTACTGGCAATCACCAAGGTAAGCCGAGCGCTACCGATGCACCAAAACCTGAAAACATCAAACAACTTGAAGACGCGCTGGCCGCGTTCGGCAAATAAGGAAGCACCATGTCTGACGTAAATGAATTATTGAAAAAAGTATCTGCCAAGCTCGAAGAAGTATCCGGCACGTTCAGTCAGAAGGCTGAGGATGCTTTGAAAGAAGCCAAAAACTCTGGCCAGCTTTCCGCACAGACCAAAGAGGCGGTTGATAAAATTGCCACCGAGTTCAACGCGCTGAATGAAGCGAACAAATCACTGAAGGCTTCAGTTGGGGAGCTCGAGCAGCACGTTGCGCAGATGCCTCTCAACAGCGCAGCGAAGGTGATTGAGACCGTGGGGCAGGTGGTTATCAGCTCCGATGCACTGAAGGCGTTTTCGGCCAGCGTAGAAGGCGGTAAACGCGTCAGTATTCCGGTAAGTGCGGCCTTGCTATCAACTGACGTTGCTCAGGGCGTAGTCGAGCCACAGCGTTTGCCTGGCATTGATACTGCGCCAAAGCAACGCTTATTCATCCGTGACCTTATTGCGCCCGGTCGCACGGGTTCACCTGCAATCTTCTGGGTTCAGCAGACGGGCTTCACAAACGCTGCCAAAGTGGTCGCAGAAGGCACTACCAAGCCATACAGCGATATCGAGTTCGCAACTAAGATCACCCCTGTTACGACGATTGCACATATGTTCAAAGCGTCGAAGCAGATCCTCGATGATTTTGCCCAACTACAATCGACCGTTGATGCCGAAATGCGCTTTGGGCTGAAGTATGTTGAAGAGCAAGAAATTCTCTTCGGTGATGGCACTGGCGTGCATCTTCACGGCATTGTGCCGCAGGCGACCGCATTTAAGGCCGAGTTCGAAGTGGATAAGCAGAACGGCATTGATGATCTGCGACTGGCAATGCTTCAGGCCCAGTTGGCGCGCTTCCCGGCATCCGGCCACGTTCTTCACTTCATTGACTGGGCGAAGATTGAGCTGACGAAAGATACTCTCGGTCGCTACATCCTTGCAAACCCGTCCGGTTTAACTGGGCCGACTCTGTGGGGGCTGCCAGTCGTTGCCACTGAGGCACCGGCGTTCAAGGGCAAGTTCCTTACCGGGGCATTCAACGCAGCAGCTCAGCTATTTGATCGCGAAGATGCCAACGTGGTGATCAGCACTGAGAACGCTGACGATTTCGAAAAGAACATGATTTCGATTCGTTGTGAAGAGCGCCTGGCATTGGCAGTTAAGCGCCCAGAGGCATTTATCTACGGCACCTTCACTGTGCCAGCGGCTGGCGGCGGCCAGTAACCCCTAACTATCAATGAAAGCGGCCTATTGGCCGCTTTTTATTTGAGGAGCAAAGCATGAAATTAATCGCACTCAAGCCTATCTATCACAATGGCAATGTCGTGGTTGAGAAGGAAGAATTTGAAACCAACGAGCAACACGCTCGCGAGTTGGTAGCGAAAGGGTATGCAATGGAGGTCATTGAAAAACTCTTAAATCAAAGTTTGCCTGATGGCGAGCTGAATAATGACCTGCCAGAGCCAGAGCCAGAGCCAGAGCCAGAGCCAGAGCCGAAATCATCCAGTAAGAAAAAATAAGGTTCAACCCATGCTTGAACTCAACACGGTTAAGGCTCATTGCCGGGTCGATGCAGACTTCACGTTGGATGATGAGCTTTTAAAAATCTTTGAAGGTTCGGCTAAACGCTATGTTGAGACATGGACACGGAGGAATCTGTATCTATTGGAAACCGAACCGGGCTGGGAGACCGATGAGAATCGACTCCTATTTGATGACGATATTCGTGCAGCGATGCTTCTTTTGATTGGTCACTGGTATGCGAATAGAGAGGCTGTAAATATAGGGAATATTACTTCAGCGGTTCCTTTTGCGGTTGAATCACTTCTACAGCCTTATCGAATTTATGGTTTATAGGGGGCGCTGATGCAAGCGGGGAGACTTCGACATCGAGTCACAATTCAGAATTTTATTGAGGTCAAAAAACCTTCAGGACAACCAGAAAAGGTGTGGTCCGATACTGCTACTGTTTGGGCTGAAGTGAAGGGTATTAGCGGTCGAGAAATAGTCGCTGCTGGTGCAGAAAAAGCGGAGGCAACAATAAGGGTATGGATCAGATTCAGAAGGGATATAGGTTCGTCATCCAGACTGTTATGCGTATATGGTCCATTTAAAGGCTTGATTTTAGATGTGTCTGGGTCACCTATTCCTGATGCGCGAATGTCACAACTTGAGATTCTTTGCACTTTGGGGGTCAAATCGTGATCGATACGAAACTGGATTTTTCAGAATTGCGGAGTATTTCAGAAGACCTTAACGCTTTGAGTAAAGCGGAGAACCGGAAGGTTATGCGCGATGTGACGCGGGCAGCAGCGACCATTTTCAAGGATGAAGCGGTGAAGCGCGCGCCTGAGCGAACCGGCAAGCTGAAGAAGAATATTGTTGTCATTACCCAGCGTGACCGCAATGGTGATATCTCTTCGGGGGTACATGTTCGCGGTACCAACCCAAGGACAGGGAGTAGTGACAATAAAATGAAAACCAATGACCGCCAAAATGCTTTCTACTGGCGATTTGTTGAGATAGGCACGTCTAACATGCCTGCAATACCTTTCATCCGCCCAGCCTATGACGCGCGTCAGGAAGATGCCACAAATGCCGCCTTTGCGACGGCGAATAGGGTCGTTGATGAGGCGCTATCAAAATGACTGAGGCTGACGTTTATGGATTGATCGGGCATCTGGCCGCCGGGCAGGTTTATCCGTATGTCGCTCCGCTAAATGCCGTCGGTGAGCCGGATATTTCCGCGCCGTGGGTGGTTTTTAGCATTGTCAGCGAGAACTTTGGTGACACTTTCTGTGGACCTGCAGAGGAGACTGATTCGCTGCAAGTTGATGTCTACGCTAAAACAACCGACGAAGCTCGCGAAATTCGTGAGCAGGTACAGCTTGCCCTGGCCCCTCTGAATTTTACCCAACTTAATCGAACCAACGGATATGAACCGGAAACGGGGCTTTACCGCGCTATGCTAGAAATTCAGAACCAGCAATAAATTGAAAACCTCACCAATGGCCGCCAATGTGCGGCTTTTTTTATGTCTGGAGATCATATGACAAGTAAATATGAAGTCACGAAGGGGATGACGTTTGCCGTCACCGACGCGCCTGTAACGGCAGCAGATTTTTTAGCTCCAAGCTTTCCGGGGGCAGGGGTCGCATGGTTTGAGGCAGCCTGTGCGACCAAAGAAATCACATTCACGGGCGGCCAGAAAGGCGACATCGACGTCACCACGCTGTGCTCTACCGAGCAGGAGCAGACCAACGGCCTCGCTGCGCCAGCAGAGATGAGCATTACCCGTAACTGGGTTGGTGATGAAGAGGCCCAAGAGGCTCTCCAGACGGCCTATGAAAACGATGAGCTGCGCGCGTTGCGCGTTTTGTTCCCATCAGGCAATGGCTTTTATGTCCTGGTTGAAGTGCGCCAGAGCTCATGGTCAGCAGCAACGTCTTCCGTTGTAGGAGCGACCTACTCACTCCGTGTTCGCGGCAAGCCAATTCGTATTCGTAAAGAGATTCCGAAAGTTAACTCCAAAGCGAGTACATAAACGATTCATTCCGCTTTCCCTTCCCCCTAAGATTTGAATGGAACTACACAATGACCAAAAAAGAATTAGCCGCCTCATTACGCGATCTTGCTCTCGCGCCGTCTGGCGCATACCGCATCAAGGAGACAACTGTCCCGGAATGGGATGGCGCCAAGGTAATTCTGCGCGAACCATCCGGGCAGGCGTGGGCTGACTTCCAAGCTCTTCTCAATCCTGAAGTGCCAGAAGGTACCGAACCGACAAAATTAACACCGGCAGAAACCTTTAATCGTAACCGCGCAGCGGACGTGATTCTGTTCATTGACGTTTTGCTTGATGAAGAAGGTCAACCAGTCTTTTCAGCAGAAGACCAGGAGGCAGTCGCTCAGATTTACGGACCTGTTCACGTTCGGCTGTTGCAACAGGCTCTTGCTTTAGGCGTGAGTCAGGAGGTTGCTGAAAAAAAGTAAAAGAGCCGCTGACCTTCTTTCTTTTCTCTCTGGCGCTCCGTTTGGGGCGCACCGTACACGAACTCTGCCAGACCCTAACCGCCAGCGAACTGAAAATGTGGATCGCCTATGACCGGCTAAGCCCTATTGGTGACTGGCGCGGCGACGTGCAGGCGGCGCAGGTGGCAACGGCCGCAATCAACGCTCAGGGCGGGAAACTCGGTCTTAATGACGTTTTGCTGAAATGGGACCAGTCGATTGAAGAAGGTAAAATCAGCGAGCTTGAAGAATGGATGGGAGGATTGTAACTTTGTAAGGTATGAAATCTTGCAAAGGAAAAGAAATGAGAAATCTTATTTTAGTTTTAATTTTATTCTCTATCTCTAATGGAGTCTATTCCAGAGATTTATCAAAGGATGAAATAAATGCAGTTGAAGAATCAATAAAGGAAAACCTAAAAGATCCTTTTTCTGTGGTTTTTTATCATGATGATTATCCTTATCCTGATAAAACATATATATATTGCGGATATTATAATGCTAAAAATTCGTATGGGGCATTTACAGGTAAGCAATTATTTTCTGTGATGTTAATGAAAAATAACGAAGGTAAGTTGCTAGCGCCAGAACTTAGCGGAGGTGGAAGAGATCCTTCTGTCGTAGCTTCAATATGCGCGTCAGCTGGTTATGATCTTCCAGTTAAAAAAATCTTTTTCTCTGACGTTAACAAAGAAAGAGAGAAAAATGGAATTCAACAATTAAGCAAGTCATACATAAGAAATTAAAATCCTCGCGCATGCGGGGTCAGGATATTAAATGGCTACGCTGCGCGAATTAATTATCAAAATTTCTGCGAACTCTAGTTCCTTTCAGTCCGAGATTTCCCGTGCTTCGCGCATGGGAGCGGATTATTACAAAACGATGGAGCAGGGCGGTAAAAAAGCCGCGGCAGCGACGCGTGATACACAGCGCGCGATCAGCGAACTAAGTGCAGAACTTGCCTCTGTGAAATCTTCTGCTGCTGGGTTGGCGGGCACATTTGCCGGGGTCTTTGCAACTCACCAGCTTGTTGAATTTGCTGATACGTGGAATCAGCTAAGTGGTAGGCTTCGATTAGCCTCGACATCCTCTGATGATTTCTCAGCCTCCCAGCGTGTGCTGATGGATATAAGTCAGCGCACTGGCACCTCTCTTCAAGCTAACAGTAATCTTTATGCTCGTATTGCCCAGTCAATGCGCTCAGCAGGATTTGCTTCCGCTGACGTGGCAAAGGTTACCGAGACAGTGGCTACGTCCCTAAAACTGTCAGGGGCCAGCACCGAAGAGGCCAGCTCTGTTATTACCCAGTTGAGTCAGGCATTGGCCTCCGGGGTTCTGCGTGGTGAAGAATTTAACTCCATCATGGAAAATGGCGGGCGACTGGCTAAATTGCTAGCCGATGGCTTGGGTACCACCATAGGTGGCCTGAGAAACATGGCTAATAACGGCGAGTTAACCACCGATAAAATCGTACCGCTGCTGACCAACGTGCAGATCCTGCGCGATGAATTTGACACGCTGCCAGCCTCTATCAGTGGGTCAGCGCAGAAAGTGCAAAACGCCTTTCTCGCGTGGGTCGGAGGCGCGAACGATGCTGTGGGTGCGTCATCTACTCTGGCTGGCATTCTCGACGGGTTGGCGAAGAATATCGACACCGTTGCGAATGTCGCAGGCACATTGGTTGGCCTAGGCATCGCCCGTTATTTCGGGAATATGGTCGGGAGTGTTGCTCAGTCAACAGCGGCGGTAATTTCGAATACTGCCGCGGAAGTCGCGCTTGCGCAGGCTCAAGTGCGTGGGGCGCAGGTAAGCGTGGCGGCAGCAAGGCAGACGGTTTATCGCGCCCAGCAGGCAAGAGCAGCAGCAACGTCTATCGAAACGCAAATTGCAGCCGAGCGCAAATTGGCGGCGGCTCAAGCGTCACTAAACAGTGCCATTAGCGGTCGGTCGGCAGCAGTGAGCCAACTGACCAGCACTGCTTCTGTCATGTCGCGCTTGGGCGGAGGCGTGCTCGGACTTCTCGGCGGGTGGCCGGGGGTCATCATCTCTGCCGGTGGGGCAATGTATGGCCTGTATCAGCATACTCAGCAAGTGCACAAAGAGGCTGTGGGTTTCGCTAATAACCTCGATGAGATAAACGGCAAGCTTCAGACAATGAGCGTGCTTGGACTCAAGGCAACCGCTAGCGACGCCCGGTCGTCTCTGGCGGCACAGAAAAGCGATCTGGCAGATTTAGACGCACAAATCGTCAAGGTGAAAGATAGTCAGGCTGGCCTTGCAAAAATTCAAGGTGATTATAATAAATCCCCGAGAATGACGTATTTAAATACGTTCATGGATCAGGCTGATATTACAGAAAAAAACATTGCTCTAACTGACCAACTCAACAAGCTGGAATATGATCGAGAGAAAGCCGCGGCAAGAGTGACTGCTACACAAAAATTGGTTAATGAAGCTACAGACTTAGCCGCAGAAAAAGCGGTAAAACAAGCCGGTGCTATTTCTATTTTAAATGGTGCCTATCAGCTTCTTAACCAGACCATGGCTGTAGTCCCAACAAACATTCCAAATTTTGTATTACCGACCCTTCCTGTCTCCACCGCTACGCCACAGCAACAAACAGCGCTTGAAAAGTCGAGGCGTGAGAACGAGCTGGCAAGCCTTTCTGGTCTACAAAAGCTCCATCAGCAGCACGTGTATGAAGCAGAAGACCTGAAGCTAACCGGCGCGCTCTATACCACCTATATCTACAACAAAGATCAGGCAGCCAAGAAAGATGCGGCAGCTGCTGAGGCGAAAAAGGCAGGCACGGCGGCGACCAGAGACCAGAACAAATCTGAGCGGGAAGCGGCGACCATCGCAGAGCAGTATGCCCGTAAGATGGCTGACCTGACCGTCGAGATCGAAGTTCAGAAAGTAAGAGCGACCGAGGGAGAGAAAGCGGCCGAGCTTTATGCCGCGTCACATCAGGCCGGTACCAAGTGGACGGAAGAACAGCGCAAGGCTATTCGCGCTTCCTCTGAAGAGCTGGCGAAGTGGAACCAGAAAGCTGATGAGACGGTGAGAAAGCAGCGTGAGCAGGCCGACGCGCTGAAGCAGTTAACGGAAGCGACCCGTAAATTCAGGGATGAAGGCGCCCTTGCTACTGAAACTGGCAGCATGAGTGACCGTCAGCGCCATAAATTCGATGAAACGCAGCAGATAGACCGCTTGTTTGATAAGGCTGGTGGACAGGGTAATTCACAGGCTGTCGCCGCGCGCATCGCTGCTCTGGATGAGCTGGATAAGAAATACAAAGCAATTGCGATCGCAGAGAGTGACTGGCGGGCCGGGGCACAAAAAGGCCTAGAGAACTGGATGGACAACGCATCGAACTATGCGGATCAGACAGCCAATCTCGTTTCTAACACGATGAGCGGCTTTGTGGATACGCTTTCCGGCGCCCTGAGTGGCAACAAGGCAAGCTGGGAGGACTGGTCTAAATCAGTGCTTCAGTCCATGCAGAAAATTATTCTCAACGCGATGCTCGTTAACAGCATGAAGTCACTCGCGGGTCCGGGCTTCCTTAGCTTTATGGGTTTCGGTAGTGCTGCCGCAGGAGCTGGCGCGATGGGCCTTTCAACCAGCTTCCAAGGCTATGATGAGGGAGGGTATACAGGCGACGGAGGGAAATACGAGCCCAAAGGCGTGGTGCACGGCGGAGAGTTTGTATTCACCAAAGAGGCTACGCAAAAAATAGGCGTAGAAAATCTATCTGCGCTGATGAGAAACGCTCGAGGATATGCGGGCGGCGGCTACGTCGGCAATAACCCAACGTCAATGCCTTTAACGCGCGGAACTAATTCCTATAACGGCGGGAATACGGTTGGAGACACGTCTTACGGCGCTGCTGGAAATGGGACAACTATTGTTCATCAGACTTTCTATGTCTCCGGAAACGGTGACGCAGCACTGAAGCAAGCAATGCAGGACGCGGCGCGTCAGGGGGCGCAGGACGGAGCGAAACAAGCCCGGCAGGAAATGCTTCAGGACTTCCAAACAAGAGGGCAAGGCCGCCGCCTGCTTGGCGTTTAACAGGAGAGAACTATGGCTGTGCTCGAATGGCCGCATGACGTATGTCCGGCCTCATTAACTTGGCGGCCGGAGAGTAACAGTAAGACTTTTCGTTCGCCCTTCAACGGTGCTTCACAAACTGTTCGCTTCCCCGGCACCCGCTGGCTCTGTTCCTTGACCTTTACCAACCTGAACGATGATAAGTCACGTCGCATTGATGCGCTGGTGGCGGCGCTGGATGGTGAGTATGGTCGTGTAAAAATCCGGGACTGGGGGCGTTCCGGGCGAACACCCGCAGGCGCACCGGTTGTTTCGGATGCCAATCAGTCAGGCGTGTCACTGGGTACCAAAGGCTGGACGCCGGGGGTAGTCGTTTTACGCACCGGGGATTACTTCACCGTGAACGATGAGCTGAAGATGGTCACCGCCGACGCCAGCAGTAACAGCAGCGGGGTGGCTATCATCCAGTTTGCGCCGATGTTGCGCAGCTCGCCACCGGCGAATACCCCGCTCGAAGTCTCCGCGCCCTACGGTATTTTTAAGCTGAAGGATAACAGTCAGGGAACAGGAAACCGGATACCGGGCATATTTACCAGTTACACCATCGATTTTGAAGAGGCCTTTTGATGATAGTTGCGCCATTTACCGATGACATGATCACTTGGCTTTCTCGCGACAGGGTCACTGCCGTTCTGGCATCAAAAATTGAGTTTGAATCAGGCACCGTTTATATCCATTCGGGTACCGGCCCGATGGTTCTTAACGGTTTTGTGTTTACCGGCCTCGGCGAGATGGGCAGCGTGGATGATGTGGGCGAAACCAGCACGACGAGTCCCACGCAACTGAAGATGACGCTGTCCGGGCTGGATATGTCGCTATTTGCAACAACACTAAATGAGCGCTGTGTTGGACGGCCAGCAGAGCTTTACCTTGTCGCTCTGGATGATTCGGGTGTGCCGCAGGTCGCTGACCTGCTGTTTAAAGGCAAAGTGACCAGCACCTCGGCCAGCGCCGGTGCTACCAATGCATTGCAGTACACCATAAGCAATGTTTTTGAAGACTGGCAGCGCCCCTTCCCAGACCGTTTCACCGATGAATCGCATCAGGCTTCGCAGGCTGGCGACCGCATTTTTCGCTACGTTGCGCAGATGTCAGAACGCTCTATTTTCTGGGGAAGCAAGAAAGACGCTCCGCCGTTTACTTATTCATAGGGGATCGCATGAAGCATCCTGACTGGCAAAGAAGACTGATAGACGTGATTAAGGCCGCTGAAAAGCGGCCTTTTTTATGGGGCGAGCATGACTGCTGCCTGTTTGCCGCTGACTGCGCACAGGCAATGTGTGGCGAGGATTTCGCTTCTGATTTGCGTGGTACCTACAGTACTGCTGTTGGAGCAAAGCGCGTGCTGCTGAACGCGGGCGGTTCGATTGAGAAGGTGTTGGCACAGCATCTTGACGAAGCGCCGGTGAGCCTGCGCCAGCGCGGTGACATTGCCGTAGTGATTAGCGGTGGCAGCCGCTGTGCTGGCGTTGTGTTTGGCGGTGCTGTTTTTGTTCCGGGAGAGTCCGGACTGGTGAAATTGTCGGGCAAGCCCGAAAGCATCTGGAGGGTTCGTTAATGCCTGCTGCTATTCCTATCATTGCGACAGTGGCCGCTGGCGCCGCGGCTTCTTATCAGGCTTACGGCATTGCCATGGCGATCACCATTGCCGCTCAGGTTGCAACGCAGGCGCTGACCAAGAAACCTTCCCTTGACGGGTACCGTGATAACGCCGAGCGCAAGCAGGTTTTGCGCGCCGCCGCCAGCGCCAAGACGGTCGTATACGGGCAAACCATGACAGCCGGCACGCTCTTTTTCTCAGAGGAGCAGCCGGGCGATCAGACCGACGGAGAGATGCTGCACCTAGCGATCACGCTGGCTGGCCATGCACTTTCCAGTGTGGGAAAGATTTATCTGGGTGACGATGAGATAGCCACCTTTGGTGATTTCGCCCAGTTCGAGGTCCACATTGACCGTCAGACTGCCGATCCTTACCTGCTGGCTAATGCTCCATCATGGAAGGCCGACATGATTGGCAAAGGCATCAGCTGGCTGCGACTCACGCTGAAATACAGCGCTGAGAAGTTTCCATCAGGCATTCCGAATGTGCGCGTCGAAAAGTTTGGTCGCTCGGTATACGACCCTCGCACCGGGCAAACCGTTTATTCGAACAATGCCGCGCTCTGCATTCTGGACTATTACCGCAATTACCTGAAAGTGCCTGACAGCGATATTCTCTGGGATCAATTTCAGGAGGCGGCCAATATCGCAGATGAGATGGTCACCCGCGCTGATGGCGCAAACGAGAAGCGCTACACCATCAACGGTGAGTTTGACCTCAGCGAAAACAAAGCCAGCATCCTCGAGTCTATGCTTGCAGCATGCGCTGGTGAGCCAACGTATACCGCCGGAAAGCATGGGATTCTGGTGGGGGCGTATTACGGACCAGCCAGCCTTATTATTACCGAAAGTCAGTTGGCCGGTGACATAGAAATCATGCCCGAAGTTTCGCAGTCCGAGCGAGTCAACACTATTAAAGGGACATTTGTAGATCCGCTACAGTTTTACTCCGAAACAGATTTCCCAGCAGTTTCAGTCAGAGAATGGGTAACTGAAGATGGGGTGGAGATCTCGCAGGATATGAAGCTCCGCTTTGTGACTTCCGAATTTCTTGGGCAGCGTCTGGCCGATATCAAGCTGAAGCGTACCCGCATATCGCGCACCATGAACGTAGTACTAAACCTGAGTGGCTACCGTTACCGGCCCGGCATGTACGTGAAAGTGAATTTCCCGACGCTCGGCATGAATAATATCGAAATGCGCGTCACTGACTGGAAGTTTGGCGTGCAGAATGGCGTGCAACTGACGCTTAAACAGGAAACCTCCGATGTCTGGGGGGATGCTATTGGCAAACCGATTGAGCGGCCGCCATTCACTCAGTTACCGCCGGGCGGGGTGGCTCAGCCACAAAACCTGCGTTACACGGTCGAGGAAATTGGGCAGGTTGTACAGGGCGTGCTGTCTTGGCAGAACATCGGGCAAGTTTCTTACAACAACGTCATCATCCGCCGCGCCGGGGTTCCTGTACTTTCTGTTCAGGTGCCCGGCACATTCACGCGCCTGACTGGCCTGCTCCGCGATAGCTATACGGCGCACGTAATTGCCGTTAATCAGATGGGGGCGCAGTCTCCAGAAGGCTTTCTGGCGTTCAATATCGAGGCACCGCCACCGCCGTCGTCCGTCAGTGTTGAGCAGGGCTATTTTGCTATCACGCTGAAGCCGAAAATGGCGGAGCTCACCAGCGTTTCCACGCAGTTCGATTTCTGGACCTCGGGCGAGATAAGGCTTGCAAATACCAATACGGCAACGGTAGAGGCTGGCGCTACTCGCGCCGGTATGGGGACGACGTGGACTAGCAACGGTTTGAAGGTCGATCACACCTATTACTGGTATGTGCGAACAATCAATGCATTCGGTTCCTCTGCATTCGTTGAGGTTGTCGCGCTTTGCAGTACCGACACAGCCAGCCTGATTGATCAGATTTCCCACGAAATCGAAGGGTCGGAAACGTTCGCAAACCTGAGCAAGGGGATTGATACCAATACAGACGCCATCATTGAAAACGCCATTGCAAACGATGCGGACGTGCAGCGTCGCCGGGTAGTTGATGGGCAGAATGCAGCTGAATTTCTCAGTATCACGACGCTGATTGCGAATAATGATTCCGCATATGCTCAGAAGTTCGATCAGCTAACGGCAATTTCAGGCCAGAACTCTGCTGCTGTTCAGCAGGTTTCCAGTGCTTACGCGGATTTAAACGGGAAGTTATCAGCGCAGTGGGGCGCTAAAGTGCAGGTCGACAGCAACGGAAATAAGTATGTCGCTGGCATACAGCTTGGCGTCGAAGGCAATGGCGGGGCCGTACAGAGCTACTTCCTCGTCAGTGCCAATACCATGGGGTTCTATAATCCCGGCAATGGCGAAATGAAGCTGGCCATGGCGATTAAGAACGGACAGATGTTCATCAATGAGGCGCTGATTGATTATGCCTCTATCACTCTGGCAAAGCTCGGCAGCTGGTATTCAGCCAATTATGTTCCCGGCATGAGCGGCACCATTATGCGTGCTGATGGTTCGTTTGAGTTTAATGGCTATGCTCCCGGGCAGGGGAGAGTAACCCTTGATTCAAGAGGGCTCCGTGTATATGACGCGGCAGGAAATGTGAAGGTAAAAGTTGGGGACTTGAGATAATGACATTTGGAATAGAAATATCTGGCATGAAGTCTTACAACATGGATGATGCCAGACCTCTTACATTCCTAGGGACTTTATCAATTGGCGCTGATATGGGGAATATAAACTCATCGAGTGGTAATTATTCATCTTTATGTCCCGCTGGCTCCCAATTGGTTTGCATACCTGATAATGCAATCGCGATTATCGGTTCTTCAGTATCACCAGCTATGCAGTTTAAATCTCTTGATATTGGAATAGATAATAATGCTAGAACAGTTTCAGTAACCCTTGACCTCAGAACCAATCTGCAAAGCCCGGTGTTTCGAAGCAGCGCAGCTGATAGGCCAAAATCAGTAAACGTCTATTGCGTATACCCGCCAGTGGTTAACCTTGGCGGGTTTGGCTTTGAAGTATCTCAGGGGGGCTCTTTTCCCTACGTGGTCGATAGCTCCAGAGGAATGTTTTTGACGTATACCTATAACGGTATATTCAATGGAAACCTGCAACTGCCTATCAGCACACCGTCAAACGTATTTTGTTATTGGGACCATCCTGAGGTTGCTATTTATTTTGAAGAGTCAACAAAAACAATAAGAGGTTATTCCAGCGGGGGGAATCAATCTGGCATTTCAATAAATATACAGGTATGCGCATTCTCAATGAAGAGTCCTACCGTTCCTGATTGGGGTATTCAAGTATACGGTTTAGATGGAAAAACGAGTTTTACCAGTGAAGAAATGCCAATTGTTTATAGGGGGGCTATTAACTCCCCGGGCAGAGGTGGGGCAACCACTTATTTCTCTAACCAAGACCAAGCTAATAGACCAATGATCCCTGTTTTAAAAATTGGAGGGCAACTTATAAGTAAAAGCTGGTTCCATTTAGGAATGGCGAGAAGCGGAAATGCTTTTTTTGGCAGACCAGCGGGGTTTATTAATGGTGGTGATAACAACAATCAAGATCAGCAAGTTGTTGGTTATGAATCAAAGTCACTCCCATTCATTTACGCATCTGACTACTTTTAATATAAATAGGAAATATTATGGCTTGGTATAGAGACGGAACGGTAAGAGTTACAAATGGCAGTGCAACGGTAACCGGCACTGGCACTTTGTGGGGGGACAATAAACAGGGCATTGGCCCGGGGCAAATGCTACTTGTTCCTGCGGCTGGCACAGTTCAGGTTTATGAAATCCTGCGAATAGACAGCAACACCCAGCTAACCCTGAAGGATAATTTTTTAGGGGCGACCGCAGGGTCATCCGTATACGCAATCCCGTCTTTCTACACGGATTCGGTACCTGATTTCGCGCGCCGCTTATCTGCCCAGCTCAGTTACTATCAGAGCCAAATGGATGGATGGCAGCAGATCATGACTGGCACAGGTAGTGTCACGTTAACAACTCCGAACGGTCAAACGGTTACAATAAGCAGCTTTAAAAAATTAACCGATGATATGGAAAGTAAAGCCAACACAAATGATGTGCTTTTAAAGACAGGGAGTACTGCCGCGGGATACATGAGATTTAATGGTGGAGCTGAAGTAAGCCTTGCCGGGGGCCTTTCATTCCGTGGACGATATCAAGGGGGACTAGGAAGAAACAATGATATTGAACTTTTAAGCACGGATGCATCAGCGCAAAGTGGTGATTTTGTCGGTGCCCATTTATATAAATGGTTTTCAGACGGATGGTTAACTGGGATACAGCGTGGCGCTGGCACAAATACACTCGCCTATACAATTTACTATAATGGCGCATCTAATGGTGGCGTATCTAAAACATGGGTTTTTGGTGTTGATGGATCTGCTGCGGGGTCAGGGCCGTGGGTAAATGGGTCGGATGAGCGTCACAAATCTAAAATAAAGGAAGTTGAAAATCCTCTATCGGCGGTCTGTAGCTGGCGCGGATGCTCATACGAAATGAAAGATGGCGGGGAGTCGGTTGGCCTAATTGCTCAGGACGTGGAGAAGTTTTGCCCGGTAGCAATCAAAACTTATGGGGACCGTGAATTTAGCGACAAAACTGTCATTAAAGACTTCAAATACCTCGACACAACTGGTGTGTCAGCTGCATACCACACGGGAGCTATCAAGCAGTTATTCGCACTTCTTGAGCTCGCCATTGAAGACCCTGACGCCTGTCGCGCCCGGATTAAAGCCGTGAAAGCAGCAATAATCGAGGGAACACATAGCGAAGAAACATCCTAATTTTCTTTCCTTCCCGATCAGCAGCATACCTGAAGTTATCAAAATCGTACTTCCCAACACAAAAAACCCATGATTATACTGTATGCATAACCAGTTATTTGTGGGCGTGCATTATGAATATCTTTTACCCAGTTCCAGAACCTCTAAAGCTTTCCATCCCCTTTTTTCTAGACAAAGTGCAGGCGGGTTTCCCTTCGCCCGCGCAGGACTACATTGAAAAAGGTATCGATCTCAATGAGCTTTGCGTTAACCACCCGGCGGCCACGTACTTTGTGATGGCCACGGGCATGAGTATGGTTGATGCGGGGATTTACGAAGGGTCATTGCTGGTAGTGGATAGAAGCCTGCAGGCAAAGCATGGTGACATCATCATCGCGTCTGTGGCGGGTGAGTACACAGTAAAGCGGCTTTGCACTCACCCAGTCCTTCAGCTACTCCCAATGAATCCCGACTTTCCGCCTATCGTTCTGCATGACGGCGGGGACGAGCTGGAAGTTTTCGGTGTCGTAACGTTCACCATTAATGGGTTGCAGTGATGTTTGCCCTTGCGGATGTGAACAGCTTTTATGCCAGTTGCGAGACGGTATTCCGGCCTGACCTCAAAGGGCGGCCAGTTGTCGTTTTAAGTAACAACGATGGCTGTGTTATCGCCCGCAGCGCGGAGGCAAAAAAGCTTGGCATCAAAATGGGGGACCCGTTCTTCAAAATGCGCGCTCTGTTTGAGCGCCACAAGATTGTGACGTTCAGCAGCAATTACGCACTTTATGCAGACATGAGCTCACGCGTCATGACGGTGCTGGAAGAGATGGCGCCCGCCGTGGAAATATACTCAATTGATGAAGCTTTCATGAACCTGCAGGGGGTCAGTAATTGCAAGAATCTCGAGGAGTTCGGGCGTGAGGTCCGGGCGAAGGTTTTGCAGTGGACTGGGCTAACGGTCGGCGTGGGCATAGGGCCGACGAAAACACTCGCCAAGCTGGCTAATCATGCTGCTAAAAAATGGACCAAGACCGACGGCGTGGTGGATTTGTCGCTCTTGGCACGCCAGCGAAAACTCATGGCGTTGGTCGAGGTCGGTGATGTTTGGGGGGTTGGCCGCCGGATATCGAAAAAGCTCAATGACATGGGCATCACATCAGCTCTTCAACTGGCTGACGCGCCTACCGGCCTGATACGAAAGCATTTCAACGTAGTGCTCGAGCGCACGGTCAGGGAGTTGCGCGGAGAGGCGTGCTTAGAGCTGGAAGAGTTTGCACCAACCAAGCAGCAGATAGTCTGCTCCCGTTCCTTCGGCGACCGTGTAACCGAATACGAGCTGATGCGCGAAGCCATTTGCAGCCACGCGGTCAGAGCTGCGGAGAAGCTGCGCGGTGAACGGCAGTATTGCCGGCACATTTCCGCATTCGTTAAAACCAGTCCGTTCTCAGTTAATGAGGTCTATTACGGCAAGACCGCCGGGACAAAGCTCCAGATACCGACACAGGACAGCCGCGACATCGTGGCCGCCGCAGCGACGTGCTTGGACGCTATTTGGCAGGATGGGCACCGCTTTCAGAAGTGCGGGGTAATGCTCGGTGATTTTTACAGCCAAGGCGTGGCGCAGTTGGGTTTATTCGATGAGTATAAGCCGCGGTCCAACAGCGAACAGCTAATGGCTGTGCTGGATGGGATTAACCACAGTGGGAAGGGGCGTGTTTGGTTTGCAGGGCAGGGCGTGCAGAAAAGTTGGGAGATGAAGCGACAAATGCTCTCTCCCGCGTATACGACCCGCTTTAGTGATCTGCTACGTGTGAAGGTTTAATCTGCGCTTATTAATCTGATGGGAATGAGCCACCTAAAAGTGGCTAGGCGGGAGTTAATTAGGTTTGATTTTGTTCACAAAATGAACATCAATAGTGTGGAAGTATAAATGACTGTTTCTTTATAGGAATTTGTCATGAGCAGAGCAATTGCTTACCTGAGGTTTTCCAATGCTATCCAACAAAATGGCGATTCTGTAAGAAGACAAAGAAATCTGATTAATCAGTGGCTAGATTTAAATCCGCAGTATGATTTGGATGACACTAATTATGAGGATTTAGGCTTGAGTGCTTACACAGGAGCCCATGCTGAACGAGGTGCCTTTGGTGAATTTATGGAGGCGGTTGATCTTGGGCTGATAGAGCCGGGCACGGTATTGCTTATAGAAAGCCTTGACCGCCTATCTCGAGAACGCATAGGTGAAGCAACTGAGAGATTGAGGAATATTCTCAAAGCCGGTATAGAGGTTGTCACGTTATGCGATGGATCTCATTACACGGCCTCATCTTTGGATGACCCATACGCTTCTATCAAAGCAATTCTGATAGCACAGAGAGCAAATGAAGAAAGTGAAATAAAGTCGAAACGATTAAAATCAGCTTGGGAGAAAAAACGCGAAGAAGCCGCTCTAACTGGGAGAGTAATGACAAGTGCATGCCCACGATGGATGAAATTAAATCCACAGACGCGAGAGTTTGAACTTATTAATGAACGGGTTAAAGTAATAAGAGACATATTTGAATATAGGATTAAAGGGATGTCTTTCAATAAAATAACAAAAATACTAAATGATGAAAGCACTCCAACCTTTAAAGGAAAAGTTAAGGAATGGAACCCTTCCACAATTGAACACTTGCTATCAAATAAAGCATTGATTGGGACTTGCGTTCCATCACATGCTTCAAAGCTAAAAGGGATGAAAGAAATCCAAAACTATTACCCTCCAGCTATGAGTGATGATATTTTTAATTCAGTACAAGATATTAAGCTTTCACCTTTCGGGAAGTTAAGTGAACGAGATAACCCCAACTTAATAAACATATTTCGTTCTATCATGAAGTGCAGCGTATGCAACCACTCAATGATAGTGACGACTGTAGCGGGTGATAATCCGGGCTATTATGTGTGTCCCATGAGGCGTCTACATCGCTGCTATGCGCCACCAATTAAGAGGGGGTTAATAGACTCAGTTCTGATTCATCAGGTTTTAGTATTCACAACCAAGTTTACAAAGTCAGGTAATTCCAAAAGCTTAGTTCAACAAATAACGACGCGTAACTTTGATCTTAATAATCAAATAGAGAAATTAATAGTAGCTCTTAAAATGGCTCCAGAGGTGTCAGTACTTGCTAATGAAATTAAGGAGTTGGATAAAGAGCTTCGTAAAAATGAGACGACATTGAGACTTTTAAGAGAGAAAAAAAGAATAAGTATAATAGATGATGTTAATAAATTAGACTTGAAAGTTAAGGCCGATCGTGAAACTTGCCAGAAGTATGCGTTTAAGATATTCAAAGATATAAGAATAGATACATCCAGAAAAACATGCTGCATACTTTTTATTAATGGCCTCAAGTTTATAGACTTCCCGCTATATAAAACCACGCGTGGAGAGGCAATTGTTGAAGCCCTAGCATATATTGATGAAGATATATTATTTTTCTAATGCCAAAATAATAATCATGAGTGGAAAAAAAGCCCACGTTAACGGTGGGCTGCAATCAGTAGGTAGTCATGGTCTTGGCGGACCAGCTGCTCTTCGTCAGCTGCCTTTAGTTTAGACAGACCTGTCAGATTTGCCATGTTGTAGACGCTAATCTAATCAGGCATGTTATTCGGACAAACAATCCAAACTGATGGGTGACTTATGAGTGATTCATGGGAAGAAGATCGTTCTGCTTTCATAGCCGGTGAGATTGGTAGCGCGGTGATAGAGCTGGTAGCCGAGGGCGGTGTGATTGACCGGGATACCATCGTCGAAAGGCTTGAGGATAAGCGCAAGAGCGTGGGTAACACCATCCACAAAGGGATACTGCGCGATGCAGCAGAGTTCATGAGGAAAGAGCGATAACCAATGCAGAATTGCAGGCACATAAAACCCGGCTCGGTGGCCGGGTTGCATGATTACTTATCTGTTGATGATTTTGGTAGTTCAGGGTGAACAACTTCAAATTTATTTTCGAAGTCCTGATAATCATTACTAAGTTTCATTATAGTAACTACTGAAGATAGGTGTTCTTTAAGTTTCGGGTGCCCTATCTCTTGAGTTAAATGTTGATGAAGCCTTCCACTTCTTTTGCTTTTAGAGGCAGCTAGTTTTAGCTCATCTCTCAGTCCGGGGGCTAATCTGTCATAAACAATTTTATTTGTTAGAGTACCAAAATATGCTGGAAAATTCCTTTTTTGAGGTGGATATGGTATTCCTCTAATCCTGCATAGTTGCTCATAATAGTCTGGGCTAAAAGTATGTACCCATGGTTGCAATTCTTTCGCAACAAAGGCCTCGAGAATTTTAGCAAGAGAATCCCTTTCCCTAATCCTTTGATATCCAGTAGCTTCATCAACGAGGGCAACAATACCTACCCTTGCAAATCCCCGAACTAAAAGAAGCGCTCTGCGTCCAAGCTCTTCTTGGCCTTTCTTTAGCACACCTTTTGCATCAGCAGCTAAAATAGCATCACACAAATCTGCCAAAATGGTAGCAGGATAACCAATCATGTAGCCAGGAGTGTGGGGATTCTTGAATTTCAGCGCGCCACGAAGTAAATCAGGTATGTCACTGTTTACAAATGGGTTTAAAAAACCACCTTCTGTAAAGTTTGCAAGACGCGCGGCAGCCTGACTTGAATCCCAGCCCAGAGCGGAGGCTAAACCTCGCTGAGAAAACACTCTTGTTTTATTTTCGTCATCTAAGACATAGCACTCCAGTTCTATTTCACCAATTTTTAATGGCTCATCGTTAGAACCTGCTATCACTTTTGGCATGGCGGCTAGCTCTGCTTTTGCTTGCACCATTTTCAATGACTGAGCTTTCTTTTGTTCTGGTGTCATTTTAGCTGCACGAGCTTTTCCACCTTTCGCTTTACCTGTGGGCTCGTTACTTTCAGGATCAATTTTTTTGTTCATTATTGCACACTCGTGTTGTGAAGTTACGAGCATTTAATCATATGCACGTTATAACATGCAAATATTATTTTGCTCGTAAAAATGCGCATGTGAGCGAGATCACCCGAACGGCTCTTTAACCCATTGAAATAAAATTTCGCAACCATCATTGATCATTAAATGGCCTTCACATATATGGCGGTAAATCAAAGGAGGCAAGTCAAATGGGAGGTTGAAGCAATTTGTGGAAAATGTGACGTTCTAGTTCAAGCGAATAAAAAAGGGTGAAAAAACGACTCTGGTGGTTGAGGTTCGTATTGGGGATGGAGCGGGGAAATTGGCCCTCAAATAAAGAGGGCAACTTCATAATTTCAAGCTTTTATTAGGTCTAACTCGTTGAGGTAACTGGATTAAATTAGGTTGGGGTATGTTGAACTTATTACCTAATTATATGTAATACTTATATATCACACAGGATTTAAAATCCCTCGGCCTTAGGCTGTACGAGTTCAAGTCTCGTCCCGGGTACCATGGGAAAATTAGCTGAATAATCAAAAGCAATATGTAGTAATGTCGTTATAGCCACCTTCGGGTGGTTTTTTTATGTCTGAAATTCGTCTCATAACCTGCAAATAACGCATTGAATCGAGAGCTGACTCAATGCGCTTCATCTATAAGCCTTCAGCAAACGCCAAAATCACCGTCTTCGTGGTACAGATTGACGGAAGCAGCCGGAACGCTGATCTCTTTCTTGTCGCTGTCGTCGGCGCGCACGCACAGCAGCGTATTCCCCTCTACTGCGGTCACGATCATCTTTGGACCGCCGGTCTTGGATTGTACGACGTCTTGTGGCTTAAACATGGTGACTCCTTGGTTTTTTAACTGTTCGCAATCTCAGAATTTATCATAGGGTAATCCGCGCGTTACGGCACTGAATCTTTGATAGGGGAAGGGGAGCGGGCATGAAAAAGCCGGGCAGTTTGCACTGACCGGCTTGGTGTTATCACGCAACTCGCAGCTGGGATTAGTTAATCTCAGGGTGCTGGGCGATCAGATTTTTACGCTTGGTTTCCAGTTCAGCAATTTGAGCGTCAATGTCTTCGATTTTCTGCTCAATGTTGTCGTGGTGCTCTTGCAGGATCTCTTTAGCTTCCGCCGGGTCAGACGCCGCAGGCGTAGCCCCTTTCAGTGGGCGGTTCGCCGTTTCCTTCATGAACACGCCGGTAACCAGACCAATCACCGACACCGTCATCAGGTAGTACGCTGGCATGTAGAGGTTCTGAGTGGATTCTACCAGCCATGCTGCGAAGGTTGGGGTGATACCCGCCACCATGATGGAAATGTTGAAAGCGATAGCCAGTGCGCTGTAGCGGATGTTGGTTGGGAACATCGCTGGCAGCGTCGAGGCCATTACGCCGATGAAGCAGTTCAGCAGCACCGCCAACAGCAGCAAGCCGCAGAAAATCAGACCAATCACGCCGCTATTAATCAGGACGAAGCTTGGAATAGCCAGAATGAACAGGCCAATACTGCCGGTAATGATAAACGGCTTACGGCCGATTTTGTCACTCAACATACCGATGAACGGCTGCACAAACAGCATACCGACCATGATGGCGATGATGATCAGCACCCCGTGGTCTTCAGAGTAGTGCAGGCTGTGCGACAGGTAGCTCGGCATGTAGGTCAGCAGCATGTAGTAGGTGACGTTGGTGGTGATCACGATACCTACGCAGACAATCAGGCTCTTCCACTGTTTGGTGAAGATTTCACGGAAAGAGACTTTTGGCGGCTCGGCGATGCTGTGACGCGAGTCGTTATCAATCTTATCGACATGCTGCTGGAAGGTTGGGGTCTCTTCCAATGCGTGACGCAGGTAGATACCAATCAGGCCCAGCGGAGCGGCGATGAAGAACGGAATACGCCAGCCCCAGTCGAGGAAGTTCTGCTCGCCGACGATGCTGGAAATCAGGATAACGACACCTGCACCCAGTACGAAACCGGCGATGGAGCCGAAGTCCAGCCAGCTACCGAGGAAGCCGCGCTTTCTGTCTGGAGAGTATTCGGCAACGAAGATGGCCGCGCCGGTATATTCACCACCAACCGAGAAGCCCTGTGCCAGTTTTGCTAACAGCAGCAAGATAGGAGCCCAGATGCCGATAGTGGCGTAGCCCGGTATCAAACCGATACAGAAGGTACTGACCGACATGATGATAATGGTGACTGACAGGACTTTTTGGCGACCAAACTTATCACCTAAAGCACCAAAGAACAGTCCACCAAGAGGTCTAACAAGGAAAGGAACGGAGAACGTGGCCAATGCCGCGATCATCTGAATACCGGGATCTGCACCTGGGAAGAACACCTGTCCTAACGCGAAAGCAACAAAGCCATAAACACCGAAATCGAACCATTCCATTGCGTTACCCAACGCAGCGGCGGTGATGGCTTTCTTCAACTTAGTATCATCAATGATTGTAATATCATTGATTTGCATAGGTTTTACGCGTTTTTTTCTTAATCTCATTTATTACGTCCTTTGTTCAAATAAATCCACGGTGCAAAGCGTGAGATATTTAGCAGCTAAATACTTTTTAGATTTTTCAAATCATTATAGGACGCTTTTGTAAGCTTGTGCAAAGAGCGACTATTTTGTGAACAGTCACAGCACAAAATGAATTTGAGTTAAGTATTGAAAGTGAAGAGAAGGGGAAGAGGGTCAAAACAGCCCCGAGGGGCGTTTTTAGGGCTAAATTTCACCCGATGTATCGGTGTTGCTCAGTGCTCTGATGGACAAGGGCAGATGGTAGTTAGGCTGGCTGGTAAAGAAAGCCTGTAAAGCTACGCGTTTCTTACGGTCTATCGAGATCTCTTCCATGGTTTTGCGGAAAATACTGTAGCGGCCACAAGAGGTGCAGGTCACGGTAACGATTTTCGCCGACAGGTTAACCGACGTCTTATTGGTGCTTTGGCACAAAGGGCACTCATCACGAGTGTTTGCTTCTGTGGAACTCATAAAACCTCCGGTTTTACTCCGAGCGGACCATAGTATAGCGCGAAAAGGCGTCAATTACTTCAGGGTAATTTTTTTATTAGTGGATTTTCAGCGCGACAACGTGTAGGGAGATTCTGGGTTTCGCCCGCATCCCTTGATACAGCGCAGCTTGGCAGACTGGAGCGCGAGTAAAAAAGTCGTATAAGAGGCGTGAAAATATTTCGTAGCTGTCGGCTATTCATCACTTATATGCCGATCAGTTACACTCAAGTATTACCAACATTGATGGATTAGCCGTGAAGATTATGACCCCGATTATTTATCAACGCATTGAAGGTGCCGAGTATCGCCACATTTATGTGGTTGGCGATCTGCATGGCTGTCTCTCAATGTTAGAAGATCAGCTTGCGCGCGTGCGTTTTGACGCGGCCAGCGATCTGCTGCTTTCCGTCGGGGATCTGGTCGATCGCGGGCCTGACATCATGGGCTGCCTGAAGCTGATTGAAGAGCCGTGGTTCGCCTGCGTGCGTGGCAATCACGAGCAAATGGCGATAGATGCACTGTATGAAACCAATATAGAGCGCTGGCTGAGAAACGGCGGCGAGTGGTTCTATGCTCTGGAAGGTGCGGAGGAGCAGGAGGCCCGGCGTCTTATCAAGCTGGCCGATGAGCTGCCACACGTGATTGAAGTCAACACTGAGTCAGGCAACGTGGTGGTGGCTCACGCGGATTACCTCTCCGATCGCTATGAGTTTGGCAAGCCGATGGATGGCTACGAAGTTATTTGGAATCGCGATCGCATAAACTATGCCCTTGCCGGGCGTTTTACCGAAATTACCGGCGCCAAGGCGTTCTATTTTGGCCACACGCCAGTAGAACACCCGATGGTCTACGCCAATCAGCACTATATCGACACCGGCGCGGTGTTTGGCGGTTACCTCACGCTACAGCAGATCCAGTAATACTGCGGCGTTGTGAAGGCAGTGGTTTGCCGTGACCACGGCGCGGCGGTATAGTGGCAGCCAGCCTGAGCAGGGGAAAAAACAAAAATAACATCATGGAAAATAAGCGCGAAGACCGGATTCACCGCCTGTTGCTGGCGTTAAAAAAAGCCGACAAAATTCATCTCAAAGACGCCGCCCAGCTGCTGGACGTGTCAGAAATGACCATCCGCCGCGACCTAAACTCCGCGCCTGCGCCAGTCATCCTGCTGGGGGGCTATATCGTCGTCGACCCCAAGAACAACTCGGCCACTCACTACTTCGTCAGCGAACAGAAAATGCGTCAGGTTGAGGAGAAGCGTCGCCTTGGCGCACTGGCCGCCGCCTTGGTTGAGGATGACGACACGGTGTTTTTTGATTGCGGCACCACCACACCCTATATCATTGAAAGTATTCCCGAAGAGCGTGTTTTTACCGCCGTGTGTTACTCCCTTAACACCTTCTTGGCATTGCAGGAAAAGCCTCATTGCGAGGTGATTTTGTGCGGCGGGGTGTTTAAACCCAGCAACAGCATTTATACCCCGATTGGCCGCAGCAATGAGCTGGATTACATTCGGCCCAATAAAGCCTTTATCTCGGCGGCCGGGGTGAGTATTCAGCATGGCGTGAGCTGTTTTAATTTCGATGAATTGCTGATGAAGCATCAGGCGATGGAAAGGTCAGAGCAGAATATCTTGGTGGCGGACAGCAGTAAGTTTGATCGGGTGCGACCGGCGGCGATCGCACCTTTGGCTCGCTTCAATATGCTAATTACCGATGCGCTACCTTCGCAGGCTTTCATCGATTTTTGCCATGACGCGGACGTGGAGCTGGTGGTGTAGGGCTATCAGCGAATGGTCGGGATCTTCTCGACATGCTGGTAAAATACCACCTCCCAAATCCCGTTGGCCGTGCCGTCACTTAAGTAATGTTCAAAACAGGCTTTACCATCGGCGCGGTAGCCGCTCTCGGCAATGTGGTGGTAATAGAAGTCCTGCCACGCTTTGGCGAAATTGCCGTCGACAATGGTGGTGTGATAAGCCGCGTAGGTGCCGCCCGGCAAGGTTTGCAGGCAAAGCCCTTCGGCATCATCAAGAATAAAATTATCCGCCACGCAGACTGAAGGATCTGCGCGCAGCTTGTCTGCCGGCGTGGTTTCTGGATCGTCATGGAACAGGGTTAACCACTCAAGATGTTTCTGATGGTGGCGCTGCGACCAGTCCATCAAGTGGCGAAATCCTTCCTTAATAGACTTTTCATACGGGCCAATAACCCGATAACTAACCAATTTTTTAGCCGGTCTTTCGACTATCATAAATGCCATGATTGACTCCTTGTGTTACATGCCAGTGAGTTGAGTCCTTTTTAGAAGAGGGTTGAGGTATAACAGTTTCAACCGGAACAGAAGGTAACTGCTCTACGTGCTATAACAGTGACCATGATAAAATCGGGTCATCAGATTGCATTATAGTCGTACCTGTCGTGAGGTTATGAGATGGACGTGATCAAAAGTGTATTAAACAGTGAAATCGAGCGGATCAATCGTCTGGAAGGGCGTGACGGTAAGCCGAGAATCAACAGCGAGTTCTTCGTCAATCACCCGTGGCTGTGCCTTGCCATGCTCGCCGGTTATATTCTGGTAGGCATCGTGATGTACGTGTCGCCTTATATGGGCCTCGGCTGGTTTATCGGATTCACCGCCTTTTTGCTGTTCATGTCGGCCATGCTGCTGATGGAAATCAAACCGACCTATCGCTACGAAGATATCGGCGTGCTGGACCTGCGCGTTTGCTATAACGGCGAATGGTACTTCAGCCGTGAGATCTCCGAAGACGCGGTGCAGCAGCTGTTGGCCTCAAACGAGGTGAGTACGCGAATCAAAAATCGTATTGAAGCTATCGTGCGCAACAAAGGGGCGATAGATTTCTACGATGTTTACGATCTGGCGCGTCAGGATAAGTTGCAGTTTGCTGGTTCTGCCACGGCGCAGGCGGCACATTAAATTTTTGCTGCGTCTGACCTCATCGCTACGGTTCTGATAAGCTGAGTTTGACCTTTCTAAGATAATACCCATCGGGTAGTCAGACAGGTTTGCTCAGCTTTTTGCTTTGTGACGCGCCGCTTTTTACGCCCAAATGACGTGTCGAAATGTGCCCTGATCGGCTGACCGGGGTGAGTTATGGCGAGATCACGGGTAGAATAAGCGGAGATCGACTATTAAGGGGGGCGTATGATGACGTTTATCAACAATGAATTTGAATATCGTAACTGGATCATCGAAGAAATTTTTCAGGTCAGTGCGGTGAGCGAAGCCTCTGAATTCGCTGATCAAGAGGTTGATGACTTTATCTTCGACGCGCGCCCAGTGTCTTACCCTTGTATCGCGGTGATGATCCAGACGCCGGGTCAGCCGGGCGTTTGCGAGCCACGCTTCGTCTATAAGGAGCAGGTGTTCGAGTGGGCACACCAGATGGGCTTCGGCTTCGACAGTTAAGCCACTGCTTGCAACCCTGAGCGCGACGGCTCAGGGTGATCTCTTCAGCTATTAACGCCAATTAGACGTTTTTACGGTCAATCTTCTCTTCTCCCCAGAATAAGTGATCTTCCTTGGTTTTCGCGAAAGCGATAGGCAGGACTTCATCATTACCTTCTTCCCAAATCTTCTGTGCCAGCACTTCATCGTTGTCTGCCAGCTCGAAAATCGCTTCTGCAATCTCATGTGACGTTTCACGCGTATTGGCCCAAGCTTTGATATTAGATGTGGTCATTTGTCACTCCCGTGGTTTGCTCAAAGTAAAAATAGCTCTCCCTTTAACTATGGTTGGCGATAGCAGGGTAAGCAAACCTGATTGGCTATAAAACGCTCATCATGGTGTTTTTGTCGTCGCTAGACACTATATGTGGTGACAAAATGTGCCCGCGGGCTGAGAAAAAAGAGCGTGGGGCAGGGCCGTGGTTTATACTCAACGGGCTTTTGATAATTTAAGGTGAAGAGAATGAGCGACGATATTTTTGATTTTGACATTGATGCAGCATTAGAAAAAGCGGAAGAGAAAGCAGCCGAAAAGGCCTCTGCCGTGCCTGAAGTTGTTCAGGATGAAAGTGACTGCGAAGGCTGCAAGATTTAATCTCAGCTCAAAGCCGCAAAACATCTGCTTTACATATCAATAAAAGAACCGCTTCGGCGGTTTTTTTTATGGCTGAAATTTGCAGCAGAAAGAGAAATATTCCTTGCGCGTTATAGCCTTGCGAAAAGGCTTTTTATGTCGGCTTTGATGCAAATGTAAGGAGTGTGTGAGGGCTAGGTAAATGGGATAAATTCCTATAGAACAGTAAGATAGCTGGCAGTAATTTGAACCTACCTGATGAGCAGGTCGTGAGGTTTCGAATGAAAAAAATAGTGTTAGTTCTCGCTGTCATGCTGAGTTTACCGGCTCTTGCCCATGCCAACGTTGAGATAGGCATAAATGTACCAGGCGTCTCTTTACATATTGGCGATCGCGATAACCGGGGCTATTACTGGGATGGCGGTGGCTGGCGTGACCCAGGCTGGTGGGGTCATCACTATCGCGACAATGGCTATGGTCACTGGGTCTATTACGAGCCAGCACCGCCGCCGCCGCCGCACTACTGGTATCGCGAGCACTATTGGCGTGAGGGACCTCCTCCGGGCTATTGGCACCGTGGCCCACCTCCGGGTTATTGGCACGAAGGGCCGCCTCCGGGACGTTGGTAATATTATCGGGTTGTAATGGTTTAAGAATTCGAGAACAGGGTTGGCGGTGGGGATGCTGAGGCATTTGTAACGTCAATTCTGTTCTTTTTCTTTGGGCAATTTAGATCTTTCTTGCAACATAATTGATATGTTTCCCTGCAAATAATTCACCCTACTTATTAATCAATGTGAGTGCATAATTCTTTGTTATATAAAGAATTTATTTTTGAATTTAGACGCAGATGTTGCTTGCTAGTTAGACGCTATATTGTTAATTTTCTGTTGCACAGATCAGCAATGGATGGCTCGATTATTTCTCACCTGATGGTTTCCTCTGATGAAAGAGACAATCAGGTGAAATTCCCAACATTGAGAGCATCCTCATGTTTATGATTAAAAACGATTTTGAATACCGTAACTGGATGATGAAAACCTATTTCCGTCTTGATGGCATACAGGGCGAAAGCCTGTTGACCGATGAAGAGCTGGAAGATTTCTTGTTTGAAAGCAAACCGGCAGGCTATCCGTGTCTGGCGATGATCACGCCTTCCAGCACTCAGCCCTTAGAGAATGAAATTTCCTATATTTACCGCGAGCAGATAAGCCTGTGGGCCAGAGAGATGGGCGTGTTGAAGTGTTAAGTATGGATTAAGCTATTGATTATCAGACTAAAGCGCTCATTGGAGCGCTTTTTAGTTTTTGACTTCAGGCTTCACTGCCGCGAACTTCGACCAGTACCGGGCAGGGGGCGTGAGCTATCACTTCGGCGCTCACCGAGCCCGTGAGCAACCGGCCAAACAGCGACTGGTGGCGACGGCCCATCAAGATAACAGAGGCGTTTTTATTCCGCGCTTCTTCAACCAAAGCCACTTCCGGCGTGCCGACAATAATATTGCTCACCGCCTTAACCGAGCGCGCCTGCAGCTGTTCTACGGTGCGATCTACCAACGCCTGCGCGCTGCCTTCTTCGTACTGGGCGGGTGCATAGTCGGCGGCCTGCGGGTCGGCCGTTAGCTGATTATTTAGCGCGTAAGCTTCATCAACGCAGCAGGTGACATACACGGTTGACGCCGTGCCTGCCGCCAGCGTGCAGGCCAATTCCACCACATACTCCGTTTGCTTCGAGCCATCAATGGCCAGCAAAATGGTGTCAAACATCCGCTTTCTCCTTCTTCTGGTGCTTTCCGATTTGCCTAATTATTTACCGATTTCACTGAGCAGCGCGGCTTTACAATTGAGCAGGGCGTCGCGCATTTCGTCTTCTTTGTTGCTAAAACGTGCGGTGGGCAAGATAACCGATACCGCGTAGCGGCCAAGGATGGTGTCGAGTGACACCGCCATGGTCGAAATCCCTTCCACGGTTTCGCCGGTTTCGGTTGAAACGCCGGTTTCGCGCACTCGCGCCACCTTGGCTAATAAGCTTTTAATGTCGCGCACGGTATTTTCGGTGGCGGGTTCAAAGGTGTCGCCAACCAGGCTATGAATTTCCTCATCGGTCTTCAACGCCAGTAGGGCGCGGCCCGCCGAGGTGCCGTAGATAGGCAAGTTCAGCCCGACGCGAGGCGACACGCGCAGCTCGCGCTCGGCAACCACGTTGTAAATATTGGCAATTTTGGTGCCGCTGGTGCGGCTCAGCGCCACGGTTTCATTGATATCGTCGCTGAGTTGCTTGAGGTAAGGGGAGGCGATAGCAATCACGTCGGTATGGACGGTGGACACCAGCCGCAACAGCGTCGGGCCTAATCGCACTCCCGCCATGCCTTCCGAGCGCACCAGTCCTTCTTCGGCCAGCGCCGCCACGATGCGTTGCACCGTCGAGCGCGGGAGCTGAACCTCGTTGGCGATGGCGCCGAGGCTCATTCCCTGAGGATTCTTGCCTAAAGCGTTAAGGATTTTTGCCGCGCGCGAAATGACCTGAATACCGCCACTGCGCTCTTCATCGACCGAATGGTCATCACTCATAACTTGTCCTTTTCATCCATGGCTGGTTTTTGCCGTGCCGCATTTTGCCAATGTAATGGCTGGGCGCGGAGAAAACAACGTTAATCACATTGCAATACAGTGTCCCATATTATAGTATTTTCTCGCTGTATCACATTGCGATGCAGTGCATCATAAAAGTGCATCGCACCGACAAAATGCATTGTGATGAATAACTCTTTTCACCTGCCAACGCTTATCTTCAGGACGGATTGCTTTCAGAAGTCTGATCCTCCTGATGCATTACATCGCGGAGTAAACGCGTAAACATGAGTCAGACGATGTTAATGAACGGGCCTGCGCCGGGCGTTTCGCCGCCACCTGCGCCTCCCGTTGCCCAACCCTTTACCCTGCGTCTGATCATTGGCATGGTCGGCGTGCTGATCGCGTCGCTATGTTCAGGCTTGAACGATCGCGTGACCGATATCGCGCTGGCGGACGTGCGCGGCGCGTTGAGCATCAGTAGCGATCAGGGTTCGTGGCTGATTGGTAGCTATCAGGCCGCCGAAGTCGCCGCCATGCTGATAGCCCCGTGGCTGGCGATGACCTTTTCCATTCGCCGTTTTGCGATGGCGACTACGGCGGGCTTCGTGCTGATCGCCGTGATCATTCCCTTTGCGCCGAATTTGCCGATTTTCATTGCCCTACGGGTGATTCAGGGGGCCTTTGGTGGTGCTTTGCCGCCGCTGCTGATGACCGTCGCGCTACGCTTCTTGCCGCCGCACTTCAAATTGTATGGCCTGAGCGCTTATGCCCTGACGGCCACCTTTGGGCCGAACGTCGCCACATCGCTGGCGGCGCTGTGGACCGACACCGTGGGCTGGCAATTTGTCTTCTGGCAGATAATCCCGCCCTGCGTGCTGGGTATTTTCATGATTGGCTACGGGCTGCCGCAGGACCCGCTGCGGCTGGAAAGATTCAAGCAAATTGACGCTGTCGGCATGCTCACCGGATGCAGCGGGCTGGCCCTGCTGATACTGACGCTGCAACAGGGTGAGCGGCTGGATTGGTTCAACTCTCCCTTGATAACTCTGATGTTTTTCTCGGCAGTGGTGCTGTTAACGCTGTTCGTGGCGAACGAGTGGTATCACCCGCTGCCGCTGTTCAAATTGCAGATGCTGCGCCGCCACAACTTGTCTCACGGCCTGCTGACGCTGTTCGGCCTGATGCTGCTGTTTATGTCCGGCTCGGCTATTCCGTCGGGCTATATGGCACAGGTTGAAGGGTTCCGCGCGGTGCAGTTTGGGCCTTTGGCGCTCAGCGTGGGCCTGCCCCAGCTGCTGCTGGCACCTCTTGTGGCCGCCGTATTGAACATGCGCTGGATTGATAGCCGCTGGATTTTAGCCGCCGGGCTAACGCTGTTGGCCGTCTCCTGTTATTGGGGAAGCCATCTGACCTCCGACTGGTCGCGCGACAACTTTTACCTTATTCAGGCCATGCAGGCCTTTGGTCAGCCGATGGCGGTGATGCCGATCCTGATGGGGGCGACCAGCGTGGTGCAGCCGATGGAAGGGCCTTTTGCCTCGGCGATGTTCAACGTCACCCGTGGTATGGGCAGTATTTTCGCCGGCGCAATGATGGAAACTTTCCTCAGCCATCGCCAACAGCAGCATTCCAATATTTTGCTCAATCACGTCGGCAGCAATAGCTATCTGCTGTCGCAGCCTTATGACGGCGCGGGCGGCCACTTAGCGCCGCTCAATCAAGACGGTTCGGCGATTTCTCCTGAGCTAATGCAGCAGTTTGCTGGGCTGGTCAGGCAGCAAACGCAGGTGCTGGCACTGTCGGACACCTATCTGGCTTTCATCGTCGTGGCCGCCATGCTGGGTTTGCTGACCTTTGTGGTCGCCAAGCGAACTTATCCGCCGCAGTCAGTGATGAAGCAGCCTTAACGCTCATACAAAATTTAATCACCTGATTTATTAGAAAAATTAAGCGCGAGAATAATAAAATGATCAACAAATCTTCAATTCGCCCCGTCTGGCTGCTGGCTATCGCCATTGTGGTGCTGGTGGTGGTCGCCGGGTTCTGGGTATTAAGTCGTGAAGGCGAGCCGGAAACCGATGACGCTTTTGTGTCGGCGGACTCCACGCTGGTCGCGCCGCGCATCTCCGGCACCATTTCGCAGGTGCTGGTGGCGGATAACCAGCAGGTAAAAGCCGGGCAGGTGCTGGCGGTGATTGACGACGGCGACTATCGCAACGCGGTGCTCAGTGCTCAGGCGAACCTGGAAACGGCCAGCGCCCAGTTGCTGAGTTTTACCGCCCAACTGGCCCAGCAGCAGCAAACTATCTTGCAAACCAAGGCGCAGGTGAATGCGGATAACGCCAATCTGGTCTATGCCCGCCAAAGCGCCGAGCGCTACCAGCGTTTGCTGCAAAATGGCTCCGGCACGGCGGACCAGCGTGACCAGTCTGATGCCAATTACCGCGCCAAAGTTGCCCAGCAGCAGAGCGACGTGGCGGCTTCTCAGGCGGCGGAAAAGCAAATTGACGTGTTGAAGGCCGGGCAGGCGCAGGCTCAGGCGGCGATTGATTCGGCCAAAAGCCAGCTGGCGCAGGCCAGGTTGAATCTGAGCTATACCCAAATTAAAGCGCCGATTGACGGCACGGTCGGGCAGCGTTCAGTGCGGGTTGGCGGCTATGTCAGCGCCGGGACGCGCGTGCTGGCGGTGGTTCCGCTGCATCAGGCGTTTATCCTTGCCAACTATCTTGAGACGCAATTATCCGACGTCACGCCGAACCAGACGGTCAGTATCAAGGTGGATGCACTGCCGGGCGTGCTGTTTTCCGGCAAGGTTGACAGCATCTCGCCAGCCACCGGCGTGACTTTCTCGCCGATTGCGCCGGATAACGCCACTGGCAACTACACCAAAGTAGTGCAGCGAGTGGCGGTGAAAATAGTCTTGGATCAGGGCCAGAAGGATTTAGAGCGGCTTAAAGTCGGCATGTCAGCTGTCCCAACCATTAATACGGCGTCGACGCGCTAACCGGTTTTATCTTAAAGATTGATCAGAAAAAGGCGGCAGTGAATTTTATTTCACTGCCGCCTTTTTTGTCGCTTCACTCAGCTAAACGGGCTATCACGAATGCTGTTTCTGCGGCGGGGTAGGGCCGCTGCCGCTCTTCTCATGCATGGTCTGTGGCTTGCCGGAGAACAAGAAGCGCAGAATCGGAATGCGTTTGTGAACCTCATACAGCATAAAGGCGATGCCGAAGACAAACACCAGTCCCAGCAGGAAGCCGACCCAGTCGTTATTGATTTTTGGCGTGATAAACGCGCCGTAAATCAGGGTCAGCGGGTGGTGAACCAGATAGATGAACAGAGAAGAGTTCACCAGATAGGTTATCCACGGCGACTGGAAGTTCAGCACGTAGTGACTGAAGGAGAACACCACGTTAACCATCAAAATACCCAGCAGCGAGGTGATGATGGCATCAAGCTCCATCGAGTAAAGCTGCGGCGTGTTGACGTGCTGGTTGAACATGTAGGCCACGAACAGGAACAAACTGGCCACGCCAGCCCATGCCGACGGCTTGATGAACAGCTCTTTTAGCCAGGTAAATTTGTAGGCGAACGCGCCAATCACGAAAAATGGCAGGTAAAACAGCGTCTGCATCACGATGAAATTAAATGCGCCATTGGAGAGTAAATCCGGAGCGAAAATATAAATCGCGCGATTAAAGGCAGCGTAAATAAAACCAATAATTAAAAATATAATTGAGAGTTTTCCTAGGCTATTCGTTTTATTCTTAATAGCGGAAATACGATTATTCTTAATTTCTTTAATCGATTTAAATAAGTAAAAGCAGATGCTGGTCAGTATTACCAAGGTCAATAAGAACCACAAATGGGAGACCATTTCCCACACGGTGATATTGATTTTCTGGTACAGGCCCAGTTGGTCCCAGTTCGAGAACTTGTCGGTAAACTTCATCAGGAAGTAGAGCTGCGGCAGGGTGATCAGCGGGAAAGCCGCAGCCAGCGGGATGGCAACGCGCTCCAGACGGACCTTCAGCCACTTCTGCGAGTCATAGCGCTCATAGAGCATGTAGGAGAAATAGCCGGAAATGACAAAGAACACCTGCATCCTGAAGGCGTGAATAAAGTCATTAAATATGGTCAGTCCATCCGACGGCACAGCACTGTTTACTGCCCAGATATGGCTGGAGTAAATCAATGATATATGGAATGGAATGCCGAGCAGCATCAAATAGGCTCGGATTGAGTCCAAAAAGAACTCGCGCTGTTGAGTTTGTGGTTTCATTACGTATCCGTTGTATGAAGCTTATCCTGATTTTAGTGCTTAAATCGCGAACAGGTAATTAGAGACTGGTAAGAAAAAGTTTTCGATCCTTACATTAGCTTAATATTCGTATAGGCAAGAACCTACTATGTTATCGGACAAGTTTCCATAGCCGGAGTTTCAACGAATTGATATCCTTGTGCTGTTGTGTGCTTAAACGGTTCATCAATGGGATGAACCATCAATCTCTCATGTTGTCGGAAACCTGACAGTTCAATTAAAATAGAATGAATGAGTTAAGCGCACGTAAAGGAGGGGATGTGCCGGGTAAAAATTTTTCCAAAGGGCCACGTATGACTAAAGTCCGTTTGCTGAGTGCCGCAGTGTTGATGTCCATGATTTCTTCATCTGCATGGGCTTTTTCTATTGATGATGTAGCTAAACAAGCAAAAGCGTTAGCTGACAAGGGCTATGAAGCTCCGAAAAGCAACCTGCCGTCTCAATTCCGTGATTTGAAATTTGCGGATTATCAACAAATTCAATTCAATCATGACAAAGCGTACTGGAAAAACCAGAACACGCCTTTCAAGCTTGAGTTCTATCATCAGGGGATGTACTTCGACACCCCGGTGAAAATCAATGAAGTGACGGCCGATACCGTCAAAGAGATTAAATACAATCCCGACTATTTCAATTTTGGCAACGTGAAGCATGATGCTGACACGGTCAAAAACCTCGGTTTTGCTGGTTTCAAAGTTCTCTATCCTATTAATAAAGCGGATAAAGACGATGAAATCATGAGCGTGCTGGGTGCAAGCTACTTCCGCGTTATTGGTAAAGGTCAGGTCTATGGCCTGTCTGCCCGCGGCTTGGCAATCGACACCGCGCTGGCCTCTGGTGAAGAATTCCCTCGCTTCCGTGAGTTCTGGATTGAGCGCCCGAATCCAGATGAAAAGCACTTAGTTATTTATGCGTTGCTCGACTCTCCTCGTGCGACCGGTGCTTATCGCCTCGACGTTTACCCGGGTAAAGACGCCACTGTAGATGTGCAATCCAAAGTTTACCTGCGCGACAAAGTCGGCAAACTGGGTATTGCTCCGCTGACCAGCATGTACTTGTTTGGTGCTAACCAGCCTTCTCCGGTAATGAACTACCGTCCGGCGCTGCACGACTCCAACGGTCTTTCTATTCAGGCTGGCAATGGTGAATGGATTTGGCGTCCGCTGAATAATCCAAAACACCTCTCTGTTAGTCAGTTCACCATGGAAAATCCAAAAGGCTTCGGTCTTCTGCAACGTGGTCGTGACTTCTCCAACTTCGAAGATTTAGACGATCGCTACGATCTGCGTCCAAGTGGCTGGGTAGAAACCAAAGGCGATTGGGGCAAAGGTAAAATCGAGCTGGTGGAAATTCCAACCGCTGATGAAACCAATGACAACATCGTGGCTTTCTGGACTCCAGACCAGTTGCCAGAAGTGGGTAAACCATTAGACCTGAACTACCGCCTGCACTTCAGCCGTGAAGAAGAGAAGTTACATTCTCCTAATCTGGCTTGGGTACAGCGCACCATGCGTTCAACTGGCGACGTCAAGCAGTCAAATCTGACGCGTGATGCAGACGGTAGCGTGGCGTTCTTGGTGGACTTCGTCGGCCCTAACTTGAAAGCGCTGAAAGATGACACCCCAGTCGCTTCGCAGGTGAGTGTCGGTGACAATGGTGATCTGGTAGAAAATAATGTCCGCTATAATCCAGTAACGAAAGGCTGGCGTTTAACGCTGCGCCTGAAAGTGAAAGATCCGAAGAAGCCAATCGAAATGCGCGCTTCTCTGGTTAATGGCGAGAAAACACTGAGTGAAACCTGGAGCTATCAGCTGCCTGCCAATGAATAAGTCAACGCATTCTACTCAAGATTACGTGAAGGCTTTGCCGCTCTCTGAAGAACAGAAAGCGGCGCTAATTCAGCAACTCCCTCAGTCTGAGGGAGAAGCCTTTGCGACCGTTCACCGCCAAATCGGCGGTGAATCAACGATGACTACTGACGTTTCCGACGCTGATGCTCCTCTGCTTTCAGTGAAGACACGTGTTGCAGGAAGCTGGCCAGATGCCATGGAAAACGGCAACTTGTCTGAAGTGGACAACGAAGGCCGCACCATTGTTAATGCCATGCCGCCGGTTAAGCGTTCCAGCATGTTCCCTGATGTGTGGCGTACCAACCCGGTAGGGCGTTTCTGGGACAGCCTGATGGGGCGCAGCACCGTTTCGCGCCGCGACGGCAAATCGGAAATGCCAGAGTCTGAAAAAAGATGGCGTCACGCCGGTTCTGTGCGTCGCTACATTTTGCTGGTGTTGATGCTGGTGCAAACCGCCATCGCCACCTGGTACATGAAAACCATCTTGCCATATCAGGGCTGGGCGCTTATCGACCCCGCAGATATGTTGAATCAAGACTGGCTTCAATCCGTCTTACAGTTGCTGCCTTATGTCTTACAGACCGGGATTCTGGTGCTGTTCGCCATCCTGTTCTGTTGGGTTTCGGCGGGCTTCTGGACCGCACTGATGGGCTTCTTACAGCTGCTCATCGGGCGTGACAAATACAGCATCACGGCCTCGACAACGGGCAATGAGCCGCTGAACCCGAACAACCGTACTGCGCTTATCATGCCGATTTGTAATGAAGACGTAGAACGCGTATTCGCGGGTTTACGTGCGACTTATGAGTCTGTGAAAGCCACCGGCGATCTCGACCAGTTCGACATTTATGTCCTGAGTGACAGCTATGACCCAGACATCTGCGTGGCCGAGCAAAAGGCGTGGATGGAAGTGTGTCGTGACGTCGACGGGCATGGTCGCATCTTCTATCGTCGCCGTCGCCGCCGTGTAAAACGTAAAAGCGGTAACATCGATGACTGGTGCCGTCGCTGGGGCGGGGAATATGCCTACATGGTTATTCTCGACGCCGACAGCGTGATGAGTGGCGAATGTCTGACGGGCCTTGCGCGTCTGATGGACGCCAACCCGAACGCCGGTATTATCCAGTCTGCGCCTAAGGCGTCGGGCATGGATACCCTGTATGCGCGCTGCCAGCAGTTTGCTACGCGCGTCTACGGCCCGCTGTTCACCGCCGGTCTGCATTTCTGGCAGTTGGGTGAGTCTCACTACTGGGGCCACAACGCCATTATCCGCGTGAAGCCGTTCATCGAGCACTGCGCCCTTGCGCCGCTGCCGGGTGAAGGTTCCTTCGCCGGTTCTATCATGTCCCATGACTTCGTGGAAGCCGCGTTAATGCGTCGTGCGGGGTGGGGCGTGTGGATTGCTTATGATCTGCCGGGAAGCTACGAAGAGTTACCACCGAACCTGCTGGACGAGCTGAAACGCGACCGCCGCTGGTGTCACGGTAACCTGATGAACTTCCGCCTGTTCTTGGTTAAAGGCATGCACCCGGTTCACCGCGCCGTGTTCCTGACAGGCGTCATGTCCTACCTGTCTGCACCGCTGTGGTTTATGTTCCTAGCGCTTTCTACCGCGCTGCAAGTGGTGCATACGCTGATGGAGCCGCAATACTTCCTTCAGCCAAGGCAGCTTTTCCCAGTCTGGCCGCAATGGCGTCCTGAGCTGGCAATAGCCCTGTTCTCCACCACGCTGGTGCTGCTGTTCCTGCCTAAATTGCTCAGTATTGTGCTGATTTGGGCCAAGGGCGCGAAAGAGTATGGCGGCGGCATTCGTCTGTTCTTCTCAATGCTGCTCGAGATGCTGTTCTCCGTCTTGCTGGCCCCTGTGCGCATGCTGTTCCACACAGTCTTCGTGGTGAGCGCGTTCTTGGGTTGGGAAGTGGTGTGGAACTCTCCACAGCGTGATGACGACGACACCCCTTGGGGCGAAGCCTTCAAGCGCCACGGTTCGCAACTGCTGTTGGGGGCCGTGTGGGCTGGCGGGATGGCGTGGCTGGACCTGCGCTTCCTGTGGTGGTTGGCGCCAATCGTCTTCTCCCTGATCCTGTCGCCGTTCGTTTCCGTGCTGTCGAGCCGTGCAACGCTGGGTATTAAGAGCAAGAAAGCTAAACTGTTCTTGATCCCGGAAGAGTACAACCCGCCGCGCGAGCTGGTAGCGACTGACGAATACCTGATGCTGAACCGTTCTCGTTCACTGAAAAACGGCTTCATGCACGCGGTATTTGACCCAAGCTTCAATGCGCTGGCAACGGCCATGGCGACCTCGCGTCACCTGCTGCGCCCAAGCATCGAAAATGGCCGTCAATATCGTCTGGAGCAGGCATTCAACACTGGGCCAAAAGCCTTGAGCAAAGCAGATCGTCTGGTCCTGCTGAGTGACCCAGTGATTATGGCGCGCCTGCACTCTGCGGTCTGGACTCAGCCTGATCAACACGCGTGGAGCGCTTACTACAGCGAGTTGCCGCGTAACGTTCAGGCTTTCCCAGAGACGCAGACGCTGGAAGCCAAACCGGCCTAAACGCTTTGCGCTAAAACTAGTGTGAAGCACGACGGTGAGAGATAAAAGGCAGGATGCATCAGCATCCTGCCTTTTTTATGAGTGGTTTGTTATCAGTGATTTTGTATAAGTGGGGAAGGGTGTGACAAGACATTCAATGCTTCGCGCCGTCGCCCTCGGGGTGGTGGTGGCCAGCCTGACAGGCTGCGGCAGCATTATTAGCCGAACCGTGCCGGGGCAGGGGCATGGTAATCAATATTATCCGGGCGTGCAGTGGGACGTGCGCGACGGCCCGTGGCGCTATGTCACTATTATCGACGTTCCGCTGTCGATGATTGTCGACACCTTTATGCTGCCGATTGACGCCCGCCACGGGCCTTATGAGTGATGGGTTATTTCGGGCTTAGTCGATATCCTTGCCCGGATAATCATCTTCATCATCCCACTCGTCGGCCGCGGCTTCGCCCTCTTCGGTATCCAACGGCGGCTCGTACTGATACTCACCTTCGTCCCATTCATAAAGCGTGCCTTCCTCCAGCCACTCCTCTTCCAATTCTTGCGCGTCGTAGTCGCCATCAAAAATAGCCTGAGCCGCCTCGCCACTGCGGAAATTGGTGCTCTCAACGGCCTCGCCATCGCGGGTGAAGAACTCGGCTTCCCACATGATATCGCCATCCTGCATCACATACTTTTGCAGGTTGAATTGCTCAGGGATCGCCTCTTCGTCGCTATCGGCGGTGTCTTGCGCAGCCTCAAGAAACACTTCACGGGCGGCATCAACGGCTTCTTCTAAGGTTGCATACATGCTCATCTTTTTCTCCTGAGTTGCTTTAACGAGGATTGTGGATAATGTTTAATGCGTTAGTTATTAGGCGCTAACGGCTGAGTTATAAAAGTT
>Ga0207655_1000378_pt1 | contig 62082 bp, 51 predicted proteins | sample KBSM44metaG_FD_184398 | JGI IMG/M metagenome (GOLD analysis project Ga0207655, IMG submission 184398) | Miscanthus rhizosphere microbial communities from Kellogg Biological Station, Michigan, USA - KBS M4-4 metaG (SPAdes) (version 2) | ecosystem: Host-associated > Plants > Roots > Rhizosphere >...
ACGATGGCGCCCAGGTTGCGTTGGGTGAAACGAAAGGAGTCGCGCAGTACGTCTAACGGATTCATCGGGTTCATCACAGGCCTGAAAGCAAGGCCCACACTTTAACCGATCAGGGCTGGCGGTAAGCAAACGTAAACCTTGCGTAAAGACCATTGAAACGTCTGGTAACAGCCCCATAACTAGAGGCGTAGCTTGCCTGATCACAGGCAGGCCCATGATTTCTACCGGCAATCTAACGAGGTCGCCATGAACAGCGAAGAGCAAACCCTGATCGATGGACTGTTTTCACGGTTGCAGCAAGCCGAAACGGACTCAGCCCCCCGCGACGCCCTGGCCGAAGCGCGGATCAAGGAGCACATGACTCGCCAACCAGCGGCCGGGTACTACATGACCCAGTCGATCCTGGTGCAAGAACACGCGATCAAGAGCCTCGACGCGCAGAACAAGCAGCAGGCGCAACAGATCCAGCAATTGCAGGATGAGCTGCAACAGGCCCGTTCCCAGGCCGCACAACCCGCGCCGAGCAGCGGTGGTTTCCTGTCGAGCATCTTTGGCGGCGGTTCCCGCGACCCGCAACCGGCCCAGAGCGCCCCGGCATCTTCGGGGGGCGGCTGGCGCGAACCGGCACGGTCTTCGTTTGGCCAGCCGGCGCCGCAGCAGAACTACGGCGCCCCGCAACAGAACTACCAACAGCCACAACAAGCCCCGGCCGCGCCGATCGGCAGCGGTTTCCTGGGTGGCGCATTGAAAACCGCCGCAGGCGTGGCCGGTGGTGTAATGCTGGCCGAAGGTATCAGCAGCCTGTTCCACCACAACCAGCAACCCCAGGTGGTGGAAGAAATCATTGAACAACCGGCGCCGGCCAGCGATCAGGGCGGCTGGGGTAACGATGACCAGCGCTTTGCCGGTGGCAATGACAGTTGGGGCAACAACAGCGACAGCTTCGCCGACAACGATTACTCCGACGACTCCTCCTCCTTCGGCGACGACGATTCCTTCGTCTGACCCTCCCACGCCCGGTGCGCTTCGTCGCCCCGGGCTGATTTTTCGCTGAAACTTTCCCGTGGCTGGCATACTGGCGCCTTTGCGGACCTTCGCTTTCGAGGTCCACGCGGCAGCCATGGGGAAGTGCGGTGAAGAAAATTGCAGTGTTCGCCGATGTACAAAACCTCTATTACACCGTGCGCCAGGCGTATGGCTGCCACTTCAACTATGCGGCGCTGTGGGCTGACATCAGCGCGCGCGGGCAGATCGTCGAGGCGTACGCGTATGCCATCGACCGTGGCGACAGCAAGCAGCAGCAATTCCAGCAGATCCTGCGCAACCTGGGCTTCACGGTAAAGCTCAAGCCCTACATCCAGCGCAGCGACGGCTCGGCCAAGGGCGACTGGGACGTGGGCATCACCATCGACATCATGGACGCCGCCGACCATGTCGACGAAATCGTGCTGGCCTCCGGTGACGGTGATTTCGACATGCTGCTCGACCGCATCATCCACAAGCATGGCGTCGAAGCCGTGGCCTACGGTGTGCCGGGGCTGACCGCCAATTCATTGATACGCGCCGCCAGCCGCTACGTGCCGATCGAAGGCGCGTTGCTGCTCAAATAAACAGTTAGACGGAGTTGGAACAGGTTTGGAACGGATAGCGGTCATCGACTTTGAAACCACCGGCATCACCCCCAGCAGCCACTGCCGGGCCACGGAAATCGCGGTGGTCATCCTCGAACGTGGCCAGATCGTGGACCGCTACCAGAGCCTGATGAATGCCGGCGTGCGCGTGCCCGGGTTCATCGAGCAACTCACCGGCATCAGCAACGCCATGCTGCGCAGCGCACCACCGGCCGAGCGGGTGATGAACGAGGTCAATGAGTTTGTCGGCACCACGCCACTGCTGGCCCACAACGCCGCGTTCGACCAGAAGTTCTGGGACTTTGAGCTGGGCCTGATCCGCCGCACCCGCCTGCAAAAGTTTGCCTGCTCCTTGCTGCTGGCGCGGCGCCTGATGCCGTCGGCGCCCAACCACAAGCTCGGCACCCTGACCTCATTCGCCCAACTGCCCCACACCGGCAAGGCTCACCGGGCGATGGCGGATGCGGAGATGGCCGCCAACCTCACGGCGCACCTGGCCCAGGAACTGCGCGGCACACACGGTTTGCGCGAACTGTCCCACGACCTGCTGTGCAGCTTGCAGAAAGTGCCGGCCGCCAAGATCACCGAACACCTGAAGAAACATCGCGGGTTCTGAACCCGCCACGACTTCAAGCACACTGATGACCCAAATGCGGGAGCGGGCTTGCGCGCGAAAGCGGTGGATCAGTCGCCGGATATATTGACTGACACTGCGCTTTCGCGAGCAAGCCCGCTCCCACAGTTGACCGAGTTGCCAAGCCTGAATGCAATCTCCTGTGGGAGCCGGGCTTGCCCGCGATGGCGTCAGTCCGAGCGGCGATGTATTCAGGGAATAAACGCCATGACCGAAACCGGCGACCCCGACCCGCCTTCCAGCGCCAAAACGCCGATCACCACCGTTGAGCCCTTGGCCGGCAACCGATCAAGGTTCGTCAGGCACTCCAACACAATCCCGTTCCCCGCCAGCACCGCATGGTTCGTCGCGAAGGTGGTGCTTTGCCCCGGATCGACCCCATGGGTGTCGATGCCCACCCCGGCGACCTGTCGTTGTGAAAGCAAAAACACAATCGCGGCCTCGCCAATCCCGGGAAAATGAGAGCCTCGGGCGTCGTGCCCGAAAAACGCAGCCGGGTCATTCCACAGGTGCTGCCAGCCGGTGTACATCAGCACCACACAGCCCGGTTCGATGATGCCGTGCTGGCGCTCCCAGTCTTGAATGTCTTGCACGCTGATTTCGTAATCCGCCGTGCAACGAGCGCGCACATCAATCACCACCGCAGGCCGCACCAGGTCTTGCGGCACGTAGCCATCAATCCCCATTCCATCGGCATAGAAACTGTTCGGCGCGTTCATGTGGGTGGCGCTGTGCTCACCCATGCTGAAACGCCGCAGGAAATAGCCGTCCTTTTTCAATGAGGCAACGTCTGCGAATTGCACCGGTGGGTCCCCCGGCCACAGCGGGATACGCGGCGTGATCGGGTGGCTGAGGCTCACGACATTGCTGTAGTCAGCCACCGTTCTTGCCCTCCAGTTGCCCCAGCGGCACCCGCCGCTCTATCGCGCTCGACAAGATGATCGAGGTCTTGCTGAACCCGAACTTCGCCACCCGGTTGATCAAGTTCTCCAGCTCGGGCATCGAGCCCACCGCCGCCTGCATGATCACGCACGGGTCGCCCGTCACGCGGTGGCATTCGGTCAGTTCCGGGATCTCTGCCAGGGCGTCGTACACCTTCTGATTGCCGTGGTTGGTCAGGCGCAGTTCCATCACGCATTGAATCGGCAGGCCGACCTTGGACAGGTCCACCTTGGCCTGGTAGCCGGTGATCACGCCGCTGGCTTCCAGCTTGGCCACGCGTTCGGCGACGGCGGGGGCGGAGAGGTTAACTGTGCGGGCCAGTTGTGCGTAGGACGCGCGGCCGTCTTCAAGCAGGGCGCTGAGGAGCATGCGGTCGTATTTGTCCATGAGAAGGCTCCAGTAGCACGTGGCTTTCGAAAGCGTGGTTTATAGCCCTCATAACCGTGTTTTGAAAAGTGTATGGCCGCTTTAAACAGGTTTTGTAACTTATGTTTATCGGCCGACCTTTCTAGAATAAGCCTCCCGTTCCTGCCGCAGAGCTGCCCAATGCCTGGCCCACGTCGCTTTCCGTTACCGTTGATCGCTGCCTTTTTTGCGTTGTATGTGATTTGGGGTTCCACCTACCTGGTGATCCGCATTGGCGTGGAATACTGGCCGCCGCTGATGCTGGGCGGGATTCGCTTTCTGGTGGCCGGGATTGCGATGTATGGTTTTTTGCGCTGGCGCGGAGCGCCGGCCCCCACCTGGGTGCAGTGGAAGGCGGCGGCCAAGATCGGCGTGTTACTGCTGACTTTCGGTAATGGTGCGGTGACGGTGGCCGAGCACACGGGGGTCGCTTCCGGTGTGGCCGCGTTGGCGGTGGCGACGGTGCCGTTGTTCACCTTGTTGTGCGGGTACTTCTGGGGCGCACGCAACACACGTCTGGAGTGGGCCGGGGTGGTGCTGGGGATTCTCGGCATCGCCATGCTCAACATGGGCTCCAACCTGCAGTCGAGCCCGACCGGGGCGATGTTGCTGCTGTTTGCCGCCGCCTCCTGGGCCTTTGGTTCGGTGTGGAGCAAACACCTGCCGTTGCCGGCCGGCGCCATGGCCAGCGCGGCGGAAATGATCATCGCCGGCGCCTTGCTGCTGGTGGGCAGTGCGCTGACCGGTGAGCGGCTGCACGCCGTGCCCCCGCTGGAAGGCTGGTTGGCCCTGGCTTACCTCGCGGTGTTCGGCTCGATCATCGCCTTCAATGCCTACATGTACCTGCTCAAACACGTGCGTCCTGCGGCGGCGACCAGCTATGCCTACGTGAACCCTGCGGTGGCGGTGTTGCTCGGGATTGTGTTTGTCGGTGAAACCATCGGCAAGGAAGAAGCCCTGGCGATGCTGGTGATCATCAGCGCCGTGGTGCTGATCGGCTTGCCCCAGTGGCGCAAGCCGAAGCCGGAAATAAGGTAAACTCCGCGCCATTGCGACTTGCGCTGAATTTTTCCTACGGTAAACACATGACTTTCGCCACCCTTGGCCTGATCGAACCCTTGCTGCGCGCCCTTGAGACGCTTGGCTACCAGACCCCGACGCCGGTGCAGGCGCAGGCCATTCCGGCCGTGCTGGCCGGTCGCGACCTGATGGCTGCGGCTCAGACCGGCACCGGCAAAACCGCCGGTTTCGCCGTGCCGCTGCTGCAATTGCTGACGATGGAAGGGCCGAAAGTCGCCCCCAATTCGGTGCGTGCGCTGATCCTGTGCCCGACCCGCGAATTGGCCGAGCAGGTTCACGCCAGCGTCGCCGAGTACGCCCAGAACCTGCCGCTGACCACCTACGCGGTGTACGGTGGCGTGAGCATCAACCCGCAGATGATGAAGCTGCGCAAAGGCGTTGATGTGCTGGTGGCCACCCCTGGCCGCCTGATCGACCTGTTCCGCCAGAACGCGCTGAAACTCAACCAGCTGCAAACCCTGGTGCTGGACGAAGCCGACCGTATGCTCGACCTGGGCTTCTCCGAGGAGCTGGCGAACATCTACCGCATGCTGCCGAAAAAGCGCCAGACCCTGCTGTTCTCCGCGACCTTCTCCGATGACATCCGCCTGCTGGCCGGGCAGATGCTCAACGACCCGCTGAGCATCGAAGTCAGCCCGCGCAACGTTGCCGCCAACACGGTCAAGCAGTGGATCGTGCCGGTGGACAAGAAGCGCAAGCCGGAGCTGTTTGTGCACCTGATGCGCAAAGGCCGCTGGAAGCAGGTGCTGGTGTTCGCCAAGACCCGCAACGGCGTGGATGCGTTGGTGGACAAGTTGCAAGGCCTGGGCATCAATGCCGACGGCATCCACGGTGACAAACCGCAGGCCACTCGCCAGCGTGCGCTGGACCGTTTCAAGACCAGTGACGTGCAGATCCTGGTGGCCACCGATGTGGCGGCCCGTGGCCTGGATATCGAAGACCTGCCGCTGGTGGTCAACTTTGACCTGCCGATTGTGGCCGAGGACTACATCCACCGTATCGGCCGTACCGGCCGTGCGGGCAACACCGGTGAGGCGATTTCCCTGGTGTGTGCCGATGAAGTGAACATGCTGTCGGCCATCGAGATGCTGACCCGCCAGACCCTGACCCGCAAGATGGAGCCGGAGTTCGAACCGGAGCATCGCGTGCCCGAGACCGATGCCAGTGGTCAGGTGGTGAAGAAGCCGAAGAAACCGAAGAAGCCAAAGGCGTCGGGTGGTGGCGGCAAGCGCAACCTGGGCAAGTGGGTGGACAGTGGCGAAGTGGCGCCGGCTGAGCCGTCGATCAAGCCGGTGCGCAAAGTGCCGGTGTTCAATACAGGCCCGCGCAAGAAGAAGTGAGTTTTTCGGTGTTGCGGATGGCCTCTTCGCGAGCAAGCCCGCTCCCACATTTGAATGCATTCCAATGTTGGAACTCGGTCGAATGTAGGAGCGGGCTTGCTCGCGAAGGCGGCTGTGAATTCACCGCCAGTCTCAGCGGTTAAGCCATTCCAACACGCCGCGCCCCGCCGCTCGCCCGCTGGCAAAACACCCCGTCAGCAAATACCCGCCCGTCGGCGCTTCCCAATCCAGCATCTCCCCCGCACAAAACACTCCCGGCAGTTGCTTGAGCATCAACCGCTCATCCAGCGCCTCAAACGGCACGCCGCCGGCGGTGCTGATCGCTTCGTCCATCGGCCGGGTTTTCACCAGGGTCAGGGGCAGGGCCTTGATATCCACGGCCAACTGCGCCGGGTCATTGAAGTGTTCAGCCGGCGCCAGCTCTCGCAGCAACGCGGCTTTCACCCCATCCAGCCCCAACTGGCTGTGCAAATGCTTGCTCATCGAGCGTGAACCTCGGGGCTTGGCCAGTGCGGCCTGGACCTTATCCAGCGGTTTACTGGGCAGCAGGTCGATGTGCACAGTCGCCGCGCCGTCACGGTTGATCGCCTCACGAATCGGTGCCGACAGCGCGTAGATCAGGCTGCCTTCGATGCCCGTGGCCGTGACCACGCACTCACCTAGGCGCGGCTTGTCGTCGTCCAAACCGATGGCGACGTTTTTCAACGGCGCACCGGCGAATTTGCTGACCATCAACTCGCTCCAGGACGACACCTCAAACCCGCAATTGCTCGGCTGCAGCGCGGCGCAAGGCACGCCTTTGTCTTCCAGCAGCTTGAGCCAGGCGCCGTCAGAGCCCAGCCGTGACCAGCTGCCGCCGCCCAATGCCAGCAATACCGCATCGCTGTGGACCGCTTTTTCACCCTCCGGGCTGTGGATAAGTAAGCCGCCGCTGGCATTCCAGCCGACCCAGCGATGGCGGGTGTGGATAACCACGCCTTGCTCGCGCAGGCGTTTAAGCCAGGCGCGTAGCAGGGGCGCGGCTTTCATGTCGGTAGGAAATACGCGGCCGGAGGTGCCGACAAAGGTCTCGATGCCCAAGCCATGAATCCACTCGCACAACGCATCGGCGCCAAACGCGCGCAGCAGCGGCGCCATGTGCGGTGCACGCTCGGCGTAGCGCGACAGGAACGCCGGGTAGGCCTCGGAATGGGTGATGTTCATGCCGCCCACCCCCGCCAGCAGGAACTTGCGCCCCACCGACGGCATGCCGTCGTACAGGTCCACCCGCACACCCGCCTGGCTCAAGACTTCAGCGGCCATCAGCCCGGCAGGGCCGCCGCCGATAATGGCAACGTGGGAGGAGGTGGTGGACATCAGCAGGCCTGGGCAAAAGAAAAGGGCGCTCATTGTAAGCAATTGTGGTGCTTATGTAGTGAGCGGGCTTGCCCCGCGCCGCGGTGTACCAGGCTAACGTGAAGCGCCTGGTCAATCGCGACGCGGAGCAAGCCCGCCCACCACAGGCAACGGCGTGCCCGGGGATCAGGCAAAGCCGGTGTTGGTGTTTGGCGGGTACTCGTCGGAGCGGTCGGCATCGGTGATCGGGCCACCGGTGAGGCCGTATTTGTCCAGCACGGGCACCAGGGCGCCGAAGAACGCGTCCTGTTGTTTCTCACGCTTGACCACTTCGATGATCGGGAACACGAACGAGGTGATGATGCCCACGCCCGCCGCCGCCCAGCCCAATACACCGGCGAAGGTGCCGGCGATGGCGGCCGCGTCGGCCACGCCAAACAGGCCGGCGCCGCCTTCGATGATCGACGCCACCGCCGCGCCGGTGCCGAGGGCGCCGCTGGTCAGGGAGAAGCCGGCGTTGAGCTTGTCACCGGAGAATGCGCTGTTGACCCCACTGATCAGGCCGAACACGCCGCCGATAAAACTGCCGGCGCCGCCGACGATTTTGCCCAGGTTTCCCAATTTGTTGAGGCCGTCGGTGTTCTGCACCATCTTTCCGGTGGGGAAGTCGCCGATGCCCTGGGGCTTGCTCGGGTCAACCGGCGTGGGTTTCCAGGCCATGCCGTAGCCGGCTTCCTTGGCGTATTTGGTGCCGCCTTCGGTGATCAGGCCGGCGAACTGCATGCCCGCGGCCACGCGCCCGGCGTTGTCGGCCGGGCTGTTACCGCCGGTGGCCGAGCGCGCCGCCAGTACGCCGCCCGCCAGCAGGGCGCTGCCGATGTGCAACAGGCCCTGTTTGTAGGCGTCGCTGGCGTTGAGGTTCAGGCCATCCACGGCCTTGGGCAGCACGTCGCTGATCTTCTGGGTCTGGCGGTTGACGTCCCACATCGAGCGGATCAGCGAGATCACATCCTGGGGCTTGATCTGCGCCCCCGTGGCGTCCTTGAACATGTCCGGGTTGTCGGCCATGGCCTGGTTGAGGATGGCGGTGGTCTTGGCTTCGTCGAAGTTGCCGTTGGCGTCGCCGAAGGTGCTTTTGAGCACATCGTCGTTGGCGCCATTGACCAGGCTGTCGGAGACCGCCTGGTTGACGTATTGCTGCACGGTGGAGGAGTCCTGCGCCGAGACCTTGTCGCCCAGGAACTCCTTGAGCAATGAGGCGTTGGCCGCGTACTGGCCGATGACCGTCATCGGGTCGGCATTCGGCGCGGCGAGGCCGTTCTGCAGGTCTTGCCCGCTGACGATGTGGTCCTGGAAGTACTGCTGGATCTCGGCCGACTTGCCTGACTTGTCGGCCATGGCCTCCAGGTCCACCGTGCCATTACCGCCCAGGGCCATGTCGGTGAGGGTGGCGTCGGTGCCGGCCAGGCTCAGCCCGTCGATCAGCGACACCGGATTGCCATTGCTGTCCTTGGTCGCCAGGGCGGTGTTGATCACGTTGCCGCTGTTGATCTGGCTGTCCTGGTAGTGCTGCATCTCGGTCTTGATCGCCGGGTCGCTGTTGACGATGTCGCGCATACCATCGGCCTGATTCTGGGCCATGAAGGTCTTCACGTCCGGGTCGCCGGCCAACTGGTTGACGGCTGCGTCCAACTGGTCGGCGACTTTGGATTTGGTCGGGTTGAGGTGATATTCGCTGTCGGCAGTGATCCCGGCATACAGGTCGCCGTCGCCGACCTTGTCGCTGGAGGCCAGGCGCGCACGGGCGTCGCTGATTTCCAGCATCACGGCGGCCTTGGTCTTGCCGTCATAGTTTTGCGGGTTTTGCAGCACGTCCTGGGTCAGCTTCGAGGTGTCGACACCGGCCACCGAGCTGCGGATCGAGGCGTTGCTGAGCATCATCAACACGCCGTGGTCGTCGGTGGGCGCCTGATTTTCCAGCCAGGCACCGAGGTTCTTCTGCTGGGTGATGCCGTCGGCGGTGGCGGTGGCGGGCAGGTCGCCGGCCATGTCGAGGGTGCGCATCATGCCTGGGGTCGACCAGTAGCCGGCAGCGCCGGTCAGTTCGGGGCTCAGGCCGCTGTCGTTCTTGATGGCGTTGAGGTTGTCGGTGGTCAGGCTGCCGTTGTTGGCGCGCTGGTTGGGGCCTTCCATCGCGGGGCCGGCGCTGCTGACCAACGAGATATTGGCCATGACCAGCGCGGCCGACTTGGCGTTCGCCTTGGCCAGGTCGCTGGCACCCGGGTTTTTGCTGAGAAAGGTGCTGTAGGACTTGGAGGCGGCCGACAGATCCTTGTTCGACTGGCTGATGAAACTGTCGACGTTGCTGTGGGTAATCACGCCGTCGCTGCCGCCCAGGCCGCCGCTGTCCAGGGCATTCATGAGGCTCGGGCTGCCGGCCAGGTATTTGAGGCAGGCCTGGGCTTCGGGCGGCAGGTCGGCCGGCGGGTTGGAGAAGTCGATGGGGCGGTCGTGCATGCCCCACTTGTCCCAGTTGTCGCTGAGCATTTTGGCAGCGGCGCGTGGGCGGTCGAGGTCGCGCTCTTCCTGGGTCGGCGTGCCGCTGGTGTTGCCGACGATCTTGTCCCAGTCCTTGGGGTTGGCGTATTGGGAGTTGTCGATCCAGTTGGTGTCGACGGCGCCGCCGACGTTGAAGATGCCGTTGGATTCCTTGACCACCGAGGCATACAGGTCGGGGCTGATCGCCTGGGACACGATGACCTTGTCGCCGGACGCCGTTTCATAACGGATCAGGCCGTGGCCGAGTTCTTCCGGGGTGCCCACCAGGCTGACGCTGCCGGTTGCGCTGGCGTCGGCGAGGGTGTAACCGGCGTTTTTGCTGTCGTTGATCAGGCCCCAGGTCTGGCCGTCGCCGGCCACCTGGTTGTACAAGTCGGGGTTCACTTCGCGGCTGACCACCACCTTGTCACCCGAGACGGTCTCGTAGCGGATAAAACCCGGGCCGATTTCATCCACAGGGCCGATGCCCTTGTAGTCGCCCAACCCCGGCGCGATATCGCCGGCCTGGGCGATGCGGTAGCCATCGGCCTTGCTGGCATTGAGCGCGTTGACGGCGTCGACCTTGCCGGCCATGCCGTCGAACAGGTAGGGCGTCATCTGCTTGATGATGACGATGTCCTGGCCGTCGCGGGTCTTGAGGTCCAGCACGTTGTCGGAAATCTTGGTGATGCTGGCGATGTCCGCCAGGGGCACGCCGGTGTTGCTGATGTCGGCGAGGTTGGGGTCATTGAGGCGCTTGATCGCCTCCTGGTCGCCGGTGGCCATGACGGCGGCGATTTTCTGGTCTTTGGTGTTGTCGGTCACGCCGCTGGCCAGCACTTTGAAATTGCCGGGCTTGGCGGTGTCCTTGAAACCCGCCACGGCGCGGGCCATGGCGGTTTCGAAGGTAGCCGCGACCTTTTTCAGGGCGTCGTCATTGCCGGGGTTTGTCACGGTGCCGATCTTGTAGGTAGCCATCGCCGGGTACTCTGAAAACGGGAAGATGTTCAGGGTGACGATGGGTTGCGGCAGTTTTGTTGCAAATCTGGAACAGGTCGAATGTTCCACAACGTTTCACGGCTGTGGAAAAGAATGTGGTCAAAAAACGTACAGTTTCCTGCAGGCTATACGGGAACTCGCTTGCAGCCCGTTACGCTCAAGTTATCCACAGGCCGTTCCACAGGCATTGTGGGTAACGCCCACAGTTCAGTGACAACCTGATGACGTCCACACCCGGTGTGCGCTGTGGTGCAGGATGCCATGGCGGCGGGCCAGGGCTGGGCGGTCCTTGCTGTAGCCGCCGCCGATCACGCCCATCACCGGGATGTCGCGGCCCAGGCAATGGCGCATCACGCTTTCGTCGCGGGCGGCGACGCCTGCGTCGGTCAGCTTGAGGTAACCAAGGGCGTCATCCTTGTGTACATCCACGCCCGCGTCATACAGCACCAGGTCGGGCTGGTAGAGCGGCAACAGGTAGTTGAGGGCGTCGTCGACCACCTTGAGGTAATCGGCATCGCCCATGCCCATGGGCAGGGGAATGTCCCAGTCGCTCTGGGCCTTGCGCGCCGGGAAGTTTTTTTCGCAGTGCAGCGATACGGTGATGGCGTCCGGCGTGTTGTGGAGGATGCGCGCGGTGCCGTCGCCCTGATGCACGTCGCAATCGAAGATCAGCACGCGGTTGACCCGCCCGCTGGCCAGCAGGTAATGGCTGATCACCGCCAGGTCATTGAAGATGCAAAAACCGGCTGGGTAATCGTAGTGGGCATGGTGGGTGCCGCCCGCCAAGTGGCAGGCCAGGCCGTGTTCAAGGGCTTTTTCGGCTGCCAGGATGGAACCGCCCACGGCGCGCACCGTGCGTCGGGCCAGGGCTTCGTTCCAGGGCAGGCCGAGGCGCCGTTGGTCTTCGCGGGACAACTCGCCGCCCATGTAGCGTTCGATATACCCAGGGTCATGGGCCAGGGCCAGAATCTCTGCCGGGCACAACTGCGGGCGCAGCAATTGGCTGTCTTCGGTCAGGCCGCTGTCCACCAGGTGATCGCGCAGCAGGCGAAACTTGTCCATGGGGAACCGGTGGTCTGCCGGAAACTCGGGGCTGTAGTCGTCGTGGTAGATCAGGGGCAGGGGCATGGGATTTTCTGACAGGAACCTGCGACGCATCTTACCCGCGTTGTACACTCACGCACATGGCAAGGGAGGGGACCCATGGAGCCGATACTGGAATTGGAAAGTGCACGTCTGGTGCTGCGCCAATGGCGCGACAGCGACCTGCCGGAATTTGCGCGCATGTGCGCCGACCCGCAGGTGATGCGCTATTTCCCGGCCAAGCTGAGCCACCTGGAAAGCGCCGCATTGATCGGGCGCATACGTGGGCACTTCGCGGAATACGGCTTTGGGTTCTGGGCCTTGCAGCGCAAGGACACGGGCGAGTTTATCGGCCTGACCGGGCTGCAGAATGTCAGCTTCGAAGCGGGCTTCACCCCGGCAGTGGAGATCGGCTGGCGCCTGGCCCGTGAACACTGGGGCCTGGGGTATGCCAGCGAAGCGGCGTGGACGGCCTTGCGCTGTGGTTTCGACCGGTTGCAACTGGATGAAATCCTCGCGTTTACCACCGAGTCCAATTTGCCATCACAAAAAGTCATGCAGGCCATCGGTATGCATTACGATCCCCAGGCAGATTTTGAACACCCCAAGGTCGCAGCTGATGACCCGCTGCGCCATCATGTGTTGTACCGCATCACCCGCGCCCAATGGTTGGACACGCTGCACGGATAGGCAGCCCGGAATGCCCCGTAGATTTTAGGAGTTGCTCTATGAGCCAAGTATTGGAAGACCTAGTGGACTTGCTGACCCTGGAGCCGATCGAGGAAAACCTCTTTCGCGGCCGCAGCCAGGACCTGGGTTTTCGCCAACTGTTCGGCGGCCAGGTGCTTGGCCAGTCGCTGTCGGCTGCCAGCCAGACCGTAGAAGAAGCGCGGCACGTGCATTCCCTGCACGGCTATTTCCTGCGCCCTGGCGATGCCGCCTTGCCGGTGGTGTATTCGGTGGACCGCGTGCGTGATGGCGGCAGTTTCAGCACGCGGCGCGTCACGGCGATCCAGAAGGGCCATCCGATTTTCACTTGCAGCGCCTCGTTCCAATACGACGAACAGGGCTTCGAGCACCAGACCACCATGCCCGTGGTGGTCGGCCCGGAGAACCTGCCGTCGGAGCTTGAGCTGACGAAGCAACGCGCCCACCTGATCCCCGAGCCCATGCGCGACAAGCTGCTGTGCCCCAAGCCGATCGAAGTGCGCCCGGTGACCGAAAAAGACCCGTACAACCCTCAGCCGTCGGACCCGGTGAAGTACGTGTGGTTTCGTGCCGATGGCGCGCTGGCCGATTCGCCGGCGCTGCACAAATACCTGCTGGCCTACGCCTCGGACTTCGGTTTGCTGACCACCTCGTTGCTGCCCCACGGCAAGACGGTGTGGCAGAAAGACATGCAGGTCGCCAGCCTCGATCACGCGCTGTGGTTCCACGCCGACCTGCGTGCCGATGACTGGTTGCTGTACGCCATGGACAGCCCCTGGGCCGGCAATTCCCGTGGATTCTCCCGTGGCAGCGTGTACAACCGTGCCGGGCAACTGGTGGCGTCGGTGACCCAGGAAGGCTTGATTCGCCATCGCAAGGATTGGGCATGAGCCTGGCGGACGTTAAGCACTGGGTATTTGACATGGACGGCACCCTCACGGTGGCCGTGCATGACTTTGCGGCCATTCGCGTGGCCCTGGAGATTCCGCCCGAAGACGACATCCTCACCCACCTGGCGGCGTTGCCTGCCGATGTGGCTGCGGCCAAGCATGCCTGGTTGCTGGAACATGAACGTGAACTGGCGCTGGGTTCGGTCGCCGCCGAAGGCGCGGTGGAGCTGGTGCGCGAGCTGGCGGGACGCGGTTACCGCCTGGGCATCCTGACGCGCAATGCGCGGGAATTGGCCCACGTGACCCTGCAAGCGATTGGCCTGGCCGACTGCTTTGCTGTCGAGGACGTGTTGGGGCGTGATGATGCGCAACCCAAGCCCGATCCGGATGGCTTGCTGAAACTGGCCGCGGCCTGGGATGTTTCGCCGAGTGCGATGGTGATGGTGGGCGACTACCGCTTTGACCTGGACTGCGGCCGGGCAGCGGGGACACACACGGTCCTGGTCAACCTGCCGGAGAACCCGTGGCCGGAGTTGGTGGATTGGCATGCAGCCGACTGCTTGGCCTTGCGCCGAATGATCTAGATCGGCCTCTGAAGATCAAATGTGGGAGCGGGCTTGCTCGCGAATGCGGTGTGTCAGATTCAAATAAGTTGACTGATCCACCGCCTTCGCGAGCAAGCCCGCTCCCACATGGTTGACCGTATTTCTTCAGTAACTATTGGGTAAACAACACTTTCTGCCCTTCAGGCGAGGTAAACATCCCATCCCCGTTGTGCCCAACGCCTGGCACTTCCACCAGCTTATGCGTCAGTTGCGGGTGACGCTGCTTGAGGTAGTCGAAGTAGTTGTGCCCGCGAATCAGGCGATACGCGCCCTGGGTTTCGGCCCCACAGCTCTTGTCCAGTGCCGGGTGGTTCGGGTCAGTGTCTTGTTGGCCCAGCAGGTAGGTGATGTTGCGTGACACATAAGCCTGTTCCAGCTGCTCGGCGCTCTGGCCCTTGGCGTAGGCCGGCAGGTTTTGCATGCCGTATTTCCAGTCGTTGAAGCCTGGGCAGCTGGCAACGTCAAACTTCACCGGACGCTGCGGCGTGAAGTAGGCGTAGGACGACGGGTTGGCCACCACATACCGCAGGCTGATGCCTTCGGTTTGCAGCATCGGGTGGTCGTGGCCGGTGAGGGCGAAACGCTGCACCACCTGGCCGCCGCCGGAGTGGCCGGCCACCACGATTTCTTTCAGCGCCGGGAACAGCTTGCGGTTGCCCAGGTGCTTGATGATCTGGTCGAGGGCGCCGTAGGAACTGATCTGGCCGGGGCCGGTAGACGGCTCGCCAGCCATCCAGTCGTTGCCGTTCCAGCGCAGTACCTGGTTGTCCAGGTGGTTGCGCTTGATATCCAGCTCATTCAGGAACTGCGGTGCGATCACCAGGGTGTTGGCGGCCTGACCTGCGTGTTCAGCTGCGTCTTCGCCGCTCTGCAGGTAGGTCTGTGCATTGCGCAGGCGCCCGTGCACGATGATCAGGGCGCGGGTGACCTGCGGCAGCGGTTGGTTCCAGTCCTGGCTCAAGCCTAGGCTGAGGTCGCCGGCATCCAGGTGAAAACGATCGGGGCTGACCACCTTGACCCCATGTTCTTTCTCGGCGGCCCAGGTGGCGGTGGAGCAGGACAACATCAAACCCAGCAGCAATCCCAATCGTTTATTCATTTAAAGACTCTTCGCCGTAAAGGTGTCGCATTGAGTGATCTGGCCACCCGCAAAGCCGGTCTTGAACCAACGAACCCGCTGTGCCGAGGTGCCGTGGGTAAACGAGTCGGGCACCACGCGCCCTTGACCCTGTTGCTGCAAACGGTCATCGCCGATGGCGTTGGCCGCATTCAGTGCTTCTTCAATGTCGCCGGGCTCCAGCCAGTTCAGGCGCTTCTGCGCGCGGTTGGCCCATACGCCGGCAAAACAGTCGGCTTGCAGCTCCTGGCGTACCAGTAGGCCGCCGTCGCCTTGCATCTGCCGGCCTTGCTGGCGTGCGGCCTGGATCTTGGCCGAAATGCCCAGCAGCGTTTGCACGTGATGCCCCACTTCATGGGCGATCACATAAGCCTGGGCGAAGTCGCCCGCAGCCTTGAAGCGTTGTGACATCTCCCGGAAGAAATCCAGGTCCAGGTACACCTGTTGGTCGGCCGGGCAATAAAACGGGCCGCTGGCCGAGGTGGCGCCACCGCAGGCGGAATTGACCCGGCCACGGAACAGAATCAGTTTCGGGTTCTTGTAGGTCAGGCCGTTCTCCTTGAACACCTGGCCCCACGTGTCTTCGGTGTCACCCAGCACCGCGCGTACAAAGTCAGCCTGTTCATCGTTGGCCGGTGGTGCCTGGCGGGTCTGCGTGCTCACCGAGGGCGCCTGCTCCATCTGGCCGGTCAACTGGCCAAGGATCTGCAGCGGGTCCTGGCCGGTCAGCCAGCCAATGCCGACGATCAGCACGATGGCCGTGAGGCTCAGGCCCTTGCCGCCGCCAAAGCGCATACCGCCACCCCCGCCGCCACTGTCGTCACGGGCATCCACCACGTTGTCGCTGCGTCGGCCTTTTTTCCATAGCATGGGGCAATCCTCTCGATGAACCTGAAAACAGTGTTGTTGGTGCGTGGGCATGGCGCCAGCCCGGCTGTCCGACAGGTACGAGAGCTGCGTAGTATCGCTGCTGTCAGTCCGTGCCGGCAGAGGGGCCAGATGAAAGTTGTGTCAGCTTTGCAGCTGGATCAGTCGCGGCAGTAACCTTCGCCGGTGTCGACGACCAGGCAATCCTTTTTATCCGCCAGCCATTTCAAACCGGTGGCTTCACCGTCGCCGGCGGTCAATTGTTGTGGGCCGTCCGGACGGGTAAAGGCGATGCCATCTTCATTGGCTTCGCCTTTGAAGGTGCCGGAGTCATCGGCGTCGAGGCCGTATTGCATGGTCAGGATGTAATGACCCCGGCCGATGCTGTCGTCTTTGGCGATGGTCAGGTTCAGGCCTTCCACGCCCACCCACTTGCCCACCCATTTGTCGGTGGGCGGGTTGGCCGGCACCAGGGTGGCTTGCACCGACGCAGGGGCCGGTTTGGGGGCGGGGGCTTCCTCCTTGTTACAGGCGGAGAGCAGGGCAAGGGTTGAAAGAACGAAGAGTGTTTTTTTCATAGCGGCAAGGCCTTGGTTAAAAAGTGCACAATGCGGGGGCAAACGTGCAGCGTTGGACTCGAATCCCGTGATTTAGTGCGCTGTTCGCCCGGTGTTTGGTTATGCTCTTGGGGCGCACACAGGCGCGGCTGCTAGATTACCGGGTTGAGTGCTGCCACGTTCAGTGCTCAGCGTTCAGCCTGCCATGCAAGAGAATTCAATGACTGTCAGCACACCGCTTTCCGGCGTCAACCATCCGTTCAAAGGCATCTTGCTGATTGTGCTGGCGACGTTTCTGTTTTCCAGCCACGACGCCTTGTCCAAGTACCTGGCCGGGTTCTACCCGATCGTGATGGTGGTGTGGGCACGCTACCTGGTGCACACGCTGTTGATGGCCGGGATCTTTCTGCCGCAATCGGGCCTTCGCGTGCTGCGCAGCAAGCGGCCGGGGATGCAGGTGGTACGGGCCTTGTGCCTGCTGGGCACCAGCCTGTTCTTCACGGCGGCGCTGCATTACATCCCGCTGGCAGAAGCCACGGCGGTGAACTTCCTGGCGCCGATCCTGGTGACGGCGCTCTCCGTGCCGTTGCTCGGCGAGCATGTGACACGCGGCCAATGGCTGGCGGTGATCTGCGGCTTTGTCGGCGTGCTGATCATCATCCACCCCGGTGGCGAGCTATTCACCCCGGCGGTGCTGCTGCCGCTGTGTTCGGCGCTGTTCTTCTGCTTCTACCAGTTGCTCACGCGCATCCTCAGCCAATACGACACGCCCACCACCAGCAACTTTTTCGCCGGGCTGTGCAATACCTTGGTGATGAGTGCGATGGTGCCGTTCTTCTGGCAGATCCCGACCTTGTGGCACGGTGCGCTGATGCTGGCGCTGGGCACCTGCGGGATGACCGCCCACTTGATGTTGACCCAGGCGTTCCGCTTTGCGGCGCCGGCCTTGCTGGCGCCGTTCGGCTATTGCCAGATCGTGTTTGCGGGGTTGTTGGGCTGGCTGGTGTTCAACCACACCCCCGATGTGACCACGGTGGTCGGCATCGGGGTAATCTGCATGAGTGGGCTGGCCGCTGCCTGGCAGCAGCGGCGCAAGTAGATCAAACGTCTACGGTAGGAATCTTGCGCGGCGCCATGAAGTACATCCAGGTCAGTGCAATGAAATACATCGCCGGGATCAGGGTGAACAACACGGTGTAGTTGTTGTTCGTCACGGTGAGAATGTGGCCGACGATCTGGGTCATGAACATGCCGCCGATGGCCGCGCACATGCCGCCGAACCCAAACACCGTGCTCATCATGTGCTTGGGCGTGTAGTCCATCACCAGGCTCCAGATGTTGGCGGTCCAGGCCTGGTGCGCACCGATGGCCAGGGAGATGGCAAACACCGCGACCCATAGTTGGCTGGAACCAGCCGCCATGATCACACCGACGATACAGCAGGCGAACAGCAGCATCGACAGCAAGCGCGCCTTGATCGAGTTCATGCCACGGCCGATCAGGAACGACGACAGAATCCCCCCACCTACGCTGCCGAAGTCGGCCGTCAGGTAAATGATGATCAGCGGGATGCCCATCTGCGTCACGTTGATGCCCAGGTTGTATTGCTGGTTCAGGAATGGCGGCAACCAATACAGGTAGAACCAGAACACCGGAGCGGTCATCGAGTAGGCGAGGGCGAAGGCCCAGGTGCCGCGCATGCGCAGGATGCGGCTGAACGGGACGCGGGGTTGTTCCGGCTCGACTTCCTGTTGCACGTAGTCCAATTCGGATTGTTTAACGGTGGGGTGCTCTTCGGGGTTGTAGTACTTCAGGCCCCAGCACACCAGCCAGATCCCGCCCAGTGCCGACATGCACAGGAAGGCCGCTTGCCAGCCCCACACGTGCAGGATCAACGGCAGCAGCATGGGCGTCATCATCGCACCGACGTTGGTGCCGGCGTTGAAGATGCCGGTGGCCACGGCGCGTTCACCGGCCGGGAACCACAACCGCGTGGTCTTGACGCAGGCCGGGTAGTTGGCCGCTTCGGTGATCCCGAGGATAAAGCGGCAGACCATAAAGCCCACCGCCGAGGTGGCCAGGCCGTGGGCGCCGGTGGCCAGGCTCCATAGCAGCACCGCGCAGAAGAACACGCGTTTCACGCCGACGCGGTCGATCAAGCGGCCTTGCAGCACAAAACCGATGGCGTAGCCCACCTGGAACCAGAAGTTGATGTTGGCGTAGTCCATCGCCGTCCAGCTCATTTCCTTGGCGAGGATCGGTTGCATCACGCCCAGGGCGGCGCGGTCGATGTAGTTCAGGGTGGTGGCGAAGAACACCAGGGCCAGCATGCCCCAGCGAGTTTTACCCACGGCCAGGGCGCCGCGGATCTTGTCGCCGATGCCGGCGTGCGGGTTGCCCGGGCGCGCGGCCAGGACGGAGTTTTGCGAAGGCATGAGGTCGTACCCGTTTTTTGAAATTTTTATGGTGTGTTCTGGGTCTTGTTGCTGAATCGATGGTGCGCAGCGGTTAAAAAATCGTCAATTCGCCAAAGGGGCATAGTGTTCGATAATCGCACCAAAAACTAACCGGTTCGTACATTTTAATTGCTGTGTGTAAAGCTGGGGCCAATAATTTGCCGTAAATAACAATTGCCGGGAGTCGCCCATGCAACGTTCCATTGCCACCGTTTCCTTGAGCGGCACCCTGCCGGAAAAGCTCGAAGCCATTGCCGCCGCCGGGTTTGACGGCGTCGAGATCTTCGAAAATGACTTGTTGTATTACGACGGCAGCCCCCGGGAAGTTAGGCAGATGTGCGCTGACCTGGGCATTGCCATCACCTTGTTCCAACCCTTCCGTGACTTCGAAGGGTGCCGCCGCGACCGCCTGGCGCGCAACCTGGAACGCGCCGAACGCAAGTTCGACCTGATGCAGGAGCTAGGCACCGACCTGGTGCTGGTGTGCAGCAATGCCTCGGCGGATTCGGTGGGCGACGAACGCATTTTACTCGATGACCTCAGCCTGCTGGCCGAGCACGCCGGTCGTCGAGGCTTGCGCATCGGCTATGAAGCGCTGGCCTGGGGCAAGCACGTGAACACCTGGCAGCAGGTGTGGAACCTGGTGCGCCAGGTCGATCACCCGAGCCTGGGGGTGTTGCTCGACAGCTTCCACACCTTGTCGCTCAAGGGCGACCCGAGTGGCATCGCCCAGATACCCGGCGACAAGATTTTCTTTGTGCAAATGGCCGACGCGCCGATCCTGGCCATGGACGTGCTGGAGTGGAGCCGGCATTTTCGCTGCTTCCCCGGGCAGGGCGAATTCGACCTGGCGGGCTTCCTCGCACCGATCATCCAGAGTGGCTACACCGGGCCGTTGTCCCTGGAGATTTTCAACGACGGCTTCCGCGCAGCACCGACGCGGGCGAATGCGGCGGATGGTTTGCGCTCGCTGCTGTACCTGGAAGAAAAGACCCGCGAACGCCTGGCGCAGGAGCAACCGGCCACGCCGGCGGACATCCTGTTTGAAACCCCGGCTGCCAGCGACTACGACGGCATCGAGTTCCTTGAATTTGCCGTGGATGAAAGCCTGGGTGCGAAGCTGACGCAATGGCTGGAGCGCCTGGGTTTCGTCAAGGCCGGGCAGCACCGTTCCAAGAGCGTGAGCTTGTTGCGACAGGGCGATATCAACTTGATCCTCAACTGCGAGCCGTATTCTTTCGCCCACAATTTTTTCGAGGCCCACGGGCCGTCGTTGTGCGCCACGGCGATTCGAGTCAAGGATAGCGCCAAGGCCCTGACGCGCGCGGTGGCCTACAAAGGCCAGCCGTATCGCGGGCTGGTGGGGCCCAACGAGCTGGAGTTGGCAGCGGTGCGTGCGCCGGATGGCAGCCTGATTTATCTGGTGGACCCGTCCGAAGGTTCGCTGTACGACACCGACTTCAACCTGCAACCGGCGACGGCCTCCAGCGGCGGCCTGCTGCGCATCGACCATATGGCCATGGCCCTGCCGGCTGACAGCCTCGACAGCTGGGTGCTGTTCTACAAGAGCCTGCTGGATTTCGAGGCCGATGATGAAGTGGTGCTGCCCGACCCTTACGGTTTGGTGAAAAGCCGTGCGCTGCGCAGCCGTTGCAGCTCGATCCGCCTGCCGCTGAATATTTCCGAGAACCGCAACACGGCGATTTCCCACGCGCTGTCGAGCTATCGCGGCTCGGGCGTGCATCACATTGCCTTCGATTGCGCGGACATTTTCGCCGAAGTACGTCGGGCCAAAGAGTCGGGCGTGCCTCTGCTGGATATCCCGCTCAATTACTACGACGACCTCGCGGCGCGCTTTGATTTTGACGATGAATTCCTCAGCGAACTGGCGTACTACAACGTGTTGTACGACCGCGACGCCCAGGGCGGCGAGTTGTTTCATGTGTACACCGAGCCGTTCGAAGGGCGGTTTTTCTTCGAGATCATCCAGCGCAAGGGCGGCTATGCCGGCTACGGCGCGGCCAACGTGGCCGTGCGCCTGGCGGCCATGGCCAAGTCCCGCAGCGGTGCGGTGCGCCAAGCGCGTTTATAAGGGCTGGCCAGGTGCTTCCTTCGGGAAGCATCGCGGCCCATAATCAGCGCCTGCATAACAATGGCCGTGAGCGCACCATGACCTCGAGTCCCGAACTCCCCGCAGTGTCAGACGCACCGCGCAAGAGTCGTAAGAACAACCCGGAAAAGACCCGCGAAAACATTCTCCAGGAAGCCATTGTCGAGTTTGTCCAGCAGGGTTTGTCTGGCGCTCGCGTGGATGCGATCGCCGAACGCATCCACACCTCCAAGCGCATGATCTATTACTACTTCGGCAGCAAGGAGCAGCTGTACGTCGAGGTGCTGGAGAAGCTCTACGGCGATATTCGCAACACCGAAACCCGCATGAACCTCACGGCGCTGGAGCCGCGCGAGGCGATTCGCCGGCTGGTGGAGTTCACCTTTGATCACCATGACCAGAACGTCGATTTCGTACGCATCGTGAGCATCGAGAACATCCACAATGCCGAGTACGTGAAGCGTTCGGATGCGATCAAGGCGATGAACAGCAACATCCTTGAAGCGTTGGGCGCAACTTTGCAGCGCGGGGCCGAGATGGGCGTGTTCCGCGCAGGGCTGGAGCCGCTGGACGTGCACCTGCTGATCAACTCATTCAGCTTTTACCGGGTGTCCAACCGTCATACGTTCAGTGAGATCTTTCAGATTGAATTGTCGGATGAGGCGGTCAAGCAGCGGCATCGGGACATGATTTGTGAGTCGGTGATGCGTTACCTGCAGGCGTGAGAGCGCACGGTGCCTAAGGCTGAAATGCAATCGTAATGTGGGAGCGGGCAAGCCCGCTCCCACATTTCGGATCTTCGTTTTGCCAATTAGCTATTCATGCTTTGGAAGTGCGCCAGCATCCTGTCGGCATCCGGCACTTCACCACTGAACAACTCAAACGCCTTCACCGCCTGAAACACCGCCATGTTGCCGCCATCCAGCGTGCGGCAACCCAGGGCACGGGCATCACGCAGCAGCTCGGTTTCCAACGGGAAATACACAATCTCCGCCACCCACAACTCGGCGCGTAGCAGACTCGACGGCACCGGCGTGCCCGGCAGTTTGGCCATGCCCATCGGCGTGGTGTTCACCAAACCATCGGCCTCGGCCATGGCGTTTTCCAGATGGCTGCCCACCTGCGCACGCCCGGCACCGAAGCGCTGGGCGAGGTTATCCACAAGGTCGCGGGCACGGCTGGGGTCCACGTCAAAAATACTCAACTGTTCCACACCCTCGGCCAGCAGCGCATGGGCCACCGCTGCACCTGCACCGCCGGCACCCATCTGCACCACGCGTTGGCGCGCCACATCGTTCAGGTTCCTGCGAAAACCCTCGGCGAAACCCAGGCAGTCGGTGTTGTGGCCGATGCGTTTGCCCTCCCTGAACACCACCGTATTGACCGCGCCAATGCCGCGCGCCTCGTCAGACAGTTCATCCAGCAGCGGCAGGATGGCCTGCTTGCACGGGTAGGTAATGTTCAACCCGGTGAAGTGCATCAGTTCGGCGGCGTCGAGCAGGTCGGGCAGGGCGTTGATGTTCAGGTGCAGGGGTTCCAGGTCGATCAGGCGATACAGGTAGCGCATGCCCTGGGCGTCACCTTCCTGTTCATGCAGCGCGGGCGTGCGGGAGGCCTGGATACCGGCGCCGATCAGGCCGGCGAGGATGCGCGGTTTCATCGGGCTCACCCTTTCAAGGTGTGGCTGAAATGTTCCAGGGCCAGGTGATAACCATGGCTGCCGAACCCGGCCAGCACGGCCTTGGCGATCGGTGAAACAAAGGAGTGGTGCCGGAACGCTTCACGCGCATGCACGTTGGATAAATGCACTTCGATCACCGGCACTTCACTGGCCACCAGCGCGTCGCGGATGGCTACTGAGGTGTGGGTCCAGGCGGCCGGGTTGATCACGATGCCGGCGCAGCGGGCGCGGGCGCTGTGGATCCAGTCGAGTAGTTCACCTTCGTGGTTGGTCTGGCGAAATTCGATCTTCAGCCCGAGTTTTTCCGCACTGCGCCCACACAGCGCGGCGATGTCAGCCAGGGTTTCATGGCCGTAGGTGGCGGGCTCGCGGGTACCGAGCAGGTTGAGGTTGGGGCCGTTGAGCACCAGCACGATAGGCGGCATAAGGGGATCTCCACTGTTCTTGTTAGTTGTGGAGACAAAATGTACTGAATGGTTAATTTGGTCAATTGATCGCGGCGGATGTGTTCGATTATCGAACCGATATTCAGAGGGTTCCCACACCAGAATCAGATTAGATATCAATTGAAAATCATTCTCGACAACGCTTACTATGCCCGCCTGTTTCCTTAACATTCCAGGGAGTCGGTTTGTCGGACGTGGATCTCAAAGGCCTGTTTCTCAAGCATGCCGATACCCTGCGCGGGTATCTGGCGCGCAAGGTACGGGACCCGCAGTTGGCCGCAGACCTGGTGCAGGAGAGCTTCCTGCGCCTGGCGGAAAAACCGGCCGGCGAGCGTATCGACAATTCCCAGGGCTATCTCTATCGAACGGCGAGCAATCTGCTGATCGACCATATTCGCCAGGAAGCGCGGCGCAAGACAGACTCCGTGCCCCATGAGGCGCTGGCCGAGATTGAAGATGAAGTGGCCGGGTTGGAGGCTCAGGCAATGGCGCAGCAACAGCGACTGGCATTGAAGCAGGCACTGGCGGAATTACCGGAACGCACCCAGCAGATCTTCCGTCTCAACCGCATCGAAGGCATGACCCACGCCCAGGTGGCCCGGCACCTGGATATCTCCGACAGCTCCGTGCAGAAGCACCTGGCCAAGGCCTTGGCCTACGTGATGCAGCGTTTGCAGGAAGGCGAGGGGGCGCCATCCGACGAATGAGTTACCGAAATGCACTGGGTCAGACGTCACAGCGTTACATAACGAAAAATTCGAGATGCACACGTGAATAGCCAGGGTCCGCAACAGCACAGCATTACCGAGGCGGCGGCCGAATGGGCGGTGCGCCTGCACGCCGGTGCCCTGACCGAACAGGAGCAGACCGAGCTGCAACATTGGATCGCCTGCGACAGCCGCCACGAAGCGGCGCTGCGCTTTGCCGAACAGACCTGGGCGGCGTTGGGTGAGGTCTACATGGATGAGCCCGTACACCGTCAGCGTCCGGTGGCGGCAACGTTGCCGGTGCGTCGGTCCAAGCGGCGCAGGCCATGGCAGCGTGCGGCCGCGGTGGCGCTGGTCGTGGTGGTGGCGGGCGTGGGCTGGGTGCGCGGGCCGGATGCGTTGCTGCGCCTGCAGGCAGACTACGTGACGCAAAAAGGTGAAGTGCGCACCGTGCACCTGGCCGATGGCAGCACGGTGGAGCTGGACTCCAACAGCGCGATCCGCCTGGATTACGACGGTGTGCAACGGCGTGTCAGCCTGATCCAGGGCTCGGCGATTTTTGACGTGGCACCGAGGGTGGGCCCGGAAACGCGGCCCTTCGTGGTGCAAAGCGCCGGCGCGCAAACCCGGGCGCTTGGCACGCGGTTTGTGGTGACGCGTGAGGATGACCGGCAAGCCTGGGTCGGGGTGTTGCAGCACAGCGTCGAAGTCTCGATGCAGGCGCCACCTCGTCAAGGCCCGGCCGAACGCGTGCTCAAGGAAGGCCAAGCGGCGCGTTACAACCCGCAGGAGGGCGTGGCGCCGCTGGATCAGTTCGACGTGGAACGTGCCACCAGTTGGCGGCGGGGTGTGCTGATTTTCGACCGGCTGCCGTTGGCCAAGGTGGTCGAGCAGCTCAATCGCTATCGTCCCGGGCGGGTGGTGTTGACCGACGCCGCCTTGGGCGAGCGTGAAGTCAGCGGAGTGTTCCGTCTCGACATGCTCGATACGGCCCTCGGGACCTTGACCCAGGAACTTCAAGTGCAACGCTTGGACCTGGCGGGTTTTAGCCTGATTTATTGATTTCTCTGCGGGCGGTGGTGATCTCTCTGACGCCATCGCCGGCAAGCCGGCTCCTACAAAGGGGCTGTGCTCCTTGAAATTCCCTTCGATTAAAAAACTTTCAAAAAAACCTTACTGAGTTCCTGCGCCTCGTACGTCTTGCTAGGTGAGAAGCATTCGCATAAACAAAAACGCTCAGTGCAGGGAAAACCAGAAATGTCAGCATTCACCAAGGGGCGCATCACCGGTAGCCGGTTGGCCCTGGCCATTCACTTGGGGGTGCTCGCCACAGCGGCCCCGGTGTATGCCGCGCAACCTCCGGCAGGTGCAGCACAGCCCGCCGTGCTGATGTTCGATATTCCTGCGCAATCCCTGGGCAGTGCCGTGCTGGCGTTCGCCGACCAGGCCGGCCTGCAAGTGTTGTTCGACAGCCAGCGCCTGCAAGGCTTGAGCAGCACCGCGCTCAAAGGCCACTTCAGCGTGCAGGAAGGCCTCGGTCGCCTGCTGGGTGGCGCACCCGTGGAGTACCGCTTCACCGGCGAGCGCCAAGTCACCCTCAACCGGGTTGCCACCGACCATGACAACGCTATCACCGTAGGCACCACCACCATCACCGGCGGCACCCATGGCCAGGCGAGCGATTGGGTGTACCAGAGCCCAAAGTCCGTGGCGGTGATCAGCCGTGACATGATCGATAAACGCCCGCCCCGTCACGCCGCCGACATGCTCGAAGAAACGGCCGGCGTGTACACCGCCGTCGACCAGCGCGACCCCGGCCTGTCGGTGAACATCCGTGGCGTGCAGGACTACGGCCGCGTGAACATGAACATCGACGGCATGCGCCAGAACTTCAACGTCAACGGCCACCAGCAACGCAACGGCACCCTGCTGATCGACCCGGAGTTCATCTCCAGCGTCCAGATCGACAAGGGCAGCCAGTCGGGGCAGGGCGGCGCGGCGGTGTTGGGCGGCATTGCCTCGTTCAAGACCCTGGAGGCCAGCGAGTTTCTCAAGGATGGCAAGGAGTACGGCGGACGTTTGCGCGCGGGCAGTGGCATCGGCAAATTGGGGAATGGCACCGACTTCAACGGCAGCGGCGTGTTCGCCTTTGGTGATGAGCGCGGCGACGTGATGCTCGGCTACAGCGAGCGCCACTTCGGCAACTACCACGGCGGCAAGCACAACGACCAAAACCTCGGCACCAACATGCGTGCCCGTAAATATGCCCCCGTAGCCTTTGATGACTGGCTCAACAGCGAAGTCGGCGACACCGGCAGCGTGACCCGCTCGCAGATCGTCAAGTTCGGCCTGAACCTGCCCAATGACCAGCGCGTGCAACTGAGCTACCTGGAAAGCGACACCGACAGCAACGATTCATGGGGTTACATCGCCGATGATCTGCTGAGCACCTATTACCTGCGCACCAGCAAAAACAACCTCAACGCAAAAAACGTCGCGTTGGACTACAGCTACAGCCCGGATAACCGGCTGATTGATCTGAAGGCCAAGCTCTATTACGTCACCACCCAACTGGACCGGGCCAATGCGCCCAATGTGGCGTCGCTGAGTTCGGGCAACTACTTCGCGCCCTACACCGACCACTTCCAGACCGACACCTGGGGCCTGCAAGGGGAAAACACCTCGCGCTTTGACCTGGGCAGAGGCGGGCACTTGAGTTGGAACTATGGTCTGGAGATGTATCAGGACACCTTCAAGCCCAGTACCAATAAAGTCGAGTCGAGCAACGTCCTCGCGACCGGGTCATTGCCCTACACCCCCAGTGCCGACCCGGAAGGTAAGCGCACCATTGCCAGTCTGTTCAACAACCTTCAATACGAATACGACGATTGGCTGACCGTGGATGCGGGGCTGCGTTACGACCGCTACCGGTTGGAAGGCGTTACTGGGATGACGCTCTACAAGCGTGATCGTTTTTACACCAGCAGCACGCCGGCCCGGCGCGTCGAGGACATTTTCGACATCGACCGTGAGGAAGGGCGCTTTTCGCCAACGTTTGGTCTCGGCATCAAGCCCGGGGTCGACTGGCTGCAACTCTATACCCGCTGGGGCAAGGGCTGGCGTCCGCCGGCCGTCACCGAAACCTTCATGACCGGCCGCCCCCACGGTGGCGGTTCGGGCGAGCGGGTATTCCCCAACCCTTACCTCAAGCCTGAGGAGTCCCGTGATTGGGAAGTGGGGATGAATGTGTTCAAGGAATCGTTGTTCTTCAACGACGACCGGTTGGGCATCAAAGTGGCGTACTTCGATACCAAGATTGAGAACTTTACCTTCCTCAATACCAGCGTGAGTCTGCCGGAAACCTCCGTCGGCGGGTTCAACGGGATCATGGCCTACACCAATAATCTCAATGACACGCGGTTCCGGGGCCTTGAATACCAGTTTAACTACGACATGGGGCGTGCCTACACCAACCTCAGCTACACCCACATGATCGGCAGCAACGAGTTCTGTTCGAAGAACTACTACATGGGCGGTGCCAAGAAGGCCGGGCCTACCACCACCGTGATCGAGCAGTTCACGCGCCCGAACGGCACCATCGGCTTCCGTCCGGTCACGCGGTATGAAGTGCTGGACGACGACGTCGCCAATGCCAAGGAAAGCTGCGGCCGCATCATGGGCAATGCCACCTACACCCCGGCTGACCGTGGGTCGCTGACGCTGGGCGCGCGCTTTCTGGACAAGCGCCTGGATACCGGTGTGCGGGTTCGCTACAGCTCCGGTAATGGGGAGAACCTGAATAACCAGGGCTATCAGTTCATCGACCAGGCCATGTGGCCCAAATACACCGTCTATGACTTTTACGCCAGTTACTGGATGACTGATCAATTGAACATCGCCCTGGCACTGGAGAACGCCACCGACGAGGCCTACTTCGTCGCCATGGGCGATGCCAACAACCTCAGCCTGGCGCGCGGGCGGACGTTGAGCGGGATGCTCGAATACAAATTCTGATACCGAGGCCGAGGCACCGGATCAACCAAGGTTTTGCCCAGGGTTGGGCAAAAAGTGCGCATCTGCGTACTGATACTAGCGCTGTTTATAACGAGGTTTAGTGATGACTATTTCTGTTAGTTACGAGTCGTACCTGGGCACTACTTCGCTGTCTGACTACCTGTCGGACTGGGCTCTTGGTTTTGCCACGGCAGGCCATGGCACCGGTAACACGGGCGGTTTCAGCAACGGCACCTTCAGTGGCGATCAGTATTCGACTCATGGCGCCAACAACTCCGACTACGCGTTTATCGCCGACAGCAACACCAGCAACGGCCTGCACTACGTGTTCAACCCGCTGCTGCCTGCCAGCAGCAACCAGAACCACTACCTGTGGGGCAACCTGGATAACGTCGAGCTGGGCACCGGCCTGACCGGCGGCAACGGCAGTGATTTCGACCTCAGCGCCTACAAGGTGGCCTTCAACGGTCTCGACCTGTTCGCCGCCGAAGGCGCGGGCCGCACCGGCAACGAAGTCCAAAGCGTGATCTACGGCCTGATGCAGGGCAACACCACTGCGCTGGAAACCGTGCTCAACAACCTGCTGGATGACTACGGCCTGTCCACCGCCGACACCTTCGACCACGTCGCTTCCACCTTGGCCAGCCACGCCGCCTCGGTGGCCACTGCCGACGTCGCGCTGGTCGGCGTGCAAGACGTCCCTCAGGACTTCGCCCTGGCGGCCTGAACCCCTGCTGCATGAAAAAAGCGAATGGGGGATCGCTCGCCCATTCGCCGCATGACACACCGCTGTCGCCAAGCCTTCTAATTCTTCGGCGGCGGCGGTGCCGAATTCTGCGCAGCGTCGTATCGCCTGTCAACGCGACGACGCTGCCCGCTCAACCCTTCGAGACTCCCCAGATGCGCCACGCCGGCAACGAAACCCTGGCCGCCCTCACGGCCTATAAAAGTGGCTTCTTCAACATCGGCCTGTTCTCGGCGGTGATCAACCTGCTGATGCTCGCCCCGGCGCTGTACATGCTGCAGGTGTACGACCGGGTGCTGGCGTCGGGCAATCAGATGACCCTGTTGATGCTGACGCTGATGATCCTCGGCCTGTTCGGCCTGATGGGCGCGTTGGAATGGGTGCGCAGCCAGGTGGTGATCCGCTTGGGCACGCAAATGGACATGCGCTTGAACCAGCGGGTCTACGACGCCGCGTTCGAAGCACAACTCAAGGGCAGCCCTCAGGCGGCAGGCCAGGCGCTGAATGACCTGACCACGCTGCGCCAGTTCGCCACCGGCCAGGCGCTGTTCGCGTTTTTCGATGCGCCGTGGTTCCCCGTGTACCTGCTGGTGATTTTCCTGTTCCACCCCTGGCTGGGCGTGCTGGCCCTGGGCGGCGCGGTGATCCTGATCGCACTCGCCTGGATCAACCACCACGTCAGCCAGGCGCCGATGGCCCTGGCCAGTCAGCTGTCCATCAGTGCCAGCCAGCAGGCCACGGCCAACCTGCGCAATGCCGACACCATCGAAGCCATGGGCATGCTCGCCACGTTGCGCGGCCGTTGGTTCGACCAGCACCAGGCGTTTCTGGCCCAGCAGAACCTGGCCAGCGAAAAGACCGCCGCCGTCACCGCCTGGTCCAAGGGCGTGCGCCTGGCGTTGCAGTCGCTGGTGTTGGGGTTGGGCGCGTTGCTGGCGGTACAGGGCGATATCACCCCGGGGATGATGATTGCCGGGTCGATCCTGATGGGGCGGGTGCTCAGCCCGATCGACCAGTTGATCGGCGTGTGGAAGCAATGGGGGTCGGCGCGTCTGGCCTATGAGCGCTTGTCGCAGATGCTGGCGGCCAACCCTGCACGCCCGGCGCGCATGCACTTGCCGGTGCCCAAGGGTCAACTGACGGTGGAGCAGCTCAGCGCATCCGCCCCCGGTAGTCGCCGCCCTGCCTTGAACAGTTTGGGGTTCAACCTGCCGGCGGGCGAAGTGCTCGGGGTGATCGGCCCATCGGGCTGTGGCAAGTCCACCCTGGCGCGGGTGCTGGTAGGTGCCTGGGCACCTCTGGCCGGCAAGGTGCGGCTGGACGGCGCCGACCTGACCCTGTGGGACAAACAGCAACTGGGCCCGCACATCGGCTACCTGCCCCAGGACATCCAGTTGTTCGCCGGCAGCATCGCGCAGAACATCGCACGGTTTGCCGAGGTTGAAGCGGACAACGTCCTCGCCGCCGCGCAAATGGCCGGCGTGCACGAGCTGATCCTGCAGTTGCCCCAGGGCTACGACACCGTGCTGGGGGAGGGCGGTGCCGGCTTGTCCGGTGGCCAGAAACAACGCGTGGCCCTGGCGCGGGCGCTGTACGGCCTGCCCGCGCTGATCGTGCTGGACGAGCCCAACGCCAACCTCGATGAAGCGGGCGAGCAAGCGTTGCTCCAGGCCATCGCCCAGCTCAAGCAGCAGCGACGCACCCTGGTGTTGATCACCCACAAAGCCAACGTGCTGACCCTCACCGACCAACTGCTGATGCTCAAGGACGGCCAGCTGCAAGCCTTCGGCCCGACAGCACGGGTGCTGGAAGCACGTCAAAAACAAGCCGCACCGGTGACCAAACCGGTGTCGACCATGAGCATGAGTTACCGACTCGGTGAAGGAAAACAGGCATGAGCCAGGGCAAACCGATGCTGGTGAGCGACCAGCCCCACAACGTGCTGGCGCTGGACGACAAAAAGTACGCGCGCCTGGGCTGGTGGCTGGTGCTGGGCGGGTTCGTCGGGTTTATCGGCTGGGCCGCGCTGGCGCCGTTGGACAAGGGTGTGGCGGTGTCCGGCAAGGTCATGGTCTCGGGCCATCGCAAGACCGTGCAGCACCCGGCCGGTGGGATCGTCGAGCGTATCGAGGTGCGCGACGGTGACGTCGTCAGCGCCGGCCAGGTGCTGTTGCGCTTGAAGGAAACGCCGTTGCGCGGGCAGATGCAGTCGCTGCGCAGCCAGTATCTGGCGTCCCTGGCCAGTGAGGCGCGGTTGAGTGCCGAAAGCGAGGGCCTGCCGGCCATTAACTTCGGTCCGGAGTTGCTCAACGACCCCGACGCCACAGGCACCTTGAGCCTGCAACGGCAGTTGTTCAACAGCCGCGCCCAGGCGTTGGCCACCGAGCAACAAGGCCTGCGCGAAACCATCGCCGGTGCCGAGGCGCAGCTGCGCGGTACACGGGATTCCCAAGCCAGCAAAGTCCAGCAGCGCGCCGCCCTGAACGAACAGCTGCAAGGCCTGCGCGAGCTGGCCCGCGATGGCTATATCCCGCGCAATCGCCTGCTCGACAGCGAGCGCCTGTACGCGCAGATCGACGGCACCATCGCCGAGGACTATGGCCGCATCGGCCAATTGCAGCGCCAGGTGCTCGAACTGCGCCTGCGCATTCGCCAGCTCGGTGAAGACTTCCAGAAAGACCTGCGCAGCCAGCTGGCCGACACCCGCACCCGCAGCGATGACCTGCGCAATCGCCTGGCGTCGGCCGAGTTCGAGCTGGCCAACAGTTTGGTGCGGGCGCCTGCGTCCGGCGTGGTGGTGGGACTGGACGTGTACACCGAGGGCGGCGTGATCAAGCCCGGCCAGGCGCTGATGGACATCGTGCCCCAAGGCGAACCGTTGCTGGTGGAGGCGCGCGTGCCGGTGCAGATGATCGACAAGGTGCATCCGGGCTTACCCGTGGAGCTGCTGTTCTCGGCCTTCAACCAGGCCACCACGCCGCGGATCGCGGGCGAAGTGACGCTGGTGTCGGCGGACCGCCAGGTCGATGAACGCACCGATGAGCCTTACTACACGCTGCGCGCCCAGGTGAGCGCTGCCGGTATGCAACAGCTCGATGGCGTGCAGATCCGCCCGGGCATGCCGGTGGAAACCTTCGTCAAGACCGGTGAGCGCTCGATGCTCAACTACTTGTTCAAACCCTTGCTCGATCGCACCCATATGGCCCTGGTGGAAGAATGAAGGCGCTGTTGTTTACCTTGTGTTTCGGTTGCACCTCGGCGGCAAACGCCTTGGGTTTGCTGGATGCCTACGACTTGGCCTTACGCAACGATCCGACCTTTCAGGCGGCCATCCAGGAGCGTGAAGCCGGTGAAGAGAACCGCGTGATCGGCCGTTCGGCGCTGCTGCCGAACCTGTCGTGGAGCTACAACAATTCGCGCAATGAATCGGAAGTGACGGCGGGCAACACCACCAGCGACCGCGATTACCGCAGCTACGCCTCGACCCTCACCCTGCAGCAACCGTTGCTGGATTACGAAGCCTACGCGCGTTTTCGCCAGGGCACGGCCCAGGCGTTGATGGCCGATGAGCGCTTTCGCGGCAAGAGTCAGGAATTGGCGGTGCGCGTGCTCAATGCCTACAGCCAGGCGTTGCTGGCGCAGGAACGCATCGAGTTGAGCCGTGCACAGAAACGCGCGTTTGCCGAGCGCCTGCAACTCAATGAGCGTTTGCTCAAGGGCGGTGAAGGCACGCGCACGGATGTGCTGGAAACCCAAGCGCGCCTGAGCCTGGCCCAGGCCGAAGAGATCGAATCCCTGGATGCCCAGGACAGCGCCTTGCGCGAACTGGAAGCCATCGTCGGCCAGCCGTTGCAGATCGAAGCGTTGGCGCCCCTGACCCGCCAGTTCGATATCCCGCCGCTTGAGCCCAACCGTTTCGAAACCTGGCGCGAAATGGCCATGGCCAACAACCCGGAACTCAAATCCCAGCACCATGCGCTGGACGTGGCGGCCTATGAAGTGGAGCGCAAGCGCGCGGGCCATCTGCCCAAGGTCAGCCTGTACGCCAGCAGCCGCCAGACCAGCTCCGATTCAGAAAGCAGCTACAACCAGAAATACGACACCAACAGCGTGGGCATTCAGGTCAGCCTGCCGCTGTTTGCCGGTGGTTCGGTGTCGGCGTCCACGCGCCAGGCGGCGAACCAGTTGTCCCAGGCCCAGTACCAGTTGGATGCGCAAACTTCTTCCACGCTGGTCGAATTGCGCAAGCAGTTCAACCTCAACACCAGCGGCGCGGCGAAAGTGCGGGCGTATGAGATGGCCGTCCGCTCGGCCACGGCGCTGGTTGCGGCGACCAAGAAGAGCGTCAGCGGCGGTGAGCGGGTGAACCTTGATGTGCTCGACGCCGAGCAACAGCTCTTCACCGCCCGCCGCGACCTGGCGGATGCGCGGCATGCGTACCTGCTGGCAAGGATTCAATTGAAGTATTACGCGGGGTTGCTCAGCGAGCAGGACTTGCGGGCGTTGGCGGGGTATTTCCAACCCTCTGCCTGATTGCGATCTTTGTCAGAGCACAGAACCAATGTGGGAGCGGGCTTGCTCGCGAATGCGGTGGTTCTGTCAATATCTCTAGTGACTGACACTCTGCATTCGCGAGCAAGCCCGCTCCCACATTTTTAATCCGTGGTGTTCACAGGTTTATCGGCGGGTCAGCAGCACGCCGGATTCCATGTGGTGCGTCCACGGGAACTGGTCAAACATCGCGCACTGGGTGATTTTGTGCGTGTCGTGCAGTTGCGCAATGTTCGCCGCCAACGTCTCCGGGTTGCAGGAGATGTACAGGATGTTGTCGAAGCGGCGGGTCAGTTCGCAGGTGTCCGGGTCCATGCCGGCGCGCGGCGGGTCGACGAAGACACTGCCGAACTCGTAGCTCTTCAGATCAATGCCGTGCAGGCGACGGAACGGGCGCACTTCATTGAGCGCCTCGGTGAGTTCTTCGGCAGACAGGCGCACCAGGGTGACGTTATCCACGGCGTTCTCATCGAGGTTGCTCAAGGCTGCGTGGACCGAGGTCTTGCTGATCTCGGTGGCCAGTACCTTGCGCACGCGGGTGGCCAGCGGCAGGGTGAAGTTGCCGTTGCCGCAATACAGCTCGAGCAAATCATCCGGGCGATCGCCCAAGGCTTCGTACGCCCAGTTGAGCATCTTCTGGTTCACCGTGCCGTTGGGCTGGGTGAAGGCGCCCTCGGGTTGTCGATAACTGAAGGTGCGACCGCCCACGTCGAGTTTTTCCACCACGTAGTCGTGGCCGATCACATCGCGTTTGCCCTTGGAGCGGCCAATGATGCTCACGTTCAAATCCGCCGCCAGCTGGTTCGCGGCGGTGTGCCAGTGCTCGTCCAGCGGGCGGTGGTAGCACAGGGTGATCATCGCGTCGCCCGCCAGGGTGGTGAGGAACTCCACCTGGAACAGCTTGTGGCTCAGGGCGGCGCTGGCTTGCCAGGCGGCCTTGAGTTGCGGCATCAACTGGTTGATACGCAGGCTGGCAATCGGGAATTCTTCGATCAGGATCGGCGTGCGCTTGTCGTCTTGCGAAAACATCGCGTAGTGGCGATCACCGCCTTCGCGCCACAGACGGAACTCCGCACGCAGGCGGAAGTGCTGCAGCGGCGAGTCGAATACCTGCGGCTCGGGTGCGTCGAACGGTGCCAACAGGTCACGCAAGCGCGTGACCTTGTCTTGCAGTTGAGCGGTGTAGCTTGCGGCGTCAAAAGTCATGCGTTGAACCAGCCCAGCTTGATCACGAACAGGATCGACAGGATCACCAGTGCCGGGTTCAGCTCACGGTAGCGGCCCGAAAGCAGCTTGATGGCGGTCCAGGCGATGAAACCGAAGGCGATGCCGTTGGCGATGGAGTAAGTGAATGGCATTGCCAGGGCGGTGATCACCACCGGCGCGGCAACGGTGATGTCGTCCCAGTCGATTTCGGCCAGGCCGGAGGTCATCAGCACGGCCACGAACAGCAGTGCCGGGGCAGTGGCGAAGGCCGGCACGCTGGCGGCCAGTGGCGAGAAGAACAGCGCCAGCAGGAACAGGATCGCGACCACGATGGCGGTCAGGCCAGTACGGCCACCGGCGCTCACGCCTGCGGCGGATTCAATGTAGCTGGTGGTGGTCGAGGTGCCCAGCAGGGAACCGGCCATGGCGGCGGTGCTGTCGGCGATCAGCGCACGGCCCATTTTCGGCATGTGGCCGTCCTTGCCCATCAGGCCGGCGCGCTTGGCGACGCCGATCAGGGTGCCGGAGTTATCAAACAGGTCGACGAACAGGAAGGCGAAGATCACGCTGACCAGGCCGATATCCAGCGCGCCTTTGATATCCAGTTGCAGGAAGGTCGGGGCCAGGGACGGTGGCATCGAGGTCACGCCGCCGAACGGGGTGAAGCCCAGGGCGATGGAGACGATGGTCACTGCCAGAATGCCGATCAGCACCGCACCGCGCACGGCCAGGGCTTCCAGCGCGACGATCAGCGCGAAACCGAGGGTGGCCAGGATCGGCGCCGGTTGCTTCAGGTCGCCCAGGCCGACCATGGTGGCCGGGTTGCTCACCACGATGCCGGCGTTGTGCAGGGCGATCAGCGCCAGGAACAGGCCGATACCGGCGGCAATCGCCGAACGCAGGGGCAGGGGGATGCTGTTGATGATCCACTCACGGATGCGGAAGATCGACAGCAGGAAGAACAGCACCGCCGAAATGAACACCGCGCCCAGCGCCACTTGCCAGGTATGGCCCATGTGCAGGACCACGGTGTAGGTAAAGAAGGCGTTGAGGCCCATGCCCGGCGCCAGGGCGATCGGGTAGTTGGCAATCAGGCCCATCACGGTCGAACCGATGGCGGCCGCCAGGCAGGTCGCGACGAACACCGCGCCCTTGTCCATGCCGGTTTCGCCGAGGATGCTCGGGTTCACGAACAGGATGTAGGCCATGGCCAGAAATGTCGTGATCCCCGCGAGAATCTCGGTGCGCACGTTGGTGTTGTGTGCCTTGAGTTGAAACAGCTTTTCCAGCATGCCGGCTCCCTGTGACGCTATTGTGCGTCGTTATTTGTTGACCTCTAAGTCAAAGCACAAACTGCGCCAAGCGCCTGTGGTTTCAGAGAGGATCGGAAAAAGCGGCGCATCATACCAGCAGCCGAGGCCATATGGTGTATGGGCTGGGCCTCTTGAACAATCGCTCCGGATCATGGCCTTGAGGCATACTGCGCCGACGTTTAATTCAAGGTCATTGCCAGCATGAAAAAAGCCAACGCGTGGAGTCTAGCTCTGATCGCCAGTATCAGCCTGTGGCTAAGTGCGGCACCGGCGTGGGGCGCGACTGCACCGGCCTTGAGCGAAGTGCGCGTGTTCAAGGTCGAGTCGGCAGCTTGCACTGAAACCATCCCGGAACGGGCGCAGAGCACCCAGATGTGCACGCACCGCGGGCCTACCCGGGTCTCGGTGATGGAAGTCGGCCTGGGCAAGAACCCCATGGGCCGTTTCGACGGTGCCGAGCTGGACGGCACACGCACGCCCATCTGCCAGGTCGGCAACATCAGCCAGGCGTGCAACGGCGCGGGCACCCTGATGGGCTACATCTATGTGTTCAGCCTGAATGTCGAAGCGCCCGGCTGGTTCGAGTACAGCAACTCGTCGATCAACGGCCCGCAGAACACCTTGAAGACGCTGCTCAATATCCGCTGATCAATCCCCTTGAACGCTCATTACCCCGGGAAGTCGTACCCCTGAGACGGCGACTTTCCTGAACGCCGCGGATGTACACCAACCCGTGAGGTGTTTATGAGCGCAACCCCCAACGGCGCGTCGGCTCGACCGTTCGCCAGCCACCCGATACGCCTGATCCTCAACGGTCAAGATCGCCAATTGGATGTGTTGCCCTGGACCACTCTGCTGGACCTGCTACGCGAACAACTGGACCTGATTGGCAGTAAAAAGGGCTGCGACCACGGCCAATGCGGTGCCTGCACCGTGTTGCGCGATGGCAAACGGGTGAATGCCTGCCTGACCCTGGCGGTGATGTGCGACGGCGCCGAGCTGACGACGGTCGAGGGTTTGGCCAGCGGCGACGTGCTCCATCCGATTCAGCGGGCCTTTATCAAACACGATGCCTTTCAGTGTGGCTATTGCACCCCCGGTCAACTCTGTTCCGCCGTCGGCCTGGCCAATGAAGGCCGTGCGCACACCCCTGCGCAAATCCAGGAATTGATGAGTGGCAACCTCTGCCGCTGCGGCGCCTACAGCAATATTCGCGATGCCATCGAAGAGGTTGTACTGGGAGGTGAGCAATGAATCCCTTTCATTACAGCAAGCCGGTGGACATACAGGAGGCCGTTCACCTGAGCAGCGCCGCCTCGCGCTTCATTGCCGGCGGCACTAACTTGTTGGACCTGATGAAAGAAAACATCAGCCGCCCCGAACACCTGATCGATATCACCGGCCTGCCGCTTCAAGGCGTGGAGGCGACCGCCGACGGCGGGGTGATGATCGGTGCATTGGTCAGCAACGCCGATCTGGCCTGGCACCCGCTGATCGAACAGCGTTACCCACTGTTGTCTCAAGCCATCCTCGCCGGGGCCTCGCCGCAATTGCGCAACATGGCCAGTACCGGAGGCAACCTGTTGCAGCGCACGCGGTGCTATTACTTCTATGACGCCGCTGTGCCGTGCAACAAGCGCGAGCCCGGCAGCGGTTGCCCGGCGCGCACCGGCTTGAATCGCATCCACGCCATCCTCGGCGCCAGCGCCCAGTGTGTGGCCACTCACCCTTCAGACATGTGCGTCGCCTTGGCGGCGCTGGAGGCGCGGGTACATGTTGAAGGGCGTGGCGGCGCGCGGGTCATCGAGTTTGCTGACTTTCACCGCCTGCCCGGCGACGCGCCGCAACGCGATAACCAGTTGGCCGACGACGAACTGATCACGGCCATCGAGCTGCCAGCCGATCAACTGGCCCAACACAGCCATTACTTGAAGATTCGCGACCGCGCCTCTTATGCGTTTGCGCTGGTGTCGGTAGCCGCCGCCCTTGAGCTGGACGGCGAGACCATCGTCGATGCCCGTCTGGCGCTTGGCGGTGTGGCGCATAAACCCTGGCGTGACCGCGCGGTGGAGACGGGGTTGATCGGCCAAGTCGTCAGCCGTGAGACTTTCAGCGCGGCCGCCGACGCCCTGCTGCAAGACGCCGAACCGTTGGTGCACAACGCGTTCAAGATCAAGCTGGCACGCCGCGGGATTATTCGCGCCCTGAGTGATGCCGCTCTCGCTGGAGCACGGCCATGACTGCTATTGGCAAACCGTTGGACCGGGTGGACGGTCTGCTTAAGGTTACCGGCCAAGCGCGTTATGCCGGTGAGTTCCCGGAAGAAGGCTTGTTATATGGCAGCGTAGTGTCCAGCACCGTTGCCAAAGGGCGAGTGACCCGCATCGATGCCGCCAAAGCCTTGGCATTGCCGGGCGTGGTCATGGTGCTTGATCACCTCAACCGGCCGAAACTTGCGAGTTACGATGACGCTTTCGCTGACGCCGATGCGGCCGACGGCTCAGCGTTTCGTCCGTTGTACAACGACCGCGTGTTGTACAGCGGCCAGCCCTTGGCCTTGGTGATCGCTGACAACCTGGAACTGGCGCGGCATGCGGGCTCCTTGGTGGAAATCGAGTATGCCACCGAAGCCTTCGAAACCGACTTGCTGGCCGTGCAGGAACAAGCGCACCCGTCGCCACAAACTCCGCCTGCGCCACGCGGAAATTTCCAGGCTGAATGGAGCGCAGCCGCTGTCCACCTGGACGTGCACTACAGCACGCCCATCGAACACCACAACCCCATGGAACCCCATGCCAGTACCGTGCTTTATCAGTCCGATGGCACATTGCATATCCACGACAAAACCCAAGGCCCGCAAAACTGTCAGGCCTATGTGCAAAAAGTCTTCGGCCTGGATAAAACCCAGGTGCGGGTTTTTGCCGCGTTTGTCGGCGGGGCATTTGGATCAGGCTTGCGCCCGCAATATCAGTTGCCGTTGGCCGTGATGGCGGCCCTGGCGCTCAAGCGTTCGGTGCGCGTGACGCTGACCCGTCAACAGATGTTCACCTTCGGTTATCGCCCGCGCACCTTGCAGCGTTTGCAGATGGGCGCGGCGGCCAACGGTCGGTTGATGGCACTGGGGCACACCGCGATTGGCCAAACCTCACGTTTCGAGGATTTCAGCGAACACGTGGTGGAGTGGAGCGGCATGCTCTACCACTGCGACAACATGCAGTTGACCTACAAGCTGGTGCCACTGGACGTGTACACGCCGCTGGACATGCGCGCGCCCGGCGCCGCCCTCGGTGTGATCGGCCTGGAGTGTGCGATGGATGAGCTGGCCTGCGCGCTGGGCATCGACCCCGTGCAACTGCGCCTGATCAACTATGCCGAACGCAATCAGAACGAAGATAAGCCTTGGTCCAGCAAGGCCTTGCGCGAGTGTTACCGCGAAGGCGCCGAGCGTTTCGGCTGGAGCCAGCGCAACCCGGAGCCACGCAGCATGCGCGACGGCCGCCAGTTGATCGGCTGGGGCATGGCCGGCGGCGTGTGGGAAGCGATGCAGATGAAGGCCAGTGCCAAGGCAAGGCTCGACGCTAACGGCAAACTGACGGTCAGCAGCGCCACCACGGATATCGGCACCGGCACCTACACCGTGATGACCCAAATTGCGGCGCAAACCAGCGGCGTGGCAATGGACGATATCCGCTTTTTGCTCGGTGACTCATCGTTGCCCACCGCGCCTTTGCAGGGCGGCTCGTTTACCGTTTCGTCGGTCGGGACCGCGGTGCAGCAGGCGTGTGAAGCGCTTAACGTCAAGTTGCTGGAAATCGCCCGGCAGACTTATCCCGTGTTCAAGGATGCCGAGACCGTCCGTTTTGAAGGCGGCCAGCTCCATACCCGCGACGTGAGTGTGTCGTTGGCGCAGTTGGTCAAGGACGGCGGCAAAGACGCTCTGGAAGTGCAGGTCGACAGTGAACCTGACAAGAAGCGCGAAGGTTATTCAACCGCTACTCACTCGGCGGTATTCGTCGAGGTGCGTGTGGATGAAGACCTGGGCACGATCAAGGTGACCCGTTTGGTCAGCGCGATTGCGGCGGGGCGCGTGGTCAATCCGAAGATGGCGCGCAGCCAGATCCTCGGCGGTGTGGTGTGGGGTATCGGCATGGCGCTGCACGAAGAAACCCAGACCGATCATCAGCTCGGGCGCTATATGAACCACAGCCTGGCCGAGTACCACATCCCGGTGAACGCCGATATCGGCGACATAGACGTGGTTTTTGTCGAAGAACACGACGAAAACGTCAACGCCCTTGGGTCCAAGGGCGTAGGCGAAATTGGCATTGTCGGGGTGGCAGCCGCAGTGGCGAATGCGGTGTATCACGCCACTGGCAAGCGGGTGCGGGACTTTCCCATCACCTTGGATAAGGTGCTGTGAAAACGTCGTGCTGATGGGGGGCGGGAGGGAAGTATCGAATGCCTGGCTTCGCCAGAATCGGGGGTGACTCCCACCCGCTATCAAGGTTTTTTCAGGTCGATGAAAAGCTCTGTTCTGTCTCGTGACTGAGTGACCGAGGTGCCCTGGTTGGGGGCTGCCTCGTCGAGGCTTACACCGCTTGCGCCTGTGAGCTCTGAAATGCCTCGTATAGGCGGTTCTGCGTCATAACTGGACACATGGTCACTGCCCACCCTTGCAACCCATTTGCCTTGTGGTTGGTTGGCCTGGTCAGCATTAATGACACTGCTCGCGTAATAGTTCATGTTTTTAAGGCGGGTGGTCTTGGGCTCCACGGAGGGCACATCGATAGCTTTGACCCGTATGCCATGCTTTCGCATCGTCAACAGCAGTTCTCTGTTGGTGTAGCGCCCGTGGCCGGCATGAGCGCGGTCAATGAGCTTCAGATTGTTGCGCAGGGCAGGCGAGAACTCACCGGTTTCGAAAAAGTGGTCCAGGTCGGGTTGAAGCGAGTGATCGAACCCTTCGGAATACAAGGTGGTCACTTGGTTCTTCTTGAACTCGCCTGCGTTATCAATCAAAAACTGCAAGCCGGAGGGCTGGGAATGATCCTCGCCAAGGACCATCCCGGAAGATTTCTTGTAAACCGTGTCAATCACCTCTTTGGGCGAGGCATTTTTAGGCAACTCGGCAAGAGCAGGCCTCGGCTTGGTTTTTGCGGTTTTGTGATAGTCGTTGGCATCCGCTTTCAGCTTTTTATCAATCTTGTCCGTGACCTTCGACGTTGAAGGCTCGCCTGAGGCCGGGTACTCATAGGCGCCGGGGTCAAATGCTTGGTTCCCGGCGCCTTTCGTTTGCCACGGGAATTTTATTCCCCCCGGGCCGCGAACGGCTTCCCACGTCTCATCACCGATATTACGTGCGGTCATCACCGGTTTTCGGGTGAAGGGGTCGATGATCTCGACGGTATCGCCTCCCAGTTTAAAACTGCTCTGGATCTCAAATACTCGGGTGGTTTTTTCGTCATGGCTCACTTTGATCAACCATCGGTCTTCGCCACGGGGACCTTTGACTTGATAGATACCTTTGGCATTTGGTTTAACGCCGGAGATCAGTTGTTCACCGTCTTGCACGGCGTAGTCCTTGATATCGTTAGACTCAATGCCTGGCTGAGGATTAACACTCGGTTCAATTTTATGCTCAGGCGCAGGTGGCGTTTGCTCGCCGCTTTCCGGCACGGTCTCTGTGTCGGTTGTGACTTTCGGCTGTTTGATTTCATTGGCAACACCTTCGCCAGCGCTGCCCGCTTTCACAATATGGGGGAGCACTACCAAGCCGGCATTGAATACGCCGAATATGATTCGCTCATTGCCCTTTGGTTTGCCTTTTATTTTATCGTCGACGCCTATACCGCCTTCGGTTGCCCCAACGGCCAGATAGAAGAGGCTCAGCGCCGATTCGACTTCGGGCATGACCAACGCCAGCGGTGCGAGAAATAGCGCCGCTTTCATTGCCTTGTCGACGCCGGCAAGGACATGTTCTTTATTGACGTCTGCATCAGTGGTTATTTCGGTGGCTGCGTCGGAGTAGGAGCGCTCCTTTTGGCGTTTTGCGACTTCCTCGAAGGGTAAGTTGCTGGGCTCTGTCGTGATGAACTCCTGCGGGTTCCAGAAACCGGAAAATGCCCGATGATCATAGGAAAGCAAACCGCCGGGTGTCTCGCGTTTTTCAGGCCAAGTCCCGAGCCCAGCGAGTGTCTCGTCTATCCCCGCCCGGGCGTAGCCGTTGGGTTTGTCCTTAAGGGGGAAATGCGCGGCCAGCGCTGCACGTTTCATCGGATCAGCCAGTTGGCTGGCGAGCCATGTCTTCATTTCAGCCTGGCTACTGAAGGTGTGAATGGGCGATGAATTCCCTGGAATGTAAAGCAGCGTCAGCGGTGGGATCTTGTTTCCGTTGGCATCCAGTCTGACTTTGGTATCTGTGATGTAAACCAGGTCGGTGGATTGATAGTCGCCAATCTTGAGCAGGCCAACTTCAATATTCGGGTCCTTTGGTGGGTTTTTCTGCAGTTGCTCAATTGTGATATCCGGCCAGGATGTCTGGCTGTCTGGCAAACCGACAGCCCGCAGAACCAACTTCCGGCCTTCGTCGGTCAGGCTACCCTCCTGGTGCTGGGCCATGGCTGATTTGGCGAAGGAAGCTTTGGCTAACGTCGGGTATTTTTCTTTGTGAGTGTTCCAGAAAGTGTCCAGAAACGTCGTGTAGGGCGTTTGAAAGTCGGCCTTCCAAATCAGTTTCTTGAACTCCTCCGGTGTGATCAAACTCTGGTTGCCACCGTTGTAGACGGGGGCAACTGACTCAGGGGATTCAATGTAAATCCCTTGATAGGTATGGGTGATGTCAGATTTTTCACTGTTTGGGTTGAAGCGGCTTGAGAAGTCAAACGCGCCAGGTTTCTCGGTTTTAATCTCAGGCTTGACGATTACTTCTGGTCCCCCTGGGTAGAAGGGCACCAAGTAGCCTTTTCCCGTTGGCGTATCTTGTGCGTTGGTGATAAGCGCCTGGGTGAGCGAGATCCTCTTGAGGACTTTCGCCGGGTAAGGGGCTTTGCCCTGGGTGTTGTAGTCGAACGTGACCAGGTAGGTGTTATCCGGGTCAATATTCCACTTTTCCTTTTCGGCAGGGGTCTGTGCCTTTGCTGCCATTTCGGCGAATTTCTTTTTCAGGAAAATGGAGGCTTCTTGCGAGACCGACTTGAATGACTCGTTGATTTCCACCGTGGCGGGGTCAACGCTGGGGTTCGGGCCTACATCGACGGGTACTGTCACTTTTTGACCCGTGCCGATGTTTTTATCGAGCCTGGGGTTATCACCGACAGTGTTCTGGGCGCTCGGAGCCTCATCAACAGTGCGTTTAAGGCGCGTGTGCGTGGGCAGTGGCAGATGAGTGTTGGTGGGAGGGGGCAAAGCCCCGGATCTGACGTGCATGGCTGTAATCCGGATGTGTTTGGCGGCAAAGGTTTCCTTTTGTGTGGTTGCGAAGTAAGAAAGGTTCCAGTGCCACTGTCAGTCTTTTCATCTTTTGATATAGGGCGTAGCCATGGCGCTGGTGAAACGGTGTTTAAGTTTTTTCCTCCCCCTTCGGCACATGCATGCGGTCGCGATTGGCCAGTGTCGGGAACAGCTTGATCCACACCCCAGTCACCAGCAGCGTCCCAACCCCGCCCATCACTACAGCCGGCACGGTGCCGAACCAGTGGGCCGTGATGCCCGACTCGAACTCGCCCAATTGGTTGGATGCGCCGATAAACAGGCCGTTGACCGCGCTGACCCGCCCACGCATTTCATCCGGTGTTTCCAATTGCACGAACGATGCGCGGATCACCATGCTGATCATGTCCGCTGCGCCCAGTACCACCAGCACGGCCAGGGAAAACCAGAACGAGGTCGACAGGCCGAAGGCGATGGTTGCCACGCCAAACACACCCACCGCCGTGAACATGACACGGCCCACCTGGCGGTCGACCGAGAACCGCGCCAGCCACAGCGACATCAACAATGCCCCCACCGCAGGCGCCGAGCGCAACAGGCCCAGCCCCCAGGCGCCGGTCAGCAGGATGTCCTTGGCAAACACCGGCAGCAGCGCAGTGGCGCCACCCAGCAGCACGGCGAACAGGTCCAGGGAGATGGCGCCGAGGATGTCCGGGCGGCTGCGGATAAAGCGAATCCCGGCGAGCAGCGAGTCCAGGGTGGCCTTGGCTTTGTTTAGCGGGGTCTGGCGCGCAGGCAGGTTCAGGGTCAGCACGCAGGCAATCAGGTACAGCGCCACGGTGGGGCCGTAGACCCATACGCTGCCGAACGCATAGAGCAGGCCGCCGAGGGCCGGTGCGACGATGGTCGCCAGTTGCTGGGCCGATTGCGACGACGCCACCGCACGCGGAAACAGTGCGGTCGGCACGATGCTGGGCAGCAGCGCCTGGGTGGTGGGCATTTCAAAGGAGCGTGCGGCGCCCAGCAGGAAGGCGAGGATGAAGATCATCTCGCGGGTCACGTTGCCGGTCAGGCCGCCAATGGCCAGGCTCAGGGCGATCAACGCCTGCACGGTCTGGCAGATGGCCGCCACCTTGCGCCGCTCGTAGCGGTCGGCCACATGCCCGGTGTGCAGCATGAACAGCACGCGTGGCACAAATTCCACCAGGCCGACCAACCCCAGGTCCAACACATTGCCGGTCAGTTGGTAGAGGTTCCAGCCGATGGCCACGGTGAGCATCTGGAAGCCGCTGGCGGTGAAGATGCGCGCCAGCCAGAACGCGATGAAAGGGCGGTGGTGACGCAACAGCAACGCGGGTTCACTAGGCATCGGAGGTTCAGATCAGGGCCGGAGGGAGCGCCGAGGTTATCATTAAGTTGTAACAGATAGTTGCAACAACTGAGCTGAGGCAGTCTGTCACGCGGCAAAAGACCACGCCGTCCTACGTCAAAATTAGGACTACTCTTTCAGCAATGCTTGATCCAGATCAAAACCCACGCGGGGATTGCTCTGGCGGCCGCAAGGCCAGATTCCCTACGTGGTTGGTTAAAAAAGAAACGAATTTGAATTCGCCACACTCCATATCCGTGGGGGCAGTGGGTGCAGGCTCCCAGCCAGCAGCCGGTATTACCTGACAGAGGAAGACTTATGTTCGGTTTGGAGGCGCTAGATCTCGCCCGAATTCAATTCGCATTCACCATCTCTTTCCACATCCTGTTCCCGGCGATCACCATCGGCCTGGCCAGTTACCTCGCGGTACTGGAAGGCCTGTGGCTCAAGACCCACAACGACACCTACCGTGACCTCTACCATTTCTGGTCGAAGATCTTTGCCGTCAACTTTGGTATGGGCGTGGTCTCCGGTTTGGTCATGGCCTACCAGTTCGGCACCAACTGGAGCCGCTTCTCGGACTTCGCCGGCGCCGTCACCGGGCCGCTGTTGACGTACGAAGTGCTCACGGCCTTCTTCCTTGAAGCCGGTTTTCTTGGGGTGATGCTGTTCGGCTGGAACAAGGTGGGGCGCAACCTGCACTTCTTCTCCACCGTGATGGTTGCGGTCGGTACGCTCATTTCGACGTTCTGGATCCTGTCGTCCAACAGCTGGATGCAGACGCCCCAGGGCTTCGAGATCATTGATGGCCGTGTGATCCCGACTGACTGGTTTGCAGTGGTCTTCAACCCGTCGTTCCCGTATCGCCTGGCGCACATGGCCACGGCGGCCTTCGTGGCCACCGCGTTCTTTGTCGGCTCTTCGGCGGCCTGGCACTTGCTACGCGGCAAGGACAACCCGGCGATCCGCAAGATGCTCTCGATGGCGATGTGGATGGCGCTCATCGTTGCGCCCATCCAGGCAGTGATCGGTGACTTCCACGGCCTCAATACCCTCAAGCACCAACCGGCGAAAATCGCTGCGATTGAAGGCCACTGGGAAAACATCGGTAACGAACCAACGCCGCTGATCTTGTTCGGCTGGCCTGACATGAAGGCCGAAAAAACCAAATACGCGGTGGAGATTCCCTACCTGGGCAGCCTGATCCTGACCCACTCCCTGGATAAACAGGTGCCGGCGCTCAAGGAGTTCCCGCCTGAGGATCGTCCTAATTCCACCATTGTGTTCTGGTCGTTCCGGGTCATGGTCGGCCTGGGCTTCCTGATGATCTTCACCGGTTTGTTCAGCCTGTGGCTGCGCCGGGGCGGCAAGATGTACACGTCCAAGCCGTTCCTGTACCTGGCGTTGTGGATGGGCCCGTCTGGCCTGATCGCGATTCTCGCCGGTTGGTTCACCACCGAAATCGGCCGTCAGCCGTGGGTGGTCTACGGGCTGATGCGCACGGCGGATGCTTCATCGGGGCATAGCCTGGCGCAGATGACGATCACCCTGGTGTTGTTCGTGGTGGTGTATTTCGCGCTGTTTGGTGCAGGCCTGGGCTACATGATGCGCCTGGTGCGCAAAGGCCCTGTAACCCATGAAGGCACAGAGCCAACCCACGGTGGCCCCGGCCAGAAACGCACGCCGGCCCGTCCGCTGTCTGCCGCAGACGATGACAGCGATGACGACCACACCCACATCCAGCACAAGGGGCATTGAGATGGGTATTGATCTTCCGCTGATCTGGGCCGTGATCATCATCTTCGGCATCATGATGTACGTGGTCATGGACGGCTTCGACCTGGGCATCGGTATCCTCTTTCCGTTCATCCCGGGCAAGACTGACCGTGACGTGATGATGAACACCGTCGCCCCGGTATGGGACGGTAACGAAACCTGGCTGGTACTCGGTGGCGCGGCGTTGTTCGGTGCGTTTCCGCTGGCCTATTCGGTGGTGTTGTCGGCGCTGTACCTGCCGCTGATTTTGATGCTGATCGGGCTGATCTTTCGCGGCGTGGCCTTCGAGTTCCGTTTCAAGGCCAAGGACCACAAGCGTCACCTGTGGGACAAGGCGTTCATCGGTGGCTCGCTGGCGGCCACGTTCTTCCAGGGCGTGGCGCTGGGCGCCTTTATCGATGGCATCCCGGTGGTCGACCGCCAGTTTGCCGGGGGCTCCCTGGACTGGCTCACGCCATTCACGATGTTCTGCGGTGTGGCCCTGGTGGTGGCCTATGCCTTGCTCGGCTGCACCTGGCTGATCATGAAGACCGAAGGCAAGTTGCAGGAACAGATGCACAACCTGGCGCGGCCCCTGGCCTTCGTGGTGTTGGCCGTGATCGGTATCGTCAGCCTGTGGACGCCGCTGGCGCACCCGGAAATCGCCTCGCGCTGGTTCACCTTGCCAAACCTGTTCTGGTTCCTGCCGGTGCCGATCCTGGTGCTGGTGACCATGTACGGGTTGATCCGCGCCGTGGCGCGCAATGCGCACTACACGCCGTTCCTGTTGACGCTGGTGCTGATCTTCCTCGGCTACAGCGGCCTGGGGATCAGCCTGTGGCCGAATATCATTCCGCCATCGGTATCGATCTGGGACGCCGCCGCGCCACCGCAGAGCCAGGGCTTCATGCTGGTGGGCACGCTATTCATCATCCCGTTCATCCTGGGCTACACCTTCTGGAGCTACTACGTGTTCCGCGGCAAGGTCACCCACGAAGACGGCTACCACTAGGAGGGTCGCGACATGGCGGGCAAACCTTCGTTGCACGAGATTGAACAGGCCGAGAAACAGCCGTTGTGGCGGCGCTTGGGGTGGTTGGCGATGATCTGGACCGGCAGCGTGCTGGCCCTGTTTGTCGTGGCCAGCCTGATGCGCATGTTCATGAATGCGGCCGGCCTGACCACCCACTGACATCCCGATCCGGGCTTCGCGGCCCGGTTTTCAACCCTGCCTTTCGCAAGAAAGGCAGGGTTTTTTTATTTGCGCGCTTTGAGGATCACGAACTTCGGCGTGGTGGCGACTTGCTCGACCCCACGGAACAACCGCGCCAGCTTAGTGTGATAACCCAAGTGGCGGTTGCCGACGATATACAGGGCACCACCGACGACCAAACTTTCCCGGGCTTGCTGGAACATGCGCCAGGCGAGGAAGTCGCCCACCACCTGTTGCTGGTGGAAGGGCGGGTTGCACAGCACCACGTCCAGCGATTGAGGTTCCTGGCCGGCCAGGCCATCGCCGGCGCGCACGCTCACTTCGCGCTCGCCTAGCGCAGCACGCCAGTTCTCGGCGGCCGATTGCACGGCCATATAAGACTCGTCCACCAGGGTGTACTGCGCGTCGGGGTTGTGCAGGGCGCTGGCAATCGCCAATACGCCGTTGCCGCAGCCCAGGTCTGCCACACGGGCGCTGCCCAGGTTCTTTGGCAGGTGGGGCAGGAAGGCACGGGTGCCGATGTCCAGGCCTTCGCGGCAGAACACGTTGGCATGGTTGAGCAGTTCGATGGCCGGCGCTTCCAGGGCATAACGCGTCGGGTAGGGCGATACCGCCGTTGGGCGATCCGCTGGGGTCGCGATCAGCAACCGCGCCTTTTTCACCGCCAGGGAGGCGTGCATCGGGCCGATGTAGCGTTCCAGCAAGTCACCCGCGGCCCGTGGCAGGTGCTTGACCATGCCCGCGGCGATCACTTCGGCACCCGGGGCCAATTGGCCTTGCAGGCGGATCAGTTGTTCCTCCAGCAGTGCCAGGGTCTTGGGTACGCGGATCAGCACGCGATCGAACGGTCCGCTCGGCACCTGGCTCGCCGGGACGAACGTGACCGCGTCAAACGCCTTGCCGTTGCGTGCCAGGTTTTTCTCCAGGCCCAGGGCGGCGAGGAATGAGTCGCCGCTGGAGGTGACCTGCACGTGCCCCTCGAGGCTGGCGGCCAGGGCGCCAAAACTGTCGTTGAGCACCAGCACACGGGTTGTGGTTGCCGGCTGCTGTTCGGCCAGGTAGCTGAGCAAATACTCGTCGGCCGCATCGAAGGCCTGCAAGGGGTCGTTGTGTTGCTCTGGCTGGCGAATCAGATCGAGCTGGGCGAAGGGGCTGTCGAGCAGGGGCATGGCGGGGGAGGCTCTGGGTCATCGATGAGTGTTCGGCCGGCTGCGTAGGCGCTGGCGGAACCGTCGGAGTGAACTGCGAAGCGGCGCTTGAAGCACTGCGTCAACACTCAGAATTGGCTGCAAATGTTACTTTTTTTTCGGTGTAATTACATGCGGCGATTGATAGGACACTCAAAACAAGCCTGCTTTCGAGGCCGTGAGCACAGCTGCAATCTTGTTATTGACCCCTAACTTGATGAAAGAATTTTTCAAATGAAAGCCTACCGTACGTTCCGAGAGGCAAAGAATCGTCGCGATGTCCCCGGCGGTCTTGCCCATGGCCGACCATTTAAGAATCTCAGTTTCTCGGGGCGATAGCTTGTTGGGGGGCGGTGGAGCGGGCTTGTCTGCGTATTTTTGTGCGACCACCGCGTGCATCGCGTGGCACATCCACAACACCTGGCCGGCTTTTTCGTAAAGTTCTTCCAGGCTGACATCACCTTCGCCGCGCCCCAAGGTCAACATACTGAATACGCCCTGGAAGTCGTGGACCGATTGGCTCCAGCCTAAGTGCACACCGAACGATTGCGCCAGGTCCCACAAGTTGGGCGTGGCATGGAAGGCTTTTTCCTCCCAGACAATCGGAAGCACGCAACGTTTACAGTGGCCTACAACGGGGTCTACATCATAGAAGTGCGCTTGCTTATAAATCGTGTTCCATTCATTGGGGTAATTGTTTATCTGGATGGGTTCAGTTTGATTTTTAGGTAAATGGGAACTCATCGTAAATGAGCAGAATTGGAAGCCGAGCTCGTAGGTGTGGTTGACAACCATTTCAAACACACTGGTGATCTCGCTCTCGCCTTCCAGTTTGGGGAGCCGTGTGTTGCGCCAGTTAAGCATGGGTAAATCTCCATAGATTCTCCGTGACTTGGGTACGTCCTAATCCCCCAAAGCAGCACGAAATTGAGTGTAGGACATAGCCTACTGACGCTGGTGAAAAAAAGTTATGGATAACTTGGCTTTAGAGGCTTATGCCTTGTACAACGCGTTGCTTTTGGTACGAATTATTCAGTCTTCGAGAAAAATCTTTTATTTTAATGGTTTACCGCTAGTGCCAAAGTGATAGCTAACAAGTGTCCAGCAACATTTAGCGAATTATTTCGAGCTTCCTAATAGCGAAATGATTAGTTTTGACTGTTTGTCTATTACTGTTCCAAAAAAGTTACGCAAATCCACTCAAAGGGCCGGAGAAACCCTGAACGCCACAATGCCAGTACAAAACAGCGGTGTTTGCGGGCGCCGCTTTGAGGGACACTAGCGGCCTGTGCAAAACGGAGTTCCCCATGACGGCCAGTGCTGAGAAATTCACCCGCCAAACCTTGCTCGATGTGCAATCGCTGACCCCTAGTCTGTTCACCTTGCGCACAACCCGCGACTCCGGCTTTCGGTTCACGGCTGGCCAGTTTGTACGCCTGGGCGTTACCAAGGCCGATGGCAGTACCGTGTGGCGCGCTTATTCCCTGGTGTCTTCACCGTTTGATGAGCATCTGGACTTCTTCTCCATCGTCGTTCCGGGCGGCGAATTCACCAGCGAGCTGAGCCGCTTGCAGGTGGGCGATACCTTGATGGTGGAGCGCCAGACCACGGGTTTCCTGACCCTGAACCGCTTTGTGGATGGGCGCGACTTGTGGCTGCTGGGCACCGGCACCGGGGTGGCGCCCTTCCTGTCGATCCTGCAGGACTTTGAAGTCTGGGAAAAATTCGAGCGCATCATCCTCGTGTACAGCGCACGGGAAGCCAAGGAGCTCGCGTATCAAACGCTGATCAAGTCGTTGGGCGAGCGTGAATACCTGGCCGAGTACGCGCACAAACTCACCTACATCCCGATTGTCACCCGTGAGCAGCACCCTGGCGCCTTGAATGGGCGCATCACCACACTGATCGAAAATGGCGAGCTTGAGCGTGCAGCCGGCGTCGAATTGACCCCGGAACATTCCCGCGTGCTGATTTGCGGCAACCCGCAGATGGTCGATGACACACGGCAATTGCTCAAGCAGCGCGGTATGAACCTGAGCTTGAGCCGGCGCCCCGGCCAGGTGGCGGTGGAAAACTACTGGTAATAAAAAAGGCGCCTCCAGCAGGCGCCTTTTTCTCAAGCCGGTCTTTACAGGCGCGGCTTGTCATTCTGTGCCTTGAGCAGATCGCGGATCTCGCCCAGCAACACTTCTTCCTTGGTCGGCGTCGGCGGCAGGCTGGGTGCCACGGCCTCCTCACGTTTCAGGCGGTTGATCGCCTTCACGCCCATGAAGATGGCGAACGCAATAATCACGAAGTCAATGATGCTCTGGATGAACTTGCCGTAGGCCAGTACCACCGCCGGAGCGTCACCTTGTGCTGCCTTGAGCGTTATCGCCAAATCGCCAAAGTCCACCCCCCCGATCAGCAGGCCGAGTGGCGGCATCACCACATCGCCTACAAACGAGGAAACAATTTTGCCGAAGGCGGCGCCGATGATAATACCGACGGCCATATCGACCACATTACCTTTGACCGCGAAGGCCTTGAACTCACTGATCACGCCCATAGGTTATTCCTTGTTACAGATGAGAAGGGTGGAGGTCAGTGTAAGTCAGTCGTAGAGGGCTTGCCCGACACAACTGTTAACACTGTTGATTTTTATCGACACATTAAATCGCAAATAGTTTGCAAAGTGCCACCAATCGCGCGCGAAATAGCCGCCATTTCAGTGGCTTACCATCTTATTTTATCAATCGGGTTGGTACGGCTTTTCTATTTATCTTCCGGCGTTCGGGTCACTAGCCTCTGGCAAGCACAACTGAATGTGCATTAAAAAAACCAGAGGAAACCTCGATGAAGACCCCCATGAGTCGCAGGCCTGTATCCGCGCGAGTCGCGCTGGCATTGGCCACCGCCAGCCTGCTGTCCCTCTCTGTGCAAGCCGCCAACCTGACCCGCGATAACGGCGCGGCGGTTGGCGACAACCAGAACTCGCAAACGGCCGGCGCTAACGGCCCGGTGCTGCTGCAAGATGTGCAACTGATCCAGAAACTGCAGCGCTTCGACCGCGAACGCATCCCGGAGCGTGTGGTGCACGCACGTGGCACCGGCGCTCACGGTACCTTCACGGTCACCGACTCGCTCAGCGACCTGACCAAGGCCAAGGTGTTCGCCGCTGGCGAAGCCACCCCGGTGTTCGTGCGCTTCTCGGCGGTGGTCCACGGCAACCATTCGCCGGAAACCTTGCGTGACCCACGCGGCTTTGCCACTAAGTTCTACACCGCCGAAGGTAACTGGGACTTGGTGGGCAACAACTTCCCGACCTTCTTTATCCGCGACGCCATCAAGTTCCCGGACATGGTCCATGCGTTCAAGCCAGACCCGCGCACTAACCTGGATGACGACTCGCGCCGTTTCGACTTCTTCTCCCATGTTCCGGAAGCCACTCGCACGCTCACCGAGTTGTACTCCGACTCCGGCACGCCAGCCAGTTACCGGGAAATGGACGGCAACGGCGTACATGCCTACAAGTTGATCAACGCCAAGGGTGAAGTGCACTACGTCAAGTTCCACTGGAAGAACCTGCAAGGCATCAAGAACCTGGACCCCAAACAAGTCACCGACGTACAGGGGCGTGACTACAGCCATATGACCCATGACTTGGTCACCCATATCAACAAGGGCGACTTCCCCAAGTGGGACTTGTATGTGCAAGTGCTCAAGCCTGAGGACTTGGCCAAGTTCGACTTCGACCCCTTGGACGCCACCAAGATCTGGCCGAATGTGCCCGAGCGCAAAGTGGGGCAGATGGTCCTGAACCGCAACCCGGCGAATGTGTTCCAGGAAACCGAGCAAGTGGCCATGGCCCCCGCCAACCTGGTGCCGGGCATCGAGCCGTCGGAAGACCGCCTGCTGCAAGGTCGGGTCTTTTCCTACGCCGACACCCAGATGTACCGCCTGGGTCCGAACGCCCTGCAACTGCCGATCAACGCTCCCCGGGTGACCGTCAACAACGGTAACCAGGATGGCGCGATGAACATTGGCAAGACCACCAGCGGCGTGAACTACCAGCCAAGTCGCCTGGAACCGCGGGAAGAACCGCAAACCGCGCGCTACAGCCAGACGCCGCTGTCGGGCAGCACCCAGCAGGCGAAGATCCAGCGTGAGCAGAACTTCAAGCAGGCCGGTGATCTTTACCGCAGCTACAGCAAGAAAGAGCGCCAGGACTTGATCGAAAACTTTGGCGGCTCGTTGGCCAGCACCGATGACGAGAGCAAGCACATCATCCTGTCGTTCCTCTACAAGGCGGACCCGGAATACGGCACCGGTGTGACCAAAGTGGCCAAGGGCGATCTGGCACGCGTGAAGGCGCTGGCCGAAAAACTCACCGACTAACCCCACACCCCTGTAGGAGCCGGCTTGCCGGCGATGGCGCCGTTGAAATATATGCAATCTTCAAGGGCCTCGTCGCCGGCAAGCCGGCTCCTACAAAGGGCGTGTTTTACGGAGGATGTGTGATGCGAATCTTGATGGGCGCCGTGCTGGCTTGCCTGGCGTTCGGCGCATGGGCCGAGCCTGCCGACCCTGCGAAGCTCAAGGCACAACTGCAGGATTATTACTTCGACGCCGCCCGCCGTGGCGACCTCGACATGCTCAACACCTTTATCGAGTCCGGCTACAGCCTCAACACCCAAGACGACAAGGGCTACACCGCGCTGATCCTCGCCGCCTACCACGGCCAGGGTCCGTTCGTGGAGCGCTTGCTCAGCGCCGGCGCCGACGCCTGTGTGCAGGACAAGCGCGGCAACACCGCACTGATGGGCGCGATCTTCAAGGGTGAGCTGAAAATCGCCCAGCGCCTGCTGGCCACCGACTGCAACCCCGACCAGCGCAACGGTGCCGGGCAGACCGCCGCCATGTACGCCGGGCTGTTCAAGCGGGTCGAGCTGCTCGATGCCCTCAAGGCCAAGGGCGCCGACCTGAATGCCGAAGACCCGATCGGCAACAGTGCTTCACGATTGGCCAGTGGTGAAATCCGGACCCCGGCGCCGCGCTGAGCTATCATCGCGGTTTTTCGGTTGGAGGTTCTCAAATGGCAAAGGCCAAGCGCATGTACGGCTGCACGGAGTGCGGCGCGACCTTTCCCAAGTGGGCCGGCCAGTGCACCGAGTGCGGTGCGTGGAACACCCTGACTGAAACCATGATCGAAAGCGGTGGCGCCGCGGCCCCCACCGGCCGTGCCGGTTGGACCGGGCAGCAGGCGCAGATCAAGACCCTGGCCGAAGTCAGCGTCGAAGAAATCCCGCGCTTCTCCACCGCTTCCGGTGAGCTGGACCGAGTGCTCGGCGGCGGCCTGGTGGACGGCTCGGTGGTGTTGATCGGCGGCGACCCGGGCATCGGCAAGTCGACCATCCTGCTGCAGACCCTGTGCAGCATCGCCAGCCGCATGCCGGCGCTGTACGTCACCGGTGAAGAATCCCAGCAACAAGTGGCCATGCGCGCCCGGCGCCTGGGCCTGCCCCAGGACCAGCTGCGGGTCATGACCGAAACCTGCATTGAAAGCATCATCGCCACGGCGCGTATCGAAAAGCCCAAGGTGATGGTGATCGACTCGATCCAGACGATTTTCACCGAACAACTGCAATCGGCGCCGGGCGGCGTGTCCCAGGTGCGCGAAAGTGCGGCGCTGCTGGTGCGCTATGCCAAGCAGAGTGGCACGGCGATCTTCCTGGTGGGCCATGTGACCAAAGAGGGCGCGCTGGCCGGGCCACGGGTGCTGGAGCATATGGTCGACACCGTGCTGTATTTCGAGGGCGAATCCGACGGTCGCCTGCGCCTTCTACGGGCGGTGAAGAACCGTTTCGGTGCAGTGAACGAGTTGGGCGTGTTTGCCATGACCGACCGGGGCTTGAAAGAAGTCTCCAACCCCTCGGCGATTTTTCTCACACGTGCTCAGGAAGAAGTCCCGGGCAGTGTGGTGATGGCGACGTGGGAAGGCACCCGGCCAATGCTGGTGGAGGTGCAAGCCCTGGTCGATGACAGCCACTTGGCCAACCCACGCCGCGTGACGTTGGGCCTGGATCAGAATCGCCTGGCCATGCTGCTCGCGGTGTTGCACCGTCACGGCGGCATTCCGACCCACGATCAGGACGTGTTCCTCAACGTGGTCGGCGGGGTCAAGGTGCTGGAGACCGCGTCCGACCTGGCGTTGATGGCGGCGGTCATGTCGAGCCTGCGTAACCGGCCGTTGCCTCACGACCTGCTGGTGTTTGGCGAGGTGGGCCTGTCGGGCGAAGTGCGCCCGGTGCCGAGCGGTCAGGAACGGTTGAAAGAAGCGGCGAAGCATGGCTTTAAACGCGCGATCGTGCCCAAGGGCAACGCGCCGAAGGAGTCGCCACCGGGCTTGCAGATCATTGCTGTCACGCGCCTGGAGCAGGCGTTGGATGCACTTTTTGAATAAACCAGGGAGGGATGCCATGCAACGTTCGAAATACTGGGGCGCGCTCGCCCTGTTTGTGGCCTTGGCCGGGTTGCCCGCGTTGGCATGGGCTGAACTGCCAGCGGGTTACCGCCTGGCGCAAAAGCTGGCGACGGAGGACGGCAGTGTCCTGCAGGTGCTGGAGGACCAGCGCATCAGCGCTCAACTGCACAAGGACAGTTGGGGCAACGGGCTCGATGAGGACTCCTTCGACGAGCCTGGCGACCTGGTGGAAAACCCGTTGCTGGAGGCCCAGGTGCAGCTGGTGTCGGCTGCCGGCGATGTGATCGCCCACGAAGACCTCGGCTACCCGCTGGCCGAACTCAAAAAGGCGTCGCTCAAGGGGTTGCCGCAACCTGTGTATTTTTTGACCATCGACCAGACCGCGCCCATGGGCAGCTACAGCGGCCCGGCCACGCAACTGCTGATGCCCGCCACACAACACCTCAAACCAATGGCTTTCAAAGGCACCGATGGCAAGGTCAAGCCACTGACCCTGGCCCAGACCGGCAAGGCCGCCTGGCAAGCTGCGACGCCCGCCGCTGGCGGCGTGGATGAACTGCTGCAAGTGTCGTCCTTCATGGACGGTGACGGCGACGAAGACTTTGTCACCCGTTACACCACCTACCGTTTTGCCGACGGCCTGTGGCAGGCTGCGTCGACTCAGAAAGCCGGCTTCTGGGAGTCGGAAGGCGACTTCCCGGCACGTACGGCGTTTCCCTGAAGGCTAAACCTCGAGCAATGCACCCAGTTCGCGGTGCAGCTCATCCTCATCGCCCAGGTTCAGTTCGACCAGTCGCTTCAGGTGGCTGATCGATTCCAAGTCAATTTCCTTGCACACAAAACCCAACTGCCCGTGATCGTCATGGGCCAGCTTTACCTGCATCTTGATATGCGCCTGTGGGTCCAGCCGGATATCCACGTCAAATAGGCGCTTGCCATTGCCTCGCCAGTCGTCAGGGCGCTCCACCAGCAACCCGTGCAGCGACAAGTCCACCAGTTGCACCGGCGAATTCCAGCTGTCCTGGGCAATGGTCGTCCTGGCATCAAAGGCGATACGTCGAAAACGGCGGCGGTCAGACGGTTGCTCGGTCATTGGTTAAACCCTCTGTGAATAGAAGGATTGTAGCCTTGCGCCATCACCCGGCTTTTATTTCTGCTTTTTTTGCGATGGCAAGGCTCTAGACCAACGTAGGGGGGTGGTCTTTGAAGCCAACAGCGCTAAACTCGGGATGGCTGTCCTTTCTGTCCACCCTGGCTGGAATATAAAAATGAAAAATAATAATAGCCTGCTACGCCACCTACCCTGGCTGGTGCTGGCAATCGTAGGAGCGTGCGCCCTGGGCGTAGTGGCCTTGCGCCGCGGCGAGGCGATCAACGCCTTGTGGATTGTGGTCGCTGCGGTGGCCATCTACCTGGTTGCATACCGCTACTACAGCCTGTTCATCGCGAATAACGTGATGCAACTCGATCCACGGCGGGCCACCCCCGCAGTGCTCAACAATGACGGTCTGGACTATGTGCCGACCAACAAACACATCCTTTTCGGTCACCACTTTGCGGCGATTGCCGGTGCAGGCCCGCTGGTCGGCCCGGTGCTGGCGGCGCAAATGGGCTACCTGCCCGGCACGCTCTGGCTGATTGCCGGCGTGGTGCTGGCCGGTGCGGTGCAGGACTTCATGGTCTTGTTCCTGTCCACTCGTCGCAACGGCCGTTCCCTGGGGGACATGGTCCGCGAAGAAATGGGGCGTATCCCGGGGACCATCGCGCTGTTCGGCTGCTTCCTGATCATGATCATCATCCTCGCGGTGCTGGCGCTGATCGTGGTCAAGGCCCTGGCCGAGAGCCCATGGGGCATCTTCACCGTGATGGCTACCATCCCGATCGCGATGTTCATGGGCGTGTACATGCGTTACGTCCGTCCGGGCCGCATCGGCGAGATCTCGATCATCGGCGTGCTGTTGCTGCTGGGTTCCATCTGGCTGGGCGGGCAGATCGCCGCTGACCCGGTCTGGGCCAAGGCCTTCACCTTCACGGGCATTCAGATCACCTGGATGCTGATCGGCTACGGTTTCGTCGCTGCGGTACTGCCGGTGTGGTTGATCCTGGCACCGCGTGACTACCTCTCCACCTTCCTCAAAATCGGCACCATCATCGCCCTGGCGATCGGCATCCTGGTCACCATGCCAGAGCTGAAAATGCCGGCCCTGACCCAATTCATCGACGGCACCGGCCCGGTGTGGAAGGGCGGCCTGTTCCCGTTCCTGTTCATCACCATTGCCTGTGGCGCGGTCTCGGGTTTCCACGCGCTGATCTCCTCGGGCACCACGCCCAAGTTGCTGGATAACGAAACCAACGCGCGCTACATCGGTTACGGCGGCATGTTGATGGAGTCGTTCGTGGCCATCATGGCGATGGTTGCCGCATCGGTGATCGAGCCTGGCGTGTACTTCGCCATGAACAGCCCGGCTGCCGTGGTGGGTAGCGATGTGGTGGCTGTGGCGCAAACCGTCAGCAGCTGGGGCTTCGCAATTACCCCGGAAGCCTTGACGGCGGTCGCCCATGACATCGGAGAAACCACGATCCTGGCCCGTGCCGGTGGTGCGCCGACCTTGGCAGTGGGGATCGCGCAGATCCTGCACAGCGTGTTGCCGGGTGAGAACACCATGGCGTTCTGGTACCACTTTGCGATCCTGTTCGAGGCGCTGTTCATCCTCACGGCAGTGGATGCGGGTACCCGCGCCGGTCGTTTCATGCTGCAAGACTTGCTGGGTTCCTTCGTTCCGGCGCTCAAACGTACCGAGTCCTGGACCGCCAACCTGATCGCGACCGCAGGCTGCGTGGCGATGTGGGGTTACCTGCTGTACCAAGGCGTGATCGACCCACTGGGTGGCATCAACACCTTGTGGCCGCTGTTCGGTATCTCCAACCAGATGCTGGCCGGTATCGCGCTGATGCTTGCCACCGTTGTGCTGATCAAAATGAAACGCCAGCGCTACATCTGGGTGACCATGCTGCCGGCCGTGTGGCTGCTGATCTGCACCACCACCGCGGGCTTCATCAAGCTGTTCGACGCCAACCCGGCGATCGGCTTCCTGTCGCTGGCGAAGAAGTACAGTGATGCATTGGCCAATGGTCAGATCCTCGCCCCGGCGAAGAGCATCGACCAGATGCAGCACGTGATCTGGAACGCCTACACCAACGCAACGCTGACGGCGCTGTTCCTGTTCGTGGTCTTCAGCATCCTGTTCTATGCGCTCAAGGTCGGTGTCGCCGCCTGGGGCAACAAGGAACGTACGGATAAAGAAGCCCCGTTCCAGGCCGTACCGGACGCATGATCGAGGATTGCAACCATGTTCAATGACATCAGTCGCCTCGGTAAATACCTCGGTCAGGCCGCGCGCCTGATGGTCGGCATGCCCGACTACGACACGTACGTCGAGCATATGCAAACCAAACACCCGGACAAACCGGTGATGGACTACAAGGCGTTCTTCCGGGAACGCCAGGAAGCCCGTTACGGTGGCAAGGGTGGGCCCAAGTGCTGCTGACCCGGTATTCGGGCTGGCGGTGATCCACTGTGGGAGCGGGCTTGCTCGCGAAGGCGGTCTGTCAGTTGATGTATGTGCTGACTGATAAACCGCCTTCGCGAGCAAGCCCGCTCCCACATTTGTTTTGTGTTCCTTCAGTTATAAGGAGAACTGCTTTTGTCCTCTCCCATCCCCGTCACAGTCCTCAGCGGCTTTCTCGGCGCCGGCAAGACCACCTTGCTGCGCCACCTGCTCAAGGCCGAGCACGGTTTGAAAATCGCCGTGATCGAAAACGAATTCAGTGACGCCGGTATCGACACCCAGCTATTGGGCGCCGAGCCGGTGCAAGTCATGACCCTGTCCAACGGCTGCGTGTGCTGCACCATCCACACCGACCTGACCAAAGCCCTGTACCTGCTGCTCGAACGCCTGGACAGCGGCGAAATCGCCTTCGACCGCCTGGTGATCGAGTGCACCGGTCTGGCCGACCCAGCACCCGTGGCCCAGACCTTTTTCATCGATGAAGAGCTGCGCGAGCGCTACATCCTCGACGGCATCATCACCCTGGTGGACGCGGCTCACGCCGAGCACCACCTGACCCAGACCATCGCCCAGGCCCAGATCGGCTTTGCCGACCGCCTGCTGGTGAGCAAACGTGACCTGGTGGACGACGCCACCTTCGACGCCCTCAGCCAGCGTCTCACCCGTATCAACCGCCGTGCGCCGATTCGTGTGGTCGACCACGGCAACATCGACCTGGCCGAGCTGCTCGATGTGCGCGGCTTCAACCTCAACGCCGGCATGAGCTTGCGCCCGGTGAGTGCTGCGCCGTCCATCGATCGCATCTCCAGCCTGGTGTTGCGCACTGACCAGCCGCTGGATATCGACCGCCTCAGCGAGTTCATGAACGCGTTGCTGGAAGACCATGGCAAGCAACTGCTGCGCTACAAGGGCGTGCTGAACATCGCCGGGGAAGACCGGCGACTGGTGTTCCAGGGCGTGCTCAAGCTCTACGGTTTCGATTGGGACACCGAATGGGCCGAGGACGAAGCGCGTGAAAGCGTGATCGTGTTCATTGCCGATGAACTGCCCGAAGACAAGATCCGCCAAGGTTTCCAGCAGCTGTACCAGCCGGAATAAACTGCCCTTGCGAACTGTTATCTCATCAGGCAGGTGAGATCGCAGAGGCAGACCCATGGTGAAAGTGGCACGGATCAACGCAGGCATTGGGGGCAGTGCCAATGCCGGCTAATTATGTTTCCTGGAAAACCCCGATCGGCATGAAAGTGCACCGGGTCGCCAAGTTCAAACAGCGCTCGGCGTTGAGTAATAACGCCGCCATCAAGGAGATGCCCGGCGTGCAGAACGGCGCCTGCATCGGGCTGGCGTTTGCGTGGTTGCGGCGCAGGCTGCAGCAACCGTCGGAGACGCCGCTGCGGCGCATACAGTACCTGGGGCAGGAAGACACGCTGTACAAGGTCGATGTGGATTGCAGCTCCTTCAATCGCTGCTACTACAGGTCCGCCCGTGGCATCGAACGAATTGTCGCGGCAGCGCCCAATATCTGCGGCATGTCGAGCCGTTCGGCCATCGAAGCGAGCGGGCTGACGGGCTTGGAGGTATTGGCCAGTCATCTCGACGAGACCCTGCCGGGCTATTACCTGTGGGAATGCACCTTTACTGAGGGCGTCACGTCCCACGCTTTTGCCCTGTACGCCGACGGCAGCGGGATGAGTTTTTTCGACCCCAACTCGGGCGAGTACCGTATCGGGTCGAAGGGCAAGCTGGCCTTTTTCAAGCAGCTGTATAACCACTACCGGCATTACGTGTCGATGAAAGGCGTCAAGGCCGACCTTCAATTCGACAAGCTGTACCTGATTCAGCTGGGACGCCTGTAGTCGGGCACCCTGTTGGCCTGCTCATCAAGCCGAAGCCCAGGCCGTCGGAATAAACCGCGATCACCGACTGTTATTTCAACAGGCACGTTCAGACGTCGGAGATCGACCCCATGGCCACGGCAGCACAGATCCAAGCGGGCAGAAAGAGTGACGGCAAACTGGCCCAGACCTACCGGGCCAAGACCGGCATGATGACCTTCACCTACCAGGCCTATACCGGGCCTGGCGCGGCGATGATGAGCATCGGCAGCGAAAACGGTGACCCGCTCGCCCAGTTGAAACGCACCGCCATCGACAAGGCCCTGCAAGTGCTGGCGGCCAAGGGCTTCAGCCTGCCGCCGATCACCTTCCTCTGCTCGGCCACCGAGGGCGTGCCGTGCATTGCCTGCATGGGCAACCTGCGCGGCGGCGCCGAATACACCGTCTTCATGGGGCCCAAGACCGGGCAGCACAACCCGCAGATCCAGCTCAACGGCATTGAAGGCGGCTTGGGCAAGGACCCGGGAAGGGGCGTCGCCGACCAGGTGTACGACGGCACCCAGCGTTGGTTCGGCGACCCGAAGATGCATGGGCATGCCGCGACCGTGGTGATCCACGAAATCGGCCATATCCTTCACGAGATGAATCAGCCCGAGACGTTCTGGACCTTCAAGCTCGGTGCGCAAGACCCGTCGATCACGCTAAAGGCGGCCAACAACGGTACGGCGGTGAGCATGTACGCCATGACCAACCCGCTGGAGTTCGTGGCGGAAACCTTTGCCGCCCACCTGTCGGGCAAGTCTTTTGATAGCGGTGTGAGCAACTTCTACCGTGAGATAGGCGGTGCGCTGCCACCTTCGGGCAGCTTTTAAACGGGCAAAAAAAAGCGCCGACGTTGCCGTCAGCGCTTTTTTTCAAGCGACTGCAATCAGGCGCCGTAGACCGGCAGCTTTTTGCAGATGGCCTTGACCTTCTCACGGACCGCGTCGATCACGGCTTCGTTGTTCAGGTCTGCCAGGATGTCGCAGATCCAGCCGGCCAGTTCCTTGCACTCTGCTTCCTTGAAGCCACGAGTGGTCACAGCCGGGGTGCCGAAGCGCAGGCCGGAGGTGACGAACGGGGAACGTGGGTCGTTTGGCACGGAGTTCTTGTTCACGGTGATGAAGGCTTTGCCCAGGGCAGCGTCAGCATCTTTACCGGAAATGTCCTGCTTGATCAGCGACAGCAGGAACAGGTGGTTCTCGGTACCGCCAGACACTACGTCAAAGCCGCGCTCGATGAACACGCTGGCCATGGCCTGGGC
>Ga0207655_1000379_pt1 | contig 62077 bp, 54 predicted proteins | sample KBSM44metaG_FD_184398 | JGI IMG/M metagenome (GOLD analysis project Ga0207655, IMG submission 184398) | Miscanthus rhizosphere microbial communities from Kellogg Biological Station, Michigan, USA - KBS M4-4 metaG (SPAdes) (version 2) | ecosystem: Host-associated > Plants > Roots > Rhizosphere >...
GCATGATCGATACGCCTTTGCGGACTGAGGAAAAGCCCCGTTTCCGGGGCTTTCGTTTCGATCGCGATTACATGCAGGCTTTGCAACCTGCAGCGATGGACAGCGAGTTGCTTTGTTGGTTGCCAACGCCAGCAGCGTTGTTGAAGCCGCCGTTGCCGGACCAGTTGTTGCCTACGTTGGTCATGCTGGCGGTGTTGGTGACTGGGTTTTTCCAGCCGTCTGGAGTCAACACTTGTTGAGTGGTCACGCCAGCCAGACCGAAGACACCCACGGCAACGAAATCAGATTTCTGATCTTTGCCATGGCCCCTGTCGTTGTTGCCATAGCCACCGTGACCGTGATCATCGTCTTTGGTGACTGCGGTGCCTGCGGCCACGAATGCGCCGGCGGCGTTGACAGTGCCAGTGAGGGTATCTTTTTTGTAGGTTTGAGTGCCGTTGTTGGCGACGCCCAGACCCGTCGAGGTTTGGTTGGCGGCAGCAGCGGCGTTAGCTACACGACCACCGGATACAGCAATTGCCAGGTTGTTTTTCTGTTGGTTGAAGTCGCCGGCAGCGTTGTTCACGCCGATGTTACCCGAGCCACCGTTGCCGACGTTGTTGAGGCTGGCATTGGCTGTGCTGGAGTAGTTCGCAACGGTGTTGCCGGTGTTCATTTGAGTTGCACTGGAGGCGGAAACCGCAGCGCCGAAGATGAAGCTTTCGTCAGCAGTGGCCAGAGCGGCGGCGTTGTCTTGTTGGTTGCCATCGCCTGCGGCGTTGTTCATGCCGATGTTGCCGTTGGCGCCGTTGACAGCGTTGCTGGCGTTGGCATTGTTGTTGGTGCCTTGATTCAACACCACATTGCCGTCGCTGGTTTGCTGGTCGATGACTGCAGCGCCTGCACCGGCGGTGATTTGCAGCAGTTCTTCCAGGGTTGGGCCTTTGGGTCCGTGATGATGACCGTGATGTTCATCACGGCCGCCTGCCTGAGCTGCGATTGCCATCACTGCGGCGAGTGCGAAAACCAGTGGTTTGAGAGCCATTGTAGGTTTCATGGTGTTTCTCCGTCGTGCTTATTAGTTGGTTAAGTGTTGGTACTTTCTAATTGCACTGCTTCTTGTTTGGGTCAGTCAGCGACCCGGATGCTCAGGGTGTTAGCCATTCGGTTCCCCACCCCGGCACTCTGGTTCACCTGGATTACCCCGCGACTGCCGGTGAAGGCCTGATCACTTGTCGTGACCTGGCGACTGCCGGGGATGCCAGTTGCTCCTGAGCTCGGTAACAACGCCACGCTCTGTTGGGAAAGGGCGCTATCGTCAACGCTCTGCGGTGCAGCACTGATGCTGATCCGCATGGCGTTGGCCATCTGGTTGTTGGCCCCGGAACCCTGGTTCACGCCCAGTGCGCCGTTGCCGTTACTGAATGAGGTACCGCCGATAGTGGAGCTCGCATTGATCGAGCGGTCGGCGGGGGTGTCGAGTTTCTGGTGAATGATGGTGGTGGCGCTGGCCGACGTGCCGATGGCAATCGACTTGACGTTGGTCTGTTGCTGTTGATCGCCGGCGGCCTGGTTGACGTTGAAGTTGCCGTTGTACTGCGCGCCGGAGTTCTGAATGTTGGCGCTGTCCACGGCGCCTGGATCGGCCATCACGCTGGTGCAGCCGAGCAACGCCAAAAGGAGCAGGGAACGATTCATTTCATTGGCCTCCGGCCATGCGGGTCAGCGGAGCCAGACCACTGCTGAGCGAGCGGTTGATGGTGTTGGAAATCGTCCCGCCACCGCCGCCGCCATGGCCGGCGCTCATGCCGGGCAGACCGTTTGGATTGGTCAGAACGTTGGTGCCCGGCAGGCTGGACCCTACGGATATGTTGCTGCGGATAGATGAGCCACTGGCTACACTGGCAAAGTCACCGTCATTGAGTTCGGTGCTGGTCATTGCCTGGTCGATGCGCGCGGACGGGTTGGCATTGACAGTGGTCGGGTAGGGGTCTTTGCCGAACGCGCTGCGTCCGATCGGAATCGGCTGCACGTTGCGATTGAGCACGATCACGCCATTGCCTTCAGCCTGAACGTGGACACTGAGGAAAGTGCTGGCGGCTGATCCGATCAGCAGAAGGCAAGTGAAGGCTTTGTTGATGTTTCCCACGGCGGCAATTCCTTCTTCAGTGGGCTGGCCCGAGTCAGCGTTGTGAAGGAGAGAGCGAAAGCTGTGCCGGTTTTTAAATCTTCCGGGTTTTCAATGGGTTGGCTGACGAGTGTGCAGCGCTGATACAAATGCTGTTTCAGCGCTGAAACAGGTCCCTGCCGTTTCTGCGGGGCAAAGCCATTGCGATGCTCTGGGACAAGGGTTTGCAGAAGGGTGTTTCAGCGATGTAACAAGTCGCATGACAAAGCGATGAAGGCCGTTGAGACGGGGGCTTTGCAGAGGAAGGAGTGTTTCAGGATCGGACACTTTTACCCCGAATCGGGGAAAATGCACGGGGCAGGCAACCCGGACCCGGGTCAACCTGCCAGCAGGTTTCGTACGGCGTCGAAGGCTTGAGCCTGGCGCTCGGCCCAGTCACCCTGAATGATCTGCAAAGGTTGCCGGTGCTGTTCCAGCCAGGTTTTGGTGGCGTCGTAGAAGGCCAGACGTTCGCTGAGCGCTGGCTGGCAACGTTGACCGTCGTCTGTCCAGTCGATCTGTTGCGCAGACAGCAGCAGGTGCAGGTCGTAATGACGCGCCAGCAGTTCCGGTTCCAGCCAGTCGGGACAGTCGCCGAACAGCGTCTGGCTCCAGAGGATGTTGCTCAAAAGATGCGTATCGAGAATCAGCAGGCTCGGCTGTTGCGCTCGCGCCTCGTCTTCCCATCGCAACTGGCCGCGAGCGATCTCGGGAATGTCGGCAAGGCAAGTATCACGGGGATTCTGCTCGAGGAACCAGCGCACGTACTCGTCGACCCGCAGACCGCCGAACTGTCGCTGCAGTCCGGCCGCCAGCCAGCTCTTGCCGGTGGATTCCGGCCCGGTCAGAACCACGACTTTCATGTGCGCAACGCCGGATCGGCGCGCCATTCCCGCCAGCCTTGCACCGCGATCAGGGTGAACAGGGCGTACAGCGCCGCCGTGAGATACAGCGCCTTGTAGAGAAACAGCCCGACGAAGATCACGTCCAGCACGAACCACAGCGCCCAGCATTGCAGGCGCTTGTGGGCCATCCAGAATTGCGCGACCAGGCTGAAAGCGGTCAGCGCCGCGTCGAGCCAGGGTTGCGCCGCGTCCGTCCAGTGCGCCATGGCCGCGCCCAGCAAAAGGCTGCCGACGGCGCCGATGGCCAGCCCTTGCAGAATCGAACGGGAATCGAGCCGGCTGACCTCACGTCCGTCGTGCAGCGTTCCGACGCGGGTCCATTGCCACCAGCCATAGACTTGCAGCGCGGCGTAGACTACCTGCAGCAACATGTCCGAATACAGCTTCACTTCAAAGAAGACCCAGCTGTAGAGCAGCACCATGACCAGCCCGATCGGCCAGCACCACGGGTTCTGTTTGACCGTCAGCCAGACGGCGATTACACCGAGGGCGGCGGCAAACAGTTCGAGCCCGGACATGCAAGATCCTTGGAGGGGATAAAAGAGGGGGCGGATTGTACCCAAAAACCGGTGGGCGTGAGCGCCCACCGGTGACTGAGATCAGACACGGAATTGACGCAGCAATCCGTTCAATTGCTCGCTCAACTGACCGAGTCGCACGCTGGCCAGGCTTGACTGCTCGGCCGCCAGCGCCGTGCTGTGAGACAGGCCCGCCGCCTGAGTAACGTTCTGGTTGATGTCCTCGACCACGTGCGCCTGTTGCAGGGTCGCGCTGGCGATCGAGGCGTTCAGACCGTTGAGGTTGCGCAACGCCTGGCCGATGGCATTGAGACTCGCCCCGGCCAGTCCCGCCTGCTCGATAGTCAATTGCGAAGCCTTGCTGCTGTCGCCGATCACCTTCACGGCGGCCTCTGAATGGTTTTGCAGACGCTCGATCATCGACTGGATTTCCGCCGTGGATTTCTGCGTGCGTTGCGCGAGCAAACGCACTTCGTCAGCTACCACCGCAAACCCGCGACCCTGTTCACCGGCACGGGCTGCTTCAATCGCGGCGTTGAGGGCGAGCAGGTTAGTCTGCTCGGCAATCGAGCGGATCACTTCCAGCACGCTGCCGATCTGCGTGCTTTCGGTCGCCAGCGTGCGGATGACTTCGACGGCCTGATCGATGGTGCCGGAGAGCTTGTCGATCTGTTGCAAGCTGCCGTCGATGTTGACCTGGCCCTGTTGAGCCTGGGCTTCTGCGTCACGCATTTCGCTGGCGGCGTGTTCGGCGTTCTTCGCCACATCCTGCACGCCGTAGGTGACTTCGTTGATGGCGGTCGCCACCAGCTCCATCTGCTGCGACTGTTGCTGGCTGCGCTGCTGGGCCTGGGTTGCGTCGTTGCCCAGCTCCCGCGACGACTCGCCCAGCGCGCTGGCGGACACCTGCAAATCGCCGATGACCCGGCGCAGCTTGGCGGTGAAGGCATTGAAGTGATGCGCCAGTTGCGTGACTTCGTCCTGGCCATGGGTATCGAGGCTGCGGGTCAGGTCGCTTTCGCCGCTGGCGATGTTGGCCATGGCGTTCACGGTTTCCTGCAAGGGGCGGACAATGCTGCGGGCAATCAGGATCACCAGCACGCCCATGATCAGTGCGATGACCAGCCCTACAACGGACGCCTTGATCACCTGGCCCTGAAACTCGGCCTGCACATCGTCGACGTAGACGCCGGACCCCAGCACCCAGCCCCATGGCTCGAACAGTTTCACGTAGGAGGTCTTGGCCACCGGCTCGCTGGCACCGGGTTTCGGCCAACGGTAATCGACCATGCCGGCGCCCTTGGCCCTGGCAATGGCAACCATTTCGTTGAACACCGCAAAACCGTCCGGATCGCGAATCGCCGAGAGGTTCTGGCCTTCAAGCTTGGGATTGGTCGGGTGCATGACCATCACGGGTGTGAGGTCGTTGATCCAGAAGTAGTCGTTCTGATCGTAGCGCAGGCCGCGAATCGCGGTCAGCGCCTGTTTCTGGGCGGCGTCGCGGGTCAGGGTCCCCGCCGCTTCCAGGCCTTGGTAGTAGGCCAGCAATCCACTGGCGGTCTGCACCACATGCTGGGTTTTCTGGGCCTTGGCGTGATACAGGTCATCGTGGATCTGCTTGAGCATCAACAGGCCCAGGGTCAGCAGCATGACCACCGCCACAATCAAGATGAGCCACAAGCGTCGGCTGATCGACACACTGCGCAAGCTGTTCATAACGCTGTCACTCCGGTTTTTTTTCTTGTAATAAATCACCGCCAGCATCCAAGCACGTTTCCGTGCCCGGGCATACGCGACCCAAGTCGTAGAGCGCGGCAGCGCTATTACGGCTTGTCTGATAGGATTTCGGCCCCGTGCGTGAAAACCTGAATCCAAGTTGCCATTTCACGGAATTTTGACCGTTTCGTGTGGATCCTTGGCGCGCGGAATCGGTACAGCGACAAACAGCTACGCTGAACGCAGTGAACGTAAAAAAATACTATCGGGGCATGCCTGAGCGCATCGCTCTTTGGGGGATTGATGGACCTTTGGACCGCCTTGCAGGCACTGATTCTTGGAGTTGTAGAAGGGCTGACGGAGTTTTTGCCCATTTCCAGTACCGGACACCAGATCATTGTTGCCGACTTGCTCGATTTCGGAGGCGAGCGAGCGATGGCGTTCAACATCATCATTCAGCTCGGCGCGATTCTCGCAGTGGTCTGGGAATTTCGACGCAAGATTCTCGACGTGGTCATCGGCTTGCCGACTCAGCCGAGCGCCCGGCGCTTTACCGCCAACCTGCTGATCGCCTTCCTGCCCGCCGTGGTGCTCGGCGTGATCTTTGCCGATCTGATTCACAAATACCTGTTCAACCCGATCACCGTGGCCGCGGCGCTGGTGGTGGGCGGGATCGTGATGTTGTGGGCCGAGCAGCGTCAGCATGAAGTTCACGCTGAAACGGTCGACGAAATTCGCTGGACGGATGCGCTGAAGATCGGCTTCGCCCAGTGCCTGGCGATGATCCCCGGCACCTCGCGCTCCGGCTCGACCATCATCGGTGGCCTGTTGTTTGGCCTGTCGCGCAAGACCGCCACCGAGTTTTCGTTCTTTCTGGCGATGCCGACCATGGTCGGTGCGGCGGTGTATTCGGGCTACAAGTATCGCCACCTGTTCGTGCCGGCCGACTTTCCGGTGTTCGCCATCGGTTTCGTCACGGCGTTCATATTCGCCATGATCGCGGTGCGTGGCTTGCTGAAATTCATTGCCAGCCACAGTTACGCGGCATTCGCCTGGTACCGGATCGTGTTCGGTCTGTTGATTCTGGCGACCTGGCAGTTCGGCTGGGTGGACTGGGCGGCGGCCAGGGCATGAGTGATTCCCGCGCACGTCGTCCGGATCGCGGCTCGTCCGGCGGCCGCATCCAGCACCTCAAGTTGAAGCTGTTCGTGCTGCTGATCGTCTGCGCGTTGCCGCTGTTCGGCTCGCTGTCGATGTGGTTGCGCGGGATCTCTCGCGTGCCGCTGGCGGCCTACGGGATTGTCAGCGTGCTGGCGTTCTTCCTGTACTGGGCCGACAAGCGCAAGGCCCGCGCCGATGCCTGGCGCACTCCGGAAAACATCCTGCACGCCGTGGAACTGGCGGGTGGCTGGCCGGGCGCGTTGATCGCCCAGCAGGTCTTGCGGCACAAGACGCGCAAGGTGTCGTTCCAGATTTTGTTCTGGGTGATCGTTGCGCTGCACCAGGTGTTCTGGATCGATCAGTTGTTCCTCGGTTCGAACCTGCTGGCGTTGGGGTAGAGCTACAGCAGCAACCCGACCCGGGTTTTCTTCGGCAATTTGCTCACCACCAACTGGTGAGAACGTTGCAGCAACCCTCGCAGTTCCTCGGCGCCCAAGGGGTAGGGCGGGTGCATGATGATCCATTGTGCCCGCGCCAGATAAGGCGCCGGGTGAATGCCCGGCCGGTCGCAATGACCGAGAAACAGGTCCTTGTCGACCTTGAACGCCAGCGACTCACCGCGCAGCCCCTGCAAGGCGAACATCTTGTTGCCGGCAATCGAAAACACCCGCACACCGCCCCATTTGTAGTCTTCCCGGGCGCCGGGCAATGCCAGGCAGAAATCCGCAACGTCCGCTTCGCTCATCTTTCCTTGTTTCATAACAGCCGTTCTCCACAGGCATTGAACGATTCCACCAAATGATCGATCCAGGCACGCACCGCCGGCATCACCCCGCGTCGATGCGGGTATACGGCTTGCAGCCAGCCGCCGGGCAACGACCAGTCCGGCAGCAATTGCACCAGCGTGCCGTTGTTCAGTTCCGCTTCGCAATACATCATCGGCAGCAGGGTGAAACCCTGGCCGGCCAGCACGCAGGCCTTGCGTACGATGAAATCGTCGATGCCCAGCCGGGCTTCCAGCGCCAGATCGCAACTCTTGCCGTGCTGATCGAGCAGGCGCACATGCACCATGCGATCGGCTTCCAGCGCGCCCAGCACCGGCAGGGCTTTGAGGTCCTGCGGATGATTGATTTCCACGCCCTGTATAAAGGAAGGACTGGCGACCACCACCATCTGTGCCTGGCGCAGACGGCGGGTCACCAGCATCGGCTCTTCGTCGCCGTGTTCGCGCACGCGCAGGGCCACGTCGATGCCTTCGGTGATCAGATCCACGCGACGATTGATCAAGGTGACTTCCAGTTGCACCTGTGGGTATTTGCCGAGGAAGTTGCTGATCACCACTGGCAGCATTTCATGGGCCAGCCCCGTGGGACTCGAAACCCGTAAACGGCCACGGGGCTCGCTGGACATACTGGCCACCGTTTCATCGGCCATTTCCGCTTCCAGCAGCATCGCCTGGCAGTGACGCAAATAGCGCTCGCCAACCGCAGTCAGCTTCAATTGACGGGTAGTGCGTTGCAGCAGGCGCGCACCGAGGCGTTCTTCCAGTTCGGCAATGCGCCGCGACAGGCGCGACTTGGGAATGCCGAGCAAGCGGCCGGCAGCAGCGAATCCGCCGGCCTCGACCACTTTGGCGAAATAGTAGAGATCGTTGAGGTCTTGCATGTGGGGCGAATCCAACTGTTCTATCGGTGGGACGAACTATCGCATTGTTGCCGTCTAATCAGCTATTGGTTTCGTAGGTAGGATTGTCTCCATTCCGTCGCCACCGGCGATTCTTTCCAGGAGATTCCACTATGAAACTGCTGCACATCGATTCAAGCATTCTGGGCGACAACTCCGCTTCCCGTCAGCTGAGCACCGAAGTCGTGAAAGCCTGGCAAGCCGCCGAGCCAAGCGCTGTCGTGACCTACCGCGACCTGGCCGCCGACGCCATCAGCCACTTCTCGTCGACCACTCTGGTGGCCGCCGGCACCGCCGCTGAACTGCGCAACGCTGCACAACAGCACGAAGCCGAACTGAGCGCCAACACCCTGGCCGAATTCATCGCGGCTGACGCCATTGTCGTTGCTGCGCCGATGTACAACTTCACCGTGCCAACCCAGCTCAAGGCCTGGATCGACCGCATCGCCGTCGCCGGCCAGACTTTCCGCTACACCGAAGCCGGCCCTGAAGGTCTGTGCGGTGGCAAGAAAGTGATCATCGTATCGACTTCGGGCGGCATCCACGCCGGTCAGGCGTCGGGCGTGGCTCACGAAGCCTACCTGAAACTGGTCTTCGGCTTCCTCGGCATCACCGACATCGAAATCGTCCGTGCCGAAGGCCTGGCCTACGGTGAGGAAGTTCGCAACAACGCCATGAGCGCGGCCCACGCCCGCATCAGCGAGCAACTGTTCGCCGCTGCGTAAGGCTTTCGTAAAGAACAGCTCTCGTTCAGGCAACACCCAAAAAACTCTGTATTCTGGTTCTGCAAGGGCCAGATACGGAGTTTTTTGTGTCTGACTGTTACATCATCTGGCCCGGGTTATGCAGTCTTACGATCAACGTCTGAGTGCAGCGCCGCGCCGGATCACCGAACCTCGGAGTTTCGGGCGTCGAACACAACGGATCTTTCGATTGAGTAACAACAGGGTGGGGCATCCCATGATGCGTCTTTGTGCAACGTTACTGATTTGCCTGCTCGGCAGCCTGAATTCAGTGCACGCAGCCCCCGGCCAGTACCCACGCTGGAGCGTCGGTTATCACGAGATGACGTTCCTCGATCCGCTCGACCTGCAACCGATGCGTGCCATCGCGTTCTATCCCTCCAGCGACCGCGAGCACATGAGCCTGATCGAGGGCTATTCGGTCGAGGCCGGAGAAGACACCAGGATCGCCCTCGGCCGCTTTCCGATGCTGATGCTGTCCCACGGCAACACCGGCACGCCGCTGGCCCTGCACGATCTGGCCACATCCCTGGCCCGCAAGGGCTTTGTGGTGGTGGCGGTGATTCATCCCGGTGACAACTCCAGGGATCACAGCCGCCTCGGCACCTTGAGCAATCTTTATGGCCGGCCGATCCAGATTTCCGAAGCCATTACCGCCACCCTTGGCGACCGCATGCTGGCGCCGTTCGTCAACGCCGACCAAGTGGGCGTCATCGGCTACTCGGCGGGGGGCGAGACCGCGTTGATTCTCTCCGGCGCACAGCCTGACCTTGATCGCCTGCGTCGTTACTGCCAGGAACGTCCGGATGATCGCGACGCCTGCAACACCCAGGGCGAACTGATCGTCGATCGCGATGACCTGCAACCGGTGGCCGACCCGCGAGTCCACGCCTTGCTGTTAATGGCGCCGCTGAGCCTGAAATTTGGTCGGCACACCCTGGCCGACGTGCATGTGCCGGTGCTCCTGTACAGCGGCGATGGCGACAAACTGGTGGCGTTCGACAAGAACGCCGCCGCCCTGGCGCGCAAACTGCCGACTGCGCCAGACTTCAAGTTGCTGGCCGGTGCGGGACACTTTGTGTTCATGGCACCGTGCAATGAAGAGCAGATCCGTGCGATGCCGGCGCTGTGCACCGATGCTGACGGGGTGGATCGTGAAGACATTCACCGCAACCTGATTTCCGAAGCCGGGCGGTTCTTCTCCCATGCACTGGGCAAGCCTTCCCGGGCGGGGATGCAGACGGCGGATCAGTAAGCGTCAGGCCATTGCCCGACGCTTGAGCCACAAGGTCAGCGCCAGTCCGGTCACGGACAGTAGTGCTGCGACCAGGAATATCCTCGAATACCCCAGATTCAGCGCCACCGCGCCCATCAACGGCCCGGCGACCGCCAATGCCAGATCGAAAAACACTGCGAAAGCGCTCAACCCGGCACCACGGCTGGAGTTGGGCACCTGCTGGATGGCTTCAACACCCAGCGCCGGGTACACCAGCGACAGCCCGAACCCTGCCATCCCGGCGCCGATCAGTGCGTAACCGGTCGAGGGGGCGAGCCACAGCAACAACAGCCCGACGGTTTCGATGCTCATGCAGGCGATGGCCGAAGCAAAGCCGCCGAATCGGGCGATGGCGCCAATGAACAGAAGCCGCGACAGGATGAAGCACACGCCGAACACCGTCAGGCAGTAGGCCGCGCCGCTCCAGCCGCGATTGAGGTAATAAAGGGTGATGAACGTGGTCAGGGTGCCGTAACCGATCGAGGCCAGGCTCAAACTGGCAGCGAACGGCGCAATCCGCCCGAATACCGCCCAGAACGGCAACCGCTCGCCGCGCACCACCGGTACGCAGGGTTTGTTGCGGATCAGCAGCAGGGCGCCAGCGGCCAGTACCGACAGCGCAATACCGAGGCTGGTAAACCCATAGTCAGCCACCATCAGCACACCCAGCGGCGCTCCGATGGCAATGGCGCCGTAAGAGGCGATGCCGTTCCAGCCGATGGAGCGGGCGGTGTGCTCTGCACCGACCTGGCCCATGCACCAACTGATGGTACCAACACCGATCAGGCCCTGCGCAATGCCGAGCAGCAGACGCCCGGCAATCAGAATGATCAGGCTCGCCAGCGGGACGTCCTGCAGCAGCGTGGAAACGAGCGTCAGCAAACCGCTGAGCACGATTCCCGACAAGCCATAAACGATCGCCCGTTTGGTCCCGACGGTGTCCGACATGCGCCCGGCCATCGGCCGGCTGAGCAGGGTTGCCAGGTATTGCGATCCGATCACCAGACCCGCGATGACGGCACTGAAGCCCAGTTGTTCGTGCACATAGCCTGGCAACACGGCAATCGGCAGGCCAATGCAGAGGAAGGCGATAAAGGTGTAGAAAACGATGGAGACGATCTGCAGGGTGATCGCCATGGAGCTTTGCGGTGGCTGTTGCTGCGCAGACATGAGGGCTCGTTCGCGGGCGGCGGTGGGAGAGTCCGCATCATGGCTTGGCGGTGAAATAAAAGAAAGCAGGCTAACTATCTTTCCCGGATGCAATAAAAAGCCCCGCCATGGGGCGGGGCTTTCGACTCTAGGCCGCTATCAGAACACGACGCCCTGGCTGCGCAGGTAATCGTCGTAGGTGCCGCTGAAGTCGGTCACGCCATTCGGGCTCAGCTCGATGATGCGCGTGGCCAGGGACGATACGAACTCACGGTCGTGGCTGACGAAGATCAGCGTGCCCGGGTAGTTTTCCAGCGCCAGGTTCAGCGCCTCGATCGATTCCATGTCCAGGTGGTTGGTCGGTTCGTCCATCACCAGTACGTTCGGCTTTTGCAGGATCAGCTTGCCGAACAGCATGCGACCTTGCTCACCACCGGAGATGACCTTCACCGATTTGAGGATCTCGTCGTTGGAGAACAGCATGCGGCCCAGGGTGCCACGAATCACTTGCTCGCCCTGGGTCCACTGACCCATCCAGTCGAACAGGCTGACGTCGTCTTCGAAGTCATGGGCGTGGTCCTGAGCGTAGTAGCCCAGCTCTGCGCTTTCGGTCCACTTCACGGAACCGGCGTCCGGGGTCAGTTCGCCCATCAGGGTGCGCAGCAGGGTGGTCTTGCCGATACCGTTCGGGCCGATGATCGCGACGCGTTCGCCGGCTTCAACGGTGAAGCTGAAGTTCTTGAACAGGGTCTTGCCGTCGAAGCCCTTGGACATCTGCTCGATGGTCACGGCCTGGCGGTGCAGCTTCTTGGTCTGTTCGAAACGGATGAATGGGCTCACGCGGCTCGATGGCTTGACCTCGGCCAGCTGGATCTTGTCGATCTGCTTGGCGCGGGAAGTGGCCTGCTTGGCTTTCGAGGCGTTGGCCGAGAAGCGGCTGACGAACGTCTGCAGTTCGGCAATCTGGGCTTTCTTCTTGGCGTTGTCCGACAGCAGTTGCTCGCGGGACTGGGTCGCCGCGGTCATGTACTCGTCGTAGTTGCCCGGGAACAGACGCAGCTCGCCGTAGTCCAGGTCGGCCATGTGGGTGCAGACGCTGTTCAGGAAGTGACGGTCGTGGGAAATGATGATCATGGTGCTGTTACGCACGGTGAGGATCGATTCCAGCCAGCGAATGGTGTTGATGTCCAGGTGGTTGGTCGGTTCGTCGAGCAGCAGCACTTCCGGATCGGAGAACAGTGCCTGAGCCAGCAGAACACGCAGCTTCCAGCCCGGCGCGACTTCGGACATCGGACCGAAATGCTGTTCCAGCGGAATGCCCAGGCCCAGCAGCAGTTCACCGGCGCGGGATTCAGCGGTGTAGCCGTCCATTTCGGCGAACTCGGTTTCCAGCTCGGCCACGGCCATGCCGTCTTCTTCGCTCATTTCCGGCAGCGAATAGATACGATCGCGCTCGGCCTTGACCTTCCACAGCTCTTCGTGACCCATGATCACAGTGTCGATCACGGTGAACTCTTCGTAGGCGAACTGATCCTGACGCAGCTTACCCAGGCGCACGTTCGGCTCGAGCATCACCTGGCCGGCAGACGGCTCCAGATCGCCGCCGAGGATTTTCATGAACGTCGACTTGCCGCATCCGTTGGCGCCGATCAGGCCATAACGGTTGCCGTTGTTGAATTTCACCGAAACGTTTTCGAACAGCGGCTTTGCGCCGAACTGCATCGTGATATTAGCTGTGGAGATCAATTGCTTTACCTATCAATGGGTTGCGAGCCGCACATTTGGCGCTTGGGCCACTTCTGGGGCATTTTGGAGCTTTTTCTTCCCGGGCACGGTCACCGTCAGCGTCGAGCCAGCGGGCGTGGGGCGAGAGCAGCCTCTGGACGCAGCGTCCAAGCTGTTGGGCAATAAAGGCGGGATTCATGCCAGACATTGCGCGCATTGTCGCATAAGTAATGCGGCAGTTGTATGGCGGACGATAACGAACCTGCGGCCCGCCCGGCGGCGTCGCGTCCTTCGGTCACTCCGCGCAAGCGCTAATACCTGCAATTTCGTCCAGGTTTCAACAAGGGATTTTTTCACTGAGGAGCAGCCCGCCGGGTTCGGATGTTTCCTGACCATTTCACGGGTAGCAATAGCGACATGTTCTCACCCACTTTATATGTGAGGTATCGCTACCTTGTTTTATCGCTCGTGGTTGAACTCGATGTCCCCGAGTGCGTCCTAGATGGCAGTAAAATCAACCCTTGTGGATGCCATCATGCGTTTCAAAAGTAAAAACCTCGTTGCCGTCATGTCGTGCGTAATGATGTTTGCTGCGGCGCCGTTACTGCCTGCCGGACTGTCCGTCATGGCTTCTGCCTATGCCAAGGATGGCGGTGGTCATGGTGGTGGTAACGGTGGTGCGGGTGGCGGTGGCGGCAGTCACGGTGGTGGTGTCGGCGGTGCCGGGCATGGCGGCGATAGCGCCGGGCACTCAGCCAGCGCTTCCAATAATGGTCGTGCCGAAGGCCAGGAGGCGGATCATGAAGGCAGGGCCGTTCGGGATCACGGCGTGAGTGGTCAGCACACGGGACGTGACCACAACGCTGATCGTGGACACGGTACAGCGACTTCAGGTGTTGCACATTCTAAAGCGACACGGGGCTTGTCGAAGGCGACGGCGATCTCGGCTACAACGCCAGGCGATCACAATACCAAGGGATTGAGCAAGGCCAGCCTTTCCACCTCCAAATAAACGCGATTCACAATTCGCCAGGTCGATTGGTTTCATTAAACCTCTGGCCTGGCGGATCACCCGTATCTCGCTTCAGCATTTGCGGCACTCTGCTCCAGTCCCCCCGGGCCATTCGTTTGTTGTGGCCGGGTTCCCATCTGTTCCGATCCTGAATCGTCCTGCCAAGCACACGCGCATTCAGAGACAAACTCTGCAGTGCTCTTCTGATTTCTTCGGTTCCAGGAAATCAACGCCTCAAGCTGCCTTCAGCACCACGTCTGGCGCGCTGCCGCCACTTCTTTTCGTCGAACTCAATCTGCCGTAATGCTGATGTCACTGGCATGGCTGGCGCGCGCGTGATCGCAACGGCTGCCGTTTGGCCGAATCAGCGGACAGTTTTTCACAGATGAGGTTCACCATTGGTTACAAAGTATGGCTAAAATGCCATCCGATCACCCAATAGCCGCTATCGGCAAGGGCTCAAGGAAGTGCCACCGGGACAGTATTTGTATTCATGCCACTGCATCAGACCCTGAGCCAATGGCCGGCAGGCGCGCAGTTTGTTCATTTTTGACGTGTGACGATTTCCGTGAAACTCATCATTGCTGCTATTTATGTCATTTCCATTGCATACGTACACCTGCGCGGTCGTGTGCGTCACAAACTGGGCCGTCAGTTGAGCGACCACTCGACGTTTCTCGCGCCGATCAACTGCTTCCTTTATCTGTTTTCGAAGAAACCGAACAAACCCTACCTCGACCCGAAGGACTTTCCCGATCTGAGCCCGTTGCAGGCCCATTGGGAAGAAATCCGCGAGGAAGGTCAGAATCTGCTGCGAGCCGGTGCGATCAAGCGCTCCAACCAGTACGACGATGTCGGTTTCAACTCCTTCTTCAAGACCGGTTGGAAGCGTTTCTACCTGAAATGGTACGGCGACAGCCATCCGTCGGCGCTGCAACTGTGCCCGCGTACCACTGAGCTGGTGCAGAGCATCGGTTCGATCAAGGCGGCGATGTTCGCCGAACTGCCACCGGGTTCTAAACTGGTGCGTCACCGTGACCCGTATGCCGGTTCCTACCGTTATCACCTGGGGCTGGAAACGCCGAACAACGCCGGTTGCTACATCAATGTCGATGGCGAGAACTATCACTGGCGCGACGGTGAAGCGGTGATGTTCGACGAGACCTACATTCACTACGCGGAAAACACCACCGACCAGAACCGCATCATTCTGTTCTGCGACGTCGAACGCCCGATGAAGTATCGCTGGGCCGCCGCATTCAATGGCTGGTTCAGCCGTACCGTGATGTCGGCCGCCGGTGCACCGAACGATGCGGGCGACCGCACCGGCGGTATCAACCGTTTGTTTACCAAAATCTACAAGATCCGCCTGCGTGGCAAAGAGCTGAAAAAGCGCAATCGCGCGCGCTACTACCTGGAAAAGTGGGCGATCTTTGGTGGTCTGCTGGCGATCTTCATTCTGATCTGATAAATCGGGCGACTGTTGAAAGACAGTCGCCCGATTTCATTTACGAGGCCTTTCGGGTTTTTTTGGCCGTCGTTGTCTTGCTGGCAGCCTTGGCCTTGGGTTTGGCAGCAGCCTTGCCACCCAGACTGCGCTTGAGCAGTTCCGTCAGATCGATCACATCCGCAGACTTGCGCTCTTCTTCGCCGTCAACGGTCTCAACGTCCTCGATCTTGCCTTCATGGGCCTTCTTGTACACCAGGGCCATGATCTTGTCCTCGAACTCGTCGCGGTAATCCTCGGGATTCCAGTCGGCGCTCATGTCTTCAACAAGCCGTTTGGCCATGTCCAGTTCGGCTTTGGCTAACTGGGGTTTGGTCACTTCTCTGCCCAGCGCCAGTTCGTCCAGGCTGCGTACTTCCTGCGGCCAGCGCAGTTTCACCAATACCAGCGCAGACTCCAGAGGCATCAACGCCGCCAGATACTGACGTGTGTGTAAAACCACCCGGGCGAGGGCGACCTTGTGGGTTTTGTTCAGGGTTTCGCGCAGCAGGGCGTAGACCTTGCCGCCGCGCTTGTCGGGCGCCAGGTAGTAGGGCGTGTCGATGTTCTGCAGCGGGATCTGCGCGCTGTCGACGAAGGAGAAAATATCGATGGTCTGGGTCGAAACCGGGTGCGCCGAGCGAATCTCCTCCTCGCTGAGCACCACATACCGGCCTTTTTCGAATTGCACGCCTTTGACAATGTGGTCCTTGGTGACTTCCTTGCCGGTGACCTTGTTGACCCGTTTATAGCCCACCGGGTCCATGCTGCGGCTGTCCAGCCAGTCAAAGTCCACGCCCTGCGACGAGGTGGCCGAGACCAGCGCCACAGGGATGTGCACCAGACCGAAACTGATTGCGCCTTTCCAGATTGCCCGAGCCATGGTGCTGTTCTCCGAGTGATGTTCGGGTGACCTGTTTGCCAGCGCAAAAGTTTCTGTTGTTTGTGGGGGTGGCGGTAAACGGCAGGTCAAGCCGTGTTACATCTTGTTTAGCGGTGACGGGTTAACAAATCCGAACCCTCGGCGTAGCGTGGACTCGAAGGCTCTGACCCCAGCGCATCGAGAGAGGCCGTTCATGAACCGTTTTCTGTTTGGCATCACATTGCTGGCCCTCACTGGCGGGCTGGTTCACGCCGATACTCTGCGGCTGGCGCAAAGTCCGACCGGCAACAGCAGCAATCCCTACAACAGCCCGATTCACCGGGCCAATCCCAACAGCATGCAGGGCACCCAGCCTGCCAATCCGGTGATCCGCGGGCCGAATACGGCGCCAGTGCCGCGCCAGCCTACCGTCGAGAACGGCGGCATCGGCAATGGTCAGCCATTGCGCTCGGTGCCGAGCACACCGCCGAAATTCATTCCCAATCCACCCGCCCGTGACGGCGACAGCAACCGTTGAATGGCAGAACCACTTCTGTCAGCCCTTCAAACGAACAAAAGGAATCGTGCATGTTGCGTAAAACCCTTTTAGCCGGCTTGTGTGCCAGCGCAGTGATCTGCGGCCCGGTATCCGCCGCCGCTCCCAAAGCGCTGCAAAGCGAACAGGGCACCCTTGAAGTCACCACCATTACGCAGGGTCTTGAGCATCCGTGGGCCCTGGCGTTCCTGCCGGATCGTCAGGGCATGCTGGTGACAGAACGTCCGGGCAACCTGCGGGTGGTCGGGGCTGACGGCAAGCTGTCGGCGCCGATCGATGGCGTTCCCAAGGTCTGGGCCAAGGGGCAGGGCGGATTGCTGGATGTGGTGCTGTCGCCGGACTTCAAACAGGATCGGCTGGTGTACCTGTCTTACGCTGAGGGCGGTGGTGCCGGTGACAAGGCTGGCACGGCGGTAGGGCGCGGGCGTCTGTCGGACGACCTGAAAACCCTGAAGGATTTCAACGTGATCTTCCGTCAGGAACCGAAATTGTCGGTCGGCAATCACTTCGGCTCACGCCTGGTGTTCGACCGTGATGGTTATCTGTTCATCACCCTCGGCGAAAACAACGACCGCCCGACCGCACAGGATCTGGACAAGCTGCAGGGCAAAGTCGTGCGGATCTATCCGGACGGCAAGGTGCCGGATGACAATCCGTTTGTCGGTCAGTCCGGTGTTCGCCCGGAGATCTGGTCCTATGGCCATCGCAACCCGCAGGGGGCAGCGCTCAATCCATGGACCGGCACTTTGTGGGAAAACGAACACGGTCCTCGCGGCGGCGATGAGGTGAACATCATCGAACGCGGAAAAAACTATGGCTGGCCGCTGGCAACCCACGGCATCAACTACTCGATGCAGCCTATTCCGGAAGCCCAGGGTAAAACCGTCGAAGGCACCGTCGCACCGCATCATGTCTGGGAAAAATCACCGGGTGTCAGCGGTATGGCGTTCTACGATGGCGACCGCTTCAAACCCTGGCAGCACAACGTGTTCATCGGCGCGCTTGTCACGCAGGAGCTGATCCGCCTGCAGTTCGATGGCGACAAGGTGGTGCATGAAGAACGTCTGCTGGGCGACCTGAAGCGACGGATCCGCGACGTCCGGCAAGGGCCGGATGGTTACCTTTATGTGCTGACGGACGAGTCCGACGGTGCGCTGTACAAAGTCGGACTCAAATGAACGCGTCATACAGGTGAGCGGGCGTAGAGCACCACTGCTGCCCGCAGCTTGCCCCGGCCGAACCGACACATTTTTTCGAACTCCCCATGGCTGACCGGCACATGCTGGCAGTCCATGGGCTGGCGATGCTGGCTGTGGTCGACATCCGGGTCATGCAGATAAACGAAGTCTTCGTCGCAGTCGGTGACGATCACCCAGTGCGGTGACTTGGAGCGAGTCAGACGATAGCTGCTGATCAGCACCAAAGGTTGCCCGCCGGCGTTGAGCAGGCGGGGCAAATCCAGTGTCGTGCCGATGATTTGATCGACATCGGTGTCGTTCAGCTGTGCCATGAACTCGTCATGCACCAGGCGCATGACGTCTTTTTTATGCGTGTCACGCACGCCGTCGAGAAACAGCGGCCCGGTCATGCTCAGCTGCAAACGCACGCGAAACCCTCTGCGCCATGCAGCCAAAGCCAGCCCTTGAGGGCTGCAGCCACCATGACCGGCGGTCATGAACACCGTGGTTGCTTCGCGCCAGAGCTGCAATTCTTCGCGACGCTCCAGCACACGAGCTGCCTGCAAGGCACCCATTGCCATCAGCAAGCAGGCCGGACCGCAGGTGAAATCGGTGGTCTGCCGGTAATAGGGCACCTTGATGCTGCGTGAGTCGTGGTGTTGCAGAATGCGCTTTTCCAGGCGCAACGCGTCCGCATGGTCTTCGTAGTAGTCGTGAATCAGCGCAAAGCGCCGATAGCCACTGCGTTCGTACAACGCGATGGCGGCGGGGTTGTCAGTGCGTACCTCCAGCCGCAGGTAAACGCAGTCGTGCTCAAGGGCACAGGCCTCGATGCGCTGCAGCAATTGCTTGCCCAGGCCTGCACCCCGGGCATCGGGGGAAATGGCGATGGAATACAACCGCGCAAGTGACGTGCCCCGATGAAACAGCACCAGCGCATAACCCAGCAGTTGACCTCCGCGTTCGGCCACCCACAATTGGCCGTGGGCGCGGGTGATCATCCATTGAAAGCTGCGGCGGGTGAGCCGGTCCGTGGTGAAACAGTGCATTTCCAGTGCCAGCAGCGCCGGTAAATCATCAACTGTCGCCAATCGAAAAACAGTGTTCATATGACCGCCGTAAAAGTTGCGTAACGAAACGGGACTTTCGAAAAAGTTCGTGCTTAATAGAAAAGTTCTTGTTCTCCAACGGATCAATTTCTATGTCAGCGGTACAGGGTCATTGGCGCGAAGTATCCATTCAAAGTTTGCCACCGGCAACTTATTTAAAACCGCAGGTCAGAACTTCCAGTCAAGTGAAAATTATCGTCGAACGCAAGGAGGACTGGGCCTCGTACTTTCCCAGCGAAGACATCCTGACGGCCCAGGAATATCTCGAACAACCGCCCGACAGCGAGCCGGGAAAACGGGTGCAGGTGATCAACCTGTGCCGCAGCTACAAGTATCTTGGGCACGGCTACTATTGCTCGCTGCTGGCTGAAGCCCGAGGGCACAAGGTGATTCCGTCGGTACGCACCATCAGCGAGCTGACCCGAAAATCGCTTTACGGTCTGGCGCTGGACGACCTGGATAAAACCCTGGAAAAAGCCCTCAGTCATCATCTCTACAACGACACTGAAGGTTTTACGCTGACACTTTATTTCGGCAGAACGCATATCGGACCGTTACAGGATCTGGCCCGGCAATTGTTTGAAGTGTTCCCGTGTCCGATTCTGTTAGTTGAATTCCGTCGAAATAACGGATGGCACATCGAAGGCATAAAGTCCGGTGCCCTGCACAAGTTGCGCGACGATCAGGAAGATCAGTTCGCCAATGCGCTGGACGGTTTCAGCCGCAAGATCTGGCGTGTACCGCGTTCGCCGCAAGTGGCGCGTTATGACCTGGCAATCCTGCACGATCCGCAAGAAGCCTTGCCACCGTCCAATGCCCGCGCACTGGAAAATTTCGTGCGAGTCGGCAAAGGCATGGGCATCGATGTCGAGCTGATCGAACGCAAGGACTACGCACGGCTGGCCGAGTACGACGGCTTGCTGATCCGCGAGACCACCAGCGTCGACAACCACACCTACCGCTTCGCCAAGAAAGCCGAGAGCGAAGGGCTGGTGGTGATGGACGATCCGACGTCGATCCTGCGCTGCACCAACAAGGTCTATCTCACTGACCTGCTCAACAGCCATCAACTGGGCATGCCCGCCACGGAAATTCTCTACAAGGAGCGACCCGAAGACTTCGAACGGGTCGGCGAACGCCTCGGTTTTCCGTTGGTGCTGAAGATCCCGGATGGCTGTTTCTCCCGTGGCGTGATCAAGGTCGAGAGCCAGGAGGCTTTGCTCGAAGCCACCGCCGAACTCTTCGAACACTCGGTGCTGTTGCTGGCCCAGGAATTTTTCTACACCGAGTACGACTGGCGCATCGGCGTGCTCAACCGCAAACCGATCTTTGCCTGCCAGTACTTCATGTCCAAGGGCCACTGGCAGATCTACAACCACAAGGCCAAGGGCCAGGACGTGAACGGCGAATGCCGCACGTTGGCGATCCACGAAGCACCGCGTGCCGTAGTGGAGCTGGCGGTGAAGACCGCCAACCTGATCGGCGACGGTTTGTACGGCGTCGACCTGAAACAGGCCGGCGACAAAGTGGTGGTGATCGAGGTCAACGACAACCCGAACCTCGACGCCGGCATCGAAGACGCTTACTTGCAGGACGATCTGTATTCGTTGGTACTGGAAGAGTTCGTGCGCCGTCTCGAGCTCAAACGCCGTGGCCAGGCCTGGTGACCGGCCGATGATCAACAGCTTTGCACTGAGCCAGGGCGCCCTGCAGCGGGTCGAACGGCTGGACGCCGAGGTGATGCTGTTCAGCAACCCTGACGCGGCCGAGCGTGACTTGTTGCACAGTCATTTCAAGCTCGATGAACACGCGCTGGCCTCGGCGCTGGACTCGGACGAGGTGTCGCGGATCGAGTTTCACCCGGATCATCTGTTCCTGATCTGGAAACGCCCCGAGAACTATTCCGGCGGTGGCAGCCTGGCGTTCGAGGTGTCGTCTTGCGGTTTGCTGTTTTCACCGTGCCAGTTGCTGGTGATCGCCACCGACGACACCCCGCTGCACGGGCTCGGCACGGGCCGGCCACTGAATGCGCCGCTGGATGTGTTGCTGGACCTGTTGTTCAACAACATCCATCACTACCTCGGGCATCTGAAGGTGATCAAACTGGTCGCCCGGGAGTTGCAGCAAAAATTCAACGCTTCGATGCAAAACCAGCATCTGGTGCAGATGTTCAACCTCAGTGAAAGCCTGATCTATTACATCAACGCCCTGCACAGCAACGGCGCGGTACTGACGCGGCTGCGCAATCACGCACAGAAACAACATTTCGACAGCGACGTTCTCGGCCTGATCGACGACCTGATCATCGAAAACAACCAGTGCTACAAGCAGGCGGAAATTTACTCCACGGTGTTTTCCGGGCTGATCGATGCCCGGGGCAACCTGATGAACAACAGCATGAACAACCTGCTGCGCAAACTGACGTTGATCAACGTGGTATTCCTGCCGCTCAACCTGATTGCCAGCATTGGCGGCATGTCGGAATTCAGCATGATGACCGCCGGGACGCCGTGGTGGGTGTCGTACCCGTTGTTCCTGGCGGCGATGTTGCTGGGGGCGGGCGGGATGCTGTTCGGGCTCAGGCGTCTGGCGAAATGACCGGGGCCGAACGCTTGCGATCCTGCAGGCCCCGGACCACCAGATACAACAACGGCCCGACCGAAACAAACACCGCCGTCAGCAACAGATACGGCACCACTGACCACCCCGATTGCCCACGCTTGCGCGTGTCCTTGTACATCCAGACGCCCGCCATGGTTACGAGCAGATAGAGATCGATCACCACTTGCGCGGTGTCCGGCCGCGACATCAGGCTGATGCCGAAGTCGATCAGCGATTGTTCGGCTTGCAGCATCACGCTAACGGTGTAGCCGCTGAACGCGATCAAAGCGGTGAGGGGCAGGGCGATGGACATCATGCGTTCCTTCCTTGGTCAGATGTGCGAAAGGCCAGCCTACAGACTCGCTGCAAAATTCGCCATTGACTTGCCAGCAACGCCCGGGCTAATTTCCAGCCCATGACTTCCACCGTACTGCGCTGCCAGCCAAGCATTATTACCGCCATTCCTCATTTGGCGGGCTAGCTCACGACTGCAGCACCCAACCCGCCCTAGAGGCGGGTTTTTACTTTCTGTCTCCGGGGTTCTGAATAAAAGTCAGGAGACGACCATGCGCCACAGCCCCGACCAGCAAGCCTTGCTTGAACAGTATGTGAAAAAGATCCTCGCCGCGCCGGTGTATGAACTGGCGGTGCGCACACCGCTGCAACCTGCGCCGGCCCTGTCCGGAACACTGGGCAACAGGATCCTGCTCAAGCGCGAAGACCTGCAACCGACGTTCTCCTTCAAGATCCGTGGTGCCTACAACAAACTGGTGCAGCTGAGTGATGAGCAAAAGGCGCGCGGGGTAATCACGGCGTCGGCGGGCAATCATGCGCAAGGCGTGGCGCTGGCGGCAAGGGAACTGGGCATTGCCGCGACCATAGTGATGCCGGCAACCACGCCTGAGTTGAAAGTGCTGGGCGTCAGTAGTCGCGGAGCCGAGGCGCTATTGCATGGCGAAAGCTTCCCCTTTGCCCTGGCCCACGCGCTGCAACTTGCCGAGCAGACATGCCGAACATTCGTCTCGCCATTCGACGATCCCGATGTGATCGCTGGCCAGGGCACCGTCGCCATGGAAATCCTGCGCGAACACCAGGGCGCACTGGACGCGATCTTCGTTCCGGTGGGCGGTGGCGGGTTGATCGCGGGCATCGCGGCGTACGTGAAATACCTGCGGCCGGAGGTGCGGATCATCGGTGTCGAGTCGGAGCACTCGGCCTGCCTGAAGGCTGCCATGCAAGCGGATGAGCGAGTGGTGCTGCCCAACGTGGGCACTTTCGCCGATGGCGTGGCAGTGGCGCAGATCGGCGCCTATGGATTCGAGGTCTGTCGCTTCTGCGTGGATGAAGTGATCACCGTCAGCAACGACGAACTCTGCGCGGCGATCAAGAATATCTACGACGATACCCGCTCGATCACCGAGCCTTCCGGCGCGTTGGCGGTTGCGGGCATCAAAAAGTACGTGGCGCAGACCGGCGCACGGAATCAGACGCTGATCGCCATCGATTCCGGCGCCAATATCAACTTTGACAGCTTGCGTCACGTCGCCGAGCGAGCGGCGGCGTGTGGTGTTGTGGCTTGAGATTATTCGGGAATGGCCACGCCAACCTTGTCCGAAGCCGACCAGATACGGAAACGCACTTCAACATCCTGCGGTGCGTAAACCACGATCGGCAGTTTGCTGTTGTAGCGCACGGTAAAGCCTTCACCGATCACTGGCACGAACGCGCGTTTTTTCTGGGTGCCGGGCGGACAAGCCATCAGCGTGCTCATCGGGCCGCTGACTTTTTCCAGGCGGTAGAACGGATAGCCCCAGCCTTCCAGGTTCTTCTCTTCAAGGGTGCCGCCCAGACGCTGGCGGTTGCAGTCCACCTCGAGGGTCTTGCCAGCAAGGATTTCGACTTTGAAGTTTTCTTCCTGGGCCTGTTGCGGCAGGTGGATCACCTGGCGCGTGAAGCCTGCTTCGGCCTTCGGATAAGGCGCGGTGTCTTCAAGTTTGGCGGCGTGGGCGAGGGTGGACAGGCTGGCGAGCATCAGGCCGGCGGTCGCGTAAACAGTGAAATTTCCCATTGAAGCCTCCTGGCGGGTGTACGTTGGTTGACGGGCATTCTCACTGTCACAGGCGATGAATGCAAACCGCCAGCCGCTTGCAAATTGCAGTGCCTGCACAATCGAATCTTGCATTTTGCAACTGGCCAGTTGCCTGTCTTTTTGCCAAGCCATTGATTTGCAAGGAGGTGAATGCGACCCGATGAAAGGCACGTTTTATGCGTCGATTTGGTGCGGCGCACCGAGTTCGGGCGCCTACACTCCAATGGGCATTTCGCATCACAGCCGCTTGTCACACCCAAGGATTCAGCGGGGATACACCCGTGGGAAGCCGTGGCAACGGTCGACGTGAATACTTGATTGGCAGTCTCACAGTAAGGAGAGGTTTCGCCATGTTTCTGTCTGCCTTGGAACTCCGCAACATCATTGAAAGCAGCTTTCTGCCGAAGCGCTGCCAGTGCACGCTGTCCCCGGATCTGTCGATGACCGTCAAGGTCTATGGCGATCACCAGACCGACCAGGTTGAGTTGCAGGTGAGTGGCATCGATGCCAGTCATTTGAACAGCTGTCGCGAAATCAATGGCCTGATTGCCGGGTTGCGTTCTGATCTGGCGCAAAACGCGACAAGTCAGCCCTATACCCCGCGATCGAAAGTCGTTTAACGCACCGTTTCACCCAGTTCGACCGTCACGCGCCGGGCCTGCAAGAAGCCAAGGCCCAGCGCGAACTCGACCAGCACCGCGAGCAGAATCCCGGGGCCGGCGTGGCCGTTGAGCCATTCAGCAAACCCCAGCACCGCCAGACCAAAACAGCCGACGATAAAACCGTTGTTCATTGCATTGCGCGCGATCGACACCGGCGCGTTGCGCACCAGATAAAACATCACTCCCAACGCCGCGAACAGCACCGCCATGCGTCGTGCGACAAATCCTGCTGCCTCGGAGTATTCAATGCTCCAGATCGAAAGCAGTACTTGCGGTACGAGGCCCCAGGCCAGCGCCAACATAAAACACAGGGAAAAGGTGATGGTCGACAACGTGCGAAACGACAACTGCATGGCGAATCCTTGCGGCAGTGAGGAGGGGCCCCGAGCATACCCCTCGAGACCTGTGCTCGCCTACCGCAAAGGCGCAAATCAGAGCTTTCTGTCAGTTCTGGAAGTTGCAGGCGTCAGACATTTTCCGGTAACTGATTTCCTCGGGTTTGCCGGCGTTGTCGAGGTACTTCATGTCGGCGGTAATGACCTTGCATTGCTGCGTCTGCGGCTCGGTCATCGAGATCACTTTGCTGACGTGCAGCGGCATGCCGTATTCGTAAGGCACAGCCTTGGCGTTGGTGGACGTGTCATTGGCCTGGGCCAGCCCGGCAAACGCGGTGCAGGCGAGGGCGGTGGTGAGCAGGAACGGACGAATGTTCATGGAGGGACTCCGTGCGACGGAAAGAAAGCCCGGCGTGAAACACGCCAGACCTGCCGCACTGGGCGTCAGCATCAGCTGAGAACGTGCGGATGAGTAGAGTCTTTGACCACGGCGTTAAGCGAGGGTTAACCCGGCTGAATGCCGGCTGTCTGAAGGGGGATTGTTTCTCGGGGGATTCTCGGCGCCTTCCTACAGGAACCGGTGCCTTGTCTGCTTCCGGTGGCTGGAGCGGGGCGGTTATGGTTTTGGTGTCGCTGCAAAATCAGCGACTTAGGTTTGGTCACCTAACGTAATCACCTGTGCATGTGTGCCATTATTCGCCCCGACGGACATTCGTGTCTGTGGAGTGCATTGCTGTGGCGGCTGTGTGCAGGGTCGCCTTCGGGCGAGCCGAGTCGGGTGGTTCTCGGTTGACCAAGCCTGTACACAGTCCGCCTCCCCATCGTTTGGTCACGGTGCTGGCGGTTACATTCAAGCTGCCTTGAGTAATTCCAATGCCAATACTGAAACTAAGCTCCGCCCGCTATCTCCCGCTCAACAGCGGCGTCACCGACAGCGCACCGCTGGTCATCGACACCGAAGCCAACCCCCAAGACATCTTCGAAGCCGCCGTCCAGCGCGTACGCGCCGCCGCCGACCTGCTCGAAACCCTGCATTGCCTGTGCTTCAAACACGCCGATGTCCAGGACATTCCCCACATCACCCATGCGCTGTACCTGCTGACGCAGGATGGCAGTGATTTACTTCAGGTTGCGCAGCAGAAAATGTTGAACTGGCAGGCTCCGGTTTGATTGTTATCACGACGGCCTAGCATTCACGGGCAGAAAACTTGAATTATCTGCCCGTGCTTTCGCCGGTTCAAAGTAGCTAACAGAGCAATTTAGACTCTCACGGGGAGTGACCCTACGATCGAATAGAACGCGAAGCCCAATGCAGAGTCGTTATTTGAGATCGATGACTTTGAAACCTTTTTTATCGGGTACCGTATTCACTCCCTTGGGTTCTTCCGGCTGGCCTTTTGGGGTGATGTAGTCGTAAACGACAAATTTTTCGGGGATTTCATAGCCATCGTTGGGAATGACCAGGCGCATCTCCCGAGCACTCAGGTACAAAGAAACCGGCAGGGCCTTTTCGGCAAAATCGATGCGTTCCAGCGTTCCGCTGTCTGGATTCTTGCGTAAAACGGCGCCCTTCAAATAGGGAGAGCCATAGTTCATGGCGTAGATCAAAACGGAGCCCGTGCATTTTGCCAATGCAATTTCACCGACGAAGTCCGAGTCGGGCATGTCAGTGAAGGCAGTTTCTGTCTGGTTGTTGAGTTTTACGAAGAGTCGCTGCCCGTCCTCATTTGAAGCGGACAGCAGTGAGGCAGTGGTTCCATCTGAAAGCGGGCAGTCCAGCAGCGTTTTCTTCGTTTCGGCGAAAGCAGGAAGGCACGCTAGAGCGAGGACAAAAGCGAATCCGGCTTTTATCATTTCAATTTATTCCTCAAAACATCCATCGAGTTGCGCTCTTTCGCGTTGTCCACATCGACCAATTCGCCGGGAGCACGGGATCCATCAATTGCAGGCTGGCAAACAGGCAGAAGTCTGCCGGGCCGACTAGCCTTCTGCGCTCACTGTGTCCAAAAACCTGACTTTTCTGGAAAGAAGGAAAGAGGTGGATGTGTAGCTTTCCATTCAGTAGCGTATTTTTTTGCTTCTTCAATTTGGGTGGAAGTCATCTTTTCTGCAATTGCAGGAAGCTTTCCTTCAACATAGGATTGGATATTTCCTCCGCCATCAAGTTCTTGAAGTTGTGATATCAATGCATAACCTTTTATTAGGTCAATTGGATATCCAACTTTGTCAGGAGTGTGAGCAACGTACGCCCCATAACTACTGACCCCATTTACATATCCGGTTTTGGCTGCTGCCTCCAACCAGTACCGAACGCCTTCAAGATCATTTCGCTCAGAAAGAATAGTGCTGTACTCCATCATCGCCTTGGGAAATCCACCCTCGGAGGCACTTTTCAATAATTCCTCTTCTGCGTCTTTACGCTTCCATGGCAATAAAAATGTGTCTTCGCCATCAGCGTAACGAGTGGCGAGTAACCATTGTCCAGGAGCATAGCCTGCTTTGGCTGCCTTCTTTAGCCACTCTACGTTGGCTGTCGCATCATACAAGACCACCATTGCTTCGCCGCTACCGTTCAACGCCAGTGGCTCTGCTGTTTTTATCAGCAGTTCATGCCAGTCACTGGGTTTTTTAGTACCTGCAGGACACTGATTTATAACGGAGCATAGATCTCCAGTGGTGGTAGCAAGTTTGAACATCGCATAATAGTTACCTTGGGATGCTGAGGCTTCGTACCATTTTTGCGACTCGGTTGTCATTCGCTGCTTTTGTAGACGCAGCTCTTCGCCTAAATAAAATTGAGCTTCCGCATCTTCAGCTTCTGCTGCAATACGTAATTCGGGTTCGGCTGTTTTATATTGATTGAATAGTGCAATTCCGCGCTTTTTCGCGGCTTCTTGATCAGGAGTGAGCTGTGCGAAAGCGTAGTTTGAAAATATTAATGCAATCAACGCCATGGATTTTATTAGTGTGCGTAACATCTTGCTTCGTCCTTCTGTGTATTGCATCCTCTTAACTGTTTTTCCACATGTGACAAAAGTATTTCTTGAAATTTAGCGCGATGACGTGAGTGGTTCAATTTTGCGTAGCTCCCCACGTCAATGAATATAGTAGTCCCAAGCGCTGTCTTTAAAAGTAATTAAGGGGGCGGCCGTATTAGTCACCTAACTTATCAGGGAAAAAAGAGAGCGGCGGGTGTGTGGCTTTCCACTTCTGTGCGAATATTTTTGCTTCCGCTATTTGCGTTTGTGTCATTTTTGCTGCGATTTTAGGAAGCTTATCATTGACGTTGGCATCCATACCGCCTCCGCCATCAAGTTCTTTCAATAAATAAATCAACGCGTACCCTTTGATGATGTCATAAGGGAATCCATACATATCAGGCTCATGGGCCAGGTCTGATCCATACCCATACACCGTAGTGGCGAAGCCAATTGAGGCAGCCTGTTCGTTCCAATATCGAAAACTTTCCATGTCACCCTTCTCGAAAAGAATGGCAGCGTACTCCATCATTCCTTTGGGATTGCCTCCTACAGCAGACGCCTTTGCCCAGTTCTCGACAGCTTCCGACCGTTTCCAAGGCAACAAAAAGGATCCATTACCTTCCTTATATCGAATAGCAAGCAGCCATTGACCTTGAGCAAAACCAGACTCTGCAGATTTTTTTAACCAATCCAACTGGCCAGTCGCCAAATACATGACATAAGCGGATTCGGCGTCACCATTTTCAGCTTTAGATGTAGCCAACTCTTTAACTATACTCATCCACTCTGCCGAAGTTTTTTGCCCGGGAGGGCAGCTTTTCATCGTCGTACAAAGATCATTATCCGAGCGGGCGAGCCTAAGCATGGCGTACAGATCACCCTGTGCACTTGCCGCTTCCAACCATTTTTTTGCCTCAGGCGTAATGTATTGGCTTCTTTGTCGGATTTCTTCAGCTAGGTAGAATTGTGCTTCAGCGTCACCTGCTTCTGCAGCAATCCGAAGTTCCGTTTCAGCAGATTTATATTGATTAAAAAGCGTAATTCCTTTTTCTTTAGCAATCGCCTGAGTGCCTGTAAGCGCCATCGCGGAGTAAGATGCGAATGCTAGGAAAACAAAAATTATTGAGGCTAATGATCTCAGGTGTATAGTTTTAATCATCTGGCGCTGCCTTTCGGTCCGACATAGATTATTTGTTTGCCTGATGTTTATCTTCTCCAATAACGCGCGACTCGTCAGCCGTAACTGTCGAGCCTTTCGCTAAATGTTTTGGATGGCTTCCTGTTATTTGGCCACCACTTTGAGCATTCGATCTGTTCGGTGTTTTTTTTGCCGCCAGTTGCTTAAGCTTTGTTTTGGTAAACCTTGAGTGATAAGTCCCTGCATCACAGTCCATATTTTCCTGGGTAAAAAGAAAGTGGTGGGTGAGTGTCTTTCCATTGCTTTGCAAATGCTTTTGCTTCTGTAATCTGCGCCGGACTCATTTTGTTTGCTATTTCTGGCAGCACTTCATCGACATAAGGTTTTATATTTCCACCGCCGTCAAGCTCCGTTAAAAGTGATGTGAGCGCGTAACCTTTAATCAAATCAAGTGGGAAGTCATAAAGCGAAGGGGCGTGGGCTAAATATGCTCCATAACTGCTGACCCCGGATTGATAGCCGGTCTTGGCCGCTTCTTCGATCCAGTAGCGAGCATCGCTGAGATCTCCTCCGTGTTCATACAGATACGCCGCATATTCAAGCATACCTGCGGGGAAACCATTTTCTGCCGACGCTTTCAATAATCGCCCAACTTCCTCCGTACGTTTCCAAGGTAGAAAAAATTTCTCACCTTCCTTGTACCGGTTTGCCAGTAGCCATTGGCTTCTCGCGAATTTGAATTCAGCGGATTTTTCAAGCCACTCTAATTGCCCAGTGTATAAATACTTGACATACATGGCTTCGCCATCATTGTTGTTCGCTCTTTTTTCCGTTTCTTTGTTTAAAAGGTCAATCCAGTCAGTACGTTTTTTTGAGCTTTGAGTGCAGTTGTTCATTACGCTGCACAGGTCGTTTTCTGATGTTGCTAATCGCAGCATTGCATAGAGGTCGCCTTGAAGAGCTGCTGCTTCATACCATCTCTGAGCTTCTGTGGTTATATACTGATTCTGCTGACGTAGTTCCTCTGCTAAATAATACTGAGCATCTGGATCTCCCGCCTCGGCGGCGATTTTTAGCTCAGAAGTTGCAGGTTTGTATTGGTTGTATAGTGTTATCCCTTTGTCCTTGGCTGCTTTTTGGAAAGAGGAAAGCTCAGCGAATGCCTGGCTGTTAAAGGACAAAATTAGTAAGGCTGTGCAAATAAAATATCTAATAGGCATAAAAGTGTCTTCTTGTTAATTAGGAGGGCCGATATAAGTGGCTTGACCGCCCGGCAGAAAAGTATTGCCATAGTATTTTATTCTTTTGCAATACCCATCCATCCGCGCGCCCAGAGTTTCAATGTGCGTTTTGTATCGGCTACGCATCCTGTCATTATCGACACTAACCAGTCTGAGTACTGCTTCAGACATGAAATTGTCCATTCTCAGCCTATTTTCACAATATTTTTGTTCTGCATCGCTTGAAGCCTTTGTTCCGAAACGATTCATGCTCATGCATGCTTCTTCGAATTGTGCTTGCGCCAGCGGCACGGTTCCTTGTGCTTTAGCCTGATTAACAATTAACCCAAGTATACGTTCAATGGCTTGCTGTTGAAGTAGGTGGCACTGGTCTTTAGAGTACGATTTTTCTGCAGAGTTAGCACTTTGCGCTCCATATTCTCTGATTTTAAAAGATTCGGCTGCAGAAGTAAGTGTCATTAACATAGGGCCAAGCGCGCCAGGTGTGGCTGATAGTATCCACTGTTCAAGTTCTGCCTGGTTACGATAATTCATAATCGTATGAGCAATAGATGCTCCTCTGCCACCCCCCGTTAACGCCTCATACAACGACATCACCATATCAACACCCTGCATATAAGACATCGCCACTTCCATGCCGGCAGCACCTAGGAAGTTGAGTTTATCGATGTAATCAGCCGCATCATCCGTCACAAAAATCAGCGATTTGTCCTGATTTTTGTGCATCTCACGGCGCAGCAGGTTAATCAGGTCAGTAACGCCGTCATACCCGACTTCAAACTGGAATTCGCCGCCGGCACCTGTGCCGACAATGAGAGAGGCCTTGAACCGCATGATGAAGCGGCCTTCGTGCAAGGAGATGCCGATGTCTGCGTTTGCACCGAGGCCGTAAGCGGCAGTAAATCCAGCTGTCAGTCTCGCTAGACTCGACCATTGGCTGGCTTTCGTGCTGTTGACGCTGTTACTCATTCCCGGTGTTGGCGCTGCGCGCAGGGCTGCTATGTCTTTTGGTGGTGCCCAGTTCAAGGCACCGGTCAGCAGAATTCCGGCTTGCACCCCAGCAAAAAGATTGAATTGGGCTTTAGCGCCGTCTTCCACCCGAACCTTGGCAGCGTCGCCCTCAAGTACAGGTTCACTTCGCGCGGTTGCGGCAGTTGCATTGGTGGTATCCGCGCGTTTTGCATCGGTGATTTCCGGAAGGTTAAGCCCGCCTTGCACGTTCGCACGGCCCAACTGAACGCTGGAAGAAAGGAGGAGGGTTGCACCCGTATACCCCCAGGCTCTAGCGCCCAAGTGAATCGAGAACCGACCCAGGTTCAGATTTTTGCGGTTTTTCTCATAATCCAGGTAAGGCACCAGGATGTCTTTCGCTTGATCTCTCCCCGGAAGATCCATTTTCATCAATTCAACCTCACCGCGAGCGAGGTCAATTCCCAGACTTGCTTCGGCTTTGGCGGAGGCTTTGAAATTATCCGCAACGCTGAAGCTTGGGCCGCTGACTTTGGTAGCGGTGTGAATTGATGACTGCGGTGGGGTGAGGCAGCGAACCAGTTGAGCTTGAGGGCTGTTGTCGAACAGACGCAACGAGCTTCTGACTTCTTCCTTAAAAAGCAACTGACGAAGACGGAGCCCCCAATCTTTGCGCGCTCCCGCATCCTCAAACGTTTCGACCTTGTAGTTCTTTGACTTCAAGTAAGAGTGGAACATCTCAACGTCAAACCAGCCTTTTTCATCAAACCAGTCGCTCTGTTGGTCCTTGATGGCCAAAGCGCCTTGTTCACGAAGCCATTCATGGAAGGGGTTGTCGTCAGAGTCCGACTCTGCCTTTCCGTTGCTGTTACCCGGAAGTTTCTGCAAGTCCTTGCTTGCAGCGGCACCGATTTCGCTTGCGTCTTTTTTCAGCACCTTTGTGATGCCTTCAAGATTGAGCAGGCTCAAGTGTTTGACTGGACTGTTGGGGCTATTGAAAAGCGCGACTTCGCGCAAAGGAAATCCTGCCTTGACCAAGCGCTCTTCCGGTTTCGGTTGAAACTGCTCGGGCTCCCATAACAGGTGACGTAATGGCAAGGCAGCAGCCACTGCTGCCTCGGCGTCTTCACGAAGCTTCAGACGAGCTTGCTGGATACGCTGCCATTCTGCTTGCTCCGCTTCAACGATACCTGTAGGTGCCGCGACGTTCTGCCCGCTCGCGTCAATCCAGGCTTTATATTTCGAACGGATCTGCTCGGTGAGCTTGATCTGTTGCTGTTCCATCTCAAGGTAAGCCTTGAATTTCTCGATGCCTGCACTGATATCGCCAGTGTCGGGAATGAGTGCAAACTCCGGCAGGGCCAAACCGTAGTCAGCAACTTTCAAGATCGAATCAATATACGCGGCGAAGTCTTTTTCGACTTTCTTGCGCTCGTTGGCGACTTCCCTCAAATAGCCACACATCCGGGCTTTGCCATCGATTACGCAGTTAGTCGCGTCCAGATAGGCTTTTTTGTTTTTTTGGAAGTCTTCTTCTTTCAGAGTCGTCAGCTTGCCACTGGAGGTGAGTGCCGAACGTGCCTTCAGATAGGTCTGTACACGACTTCTCGCTTCGAGTGCTCCCGGAGAAAACAGGTTGCCACTTTCGTAGGTGTAGCCTGCTACTTTGGCTTGCGCGACGGCGATGTTTTTCAGCTTCTTCCATTCGCTGTAGAGCCGCTGCAGTTTCTGCCCATCAGAGTTGGCTTCAAGCAGACTCGCTTGTTGTTGATTGGCAAGTTCCCGATTGCGAGCGTATTCGCTCTGGTCCGGTTGCTTGTCCAGCGCCGCACTATTGCGGGCTTCTCGGCTGACAGCCTTCAAGCGCATAGCCATCGTGGGTTGCGCGATATCCGGCTCCTGCGCTTCGATTTCCAGCATTCGGCTTTTTTGCTCGCCTTGCAGGAAGTTAGTCAGCTTTGGCTCAAGGAAGTATTCCAGCAGCCCTGCGGTGTTCATCCCCTTGAGCCGTTCTTCTGGAGACTTGCTTACGCTGATATGTTGTTCAAGTTCATTCATCGCTTCTTTGATCGAGCTGGCAGCACGTTCTGGCAATAGATAGAACATTTTTTCCTTGGTGGCGTAAATCACCTCACCATAGGACGTCGAGCAAGGTGTCTTTACCTTGTCGAACGCGTTGGAACAACTGTCAGGCGCTTTGGGCTGCGGATCAAGCTCCAGCGCTGGCTTGCTTTCAACCGGTGCTGTTTGGGTCGATGCATTTGCAGTTGGACCGTTGAGATTTTCCTTAGGGGCTTTCGAAATACCAGTTTCCATTTCGCTTCCATTCATTCTTTACGCGGACGGGGTCATCAGGCAGCGCTGGTGGAGAGTTGCTGCAGCTGCTGAACCTTGATGAACGACTCTTCCCTGGATTGCAGGATGGTCATTGCCGGAGGCTGCGCTTCGAGCAGCGGGCCGTTGGTGATCTGGCCCAGCTTCAGTAAATGACGACCTTCATAAATGTTGTGGGCAACCAGTACATTGAGGTTTTCGACGAGGTTGGGCAGTTCCTCGTCAGTGGGTTCGCCATAGATGGCGTAATGCTCATCAACCCAATAAACCCAACCCAGATATTCCTGAACCTTTGGCGCTGCTGGCGGCAGGTTGAACGCTGAGACGTCGCCCAGCCATTCAAGTTCCGAAACGCTGCGCCAGCTTAGCCAATGGCCCCGACTGCTGCCAAAGTGAACCGGGGCAGGGCTGTAGACGCGTTGCCATGGGCCGAATAACTGATGCGAAGTTTCGTCTGCGGTATAGGCCAATGCGGCCCAAAGGCTTGGCTTTTGGTAACTCAGAAGGCTTTGACCGCCGGACCCATCGTTGGCACGCAGCAGCCAGCGAGCATGGGCCAGTGCCTTGGCCGGCTCATCAGTGATGAGTGCAATGCCGGCGTAATTTTCTTCGCAGAGTTTTGCTGCTTCGGCAGCCAGACGACTGCCCCAAGGCGCGATCAGCCATAACGGGCCGTCATTGGCCATTTCAGCGAAATCGGTAGCGAGAAACAGGCCTTGAGAGTCGATAGGCTCGCCGATGCGATAGAGGCGGCTCATGGTGTCAGGCTGACGGGTACGGTCAATGATGAAACAAAGTGTCGAGCCGGCGTTCTCTCGGGGTAGCTGTTCGAATGCGTGGCGCGGAGCCGCCAATAAAGCACTCAGCGCTTTTACATGCATGTGCAATCCTTACGGCTGCAAGCGCCGTTACTCTGTTTTCCGCACAGCGGTGTGATGCCTGATTCGTTCAGGCGAGCGGGCAGCGGTGCTTTCCCGGCCTTATCCGCATCCACCACCTTCATCGGCCCGGGCAACAACGGTGCTGCCGGTGTACCCACGCCCGGGGCGCCGCCGGTGTTGATCTTCACTTCGGCGCCGCTGATGGTCACGCCGCCGGCATCGGCTTTGACGAAGCTGCCGCCAGCCTTGGCGGTCAGTTCCATCGCACCTTCGATCACGACTTTCTGGCCGGCGTAGTAGTGGATCTCGGTTCCCGCTTCGACCAGTTGCGCCGTGCCGACCTTGAGGTGCTGGGTCACGGCGACGGTCAGGTGATCGTTGGCGCGCATTTCACTGATGCGATCCAGGTGAGTGATGCGGTGTTCTTCGACCTTGAACTCGCTGTAGGTGTTGGCTTCGACGGTGTCATGCCGTTCGTTGCCAACGCGAATCTTCTGGTCGTGCTCGATGTTCTCGTCCCAGTCGCGCTGGGCGTGGATGTAGATCTGTTCCGCGCCTTTCTTGTCTTCGATGCGGAATTCGTTGTAGCCCTTGCCGCCCGGTGAACTCAGGGTCTTGAAGGTGCTGCGGGTCTTGTTCGCCGGCAGGTCGTAAGGGACGACGTTTTCCTTGTGGTACAGGCAGCCGGTCACCAATGGCTGGTCGGGATCGCCTTCGAGGAAGGTCACCAGCACTTCCATGCCGATCCGTGGGATGGCGATGCCGCCGTAGGCTGCGCCGGCCCAGCCGCTGGCGACGCGCAGCCAGCAGGTGGTCTTGTCGTCGGCCTGGCCGTCGCGGTCCCAGTGGAATTGCACTTTCACGCGGCCGTACTGGTCGCAGTGGATTTCTTCGCCGGCGGGGCCGGTGACGATGGCGGTCTGGCTGCCGAGGACTTTCGGTTTCGGGTGTTCGAGGGCAGGGCGGTAGTGGGCGTCCCACGGGGTGGCCACGAACGAGTTGCGATAGCCCTGGTGGAAATCGCTCTTGTTGTCGGTGACGTCGCTGGTGACGTTTTCGCCCAGCACTTGCGGCTGTTTGCCTTCGTGGAAGATTTCCAGCAGCAACCACAGGTCGTTCCATTCGGCGCGGGGATGCTCGGCCAGGGTCAGAAAGTGGCCGCTGGTCAGGGTCGGCTCATCACCTTTGCCTTCGGCGAGTTTGTAGTCGCTGCGATGGCGTTCCAGCGCTCGGGTCGAGAGGAATTTGCCGCGCTCGCGCGTGGTGAAGCGGCCGGGGTAGTCGTAGTCTTCCAGGTCCGGCATGAACTCGGATTTGACGGCACCTTCGGGCAGGATCTTCGGTTTTTCGAAATCGTAGTCGCGGCGGCTGACGCGGCTGGTGCGGGTTTCCAGGCGCAGGTTGAAACGCTTGATCACCGGTTTGTCGGCGGTCATGCCGGAGTCTTGCTGGTAGTTCACCGGTTTCAGTTTGCGGAACACGGTCTGGTCATCGCCGAACACCAGTTTGTGGCCGCTGCTGCTGTGCTGGAAGTGGAAGTGAATGCCTTCCTCTTCGCACAGACGCTGGATGAAATGCAGGTCGGATTCGTCGTACTGCACGCAGTACTCACGCTCCGGATACTCGGCGCCGAGCTGGAAGCTGTAGGCGTCTGCCAGGATCCCGCGATCTTCCAGCACCTGGGCAATGATCTTCGGCACCGTCAGCTGCTGGAAAATCTGCTGGTCATGGTTGTGCCGCAGGTTGGCCAGTTGCGGCACCAGGCTCAGGCTGTAGCGGGTCAGGGGCTTGCCGGAGTCGCCTTGCTCGATGCGATACACCAGACCATGAATCTTGCCCTCGCCAGTGGCGCCGAAGGTCAGGCAGCCGGGCTTGTGCAGGAGTTCTTCAAGGTTGAGGTCGGGACGGGCGCTGACCAGTTCGAGGTCGAAACGGAACGGCTCGTTGAGGGCTTCGCGACCGGTGAAACTGAGGACTTGCAGATCGGCCGAAGCGCCTTCGAGCGTGAGGGTAATGTGGGTAGCATTGGCGTCCAGCATGCCTTGTTTTCCGTCCTTTGGATTAGCGTGGGCGGATGGTGCAGGATTAAACCGCCTCGTTCAAGGCGCAAATGCCGTAGAAGCACAGGCCTCAAGCCATAGGGAAAACCCTTAGGCCGGTTGTGTCCCCCCGTGAAACGGGCACTTGCCCGCAAGAGACTCCGTGCAATCACCACTACCGGCGTTCAAGAACAACCAGTCAGTTTCAGACTAAAGTCGCCTGTAGCACGTCAAAGCCATCTGCCATCATTGCCGTTCACCCCCGCGTGTTCACTGCCTTCCGGTTCTTCATTGTTCCGGGACGGGAGCTATTTCAGTTTGTTTGCGCCCCCGCGCAATCGTTGTTCTGTTGGAGTTTTCAATGCGTCCCCCATTTCCCCTCATCACCCCGCGCCAGTCGCTTGGCTTCGGAGCCTTTGTGCTGTGTGCCGGTTTTACCGCACAGGTCCAGGCCAGCGGTTTTTTCGAAGACACCACGGCGAAGATCGAGTCGCGCACGGTGTACTTCAACCGCGATTTCCGTGATGGGCACACCTCCAGTGATCAGGGCGCGTCCAAGCGCGAAGAGTCGGCGCAGGGTTTCATTCTCAATCTGCAATCGGGCTACACCGAAGGCACCGTCGGTTTCGGCATTGATGCGCTGGGCATGGCGGGTTTTCAGCTCGATTCCAGCCCCGACCGCAGCAACAGCGGCCTGCTGCCTTCCAGCGGCGATAACCCGCGTGGCTCGAAAGGTCAGTACGCGAAAATGGGCCTGACCGCCAAGGTGAAAGTTTCGGACACGGTGTTGAAATACGGCGCATTGCTGCCGGATCTGCCGTTGCTCAAGTACAACGACGGCCGTCTGCTGCCGACCATGTTCAACGGCGCGATGCTGACTTCAAAGGAAGTGAAGGACCTGACCTTCATGGCTGCACGTCTGGACAAGTACACCGCCCGGGACTCGACCGATTCCCAGGACATTCGCGTGCACTGCAAGAACAAGCGCTATGCCTGCAACACTACCGCCGATCATTTCGACATGTACGGCTTCGACTACAAGATCAACGATCGTCTGACGGCGCAGTATCACTACGCCGAACTGGAGGACATCTATCGCCAGCACTTCGTGGGTCTGTTGGCCAATCGGCCGCTGGGTGACGGCGTGCTGAAAGCCGATCTGCGTTTGCTGAAAAGCGCTGACAGCGGTGATGCGAAAGCGGGCTCCATCGACAACCGCGCCTTGAGCGGCATGCTGTCATACGGCATCAGCGGTCACACCTTCAGTGCCGGCTGGCAGCGCATGAACGGCGACAATTCGATGCCGTATCTGGATGGCAGCAACCCGTACCTGGTGAACTACGTGCAGGTCAACGACTTCGCCGCCGCGCAGGAGCGTTCCTGGCAGCTGCGTTACGACTATGACTTCAAGGCCATCGGCATCAACGGCCTGAGCTTCCTGACCCGTTACGTGAACGGTGACCATATCAAGGTGCCGGGCAGTGATCAGGAAGGCAAAGAGTGGGAGCGTGACAGCGAGTTGAAGTACGTGATCCAGACCGGGACGTTCAAGGACGTCAGCCTGCGTTTGCGCAATGCGACGTACCGGACGAACTACGAGAAGTTCGCCCGGGATGTGGATGAGACCCGGTTGATTGTGAGTTACAACTTTTCGGTGTTGTAACCCATAGGTTGGCGGTGTCTGAACTGACGCCTTCGCGGGCAAGCCCGCTCCCACAGGATCTACGTCGTTCACTAAAGTTGTGGTAACCGTAGATCCCTGTGGGAGCTGGCTTGCCAGCGATGGCGTCCTAATGGGCGCCGAGGGTCAGAGCCAATGCCAGAACCGGCTCCAGAACCCGCGATTCAGATCATCCTTGCACGCCGCGTATTGCTGGCCGTACATGTCCGAGCGGTTCTGCACCTTGCGCGCCACCGGCGGCAGCCACGCTTTGCTGGCATAAGTCTTCTGGCGAAAACCGCCCCAGCCTTCGTGGTAGTTGAGGTACTGGTTGTAGGCGTCGTACTTGTACACGCCGTTGATCGAAGTGGTCTTGTCCATGTACCAGCCGACGAAGTCGATGGCGTCGTCGAAGTCTTCGCGATCGGCGCCGTGGCGGCCGGTGCTTTTCTGGTAGTCGGACCAGACTTCATCCTTGGCCTGCGCATAGCCCGACGCTGTCGTGACGCGGCCCCACGGGATCACCCACAGCAGGTATTTGCGCGGCGTCTTGGCGTCGTAGCGGTAGCCGGACTCCTGATACATGATCGCGAACGGCACCTGGATCGGTACGCCCCAGCGCTTTTGCGTGACTTGCGCCGCGTCGTACCAATCACTCTTTTCCCGAAAAATCTCGCAGAGGTTTTCCGGCGAACGCGGCGGCGATGTTCCGCAGCCGCTCAACAGTGTCGCCAGCACCAACAGTCCAACCGTGCGCCCCGAATTCAAAAGCCGTCATCCCGTCGTGCAAAAAAGGGCGCCAGTCTACGCGGTCAGGTCAACTGGTGGCGATAAGGCAAATCCGGACCTGTTTTGCTGCATGTAAGGGCGGCAGCCTGTACGGCAAACCTGAGCATGGCGTCGATTTGTTCGCGGCCGAGGTGCTGAACACCCTCCACCGAATCCAGCTCATGCTCGGTCAGCCAGGTGATCAACGCGGCCTGGAAAGTATCCCCCGCGCCGACGGTATCGGCGATCTTCACTGAAGTGGCCGGCACCGACCATGAACCATGAGCACGGCTGAACACGGTCGCGCCTTCACCGCCACGGGTCAGGAAAACCACCTGACAGCGATGCTGCAGCCAGCTTTCGATGACGCGTTGCGGATCCTGCTCGGGATACAACAGGCTCAAGTCCTCGTCGCTGACCTTGATCAGATCCGCCAGTTGCACCAGCGTGGCGATCCGCTCGCGCCACAGGTCGATGTTCGGCTCGGGGTTGAGGCGCACGTTCGGGTCGAGGCTGATCAGGCGTTTGCCGCTTTCACGCTGAATCAGCGCGAGCAGGGTATCGGCCACCGGTTGCACCACCAGCGAGAAGGAACCGAAGTGCAGGCCACGCACTTGCGGGCCCAGCGTCGGCAGATGTGCCTGACTCAACTGCCGGTCGGCGCAACCTTCGCCACGGAAGCTGTAGTGTGGCGAGCCATTGGCGCCCACCGCGACCATCGCCAGGGTGGTCGGCGCGGCGAAATCCACCAGGTAATCCGGACGGACGCCTTCATCCTGCAGGACTTGATGCAAACGTCGGCCGAGGTAGTCGGTGGACAACCCGGCGAACAGCGCCGAGTCCACACCCAAACGGCGCAAACCCACCGCCACGTTGAACGGCGAGCCACCGGCAATGGCCTTGAAATTGACTTTCGATGCTTGCCCGCCGGCATCGTCTTCGCTGAAGAAATCGAACAGCGCTTCGCCACACACCAGGTACATAGTTGTTTGCTCTTTATAAGGTTGCGACATGCAGTCGATAGCGTTCATAGGCCTGCTGGAAGGCCGCGACATTCGCGGCAACCGGCAGGGTTTCACTGTTCAGGTCGAGCTTCACGCAGCGCTCGCACAGGTCGGCCAGGGTGTCTTCGTGGCCGTTCGACCACGACTTGCACCACGCCGCCTGAATCGCCGCGCCGAGGGCGGCGGCTTCGCTCTGCTCGGTGCAGATCACTGGGGTGTTCATGATGTCGGCGACGATCTGCCGCCACACCGCACTTTTCGAGCCGCCGCCGATCAGGCAAATGCTGCGGCTTTGTAAACCATTCTGGCGCAGCAGATCCAGTCCATAACGCAAGCCGAAGGTGGTGCCCTCAACCGCAGCGCGGCACAGATTGGCTTGCGTCAGGTTATCGATCGTCAGGCCATGCAGGCTGCCACTGGCGTGGGGCAGGGGAGGCACGCGTTCGCCGTTGAGGAACGGCAACATGCTCACGCCGTCAGCGCCGATCGGGGCCTGGGCCACCAAAGCGTTGAAGGCATCGAGATCGAGGTTGAACAGTTCGCGGATTGCGCCGGTGGCGTTGGTCAGGTTCATGGTGCAGATCAACGGCAGCCAGCCGCCGCTGGACGAGCAGAAGGTCGCGACCGAAGCGTCCGGGCTGACCTTCGGCGCTTCAGCGTAGGCGTACACCGTGCCGGAAGAACCGAGGCTCATGGTGATCGCGCCCGGCTGAATATTGCCGGTGCCGATGGCGCCCATCATGTTGTCACCGCCACCGCTGGACACCACCGCGTTCGGGTTGATGCCCAGCTGTTCGGCGATTGCGGGCAGGATCGTGCCGACTGCTTGATGGGCGTCGATCAGCTCTGGCAGCGCGGATTGCAGACGACCGCTGGCATCGATGTCGCGCAGCAGTTGCAAATCCCATTGGCGGGTGCGCACGTTGAAATAGCCGGTGCCGGATGCATCGCCGTATTCGCTGCACGCACGGCCGGTGAGCCAGAAATTAAGGTAGTCGTGGGGCAACAGAATCCGTGCGATTCGGGAAAACGCGTCTGGATGCTGTTCCTTGGTCCACAACAGCTTCGACACGGTGTAGCCCGGCGCGATGACCACGCCGAGGCGTTCCAGCGAACCGTTTTCGCCGCCCAAATGAGCCAGCAGACGGTCGTTTTCAGCCGTGGTTTCGGTGTCGCACCAGAGTTTGGCCGGGCGCAGGACCTGACCTTGATCGTCGAGCAGCACCAGCCCGTGTTGCTGGCCGGAAACACCGATGCCGAGAATCGCCTGACCGTCGACATTCGCCGCCAGCAAGGCGCGGCGGGTGGCGAGGGCGAAGGCTTCCAGCCACTGGTGGGTGTCTTGTTCGCGACGGCCGTTGGCGCCGCTGATCATCGTGTGGGCGGCGGCGCCCTGGCCGAGAACCTGACCGCTGACAGCGTCGAGGATGATGGCTTTGGTGCCTTGGGTGCCGCAGTCGATGCCGAGGAAGAGTTGTTGGTTGTGCATGGTGTGAACCTGTTGGTTTTTTGGCGACTTCTAAAGCCACGCCCTCACCCCAACCCTCTCCCCAGAGGGGAGAGGGGGAAAGGGAGCAGATTGTGGAGCCTTTCAATTCCTGAGTTCGACTCAAAACGTTCAGGTCGATGTATCTCGAAAGAGCACCTCGGTCAGTTCCCTCTCCCTAAGGGGAAAGGGAGCAGATCTCGGTGCTTTTCAATTCCTGAGTTCGACTCCGGACTTTCAGGTCGATGTACCTCGGATAAACACCTCGGCCGGCTCCCTCTCCCTCTGGGAGAGGGCTGGGGTGAGGGGCTTTTCAGGTCAGAATACGCTCGAGAGTTCGTGTTACGCCTTCTTCTCGCAAACTATTCAGGCACCACTCAAACGCCGCCACAAACTCCTTCGAACGCGGTATCACCGTACCGAAGATTTCTTCAACCCCCAACAACCGCTCAGTGATCAAAGCATCCTCCGCCACCAACGCCTGACAAAACGCCGCCCGAGGATCCGGAATCGAATAAGTGTCACCATTCTCATCCACGCCCTTCAAGTAAAGCGCCCAGGCTGCCACCACCAACGCTGCGCGTCTGGTTTCCCGCCCATCGGCAATCAACCGATTGATCGTCGGAATGGTGAACTTGGGAAACTTCGAAGAACCATCCGAACACACCCGTTCCAGCTGATCGGCAATCGCCTGATTGGAGAACCGTGCCACCAGCGTGTTCTTGTACTCGGTCAGGTCGATGCCCGGCACCGGCGCCAGTTGCGGGGTCACGTCCAGGTCCATGTAGGCACGCATGTAGCGCACGAACAGTGGGTCGTTCATGGTCTCGTGGACGAAGCGGTAACCCTTCAAAAAGCCCAGATACGTCAGCGCCAGATGGCTGCCGTTGAGCAGTTTGATCTTCATCTCTTCGTAAGGCGAAACATCGTCGGTGAACTGCACGCCGACCTTTTCCCAGGCCGGGCGGCCGTTGACGAACTTGTCTTCCAGTACCCATTGCACAAACGGCTCGCAGACCACCGGCCAGGCGTCGTCGACGGCGTGTTTGTCCGCCAGTTGCAGGCGATGCGCGGTGCTGGTCATTGGGGTGATGCGGTCGACCATGGCGTTGGGGAAACTGACGTTGGCGTCAATCCAGTCACGCAAGTCCGGATCCAGCAGCGCGGTAAACGCCAGCAGCGCCTTGCGGGTGACGGCGCCGTTGTGCGGCAGGTTATCGCAGGACATCACGGTAAACGCCGGAATACCCGCCGCCCGCCGCTTGGCCAGTGCCGCGCAGAGGAAACCGAACACGGTTTTCGGCTGTTGCGGGTTCGTCAGGTCGTGCTGAATCTGCGGCAGGTGCGCCATGAACTCGCCGTTGCTGTCATCGATGCAATAACCGCCCTCGGTGATGGTCAGCGAAACGATGCGGATCTGCGGGTCGGCGAGTTTGTCGATCAGCACCTGGGCGCTGTCCTCGGCCAGCAGCATGTCGCGGATCGCACCGATGACGCGGACTTCGGTGTCGTCGCTGTCGCCCAGTTCGAACAGGGTGAACAGGTAATCCTGTTCCTTGAGGTCGTCCCGGGCGCGGCGGTCTTCGGCGCGCAGGCCGACGCCGCAGATCGCCCAGTCCAGTGCTTCGCCGGTGTTCATCAGCGCATCGGTGTAATACGCCTGATGCGCGCGATGGAAACCACCGACGCCAATGTGTGCAATGCCCTGGCGGGTGTCGCTGAGGCTGTAGGCCGGCAGTTTCACTTCGGCGGCGAGGCGGTTGAGGTTTTGCTTGTTCAGTTTCATCGGGTCAGTCTCGAAATCAGGCGGCTGCGCGCAACGGGCGGGTCAGCGCCACGCCGTCGGCATCGAACAGATGGCAATGGGCGGCGTCCAGGTGCAGGTTCAGTTGTTCGCCGTAGCGGCTCGCCAGGTCACCGCGTACGCGCATGGTCAGGGCTTCGCCGGCGTTGGTCTTGACGTGGCAGAAGGTGTCGCTGCCCAGGCGCTCGCTGACGTCGGCGGTGACTTGCAGGGTGCAGTCGCCCGGTTGCGCCAGTTCCAGATGTTCCGGACGAATGCCCAGGGTCACGGCGCTGCCGACGCTCAGGTTCGACGCGTTGAACGGCAGGATGATGCGCGTGCCGGCGTCCAGCGAGACTTCGCAGCTTGCACCATCGAGCCGGGCGATCTTGCCCTTGAGGAAGCCCATTTTCGGCGTGCCGAGGAACCCGGCGACGAACAGGTTGGCGGGGTGGTGATACAACTCCAGCGGCGAGCCGACCTGTTCGATCTTGCCGCCATTGAGCACCACGACCTTGTCGGCCATGGTCATGGCTTCGACCTGATCGTGGGTCACGTAGATCATGGTTGCTTTGAGGTCCTTGTGCAGGCGCAGCAGTTCCAGGCGCATTTGCACCCGCAGGGCGGCGTCGAGGTTGGACAGCGGCTCGTCGAACAGGAAGATTTTCGGGTTGCGCACAATCGCCCGGCCGATGGCCACGCGCTGACGCTGGCCGCCGGACAGTTGCTTCGGCTTGCGTTCCAGCATCGGGCCCAGTTCGAGAATGCGCGCCGCTTCGCCGACTTTCTTCTCGACTTCGGCTTTCGGTACGCCGGCCAGGTCGAGGGCGAACGACATGTTTTTCTTCACGGTCATGTGCGGGTACAGCGCGTAGGTCTGGAACACCATCGCCAGATCGCGTTTGGCCGGGCTGACTTCGGTGATGTCACGCCCGTCCAGCTCGATGGTGCCGCCGCTGACTTCTTCAAGGCCGGCGATCAGTCGCAGCAGGGTCGATTTGCCGCAGCCCGACGGACCGACGAATACCACGAATTCCTTGTCGTTCACCTCAAGGTCGATGCCCTTGATGATGGAAAAACCTTCGAAGCCTTTTTGCAGATTCTTGATTTTCAGGTTGGCCATGGTGGCGCTCCTTTTGCGAATTCTTATTTGACGGCGCCGAACGACAGACCGCGCACCAGTTGTTTCTGGCTGATCCAGCCGAAGATCAGGATCGGCGCGCAAGCCAGCGTCGAGACGGCCGACAACTTGGCCCAGAACAAGCCTTCGGGGCTCGAGTAGGAGGCGATCAACGCGGTCAGCGGCGCGGCTTTGGACGAGGTCAGGTTCAGCGACCAGAACGCCTCGTTCCAGCACAGGATCAGCGACAGCAGCACGGTCGACGCCAGGCCGCCCTTGGCGATCGGCAGCAGCACCCGGAGCATTTCCTGGGCGAGGGTGGCGCCGTCGAGGCGGGCGGCTTCGAGGATGTCTTTGGGGATGTCCTTGAAGTAGGTGTAAACCATCCAGACCACGATCGGCAGGTTGATCAGCGTGTAGATCACGATCAGCGCGATGCGCGTGTCGAGCAGGCCGAAACTCTTGGCCAGCAGGTAGATCGGCATCAGCACGCCCACCGGGGGCAGCATCTTGGTGGAGAGCATCCACAGCAGCGTGCCTTTGGTGCGCTGGGTTTCGTAGAACGCCATCGAGTAGGCCGCCGGCACCGCAATCAGCAGGCACAGAGCCGTGGCGCTGAAGGAAATCACCACCGAGTTCCAGGCGAAACTGAAGTAGTCGCTGCGCTCATTGATGTGCAGGTAGTTCTCCAGCGTCGGCGTGAAGATGAACTGCGGCGGCGTGGCGAAGGCGTCGATTTCAGTCTTGAAACTGGTCAGCACCATCCAGAAGATCGGGAAGAAAATGATGATCGCGATGGCCCAGGCCAGCGTGCCGAGCAGCAGGCTTTGCAGCCGGCGGGATTGTTGAAGAGTCATGGCAGGCCTCAGGCTTTGTCAGTCAGGTTTTTGCCGATCATCCGCACCAGAATGATCGCGGCGATGTTGGCGATGACCACGGCGATCAGGCCGCCGGCCGAGGCCATGCCGACGTCGAACTGCACCAGCGCCTGGTTGTAGATCAGGTAGGCGAGATTGGTCGAGGCGTAGCCGGGGCCGCCGTTGGTGGTGGTGAAGATTTCGGCGAACACCGACAGCAGGAAGATGGTTTCAATCATCACGACTACGGCAATCGGCCGCGCCAGATGCGGCAGGGTCAGGTGCCAGAAGATCGCGATCGGGCCGGCACCGTCGAGGCGGGCGGCTTCTTTCTGTTCCTGGTCGAGGGACTGCATGGCGGTCATCAGGATCAGGATCGCGAAGGGCAGCCATTGCCACGAGACAATGATGATGATTGACAGCAGCGGGTAGTGGGCCAGCCAGTCCACCGGCTGCGCGCCGAACAGTTTCCAGATGTAGGCCAGGATCCCGGACACCGGATGGAAGATCAGGTTTTTCCAGATCAGCGCACCGACCGTGGGCATGATGAAGAACGGCGAAATCAGCATCACCCGCACGATGCTGCGGCCGAAGAATTCGCTGGCCTCCAGCAATGCGCTGATCAACACACCGAACACCACGCTGATCAGCAGCACGCTGCCCACCAGCAGCAAGGTGTTGGTGGCTCCGGGGAGGAACCCGGAATCGGTGAGAAAGTAGGTGAAATTATCCAGCCCGACAAATTCGTTGATGCCCGGGTCGAGCAGGTTGTAGCGGATCATCGAGAAATAGACGGTCATGCCCAGCGGCACGATCATCCACAGCAGCAACAGGGCCACCGAAGGACTGACCAGAAACCAGCCGGGATTGGCCACGCGGTTTTTGCGCCGGGGCTGCGACAGGTCGATGTGGGCTTTGGCAGTTGAAGTATTCATGGTGATCACAACCGTTTTAAAAGGCAGACTCGATCCACTGTGGGAGCGAGCCTGCTCGCGATGAGGGTGGTCCATCCGCCACATTTATTGAGACCGGATTACCGCTATAGCGAGCAGGCTCGCTCCCACATGGAAATGCGCAGGATTACTTCGGATAACCCGCGCGCTTCATCTCGCGTTCGGTGGTTTGTTGCGCGGCGGTCAGCGCCTGATCGACGGTGGTCTGGCCGATCAATGCGGCGGAGAACAGCTTGCCGACCTGGGTACCGACACCCTGGAATTCAGGAATGGTCACCAGTTGAATGCCGATGTAAGGCACCGGTTTGAGGGTCGGTTTGCTCGGGTCAGCGGCTTTCAGCGATTCCAGCGTGACCTTGGCAAACGGTGCGGCGCTCATATAGGCGTCGCTGTAGGTCGAGGCGCGAGTGCCCGGCGGTACGTTGGCGATGCCGTCGGTCTTGGCGACCAGTTCGCCGTATTCCTTGGACGTGGCCCAGGCGCTGAATGCTTTGGCAGCATCTTTGGCCTTGGAGCTGGTCGGAATCGCCAGTGCCCACGAATACAGCCACGCCGAGCCTTTGTCGGTGACCTGATGCGGCGCAAAGGTGAAACCGACATGATCGGCGACCTTGCTCTGGGTCTTGTCGGTGACGAACGAGCCGGCGACGCTGGCATCGACCCAGATCGCGCACTTGCCGCTGTTGAACAGCGCCAGGTTTTCGTTGAAGCCGTTGCTGGAGGCTCCCGGCGGGCCGGATTTCTTCATGGTGTCGACGTAGAAATTCAGCGCGTTCTTCCATTCCGGGCCATTGAATTCCGGTTTCCACTGCTCATCGAACCAGCGCGCGCCGTAGGCGTTGGCCACGGTGGTGATCAGCGCCATGTTCTCGCCCCAACCGGCCTTGCCGCGCAGGCAGATGCCGTATTGTTCCTTGTCCTTGTGGGTGAGTTTTTCGGCGAAGCCTGCGATCTGCTCCCAGGTCGGACGCTCCGGCATGGTCAGGCCAGCGTCCTTGAACAGGTCAGTGCGGTAATAGGTGATGGAGCTTTCGGCGTAGAACGGCAGTGCGTACAGCGAACCCTTGACCGACAGCCCTTCACGCACCGACGGGAACACATCGTCGAGGGCATAACTGGCCGGCAGATCCTTCATTGGCTCCAGCCAGCCCTTGGCGCCCCAGAGTGCGGCTTCGTACATGCCGATGGTCAGCACGTCGAACTGGCCACCCTGGGTGGCGATGTCGGTGGTCAGCCGTTGACGCAGGACGTTTTCTTCCAGTACCACCCAGTTCAGCTTGATGTCCGGATGCTCGGTCTCGAAGGTTTTCGAGAGCTTTTGCATGCGGATCATGTCGCTGTTGTTGACGGTGGCGATGGTCAGGGTTTGGGCGCCAAGGCTGACGCTGCTGAGGGTCATGCAGGTGAGGGCAAGCAGAGCTTTTGCAGTGGGTTGCATCGTGCACTCCTTTTCTGCACCCGGCGGGAGCAGAAGGACAGTTATTGTTTTTGTGTTCTTCCGGCGGGGGAAGAATGTGCACTGATTACAGCCTTCTAACGCAGGGCTGACAAATCATCCCTAGCACTTGAATCGATACTTTTTTGCACTCTGGATTGGCGCGATAAGCGCAGGTAAGGGCGTTTCAGAAGGGCGACAGCCATGAATCCGTACAGGTTTTCGGCGATCAGCCGTGGTTTTGCTCGGTCAGGCGTTGTACCACCAGCCGCCGATAATGCGAAGGCGTCATGCCTTTGAGCTGCTGAAAGCGCCGGTTGAAATTGGAAATATTGTTGAAGCCCGACTCGAAGCACACCTCGGTCACCGGTTTGTCGCCATCCGCCAGTAGCTCGCAGGATTTGCTGATGCGCAGGCGATTGACGAATTCGATGAAATTGCGCCCGGTGGCCTGCTTGAACACGCGGCTGAAATAGGTGGGTTTCATGCCCAGGTGCTCGGCGACTTCCTCCAGCGGCAGTTCGCGAGCGTAGTGGGCGAAGATGTAATCGACTGCGCGGTTGGTGCGGTCGATGTTGTGCTCATCGGCCAGTTGCGGGGTGGTTGCGCCGGACAGCAGTTGGTAGTCGTCGCAGGCAGCGAGCAATTCCATCAGGATGAAAAAGTGCCCGAGACGGGTGATGCCGTTGGAATCGGCGATGCGTTGCATCAGGGTCATGGCCTGACTAATCGTCTGCGGTGAGCGGAACTCGATGCCGTACTGCGCGCGCTCAAGCAGTGGTGCCAGGGTCTTGAGTTCAGCGAACACCTGATGACCGCTTTCGAACAACTCATCGGTGAAGTTGACCAGCATGTCGCGTTTCTCGACGACTTCGTCTTCGGCCACCTGGCTGATCCAATTGTGCGGCAGATTGGGGCCGGTCAGGAACAGCGTCTGCGGGTAGAAATTGCCGATGTAGTCGCCGATGAACACTTTGCCGGAACTGGCGACGATCAGGTGCAGCTCGTACTCCTTGTGAAAATGCCAGCGCACCAGCGGGCAGGGGAAACCGTGCTGGCGATAGATGATGGACAACCCGTTGTGGTCATCCATCAGCTCGTAGGAGGGGTCGGTCACGCGGGCGGTTCGGGTCATGGCAAGGCGCTTTTCTTGTTATCGCCCGGCGATCATGCCTCTTTGCGCGTGGGTTACGCCAGTTTTCAGTGCCGCTCAAAGCGCGCGCTGTCGGGCCTTCATCAAGCTGGCAATTCGGCAGAACTCCACCAGGTCCGACTCTTCCATGAAGTCGACGTTGATGATGTTGCACTTCAGTGCCCAGTCGCTTTTATCCAGATCGAACCACTCGTTCAATTCGTCATGAATGTCGACCGGGCCACCAAACGCGGTGTAACTGGTGGCGGACAGCGACCAGAGACGTCTGTTGTCTGTCGAGTTTTGCAGGACGCTGCCAATGTACTGCCTCAAATCATCGGGACTGGTAATGTTGTTTCCCGACCATCGGTGATTGATGAAAGTGTGGAATATTTTGTAGTCCAGTTGCCAATGTGACGTGGCAGCCGCGAACACACGTTGTTGCGCACTGACTTGCTTGAGTTCACGCAGGCTCAGGTAGAGGTTGTTGCGCGGGACAAGACGATGGCCCAGGTAATGGATCATGATCTTATTGAAGTCGTCGTAATCGAAGTCGGCGCCGTCCAGACTGTGAAAGTCCAGAATAATGAACTCATCCGGGTTGTTGTCCAGGAACTTATTGACGTCGGCGATCAGGTTCGCCAGGGTTCGAGAGTTTTGGAAGCCGTTATGGTGGGCGACGAATTTTTCCGGACCTTTGCCGCCGCCGTTATGGGTCAGACGAATATCCAGCGCCCTGGAACCGTGATTGAGCTGGGCAAGAAAGGAGTCATGCTGGCAGACGAGCCAGTGGCGCGGAGGGCCGAAGAACGGATACGAGGCGCGCCAGTCACTGCCGGCATTGTGGGTGCCGGGTAACGTCAGTTCGAAGATCGACAGTGTATCAATGGCGGGTGTCGAGCCCATCCAGTTATTAGTGCTCATCAGTGCATCCTGCATAAGTTTTTATAAAGTACGGCCCGATAAAACAGTCAAGGCCGTACGTGCAGGATATTTATAATGCCTAACTTGTTAGTTGGCCATGCAGGGAGTAATGCAAGTTGTTGGGTATTGTTTGTATAGTTGTCCAGCCAAGTTATCTGTTCTGGTTCTTGGCTTCAATCCACTGAGCCATATATTGGGTGCTCTTGTGTGAATGGTGGCGCAACATGCTGCCGGTGAAGTTGTTCCTTCTGAGTTGCGACAGATTTTCGCGGCAATACTTTATTTTCTCGATAAGTGCGGGCCCGTGAACCGTTTGCAGGTATCGGTCGACCAGCAGGGCTTGGCCCTGCGCCTGTGCGGTTTGCCAGAGGTCCCGGTCGTTATACAGCCGGACCGCCGCTTCGGCGAATGTTTGGGCCGTGCCGGTGACAGCGCCCGGCCAGGGATGATCCGCCTGCATCCCTTCGGCTCCGACCGGCGTGGTGACACTCGGGGTTGCGCAGAGCATTGCATCGACCAGCTTGCCCTTGATGCCTGCGCCGAAACGCAGCGGTGCCAGGCAAACCCGGGCATCGGACATGACCTGCAATGCATCCTCTGCCCAATTCATGATGTGGAAACCCTCGGCCGCATTGTGCAGGGCTGTCGCCTTCGGCGGCGTATACGCACCGTAGATATGCAATTGCGCTTTCGGAAGTTGCTTGCGAATCAGCGGCCAGACTGTCGATTTCAGCCACAGGACGGCATCCCAGTTCGGAGCGTGGCGGAAATTGCCGATGCTGAGGAAGTGCGCGCGATCCTCAAAGGGTTTCGCTGGCGTGCTCGGCGGCTCGACCATCAAGGGGCACCAATGCATCAGCTGGGGCGGCAATTTGAACTGCTGCACCAGCAACTCAATTTCCACTTGTGAAATCATCAGGTTCAGATCACAACGATACAGCGCGGCGATCTCGCGCCTGGCCAGATCCGTCTCGGCCATCAGTTCAAATTCTTCGGCGAGCGCGGGGGCGAACAATTGTTGGAAATCGTTGGTGTCATCGCTGAGTTTCAACCGATCTTTCAATCGCTGGTGTCGGGCATGTCGCAGGCTTTGCAGGTCTGAAGTCTCCAGAACACGCAAGGCGTCGGGACAGTGTTTTTCCACGCGCCAGCCGAACTGTTCTTCGATCATGAACTGGTCAAACAGCACGATATCCGGTGCCAATTCGCTGATGAAAACGTCGAAACTGCTGTTGTTCAGCTCAATCGGGACTTCGCGGATGCCCAGCGCGCTGAGGTCGGCGCGATGTTCACCGGTGCCGGCCGGGCTGGCAAAGGTGATTTGCCAGCCTTGCTGCAGGAATGTTTCGAGAATCTGCATCACATGCCCGCTCGCAGCGGAGGAACGGGGTTCCGGCCAGACGTAACCAATGACGAGGACTTTGGTTGCGGGCTGACTCATGAGAAACGATTCCTGGGACGAAGAGACGAAAAAAATGCGCGCGAATTAAAACACAATGCGCGCGCTCGCCGATCCGCTTTTTCTCAGTTCGAGGCCCTGGCCAGGTTGACCCGCAATGAACCCTTGATGAAACCGAGATCGGAAGTGTTTTTCACACCCTTGTTGATCTTCGCGAGATTGATCAGGAAGGCTTCTCGGTGAGTGCTTGCCTGATCGAGCATGGAAACTGCCAATGAATAGGAGTCGGCATTAAAGAGTGCGGGGTGTTTTCGAACCACTTCGGGCAACGTACTGGAAATGGAATCGAATGCTTCGAGCCCTTGTGCGTATGCGCTCTTATGCTGCAGGTTGGAAAGATTCCTGGGGTGCAGCGCCTTCGTATCGGTGGCACTTCCTAGCTGGAGCAAACCGGCCACGTCAAACTCGGCGGGGCCGGTGGCCCTCTCTTTCACTATTCCGTAGTAAAGATCCAGGGTGTCGGGCGCGCCGTGCGCCAGTTCGTGAATCACGATATCGGCCACGCGGCTGTCGTCATATTTCGACATGCGGTAATAGTCATCCAGTCCTTCGGGGAAGATATCCAGAAACGTCGGGACTGGCTTCTGTCGATGCGTACCCGCCCGTACACGGGCCTGCCAGCGTTTGTACGCTGCCGGTCGCAGTGCTGCATAGGCATCTGAACCCTTTCTGAAGGACATGTTGGCGACGGTGACCGAATCCAGATCCTGACGCATCGATTTGAGATTCATCGCCACATGTTGCAGGACATCATCGGTATCGCTACCGAATATATGTTTAATCACCCAGCGCGTGTCGTCGTTTGGTGTCTGCGCCAACAGACTCAATGCGTTATCGATTTTGCGCTTCGCAAAAGGCATTGCCCTCTTAACGATTGCCCGAGAATAGTCAAAAGGTTTGGCAAGGCCGAAGAACCGGCGAAGCGGCGCCAGTGGCGACACCTTAAGGTTTCTCAGCTTCGGCCCCCAAGCGCCACCAACTCTCAGGTTCAGCGCATACCAGTCGTTGTTGCGCTGGAGTGCCAGCAGGTTGATCGTATCCTCCAGGTTATCCGCCGCTTTCCAGGTGCCTTGAAACAAGTCGTTTTTTTGCGCGGCCCTGACCAGGTCGTAGGACTGCGCGCTCCCCGTCAGTTTACGCAGTTGGCCCGTGGCGGTTTCCACCACGTTGAGCCCGTGTTTGCTCAAAAGCAGAACGCCTCGCTTGGCCAGGCGCCCACCTTGTAAAGCCAGCGTCGGTAAGCCATCCAGGGGATTCAGGAACGATACCGAGAGGTGGGCAGCCGCTTTGGCTATGCTCAGAGCCTTGGCGGTTGTCGAGGTTGTCTTGCCCGCGATGCCGACAATCGTGGCGCCAAAGCCGACCACCAGCCCCAGCAACGCCAGGCCGTCAAGAATGCAACCACCGATGCCTTCGGATACCCGGGGCGCATCGCCTGAACGGATGTCTTCAATACATTTTTTGAACGGCACGATCACATTGATCACAGCTTCATTGATCTGAGCGTTTTTAGCGCGAATCCTTTGCAGTTCAGTCTGTTGATACAGCGATGAGTACAGTTCGTCGCGCGTCGCGACCGGGTGATTGCCCAGAACGCCTTCGGCCAGGGCGTCCAAGGCACGGGAAAAAAACAGTGGGACTGGCTGGACTTCATCTGAGGCAAGGACGAAGTTCCAGAGTTTTTCCACGACCACTTCGGACCAGACTCCCTGTTTCGGCGCGTCGCCCTTCAGGTAGGCATTAAAGTCGATCGGCCATCGTTGTGCAGGGTTCTTGGGCTGGAAGTCCGTGTCCTGGCCGTCATACGCCAGCGAAGGCTCTTCGAACAGCGTACCCCTGGACCGCAACAGGTCGGCCAGCTCCGGGCGTTCACGACACAACCCTCTGAGGGTAAACAGCTCATAACAGCGAAACGCCTTTTCGTGCTGGCATCCGATAATCAGGCCGTAGCGCCCCTTGGCCGCTTCACGATGTCGCTGAGTTTCTTCAAACGGGTTGAGCGGATTTACCGATTCCCTGACGGTATATAACGTAATAAAACCATTGGCGATCATTGTCCTGTCACGTTCGGGCAAGTTGGACACTGCCATTTTGAGAATGGAGGCCTGACTTTTCTTTAGCGTCAGATGGTATTGCTCGAATGATTTTTCAAATAAGGCATCGATCGGTTTCAGTTCACCGAGTCGGGCAAAGGCATTCCGTGGCGGGTTGAAGTATCTGGCGCTTTCAAACTTGTCGGTCAGTTTGCCGTTGACCACCAGATCACCCGACATGTAAAGGTCTAGAATCGAGACACGCAGCCTCCCTACAGCAGAAGTGTCTTTCACACTCCATTCGGTGGGAGGAACAATAAGCGCCAGCCATTCCAGTGCACTGCGCTCGTCAAGCGCAACATCGAAGCTGGCCTTGAATGCCGGTTGCTCCAAGTAACTGCCATCTGGCAAGACGCGTTTGAGCTCTTGAAGCGCGAGTTGCCGTCGATCAGGCGGAACTATCGCAATACCGGTTTCGACTTCGTTCAACGCTTGCGCATATTGGCTGAAACGGTTGGCGGCGGTTGTAAAGGCGTTTACGTCATCATCTTCGGTAGTACCGGGCAATATGCCGTTGAGCATTGCCCATTGGATGATGGGCGTAATGGTCGCCAACTCATGCAGCGTGCGTTGGGCAGCACTGACAGGAATCAGTTCGGAAAACGCCTTGATCCGGTCATAGGTCATCAGGCGCGATGCGCCTGGCGCCGTGAGTTCGACCAGCGCAACGGCCTGGGACACGATCACCCAGCCGGGTTTACCGATCGTCAGTTCGGCGGGAGCCTGCTGCACAAGCAACTGTGGCGCAGCGCAGGCCAGCAGAAGGTGTGCGGCCAATGGTGCGTAGAGCGGATCCAGTTGCAGTTCGCGAGTGAGTTGCCATTCCAACGCTTCAACCACCTGCGGTGCAGTTTTCGAGACATTGTCAGGGTGATACAGCTGAAAACCGGCAATGACTTTTGCGTGTCGCTCGACCTCGAGTCCGAGATCCAGAATCAGCGCTGTTGCAACCATGCATTTGATCTGTCGCAAAGCCGCTTCATGGTTGCCTTGGTCCAGATGCCAGCCGAGCCGGTCATGCAGAAGGATTCCCAACGCCCAGGCATTCGGTGTCTGCAGCAACTGGTCCAGATGAATGCCGGCACGTTCGCGACTCGATGCCACCTCAAGTGCCTTGAAATCCGGGGTAGCGATATGTTGCAGGAGGCTGACTCGACCCTTTGTCGTGTCCTTGGCGATCTGTTTGATCGTTTGACGCTCGGTCGCTGAAAGATGGAAGGGCGACTCAACCGGCGCCAACAGCAATTCGTGATAATCCCCCGTTACCGGACTGGTCGGCAGTTGGAATTCGAGCCAGGCAATCAGACTGCGTGTTTCGGCGACGGTTGTCGGGAGGGTGTATTGATGGAAGTTAAGCCATTGCTCAAGGCCGAAGACCTCGGTGGAAAATACGTAACCACCGGTGCGTACTGCACACTCTCCGACCATGAGGATTTCATCTTGCAGATCTGCACTGATGACATTGTCACCCGTCAAGTCGATCCAGGTGCCACCCGCCGAGACGCTGAGTCGAGCCTGTTCATTGATGCAGACAATGGTGCCGCCGGGCAGTGCATGTTTTTCGGCGAGAAAAAGAAAGTCCTCGGTCTCCAGCATCTTCGCAAGAGCGACGCGGGCAAATTCCTGGGCGTTATCAAAAGCGCTATTCGATGTTCGGGGCACCGTCATGAAGTGCAGATCAATGATTTCGGCACTTGCGCGGTCCCCGACCAGATCGGAAAGCGCCAATACGATATTGGACTTCTCTGCGAGATCAAGTTTTTGGCGTTCGACAATATAACCCGAATCCAATGCCGGATTTTCGGTGCTCAGCAGACTTCCGTCCTGTGAAAGTTGCATTAACAAGTTATCCTTTAATTGTTTATTGGTAGTGACCTCGCTGTTTGTGCAAATGTTGGGGATGCAACAAATCTTCAACTACGGGGCGGCGTCAGAGTAAATGCGCGCTTTAGTTGGTGGATAGCTGCAGTTGGTTTCAAAGTTGGTCAGGGCAGGTTGCAAGTCTGCCCGAAGAGGGGGGCTGGAGTGCAAGTTCCCGGTTCAGCGTTCAGGATTGCCCAAGAACCGCTTTCACCTTGTCGCGCAATTGATCAATGGAAAACGGCTTGCCAATCACGTGCATGTCCGCCGGTACTTCAATAGTCTCGGCATAACCGCTGGCAAACAGAATCGGCAGTGCGGGGCGAATGTTGCGGGCTTCGGTGGCCAGTTGACGGCCATCCATATTCGGCAGGCCGACGTCGGTCATCATCAGGTCGATGTGCTGATTCACATCCTCGAGAATTGCCAGCGCCTGTTCGCTGCCATCCGCCTCCAGAACCTTGAATTCCAATTCCTCCAGCACGTCGACGATCAGCATGCGCACGATGGCGTCGTCTTCTACTACAAGGATGGTGGACACAGGGCTGGACATAATGGCGGCTCTCAAAAAATGGGGGTCAGGGGCGCCGGTCGATCAAAAATGCCGGGCTCTTGCATGAGTAAGTGGCGCATGGCCACAAGTTCCCGAATGAATACAAAAAAAGAGTAGGCGCAAACGGTTGGGCAAGGATAACCGCTGGCTTGGGATTCGGCGCAGGCAAATGTGGGAAAACGGTGCTATCTCTGTGAGAAAAATGGATCCATGCCGCCGTTTTGGGGCAAACTCCCTGTTTTTCAACAGTTCGACAAGGCTGCCACATGTCCTCTCCGTCTTCGGTTGATGAGCAACGGTTTCGCAAACTCCTGACCCGCAACGTCAGTTTGCCGTTGGGCGTCGGCGTCGTCAGTGCCGTGTTCTTTGTTTCACTGATTACTTATCTGTTGTCGGTGATCCAGTGGGTGGAGCACACCGACCGGGTGATCAATAACGCCAACGAAGCAGTAAAACTCACCGTGGACCTGGAAACGGGAATGCGCGGCTATCTGCTCAGCGGCGACGAGCATTTTCTCGATCCGTACGAAACGGCGAAGCCGCGCATCGCCGTGGCACTCAATACCTTGCTTGAACTGACTGCGGACAACCCGGCTCAAACCGACCGCCTGCGTCGTCTTCAGGCGCTGCAAACCGAGTGGGCGACGTATGCGCAATCGATGATCGATCTGCAACGCTCCAGCGGTGATTACAAGTCGGCAGTCAAAACGGGGAAGGGCAAGCGCCTGACCGACGAAATACGTAAACAGTTCGAAGATGTGATTGAAACCGAACAGTTGTTGCGGGCTTCACGTAACGAGGACGTGCGCCGCACCACGATCTGGAGCATCAGCCTTTACTTGCTGTTTGTGGCCGGCATCAGTGGCCTGCTGGCCTACGTCGGCCGGCGCGATCTGCTTAACCTGTCACAAAGCTACGGCGCGACCCTGGCGGCGCAAGAGGCCAGCGCCAAACGCCTGGAACAGCAAGCCTGGTTGCGCAACGGCCAGACTCAGCTTGCCGAGCAAGTGCTGGGGCAACTGACGGTCAATCTGCTGGGACGCAACATTCTGCAGTTCTGTGCCCAGTACCTCGGCACCGCAGTGGCCGCGCTGTATGTGCGCGAAGAACATGGCGGCCTCAAACGCGTGGCAACTTACGGTTTTTCTCGCGAACAGGAACAACAGGATCAATTGATCTCCAGCAATGAAGGTCTTGTCGGGCAGGTCGCCCAGCAGGCTCGGCTGATTCGTCTCGACTCGGTACCGTCCGACTACTTCAAGGTCAGTTCCGGTCTGGGTGAAGGTCTGCCGCACAGTGTGCTGGTGGTGCCGACCAGTGATGACGAACGGGTCAACGGCGTGATCGAACTGGGTTTCCTGCGTCCGCTCACCGACCGTGATGTGGCGCTGCTGGAACTGATCGCCGGCAACATCGGCACGTCCATCGAAGCGGCGCGTTATCGCCAGCGTCTGCAGGAAGTGTTGGCCGAAACCCAGCAACTCAATGAAGAGTTGCAGGTGCAGCAGGAAGAGCTGAAAACCGCCAATGAAGAGCTGGAAGAACAGTCGCGGATTCTCAAGGAGTCCCAGGCGCATCTGGAAACCCAGCAAGTCGAGCTGGAACAGACCAACGAGCAACTGGCCGAACAGGCCCTGACCCTGGCCGAGCAGCGCGATGCCATGGATCAGAAGAACACCGAACTCAATCAGGCCCAGGTACAACTCGAAGAACGCGCCGAAGAATTGCAGCGCTCGAGCAAGTACAAGTCCGAGTTCCTGGCCAACATGTCTCACGAACTGCGCACGCCGCTGAACAGTTCGCTGATCCTGGCCAAGCTGCTGGCGGAAAACCCGCAGGACAACCTCACCGCTGAACAGGTCAAGTTCGCCGAGTCGATCTATTCTGCCGGCAACGACCTGCTCAACCTGATCAACGACATTCTCGACATTTCCAAGGTGGAGGCCGGCAAACTCGAAGTCTTGCCGGAGAACACCAGCGTGGCGCGCCTGGCCGACGGGTTGCGCAGCGTGTTCGAACCGCTGGCGGCGGACAAGAAACTGACGTTCACCGTGGAGTTGCAGCCCGATGCGCCGATCACCTTGTTCACCGACCGCCAGCGTCTGGAACAGGTGATCAAGAACCTGCTGTCCAACGCGGTGAAATTCACCGAGCAGGGCACCGTCAGCCTGACCATCGCCGGTCAGCCGGACGATCGCATCGCCTTCATCGTGCGCGACTCGGGGATCGGGATCGCGGCGGATCAGCAGGAAAGCATTTTCGAAGCCTTCCGCCAGGCCGACGGCACCACCAACCGCAAATACGGCGGCACTGGCCTGGGCCTGTCGATTTCCCGGGATCTGGCGACACTGCTGGGCGGTTCGATCAGCGTCAGCAGCGCACCGGGGCAGGGCAGTGCTTTCACCCTGGTGTTGCCGCAGCAATACCGCGAGCCGGGCGACATGCCGGTTGTGCCATTGACTTTAAGTCCGCCGGTCCCTGCTCCGGTCATCACGCCGGTCGCAGCGGTTTCGCCTTTGGCGACCATCGACATCCCGCGCTTCAACGATGACCGCAACAAGGCGCCGTTCAATACCCGCTGCATTCTAGTGGTGGAAGATGAGCCGAATTTCGCCCACATCCTCTACGATCTGGCCCACGAACTGGGCTACCAGTGCCTGGTCGCCCACGGCGCCGATGAAGGCTATGACCTTGCGAGAGAGTTTGTGCCGGACGCGATCCTGCTGGACATGCGCCTGCCGGATCATTCGGGTCTGACCGTCCTGCAACGCCTGAAAGAACACGCCGAAACCCGACACATCCCGGTGCACGTCATTTCCGTGGAAGACCGCGTCGAAGCGGCGATGCACATGGGCGCCATTGGTTACGCGGTCAAGCCGACCACCCGCGAAGAACTCAAGGACGTGTTCGCCCGTCTCGAGGCCAAACTGACCCAGAAGGTCAAACGCGTGCTGTTGGTCGAGGACGACGATCTGCAACGGGAAAGTATCGCGCGGCTGATCGGCGACGACGACATCGAAATCACTGCCGTCGGCCTGGCGCAAGACGCGCTGGAGCTGCTGCGCACGACGATCTTCGATTGCATGGTCATCGACCTGAAGCTGCCGGACATGCTCGGCAACGACCTGCTCAAACGCATGTCCACCGAGGACATCTGTTCGTTCCCGCCGGTGATCGTATACACCGGACGTAATCTGACCCGCGATGAAGAGGCGGAGCTGCGCAAGTATTCGCGCTCGATCATCATCAAGGGCGCTCGCTCGCCGGAACGTTTGCTGGATGAGGTCACACTCTTTCTGCACAAAGTCGAATCGCAGTTGTCCCATGAACGGCAGAAGATGCTCAAGACCGCTCGCAGCCGCGACAAGGTCTTCGAGGGACGCAAAGTGCTGCTGGTGGACGACGATGTGCGCAACATCTTCGCCCTGACCAGCGCCCTGGAAACCAAAGGTGCAGTCGTGGTGATCGGCCGAAACGGTCGTGAAGCGATTGAAAAACTGAATGAAGTCGAGGACATCGACCTGGTGCTGATGGACGTGATGATGCCGGAAATGGATGGTTTTGAAGCCACCATGGAAATCCGCAAGGATCCGCGCTGGCGCAAGCTGCCGATCATCGCGGTGACGGCCAAGGCCATGAAGGACGATCAGGAGCGCTGCCTGCAGGCGGGCGCCAATGATTACCTGGCCAAGCCCATTGACCTGGATCGCCTGTTCTCGCTGATTCGCGTGTGGTTACCGAAGATGGAACGCATTTAGTGGAACGTAGTAATTCCGTTGAACGGAACAGTGAAATCGAACTGCGGTTGCTGATCGAGGCGATTTATCTCAAGTACAGCTACGACTTTCGCGATTACTCCGGCGCTTCGATCAAGCGCCGGGTGCAACATGCGCTGAGCCAGTTCGAATGCGCGACCATCTCGGCCTTGCAGGAGAAAGTCCTGCACGACCCGACGGCGTTCATGCAGTTGCTGCAATTGCTGACGATCCCGGTCAGCGAGATGTTCCGCGATCCGTCGCACTTCCTGGCGATCCGCCAGGAGGTGGTGCCGCTGCTCAAGACCTATCCGTCGATCAAGATCTGGATCGCCGGTTGCAGCACTGGCGAGGAGGTCTATTCGATGGCGATCCTGCTGCGCGAAGAGGGCCTGCTGGACCGCACGATCATCTACGCCACCGACATCAACCCGCGCTCGCTGGACAAAGCCAAGCAGGGGATCTTTTCGATGGAAAACGTGCGCGCCTACACCGCCAACTATCAGCAGGCCGGTGGTCAGCGCTCGTTCGCCGACTACTACACTGCTGCCTATGGCTACGCCATTTTCGACAAGAGCCTGTGCGAGAACGTGACCTTCGCCGATCACAGCCTGGCGACCGATAGTGTATTCTCCGAAACTCAATTGATTTCATGTCGTAACGTGTTGATTTACTTCAATAAAAAGCTTCAGGATCGAGCGTTCGGGCTATTCCATGAATCGTTGTGCCATCGTGGATTTCTGGTGCTGGGCAGCAAGGAAACCCTGGATTTTTCCGGCTATTCCAACCAGTTCGAACCGCTGGTGAAACAAGAACGGATCTACCGCAAATCATGAACAGTGCAGCGGACTTGCCTCGGATCGAGGCGATTGTGGTCGGGGCTTCCGCAGGTGGCGTCGAGGCCTTGCTGAGCATGCTTGGCTCGCTGCGCGCCGGGTTCGGGCTGCCGATCATCATCGTCCTGCATTTGCCGGAAGAGCGTCGCAGCCAGCTCGCCGAGGTCTTCGCCCGACGGCTGGCGCTGCCGGTCGCGGAAGCCATCGATAAACAGGACATCACCCCCGGCACCGTGTACTTCGCGACGCCGGGTTATCACCTGTCGGTGGAGCAGGATTTCAGTCTGTCGCTGAGCCTTGAAGACCGTTTGCATCATTCACGGCCTTCGATCGACTTCCTGTTCGAGTCCGCTGCCGACGCTTACGGGCCGTCGCTGGCCGCCGTGTTGCTGACCGGCGCCAACCACGATGGCGCGCGGGGGCTGGCGCAAGTCAAACGCCTGGGCGGGCTGACCATCGTGCAGGACCCCGACGAGGCGCAGGTCGCCACCATGCCTCGTGCGGCGCTGAAGACGCATCAACCGGACTACATCCTTCCCATACACGGCATCGGCCGTCTGCTTGTCGAGCTGGAACGAATCGCATGCTGAGTAATATCCAGGCAAAACTGCTGATCGTCGACGATCTGCCCGAGAACCTTCTGGCCCTCGAAGCGCTGATCAAACGCGAAGACCGCACCGTCTACAAGGCGCTGTCGGCGGACGAAGCGCTGTCGCTGCTGCTGCAACACGAATTCGCCATGGCCATTCTCGACGTGCAGATGCCCGGCATGAACGGCTTCGAGCTGGCCGAGCTGATGCGCGGCACCGAGAAGACCAAGAATATCCCGATCATTTTTGTCAGCGCCGCCGGCCGTGAACTCAACTACGCGTTCAAGGGTTATGAAAGCGGCGCGGTGGACTTCCTGCACAAGCCGCTGGATATCCACGCGGTGAAGAGCAAGGTCAACGTCTTCGTCGACCTGTACCGCCAGAGCAAGGCGATGAAACAACAGGTCGAAGCCCTGGAGCAGAGCCGTCGTGAGCAGGAAGCACTGTTACAGCAGTTGCAAAGCACTCAGGGCGAACTGGAGCAGGCGGTGCGCATGCGCGACGATTTCATGTCGATCGTCGCCCACGAAGTGCGCACACCGCTCAACGGCCTTATCCTCGAAACCCAACTGCGCAAGATGCACCTGGCCCGGGACAATGCCGCCGCGTTTACCCTCGACAAGATGCACGCCATGGTCGACCGCGACGAGCGTCAGATCAAAAGCCTGATCCGGCTGATCGAGGACATGCTCGACGTCTCGCGGATCCGCACCGGCAAGCTGTCGATCCGACCGAGCCGCTTCGATCTCGCGCAACTGGTGGGCAATCTGCTGCAAAACTTTGCCCAGCAGATCGAAGCCGCCGAGACTGAGGTCAGTTTCACCGCTACCGAGCCGGTGGAAGGGCAGTGGGACGAGTTCCGCATCGAGCAGGTCGTGTCGAACCTGCTGACCAATGCATTGCGTTACGGCGGTAAAAGCCCGATCCAGGTACGGGTCTATCGCGAAGGCTATGAGGCCCGGGTCGAAGTCCAGGACCAGGGCATCGGCATCAGTGAAGAGAACCAGAAACGCATTTTTCAACAGTTCGAACGGGTTTCCGCCAAGACGGTGGTGGCCGGACTCGGGCTGGGTCTGTTCATTTCCGAGCAGATCGTCGCCGCCCATGGCGGCTCCATCGTCGTCGAAAGCAAGATCAACGAGGGCGCCCTGTTTCGCGTTTGTCTGCCGCTCCAGGAAAACGGCAAAACAAACGCAACCTCTGAGTGACCACACGGTCGTATCAGCAGCTATTGACCGAACAAAGGCTTCCCATGAGCGTAGATGCACAAGATGTAGTACTCGTCGTCGAGGACGAACCGGTGATCCTGATGGT